>Ga0116176_10001015_pt1 | contig 22349 bp, 19 predicted proteins | sample AD_STIC08_MetaG_FD_89803 | JGI IMG/M metagenome (GOLD analysis project Ga0116176, IMG submission 89803) | Active sludge microbial communities of municipal wastewater-treating anaerobic digesters from USA - AD_STIC08_MetaG | ecosystem: Engineered > Bioreactor > Anaerobic > Digestate | place: USA...
CGACGGACAGCACTTCGGCGACGACCACGCCGGTGAACGGCGGCGCCACGGGGCGCAGCTCTTCGACCTCGAGGCCGGCCATGGTCAGCGTGTCGGCCAGCGCGGCGGTGTCGATCGGGGGGTTGCAGAACTCGCGCAACCAGGATTCCGGGAATTGCATTCGAAGCTCTCTCGCGTAGGTCGCGGGGTGTCCGGTTCGGGGCGCGGCTCAGCGGAACTGCTGCAGGAAGCGCAGGTCGCCGTCGAAGAAAAGGCGCATGTCGTTGACGCCGTAGCGCAGCATCGCGAGGCGGTCGATGCCCGAGCCGAAGGCGAAGCCGATGTGGCGCTCGGGGTCCAGCCCCATGTTGCGGATCACCTGCGGGTGCACCTGGCCCGAGCCCGAGATCTCGAGCCAGCGGCCCTTCAGCGGCCCGCTGCCGAACATCATGTCGATCTCGGCGCTCGGCTCGGTGAACGGGAAGTAGCTCGGCCGGAAGCGGATCGTCAGGTCCTCGGTCTCGAAGAAGCTCTGCACGAAGTTCAGGTAGACCGACTTCAGGTCCTTGAAGCTGATGTTCTCGCCGACCCACAGGCCCTCGACCTGGTGGAACATCGGCGAATGCGTCGCGTCGCTGTCGACGCGGTAGGTGCGGCCCGGCGCGATGACGCGGATCTCGGGCATCGCGCCGCCGGCGTCGAGCAGCCCGCGGTGGCGCTTAACGTGCGCGACCGCGTAGCGGATCTGCATCGGGCTCGTGTGCGTGCGCAGCAGGTGATCGCCTTCGACGTAGAAGGTGTCGTGCATCGAGCGCGCCGGGTGGTCGGCCGGCGTGTTCAGCGCGGTGAAGTTGAACCAGTCGTTCTCGATCTCCGGGCCGTCGGCGACGTCGAAGCCCATCGAGCCGAAGATCGCCTCGATGCGCTCCATCGCGCGCGTGATCGGGTGCAGGCCGCCGGTGCCGCGGTGGCGCCCGGGCAGCGTGACGTCGAGCGCCTCGGCCTTGAGCTGCGCCTGCAGTTCGGCTTCGGCGAGCGCTTCGCGGCGCGCGTTCAGCGCCGCCTCGACCTGCTGCTTGGCGGCATTGATCAGTGCGCCGCGGGCCTTCTTCTCGTCGGGCGCCAGCGCGCCCAGCGCCTTGAGCTGCTCGGTGATGCGGCCGGACTTGCCGAGGAAGCGCGCCTTCGCGTTCTCGAGCTCGGCCGGCGTGGCGGCGGCTTCGAACTCGGCGCGGGCGTCTTCGACCAGGGGAGCGAGATCGTTCATCGGAGGGGGGCAAGAAAAAAGGCCGCACACGAGGTCGGCCTTGAGGAGCTGGCCCGTCCGCACCTTGCGGCACGGCGGGCGCGCAGCGCGACACGGGGCCGGAGCCACGCGCCGCGCGACGGCATCAAGCGAGCTGGGCCTTCACCTTCTCGACGATGCTGCCGAACGCGGCAGGATCGTTCACGGCCATGTCGGCAAGGACCTTGCGGTCGATGTCGATCTGGGCCTTCTTGAGACCGGCGACGAACTTGCTGTACGTGAGACCGAGGCCCCGGCTCGCCGCGTTGATGCGGGCGATCCAGAGCTGGCGGAACACGCGCTTCTTGGTGCGGCGATCGCGATAGGCGTATTGCCCGGCGCGCATGACCGCTTCCTTGGCGATGCGGAACACGTTCTTGCGGCGGCCGCGGAAGCCCTTGGCCAGTGCGAGAACCTTCTTGTGACGGGCGCGGGCGGTGACGCCACGTTTGACGCGAGGCATGGGATTTCTCCTTCAGAAGTGGGTCAGAGCCTCACAGGCCGGCAAATGGCAGCATCTGCGCCATGTGGCCCATGTTGGTCTCGTGCACGGTGACCGCGCCACGCAGGTGGCGCTTGTTCTTCGTGGACTTCTTCGTGAGGATGTGGCGCTTGAACGCCTGGCCCCGCTTGACGGTGCCCCCCGGACGCACGCGGAACCGCTTGGCCGCGCTCTTCTTGGTCTTCATCTTGGGCATGTGAATGCTCCTTCTTCGTCATGCTCCTGCAGGCGCCGGCGAGGGTTTCGCCGTCTTGTAGGCCTGCAGTCGCTTCTTGCGACGCCGCGGTGACCAGACCCCGGCGTCGAACCTCGTTCAACCGTTCATCGCTTCTTCGGACCCAGCACCATGATCATCTGGCGCCCTTCGAGCTTGGGCATGTTCTCGACCACCGCCACGTCGGCCAGTTCGTCGCGGATGCGCTCGAGCAGGCGCATGCCGATGTCCTGGTGCGTGATCTCGCGGCCGCGGTAGCGCAGCGTGACCTTGCCCTTGTCGCCGTCTTCGGCGATGAAGCGGCGCAGGTTGCGCATCTTGATCGCGTAGTCGCCTTCGTCGGTGCCCGGGCGGAACTTGACTTCCTTGATCTCGATGACCTTCTGCTTCGACTTTGCCTCGGCCGCGCGCTTCTGTTCCTGGTACTTGAACTTGCCGTAGTCCATCAGGCGGCACACGGGCGGGTCGGCCTGGGCGACGATCTCGACGAGATCCACGTCCATCTCACCCGCCAGGCGCAAGGCCTCCTGGATGCTCACGATGCCCAGAGGCTCGTTCTCGGGGCCGTTCAGCCGGACTTCCGGCGCCATGATTTCCCGGTTCAGGCGGTGCTTGCGCTCCGCGTTGGGCATCCGGCGATCAGCAAAGGTAGCGATGTTTCAATCCTTATTCAGGCCCCAAGGCAGCAGGGCCCATCCATCGACGAGGGCGGCGACCGGCGCTCAGGCCTTGGTGGCGATGGCCTGGGCGACTCTCGAGGAGAACTCGCTCAGGGGCATCACGCCGAGATCCTGGTTGCCGCGGGCGCGCACCGCAACGGTCCCGTTTGCCTTCTCCTTGTCGCCAACGACGAGGATGAACGGGACCTTCTGCATGGAAAACTCGCGGATTTTATAGGTTATTTTCTCGTTGCGCAAATCTGCCGCCACTCTAAGTCCTTGTTTTTGCAGCGTTTTGATCAGCTCCTGGGCGTATTCGGCCTGCGCGGACGTGATGTTGGCCACCGCAACCTGCACCGGCGCCAGCCAGCAGGGCAGCGCGCCGGCGTGCTGCTCGATCAGGATGCCGATGAAACGCTCGAGGCTGCCGACGATGGCGCGGTGCAGCATCACCGGCGGGTGGCGCTCCCCGGACTCGGCCACGTACTCGGCGCCGAGCCGCTCGGCCATCGAGAAATCGACCTGCATCGTGCCGCACTGCCAGGGCCGGCCGATGGCGTCCTTCAGCGTGTACTCGATCTTCGGGCCGTAGAAGGCGCCGTCGCCGGGCGCGATGACGAAGTCCACGCCCGAGCGGCGCAGGCTCTCCATCAGCGCGAACTCGGCCTTGTCCCAGATCGCGTCGGCGCCGATGCGCTTCTCGGGGCGCGTCGCGACCTTGTAGAGGATGTCGCTGAAGCCGAAATCGCGGTAGACCTTCTGCAGCAGCGCCGTGTAGGCCACGCACTCGTCGAGGATGTGCTCCTCAGTGCAGAAGATGTGGCCATCGTCCTGCGTGAAGCCGCGCACCCGCATGATGCCGTGCAGCGAGCCGCTGGGCTCGTTGCGGTGGCACTGGCCGAACTCGCCATAGCGCAGCGGCAGGTCGCGATAGCTCTTGATGCCCTGCTTGTAGATCAGGATGTGGCCCGGGCAGTTCATCGGCTTGAGCGCGTAGTCGCGCTTCTCCGACTCGGTCGTGAACATGCTCTCGCGGTACTTGTCCCAGTGGCCGGTCTTCTCCCAGAGCGTCTGGTCGAGGATCTGCGGGCCCTTGACCTCGAGGTAGCCGTTGTCGCGGTAGACCTGCCGCATGTACTGCTCGACCTGCTGCCACACCGACCAGCCCTTCGGGTGCCAGAACACCAGGCCCGGCGCGTGGTCGTCGACGTGGAACAGGTCGAGTTCGCGGCCGAGCTTGCGGTGGTCGCGCTTCTCGGCCTCCTCGAGCCGCACGAGGTACTGCTGAAGCTCGTCCTTCGTCGCCCAGGCCGTGCCGTAGACGCGCTGCAGCATCTCGTTGCGGTGGTCGCCGCGCCAGTAGGCGCCTGCCAACTTCATCAGCTTGAAGTGCTTGAGCTTGCCCGTGCTCGGCACGTGCGGGCCGCGGCACAGGTCCTCGAAGGCGCCTTCGCGGTACAGCGACACGTCCTGGTCGGCCGGGATGCCGGCGATGATCTCGGCCTTGTAGTGCTCGCCCAGGCCCTTGAAGTACGCGACCGCCTCGTCGCGCGGCAGCACGCGGCGCTCGACCTTCTCGTCCTTCTTCGCCAGTTCGGCCATCTTGGCCTCGATGGCGGCCAGGTCCTCGGGCGTGAACGGGCGCTTGTACGAGAAGTCGTAGTAGAAGCCGTTCTCGATGACCGGGCCGATCGTGACCTGCGCGTCCGGGAAGAGCTCCTTCACCGCATAGGCCAGCAGGTGCGCCGTCGAATGACGAATCAGGTCCAGCCCGTCGGCGTCCTTGTCGGTGACGATCGCCAGCGCGGCATCGCCCTCGAGGCGGTGGCTGGTGTCGACCAGCTTCGCCGCCGCGCCGCGGCCGACGCGGCCGGCCAGCGCCGCCTTGGCCAGGCCGGCGCCGATCGACGCGGCCACCACTGCCACCGTCACGGGGCCGTCAAACGTACGCTTCGAGCCGTCGGGCAATTCAATCGTGATCATCGCAACTCCGGAAAACAAAAAAGCGCGGACCGAGCCGCGCTTTGATGTGGACGAACGGGGGGAACGTCAGGACTCAGGCATGCACGCGGACGCATGGGCTTCGTGACCGAGCCCCGGAGTTCGCGGTGTCATAACCGTCATGCCTTTCTCGCCCTTGTTCGAAATGGTCCCGCATTGTAAATCAGCCGTGCTCAGACCGGCAGCAGCGGCCAGCCCGACACGCGCTCGACGAACCACAGCGCGCCGACGACACCGCACAGGGCCGACCCGCCGCCGATGGCCCAGGCCGGGTAGCGCGGGCTGCCGCGCAGCAGGTACAGCACGCCGACCGCCGCCGCGACCACGGCCAGCTGCCCGAGTTCGAGGCCGACGTTGAACTGCAGCAGCGCCCAGGCGAACTGCACCGTGCCGAGGTCCAGTTCGCCGAGCACGCCGGCGAAGCCGAAACCGTGCACCAGGCCGAAGACGAAGGTCACGAGGCCGCGCCGGCCGGCGAAGATCGGGCGCAGGTTGTCGATCGCCGCGAGCACGATCGTCGCGGCGATCGCCGGCTCGATCAGCGCCGGCGACAGCGCCACGCGGCCGGTGGCCGCCAGGCCGAGCGTGATCGAATGCGCGAGCGTGAACGCGGTGACGATGCGCGCCACCGGCCCCAGCGCCTGGCCGGGGCGGTCCACCGGCCGCCAGCCGCCGCCCGGCGCGCGGCGCATCACCGCCGGCAGCATCAGGCACAGCAGGAACAGCAGGTGGTCGAAGCCGCCGACGATGTGGCGCACGCCTTCGAGCACCAACGAAGCAGAGGCGCCGGGCGGTTCGGCGGGCGCGATCGAGGCCCGGTCCGCGGTCGCGGGGTCGAGCACCTGCAGCACCGGCGCGCGACCGGGCGCCTCGATCTTCAGCAGGCCGCGGTGGGTGGCGTCGAGGTCTCGCATCAGCGCGTACCGCAGCCGTGGCAACTCGGGCATCGCGCAGGCCGAGCGCAGCGTCAGCACCGCATAGCTGCCGTCGTTGCGGCGCTCGAGCGCCTGGCCGGCCGGCTCGAGCGGGCAGCCCTCGAGCTGCACGCCCGCGCGCACCCAGGCCTCGATGGCCGGCGATGCGGCGCGCACCTCGCCCCAGGTGAGGCGGCCGTCGAGGTCGGCGTCGAGATCGAGCGCGGCATCGAGGTCGCGCAGCGCGACGTCGATGCGCAGTTCGGTGCCGCGGGCGTCGCCGCGCAACTGCAGGTAGGCGTCGCTGGCCTTGTGCGCGGACGCAGGCAGCGCGGCGCCCAGCGCCAGGGCGAAGCAGAAGACGATACGGGTCAGGTCCATCGCGGCCTCACAGCAGGGCGGGCAGTCGTGGGTCGTGCAGGCCGATGGACGCGCGCAGCGCATCGACCTCGCGCTGGGCGTCGCGGTCGCGCGCGGCGCGGGCGGCCCGGGCCATCACCAGCAGGTCCAGCGGCTCACGCTGGCGTTCGAGGTTCAGACGCGCCAGCGCCAGCGCGCGCCCCGGGTCGCCATCGAGCAGCAGCGCGGCCATCGCCTGCTCGCGCGCATGGAAGCGCTGCGCCTGCGGGCGCTGGTTGGCGGCCGCGATGCGCTCGCGCAGTTCGCGTGCGTCGGCCTCGGCCGACGCCGCGCGCACACGCGCCCCGGCGATTGCCCGGCGCAGCAGCACCGCGTCGTTGCGCGGCAAGGCGTCGAGCAGCGCGAGCGCCTGCGCATCACGGTCCTGCTCGATCAGCCAGTCGGCATAGGCCAGCGTCGTGTAGGCCTCGGGCGCGGCCCGCAGTGCCGCGGCGAAGGCGACCTCGGCCGCCTGCGGACGGCCGGCCCGCCACTGCGCCTCGGCCACGGTCGTCAGCAGCCAGTTGCGGGTGGCACCGTCCAGGCGCGGCGTGGCCGCGAGCCGCTGCAGGCGGGCCACGGCGCCGTCGACCTGGCCGCGCAAGGCGTCGTTCTCGGCGCGACAGGCCTGGGCATGCAGGCTCGCGCCGGCCGCCGCCACGCCCTCGCAGGCGGCGTCGGACGCGGTGTAGCGCCCCTGCACGCGGTGCAGCGTCGCCAGCACCAACCAGGCCTGGGCATTGCGCGGTTCGCGCTGCACCAGGCGTCCGAGCTGCGCGATCGCGTCGTCGAACTCGTGCAGGTACTGCAGCACCGTCGCCCGCAGCAGAACCACCGCCGGCGGTGCGGTGTCGGCCGGGCCGAAGCGCTGCAGCACCGCCAGCGCCTGGCCCGCCGGGCGCGGGTCGCCGGCATCGTGCGCCAGCGCGAGCTGGCCGCGGGCCAGCGTCACGGCCGCCTGCGCGTCCAGCGGCTGCCGGGCAAGCGTGCGCCGCAGCCGGCGCTCGTCGGCGCGCGCGGCGCCGGCGGCGGGCAGGATCTCCAGCACCTGGGCGTCGTCGGTCGGGACCAGCGGTTCGGCGGCCGCGAACAGCGGCAGCGCCATGCACGCGGCCAGCATCAGTCGTTTCATCGGGAACTCCGGTGTCGATCGGTCGCGGTGCCCCGCGGCGCCAGCGCACCGCGGGGCACGCGGCGCGTCACTTCAGGGCCTGCGCGTCGGCGTCGTCGGGGCGCGGCGGCGCGAACGTCGCCAGGTCCAGCGGTTCCTGCGCGTCGCTGTCGCTGCCGACCAGCGTCGCCAGGAAGGCCAGCATCCCGGTGACGCTCTGGCTGGCGCTGTCGGGCACGGACGGCGCGGTGGGCGTCCCGGTGCCGTCGCCCCCACCGCCGCCGCAGGCCGAGAGCGCAGCCGCCAGCGCGGCGGCAGCCATTGCATGTCGCATCGTCATGGCCGGCTCCTCACATCGCGCCCGGCGTGGGCGTGGCCAGGTACGGGAACTTCGGCAGCAGCGGCACCACCGCCTGGTCGACGGCGTCGTGCAGCTTGAAGGCCGTGGCGCCCAGCGGCACGTTGGCCGGCTTGCAGTCGGCGCCGAGGCCGAGGGCGTTGGTCGTGCCGTTGGCCATGCACAGCCCGCCCATCACCGCGACCAGCGAGATGTCGACCACGTCGTCCTTCGGCCGGCGGCCGTTCGGGTAGCCGGCGTTGTCGGTGCCGCCGGCCAGCAGGTTGCCGACGATGCCCAGCCGGTTCTGCTGCGCCTCGGGCGTCGCCGGGATCGCGGTGTTCAGGCGCAGCATCTCCGAAGGCGTCACCCGGGCCGGCTGGTTGACGCCCTTGATGCCGGTGAGGAAGGTCGTCACGAGGTCGGTGCGCGGCAGGTTCTTCGGTGCGATGCCGGGCAGGTTCAGCGCGATCTCCAGCAGCGCCGGCAGCGTCGGGTGCGTCACGTAGTCGGCGAACTGGCCGTCGTCGCGCGGCTTCGAGCCGTTGAAGCGGTCCTTGTCGGGCAGGCCGATCACGACCTCGTTGACCAGCGGCATGCCCAGGCGCGAGACCTGCGTCCACGCGCCGCCGCTGATCTCGGTCTTCGACAGGCCGGGCCGGGGCGTCGGGTCGAGCAGGCGGCCCTGGCGCAGGCTCGCGGTGGTCCACGCGCCGATCACCGGGTCGCCGCCCTTGACCAGGCAGCTCTGGTGCACCTCGAGCGCGAGCGTCGTGACGTTGGCGTCGTCGATCGTGTTCGGCACGGCGTTGATCAGCGCCGGGTCCGTGATGACCTCGACCTTGGCGTTGACCAGGTCGAAGATCGTGCCCAGGTTCACCGCGAACGGATCCTTGCGCTGGCCCACGAACACGCGACCCGGCATCGCGCAGCCCGGGATGTTGACCTCGTAGAGGTGCCGGGCGGCGTAGCCCGCGTAGTCCGGAATCGTCTTCGTGCCGATGTTGTCCACCGGCTTGTCGAAGACCTTGCCGCCGCCGACGGCGTTCGTCACGGCGTCGCGGCGCCCGGCCCGGCGGTCTCCACGCACGACGTCGAGCGTGAAGGTCTCCTTCACGTTCAGCGCCGGCGACGCCCGGTCGGTCACCTGCCCGGCCTGGATCAGCGGAATCGCCACGTTCTTCTCGCCGACCGGCAGCGTGATGCCCTTGAGCTTGTTGTCGAAGCGGAACTGGAAGCTCAGGTCCTCCTTCGCGTCGCCGTCGTTGTCGACGAGGATCTCGTAGAGCGCGTTCGGGTCGAGCGCGAAGTAGTTCGGTCCGCCGTACGGGGCCTGCAGCGGCAGGTAGTTGGCGATCATCGTCACGTAGCCGTCACGGCCCGGCTCGTAGCTCTTGAACAGGTACAGGTCGGTGGCATCGACCTTGGGCTGGGTGGTGATGAACGGCGCCTCGCGGTGGCTCGAGGCCAGGGCCGGCGCGGCGGCCAGGGCGACCAGGGCCGCCATCGCGGCGGCCACGGGCGCCAGGCGCCCGGTGTACGGTGTGGGATGCATGGGTCTCTTCCTTCGTGCGTCTGCGGTGCGGCCCCGTTCGCCGGGGCCGAGGGCGGTGGCGCCGTCCCCTGGGGATCGCGGCGCCTGTGCCCTTTACGCCGGCCTGCCGGAATCGGATGCAGGCCGCAGGAAATCGAAGAGACGGATCGTTCGCGGCCCTAGGCCTGGCGCATCGCGCGCACGCGCTGCTCGATCTCCTGGCGCAGCCGGCGGCGCGTCTTCGCCGCCTCCGAGCGGCGCTTCTGGTCGGGCGTGACCAGGTCCAGCGGCGGCACCGGCACGGGCTTGCGATCGTCGTCCACCGCCACCATCGTGAAGAAGCAGCTGTTGGCGTGGCGCACCGACTTCGTCCGGATGTTCTCGGTGACGACCTTGATGCCGATCTCCATCGAGCTCGTGCCGGTGTGGTTGACGCTGGCCAGGAAGGTCACCAGCTCGCCGACGTGGACCGGCTCGCGGAACATCACCTGGTCGACCGACAGCGTGACGACGTAGCGCCCCGCGTAGCGGCTCGCGCAGGCGTAGGCCACCTGGTCGAGCAGCTTCAGGATGGTGCCGCCGTGCACGTTGCCGGCGAAGTTGGCCATGTCCGGTGTCATCAGCACCGTCATCGAGAGTTCGTGGTGGGGCAGGTTCATGGCGGTCTCCGGTTGCATGCGGTGGGACTGGCGTTCAGGAGGTGTGAGCGTACCCAGGCGGCCCTCACACCGTCTCAGGGGCGCAGTGCCCGGGCGGGCTCGCGCGACGGGTCCTCGAGCCAGCGGCTGAACTCGTCCGCCAGGCGCTCGCTTTCGCGCAGCGCGCGCGACCAGGCGTCGACGCGGGCCGGCAGGTCGTCGCCGAAACGCTGGAAGTCGCTGCGGTCCGGCAGCTTGCCACCCGGCAGCGTGGCCACCCACTCGGCGCTCGGCGACAGCACGATCACGTTGTCGAGCCGCGAGGTGGCGCGGTGACGATGGCGCCAGGCCTTGTCGAGCCAGCCGGGGATGACGGTCTTCTGGAAGTGCGGGTAGAGCACCAGGCCCTCGGTCATCGCGGCGTAGTCGAGGTGCAGGTGGTAGTCGGTGATGCCGCCGTCCCAGTAGGCCCCGTCCGGCGCGCCGGGAATGTCGTGCACGGCCTCGAGCCAGAACGGGATCGAGCAGCTCGCCAGGACGCAGGGCTGCAGGTTGGCCGCCGACAGCGCGACCCCGTGGGTGCGGAAGTCGTGCAGCGGGACCGGCAGCGGCTCGCGCGGATCGGAGAACACCACGCGTTCGAGCCAGCCCCCCATCGCCCGGCGGCTCATCGCGTTCGCCGCGAAGGCCCCGAGGTAGCCCAGCGGGGTGCGCAGCCGCCCCTCGCGGCGCAGCAGGTGCCGCCCGCGGCTGGTGAACACGTGCAGCCGGAAGCGGCCGTGGCCGAGCACCTGCGCCTCGCGGCCGCCGAAGCGCGCGGCCAGCGTCGCGCCGAAGACCCGGCTCACGTCGCGGGCCTTCGGCGGCCGGCCGGGCGCGTGGGGGTAGTCCTGATGCACGTAGTCGTCGGCCAGGCCGGCGAACGCGGCCTCGACGTCGCCCAGGCAGGCGCTGGCCATGCGCCAGGCGCCGATCGACGCCCCCAGCAGGTGCACGCTCGGCCCGTCACCGGCAAGCCAGCGGCCGAAGATGTAGCGGTCCAGCGGGTTCAGGACCAGGCCCTTGGGCCCGCCGGCCGCCGCCGGGATGGCGCGCACGTCGTGCGGAGACAGGCCCTGCGCGCGCAGGTGCTGCAGGGCGCGCGGGCCGGCATGGATCTCGAGCGCTTTCATGCCGGCACTGTATCGACTGCGCGGCGGCGCGCTCTGTCAGGCACGATCGGCACGATTGGCACCAAGGTTGACGCATCACAAGCCTTGGCCACGAAGCGCCCCGGACGGGGCCGTGCGCAGCGCCTATCGTGTCTCCGAGCCGTGTCCCCGAGCCGGTCGCGCCCCGACCGGCCGTGCCACGGAGGAGTTGGCGCCATGAGATTCCCTCGTCCGATCGACCGCTGGCTGTGCCGCGCCCTGCTCTTTGTCGCCGCGCTTGGGCCGTCGCTGGCGGCGCAGGCCCAGGTCACGCAGGACTGGCTGGTGAGCACGCCCAACACCTACGGCAACATGATCGCGCTGGACGCCGCCGACAACGTCTACGTCGCCGGCGCCGTGCCCTGGTCGTCGATCACGCTGACCAAGCGCAGCCCGGCCGGGGCGCTGCTGTGGCAGCGGTCCTTCGGCAACGCGGGAACCGGCGTGCGCCCTTCCTGGGTCACGGTCGACCGCGCCGGCAATGCCATCGTCACAGGCACCCTCGTGCGCGTGGACGGCACGACCCCGATCGGCCGCATCGTGCTCAAGTACGACCCGGCCGGGACCCTGCAGTGGAAGGAGGTCTTCGCCCAGCAGACGGCGTCGACGGTGCGCGTGCTCACCGACGGCGCCGACAACGTCTACGTGCTCGGGGCAGGCGTGTCGACGCTGGACAACATCACGATGAAGTACGCGCCCGACGGCACCCGCCTCTGGGCGCGCACCGGCAATGCACCGGTCGGATTCTCGACCGCCGGGGTGCTCACGCCGAAGGGACAGTTCGTGATCGGCGGCAACGTGCTGCTGCAGGGCACCGTCGTCGCCTACGACACGAACGGCTCGCAGTCCTGGAGCGTCACGACCGCCGGCCGCACGGTGCTCGACATCGCCGTTGGGCCGGCAGGCGAGGTCCTCGTCGCCGGTGGCGACCACACGACACCCGGCACTTCCGGCTTCGCCGTCACGAAGTACGACGCGAACTTCAACCGGCTGTGGAGCCGGTCGTACCCGGTGGGCCAGAGCGCGGTCAAGGTCGGCGTCGACTCGAGGGGCAACGTGTTCGTCACCGGCACGACCGGCAACTACCTGAACTGGATGACGATCAAGCTCGACCCGGGCGGCAATCTGCTCTGGTCGCGAACCTACGATGCGCACCGCTACAACGACGAGATCCCGCGCTTCCTGATCGTCGGTGCCGACGACGCCGCCTACCTGACCGGCCAGGGCGGCCCGGGCCCGGTGTCGGGCAGTCTGAGCGACCTGCGAACGGTGACGCTCAAGTACGCGCCCGACGGCACGCAGGCCTGGGTGGCCACGACCTTCGACTCGGTGCGCGGCCTGGGCGTGCGGCTGGGTCGCGACAACGCGGTCTACGTGGTGGGCGAATCGCCGCAGATGGTCGTGCGCTACGGGCAGTCCGCGGCGCCCAACCAGCCCCCGGTGGCGGTGGTCTCGGCCGACAAGACCACCGGCGCGTCGCCGCTGGGCGTCAGCTTCAGTTCGGCCGGTTCGAACGACCCCGACGGCGCCATCGTCCAGTACGAATGGCGCTTCGGCGACGGCACGACCTCGATCCAGCCGAATCCGTACCATGTCTTCGGCCCCGGCACCTACTCGGTCACGCTGAAGGTCGTCGACAACGCCTTCGCCAGCGCGATCTCGGCACCGATCACGATCCGCTCGACCGCTGCGCTGCCGGTGGCCATCGCGCTGAGCGTCTCGCCGACGCGCGTCGCCGGTGGCTCGGTGGCCACGGGCCGGGTCACGCTGCAAGGCAACGCCGGTGGCATCGTCGAGCTGCGCAGCAGCAACACGGCGGTGGCGACGGTGCCGGCCAGCGTGCTGGTGCCGGCCGGTGCGAACTCGGCGAGCTTCGCGGTGCGCACGCTGCGCGTGACGCGCGACACGGCCGTGCAGATCATCGGGTCGACCGCCGCGCCGAGCAGCGTCGGCGCCACCCTGACGGTGACGCGATCGAGCCTGCTGGGCGCGACCGTCGCGCCCTGAAGGTCAGCGCCGGCCCTGCAGCTTGGCGAACGCCGCTTCCATCGCCGACGGCGCGGCCGCGCCGCCTGCGCTGCGCGAGGCCGGCCGCTCGCCGCGCCCGGCCGGGCGGAAGGCGTTGCCCTCGCCCTTGGCCGGCGGCTTCGCGTCGAGCTTCATCGTCAGCGCAATGCGCTTGCGCGCCAGATCGACCTCGAGCACCTTGACCTTGACGATGTCGCCGGTCTTGACGATCTCGCGCGCGTCGTTGACGAACTTGTTCGACAGCTGGCTGACGTGCACCAGGCCGTCCTGGTGCACGCCCAGGTCGACGAAGGCGCCGAACTGCGCGACGTTGCTGACCGTGCCTTCGAGCGTCATGCCCGGCTGCAGGTCCTTCAGGTCCTCGACGCCGTCGTTGAAGCGCGCCACCTTGAAGTCCGGGCGCGGGTCGCGGCCGGGCTTCTCGAGCTCGGCGAGGATGTCCTTCACCGTGATCGCGCCGAAGCGGTCGTCGGCAAAGGCCTCGGGCCGGAGCGCGCGCATCACGTCGCTGCGGCCCATCACCTCGGCGGCCGGCTTCTTCACCGCGACGAGGATGCGTTCGACCACCGGGTAGGTCTCGGGGTGCACGCCCGTCTGGTCGAGCGGGTTCTCGCCGCCGCGGATGCGCAGGAAGCCCGCGCTCTGCTCGAAGGTCTTCGGCCCCAGGCCCGCCACCTCGCGCAGCTGCTGGCGGCTGCGGAAGGCGCCGTTCGCATCGCGCCAGCGCACGATGCTCGAGGCGACCGCGGCGCTCAGCCCCGACACGCGCGACAGCAGCGGCGCCGAGGCGGTGTTCAGGTCGACGCCCACCGAGTTGACGCAGTCCTCGATGACCGCGTCCAGGCTGCGGGCCAGCTCGCTCTGGTTGACGTCGTGCTGGTACTGGCCGACGCCGATGCTCTTGGGCTCGATCTTCACCAGCTCGGCCAGCGGGTCCTGCAGGCGGCGCGCGATGCTGACCGCACCGCGCAGGCTGACGTCGAGCTCGGGCAGCTCCTTGCTCGCGTACTCGCTGGCGGAATACACCGACGCGCCGGCCTCGCTGACGACCACCTTCTCGAGCTTCACGTCGGGCGCGAGCTGGGCGATGCGCTTGATCAGGTCGGCGGCCAGCTTGTCGGTCTCGCGGCTCGCGGTGCCGTTGCCGATGGCGATCAGGTTCACGCCGTGGGTGGCGACCAGCCGGCCCAGCACGTGCAGCGCCCCTTCCCAGTCGCAGCGTGGCTCGTGCGGGTAGACGGTGGCGGTGTCGAGCACCTTGCCGGTCGCGTCCACCACGGCCACCTTGCAGCCGGTGCGGATGCCCGGATCCAGCCCCAGCACGACGCGCGGACCGGCCGGCGCGGCGAGCAGCAGGTCGCGCAGGTTCTCGGCGAAGACCTTGATCGCGACGCGCTCGGCCTCCTCGCGCAGGCGGGCGAACAGGTCGCGCTCGAGGCTGAGGCTGAGCTTGACCTTCCAGGTCCAGGCGATGGTCTTGCGGATCAGGTCGTCGCCGGGGCGCTTCGCATGGCGCCAGCCCAGGTGCGCGGCGATGCGGCCCTCGGCCAGCGTGGGCTGGCCGGGCACCGGCACCTCGTCGAGCACCAGCTTCGCGTCGAGCCACTCCAGCGTGCGGCCGCGGAACACCGCCAGCGCGCGGTGCGAGGGCACGGTGCGGATCGGCTCGGCGTAGTCGTGGTAGTCGCGGAACTTGGCCGCATCGGCGTGCTGGGCGTCCTTGCCGTCGAGCAGGCGGCTCTGGAACAGGCCCTCCTCCCACAGCCATTCGCGCAGCTTGCGCACGAGCATCGCGTCTTCCGCCCAGCGCTCCGACAGGATGTCGCGCACGCCGTCGAGCATCGCATGCGCGTCGGCGAAGCCGGCCTCGGCCAAGGCGGCAGGGCCGCCTTCACAGGCGGCCGCAAACGCAGCGGCCTCGGTGAGCGGCTCGAGCATCGGGTCGGCGTACAGGCGGTCGGCCAGCGGTTCGAGACCCGCCTCGCGCGCGACCATCGCCTTCGTGCGGCGCTTCGGCTTGTAGGGCAGGTAGAGGTCTTCCAGCTCCTGCTTGGTGGGCGCGGCCTCGACCGCGGCGCGCAACGCCGGCGTCAGCTTGCCCTGCTCGTCGATGCTCTTGAGCACCGCGGCGCGGCGGTCTTCGAGTTCGCGCAGGTAGGCCAGGCGCGTCTCGAGCTCGCGCAGCTGGATGTCGTCGAGGCCCTCGGTGGCCTCCTTGCGGTAGCGCGCGATGAAGGGCACCGTGGCCCCGCCGTCGAGCAGCTCGACGGCCGCCTTCACCTGCGCCGGCCGGCATTTCAGCTCGGCGGCGATCTGCAGAAGAATCTTGTCCAAGACCAGGGGGCCCGCGGGGGGCGGCGTCTGAAAGCGGCGCAGTGTGCCACAGGGGAGGCGCGGCGTTGCGCCGCGGCGGTCAGGCCAGGAAGGTGCCGTCCAGCGCCTTGCCCTTGATCTTGTCGAAGGCCAGCGCGGTGGCGGCCGGCACCAGGCCTTCGACCAGGTCCTGCGCCTCTTTGACGGGCACGTTGCCCTTGAGCGCGGCCAGCGGCAGGTCGATCAGCACGATCAGGTTCTCGAAGATCTTCTCGTCGAGCGTGCGCATCGCGCCGAGCCGGTCGACGATCGGCCGCAGCTTCGCCGTGGTCTCGTCGGCCCGCTGCCAGCGCTCGGCCAGCTGGTTCACCACCGCGAGCTGCTTCTCGACGGTGCGGAAGGGCCCGCCGATCGCGCCGTCGAGCTGCTTCTCGATCTGCCGGATCTGCGCCTGCGCCTTCGGGCTGGAGTGCTTCGCGAGCCGGTCGACGACCTCCTTCATGAAGTCCTTCTTCAGCTCCTCCTCCTTGTCGAGGATGCGGTTCAGCGTCTTCGAGGCCTCGTGCGTCTTGATCTCGATGCCCAGCAGCTTCTTCTCGACCGTGTCCATCTGCGTCTGGCAGTTCTTGATGCAGGGCTGCGAGATGCCGACGAACTGGTTGATGACGATCGCGCTCATCTCGTTGACCTTCTTCAGGCCGCCGCCCTTGATCTCGTCGCGCACGACCTTGATCTGGTCGAGCAGGATGTCCTGCGCGCGCTCGATCTCGATCCACGCCGAATAGAGCTCCTTGCCGATCGTCACGGTCGACTTGACCATGCCGAGGATCGAGAACACCGCCGAAGCGCCGCCGGTGAAGCCCGAGGTCACGGTCAGCGCGATGCTCGTGGCCAGCCCGGCCGCCGCGGCCACCACGGTGGCCGTGATCTTGATGCCGTACTTGAGGTACTCCTTCTTCTTCGCCGCGTACTTCTTCCAGGCTTCGAGCGCGGCCTTCTCCGCGGCGGACTCGGCGACCTTGCGGTCCTGCTCGATCGACTTGTCCAGCCCGGTGAGCTGCTTGTCGATCGAGGCCTGCGGCGCGTTGTTGTCGACCATGCCGTCGATCAGCTTGTCGAAGGCCTTGAGCTTGCTCTGGATGCCGTCGCAGGTCTGGTCGTAGACCTTGCGCACCGCCTGGTTCATCTGCTCGAGCAGGATCGCGTCGGACTTGATCTCCTTGTAGATCCGGTCGTCGAAGTCGACCACGACCTTGAACGCCATCTTCGGCGGCGCGATCCACTTCACGCCGCTGGCGGCGAGGTCCGATTCCATCTTCGGCTTGCTGAACAGCTCGACCTTCGCCACGGCACACGCTCCCACTCTCGAGGTGCTGCGACGGTAGCCGCCGGCCGGCCCGCCGGCCTAGCGACTTAGGTCATGCGCCGGCTGCGGCGCAGCGCACCCTCGCCTGCACGCCGGCCGCTCGCCAGGCAGGCGGTGAGCAGGTAGCCGCCGGTGGGCGCCTCCCAGTCGAGCATCTCGCCGGCGCAGAACAGGCCGGGCACGCCGTGCAGCATCAGCGCGTCGTCCAGCGCCTCGAAGCGCACGCCGCCGGCGCTGCTGATCGCCTCGTCGATCGGTGCCGGCGCCGACAGCGCCAGCGGCACGGCCTGGATCGCCGCCGCCAGCCGCGCCGGGTCGGCGAAGACCTCGGCCGGCAGGCACTCGCGCAGCAGCAGCGCCTTGGCGCCGTCCAGGCCCAGCCGGCTCTTGAGGTGCGTGGACAAGGATCGCGAGCCGCGCGGCCGCGCCACCTCGGCGGCGACGAAGGCCGCGTCGCGCTGCGGCAGCAGATTCAGGTGCACGACCGCGCGGCCGCTCGCCGCGATCGTGTCGCGGATCGGTCCGGAAGCGGCATAGACCAGCTGGCCCTCGAGCCCGCGCTCGGTGATCACGCACTCGCCGTTCTGCGCGAAACGGCGGCCGTCGGGGGCCTCCAGCGTCAGGCCGACGTTCTTCAGCGGCTGGCCGGCGCCGCGGGCGCGGAAGAGCTCGGTCCAGCCGCCCTCGACGACGAAGCCGCAGTTCGACGGCTGCAGCGGCGCGATGTCGACGCCGCGTTCGCGCAGCGGCGCGACCCAGGCCCCGTCCGAGCCGAGCCGCGACCAGCTCGCGCCGCCGAGCGCCAGCACCACGGTCGCAGCGCGGACCACGGCCTCGCCCTGCGGCGTGGCGAAGCGCAGGCCGAAGGCGGCGCCTTCCGCGTCGGCCCAGCCCAGCCAGCGGTGGCGCATGTGGAAACGCACGCCGGCCGCGCGCAGCCGGTGCAGCCAGGCGCGCAGCAGCGGGGCGGCCTTCAGGTCGGTGGGGAAGACGCGGCCCGAGCTGCCGACGAAGGTTTCGATGCCCAGGCCGCGTGCCCAGTCGCGCAGCGCCTCGGCACCGAAGTCGCGCAGCCACGGTTCGATCTGCGCGCGCCGTCCGGCGTAGCGGGCGGCGAAGGTATCGAACGCCTCGCCATGCGTGAGGTTCAGCCCGCCCTTGCCGGCGAGCAGGAACTTGCGCCCGACCGACGGCATGGCGTCGTAGAGGGCGACCGGCGCCCCGCCCGCAGCCAGCACCTCGGCGGCCATCAGCCCCGCCGGGCCACCGCCGACGACGACGATGGGGAGCGTGGACGGGTCGTTCGGGATCATGGGGTCGGCACTCGCGGCACTCGCGTTCGAAAAGGCGGCGCAGTGTGGCACAGCCGCCTGTCAGATCCGTGGAGGCGACACGACCCAGGAGTTCGTCACCGCGTGGAGCTGCCCCCATGAACCGACCCCGCGTTCCGATCGTCCTGCTCGCCCTCGCCACCGCCGGCGCGGCCGGGGCTGCCGCGCCCACGGCCGAGGACCTGGCCTGCCGCGCACAGCGTTCGGGCAGCGCAGCGCTCGTCGTGGAGCTCTACACCTCCGAAGGCTGCAGTTCCTGCCCGCCGGCCGACCGTTGGCTGTCGCGCCTGGCGGCCCGGCCCGACGTGGTCGCGCTGGCGTTCCACGTCGACTACTGGGACCGCCTGGGCTGGAAGGACCGCCACGCCCGCGCCGCGTACACGCAGCGCCAGGCCGAGCAGCGTCGCGTGAACGGTGCCCGCTTCAGCTACACGCCGCAGGTCGTGATCGATGGCCGCGACCGGCCCGACTGGCCGGGCCTCGCGGCGCTGCCCGCTCCGGCGGCCGGGCGCGGCGCCCCCGAGCTGACGCTGCGGCGGGAGCACGATCGCTACGTCGCGACGGTGCGCGCCGGCGCCGGCGCCGGCGCGCTTTCGGCGTACTGGGCGGTCACCGAAAGCGGCCACGACTCGACGGTCACGGCCGGCGAGAACGTCGGGACGACGCTGCGCCACGACGCCGTCGTGCGCGAGTGGCTGCCGGTGGCGCCGTTCGACGCGAGCCGGCCGGCGACGCTGGACTTCCGCCCGGCCACGCCGGCCGACCCGGACCGGCAGCGCGAGGTCGTCTTCGTGCTGACCGATGCGGGCAGCGGCCGACCGGTGCAGGCCCTGAAGCTCGGCTGCTGAACTCAGAAGGTGTGAAAGAACCCAAGATGCCCGCCTTGGGTTCATTCACACCTTATCAGCCCTTGTCGGGCACCCGGCGCGAACCGATCGCCAGCAGCGCGGCGCCGACCACGACCACGCTCAGCGCCGCGCTCAGCGACACGGCGTGGGCCAGTCCGCCGATCAGCGGCGGGCCGATCATGAAGCCGCTGTAGCCGATCGACGTGACCGAGGCGATCGCCGCCGCGCGGCTGACGCCCGGCACGCGCGTGGCGGCGTTGAACAGGATCGGCGCCACCGGCGCCAGCCCCGCGCCCATCAGCACGTAGCCGACGAAGGACACCGCCGGCGAGCGCATCAGCAGCACCACCGCCATCGACACCGCCGCGAGCGAGGCGCCCGTGAACAGCAGCGAACGCTCCGAGAAGCGCTCGCGCAGCGCGTCGCCGGCAAAGCGCGACACCGCCATCGCGCCGGCAAAGGCCGCGTAGCCCAGCGCCGCCACCGATTGCGTCATGCCGACCTCCTGCTCGAGGTAGAGCACGCACCAGTCGTACATCACGCCCTCGGCCAGCATGCCCGCCAGGATCAGCAGTCCGATCAGCAGCAGCAGGCCGCGCGGCCACGCGAAGGTGGCCTTCTCGCCGTCGCCCCCACTGCTGCCGTGCGACTCGAGCATGCCGCGCGTGCCGATCGCCACCACCCCCGCCAGCAGCACGGCCAGCCCGCCGAGCTGCGCCGCCGGGTCCCAGCCGACCGCGAGCATCGCCGAGACGGCCGCCGCGCCGGCCATCGCGCCGACCGCGAACATGCCGTGCAGGTTGCTCATGATCGCGCGGCCGGTCAGGTGCTCGAGCTCCGAGCCCTCGGTGTTGATCGACACGTCGAACAGGCTCATCGCGCAGCCGAACACGAAGGCCGGCGCCAGCAGCACCGCGAACGAGGGCCAGACCAGCATCAGCCCGAACATCGTGCACAGCACCAGCCCGGCCACGAGCGCGGCATTGCGCGCGCCGAGCCTGGCGACCACGCGCCCGGCGAACAGCAGCGAGGTCACCGCCCCCAGCGCCGCCGCCAGCAGCACCATCGACAGCGTGGCTTCGTCCAGGCCGTAGCGCGCCTTCACCGACGGGATGTGCGCGCCCCAGGCACCGGCCATCAGCCCGAGGGTGCTGAACTGCGCCCGCGTGGCCCAGCGCGCCAGGCGCAGCGCCGGCTCGCCGTGCCCCGGCAGGGCCACCGCGGCGCTGGCCGTCATGCGCCGACCCTCACCGGCGCGCCGCTGCGCGCGCTCTCGTAGATCGCGTCGAGCAGTTCCATCACGATCAGGCCCTGGTCGCCGCCCGCGGGGTGCGGCGCGCCGGTCAGGATGGCCTCGGCGTAGTCGTGCATCGCCGACTTCGCGGCCACCGCCGGCGGGTGCAGGTGCAGGTCGAGCTGCGCGCCGTCCTTCTCCATGAAGATGTGCGCGTCGAAGGTGTAGCCCTCGGCGACGTTCTTCTGCAGCAGGCCGGCGCGGGTGCCGAGCAGGCGCGTTTCCATCAGCTCGGCCTCCTGGATGTTGGCGGCCCACGAGGCCTCGACGATCAGCGTGGCGCCGTTGTCGAAGCGGATCAGCGCACCGGCCAGGTCCTCGACGTCGAAGGTCTTGCCGGACTTCGCCGCGAGTTCGCGCGCGATCGGGTCGTGCGTGCTGCCGAGCACCCAGGTCGGCTTCGGGTAGCCCATCAGCCACAGCGCCAGGTCGAGGCGGTGCACGCCCAGGTCGATCAGCGGGCCGCCGCCGGCCAGCGCCTTCGTGCCGAACCAGCCGCCGAAGCCCGGCATGCCGCGGCGCCGGTGCCAGACGGTGCGGCCGAAGTAGAAGTCGCCGAACATGCCCGAGTCGACCTGCGCCTTCAGGCCGCGCGACGCGGCCGAGAAGCGGTACGAGAAGTTGATCATCAGGCGCTTGCCGGCACGCTCGGCGGCGGCGAGCATCTCGCGGCCCTCGGCGGCGTTCATCGCCATCGGCTTCTCGCACAGCACGTGCGCGCCGGCCTCGAAGGCGGCGATCGTCAGCGCCTTGTGGAAGGTGTTGGGCGTGCACACGCTGACGACGTCGAGCCGTTCGGCGGCGAACATCGCCTCGGCGCTCGTGTAGCGCGCGGCGATGCCGAACTGTTCGCCGACCGCGGCCAGGCGCGCCGGGTCGGCGTCGACGATCGCCACGACCTCGGCGCCCGGGTGCTGGCGCCAGCCCTCGATGTGCATGCGGCCGATGCCCAGGCCGACGACGCCGATGCGCAGGCGCTTCGTGCCGGCCGCCGGGGCGGCGGTGGCGGCGGCCGTGGCCGCCTCCTTCTGGAAGTCGCTCATGTCAGATGTCCTTCTTGCCCTGCACGATGCCGACCTTCTGGAACGTGAGTTCCTTCTTCGACAGCGTCTCCAGCGGCGGCGACATCGGGCAGACGTCGACGATGTTCACGCGCGGCGCAGCCCACTGCACCGCGTTGGCCATCACGCGCTGCACGTTCTTGTCGTGGTAGGTCGGGTAGGCCTCGTGGCCGGGGCGGAAGTAGAAGATGCGGCCGTGGCCGCGCTGCCAGCACAGGCCGGAGCGGAACACCTCGCCGCCCTCGAACCACGAGATGAACACGGTCTCGTCCGGCGCGGGCACGTCGAAGCGCTCGCCGTACATCTCTTCGTAGGGCAGCTCGAAGTACTCGCCCAGGCCGGCGGCGATCGGGTGCGAGGGCTCGACGACCCAGACGCGTTCCTTCTCGTCGGCCTCGCGCCACTTCAGCGAGCAGTTCGTGCCCAGCATGCGGCGGAAGATCTTCGAGAAGTGGCCCGAGTGCAGCACGATCAGGCCCATGCCCTCGAGCACGCGCTTCTGCACGCGCTCGACGATCGCGTCGTCGACCTTGCCGTGGGCCTTGTGGCCCCACCAGATCAGCACGTCGCAGCCGGCGAGTCGCTCCTCGCTCAGGCCGTGCTCGGGCTGGTCGAGCGTGGCGGTGCCCACGTCCAGCGGCAGCGCGCCCGGGTTCAGCCCCGGCGTCTCGCGCAGCGCATCGGCGATGACGGCGTGCAGGCCGTCGGGGTAGATCGCGCGCACGGCGGCGTTTTCGCGCTCGTGCTGAAATTCGTTCCAGACAATGACAGAAATCCGGGTCTTGAGCACAATGGTCCTCTTGCAGGCTTCGGGGTGATCGGCCTGCGCAAGATTAGGGGCAACGGCAGGGAGCGACAAGCCCGGTCGCTGGCAGAAAGCTTCGAAGAATGTCAAAAAACCTGGATCACTGCACCGACGCCGGCATCGCCATCGGCCCCTGCGCGTTCGAGACCCGCCACGCGCCCGAGCAGACGCAGCGGCTGCGGGCACTGCTGGGCGACTTCGCGCTGCGCGCCGCCGACGGCCGGCTGACGGTGCGCCTGCCGGCAGGCGCCGACGACGAGGTCGGCCGCGGCGACGGCCACTTCCACCTGGCGCCCGAGCTCTTCCTGCAGGTCGCGGGCTGGACGCGCTTCCGCTTCCCGCAGGGCGAACTGCTGCTGTCGGCCGGCGAGGCCGCGGTGCTGCCGCCCCGGCTGCTGCATGCCGAACGCGTCGGCCCGTCCGGCGCGGGCGAGCCGTTCTGCAACCTCGTCGTCTACGCCGAGGGCCCCGCCCTCACCTGCCACCTGGCGCACGAGACGGCACCGGGCCGCCCCGGGATCCAGCACCTCGAACCCAGCC
>Ga0116176_10001028_pt1 | contig 22248 bp, 23 predicted proteins | sample AD_STIC08_MetaG_FD_89803 | JGI IMG/M metagenome (GOLD analysis project Ga0116176, IMG submission 89803) | Active sludge microbial communities of municipal wastewater-treating anaerobic digesters from USA - AD_STIC08_MetaG | ecosystem: Engineered > Bioreactor > Anaerobic > Digestate | place: USA...
AGATTCCCTGTACTGTCAGCTAGTCTACCTTGATACGAAATAACCGATGGGGTGCCTGCGGCATTCAAGTAAAAGAAGGAAATAGCAAAATAAACGGACGCAAAAATAGCTCCAAAAACCAAAAACCTCGGCCTTCTTTTTCCTGCCACGTTTAAACCTATATGCATTCTAAAACCCTTCTCCACCACCTCTGATAGAGAGCTCGGGTTATCTCTATTCTACCTTTGAAAATAAATGTTTTTTAACAAAAATGTGGATAGCAAAACCACGATAAAGATCTAACTAGGCAACAACTTAAAATGCTTGCTACATCTTAAGCGGAGTAGGAATTCCCAACATATAAAGTCCCCTAGAGAGAACCGCCATTACCGCCCGCGTTACCGCAACATTATGTGAGGATTCTGGATTTTGCACATCAACTATTTTTTGTTGTGCATACCACGCATTAAATTCTGACGAAAGCGCAACAAGATACTGTGTCACAACGCTAGGTTCTCTATTTTCGAGTGCTTCAACAATTTTCTCGGTAAACCTATCAATCATCCTCTCAAGAACCGTTGGATTTCCATTAATACGCACAACTGCAGTGATTTTTTCAGACAAAGCTTTTTCCAACACAGACCTGGCTCGAGTCAACGTATACTGCACATAAGGGCCTGAATCTCCTTCAAAAGATAAAGATTTTTCTTTATCAAAAACAATATTCCTACCCAACCCCTGTTTTAAAACCATATACTTTATGGCACCGACAGCTACCTCTTGAGCAATAATTTCAACATTTTCAACACCTCGATCAGAAACCTTTTCTTTGGCTCTGCTAATCATGTCCAACAAAAGTTCCTCTCCAGTAATAATGTTCCCCTTTCGTGACGACATTTTGCCTGAAGGAACCACCATCATCCCATGATGAATATGAGTAAAAACTCCTTTATATTCTGGGCGTAATAACTCAAGTGCTTTAAAGACAACCGAAAAGTACTGTTCCTGTTCAACGGCAGTCACAGTTATTGATAGATCAAAAGTACTACGTTGTGTTTTAAGTATCGCTAGCCCTAACTCTTTTGTCTCATAAGTCGGCACTCCGTCTTTTGTAACAAATACCCGTGTATGAAGACCGTATCGCTCCCCTGGAAAAATGATGGCTCCTTCACTCCGCTCGAAAATACGTTTCTCCAAACCCTCAGTGACTAGCGTCATTCCAAGCTCCCAAACTTCACTTTCAAAAAAATACAAATCAAACTGCGTCCCTAAAATCGAATAAAACTTTTCAAATGCAGCTAGTGTCGCCTCTCTACCTTTCGTATACATTTCCAAAATAGATGGATCGCGCTCATAAATCTTTTTATTAAGATTAACAATCTCTTGTTGTGCTATTGTATCTGTCTCATACATCTCATGTCCGTATGCATATGCCTCGCCGATACCTGATATGTCATCAGGCATAACTCCCTTATGCAACATACCCCAAAGCGCCTTCGCAACGTGCAACCCGACATCACCCTGATAGTTTGCGCGCACCACTTTTGCACCGGCATATTCAAACATACGTGTTATCGCCTCACCGATAGAGTTACTCATAAGATGCCCTATATGGAATGGCTTAAACGGATTCGGTTGCGTGTATTCAACAAGCACCGTTTTACCATCAAAAATACTCGTGCCACCCAAATTCTCTTCTTCTTCAAGCGCTCTACGTAGTGATGTTTCAAAAAAATCTTTTGTTAAAAAGATATTTACAAATCCAGGATCTGCAACTGAAACAGATGCTATATACGAAATATTTTTTTTAAGAATCAGTTCTGCTATGTGATCAGCTATCTCTCGCGGGTTTTTGCCGAGGCGCGAAGCGATCGAAAGCGCCACAGGCGACGCCCAATCCCCATGCGACATATCTCCTGGACGTTCCAACACAATTGGCACATTAACTACCCCAAGCTCTGTGACAATATTTGTGATTTCTCGTAATATTATTTCCCGTTCATTCATACAATCAGTTTATACGAATCTGTCTGGAACTGGAAATCGATGTGCGATGTTTGTCACTTGTTTTTTTGTTAACATTTTATGCTTCTCATCCGATATGTTTTGCAACACTGATACCATACAGTTTGCAATCTCTGCACACTCTGACTCTTTAAATCCTCGCGTCGTTATAGCTGGAGTTCCAAAACGTATGCCTGATGGATCCAACGGCCTGCGAACATCATCTGGTATCACGTTTTTATTAACTGTAATTCCTATTTCATCTAGCGCTAACTCCGCCTCTGCTCCTGAAACACCAAGAGACCCAAACACATCTGCAAGAATAAGGTGATTTGATGTACCTCCTGTTATCAAACGTATTCCGTTTTTCATAAAAACATCGCCCATAGCTTGCGCATTTTTAAGCACTTGCAATGAGTAATCTCTAAACTTTGGATGCAAAGCCTCTCCAAACGCGACTGCTTTTGCCGCAATTACGTTCATATGCGGACCACCTTGCAGTCCAGGAAACACAGATTTGTCTATTTTTTTTGCAATATCTTCATTATCGCGGGTAAGAATCATACCTCCTCGAGGACCACGCAATGTTTTATGAGTTGTTGTTGTCAGTACATCAAAACCAAAATCAAACGGGTTCGTAACCGCCTTACCCGCAATGAGACCCGAAATATGTGCTATATCCATAACTGCGTATGCGCCGACATCTCGCGCTATAGAAACAAATCTCGCATAATCAATTTCTCGCGGATACGATGAATAACCCGCCAAAAGTATTTTAGGTTTTTCACGTCTTGCTGTTTCGTGCAACGCATCATAATCTATCTCTCCTGTATCAATATTTTTCATTCCATAACGAACAAAACGGAAAACTTTAGTTGCAGCAGTAACTGGGTGGCCGTGTGTGAGATGTCCGCCATGCGAAAGATCCATGCCTAGAACCGTATCCCCTGGATTAAGTAACGCAAAATACATTGCGATATTTGCTGGAGCTCCAGAGAGCGGCTGCACATTTACATACTTCGCATCAAAAAGTTCACGTGCCCGATTCATTGCGAGCCGTTCAACACCATCAGTATTTTCCTGCCCACCGTAATATCGTCTACCAGGATATCCTTCTGAGTATTTATTAGTAAATACGGATCCTAGTGCCTCTCTCACAGCTTGAGATACATAATTTTCAGACGGAATGAGCTCAAGTCCGTCTTGTTGACGTTTTTCCTCTCGAGTAATACAGTCACCGAGTTCTTTGTCTTGTTGGTTAATATATATCATACGTTAAAAAGTAATTTCACACGCGCCCAAATATTCTCATGAACTTCTTCGCGGGTCTTATTTGCTTGAACCTTATACCAACCTAGACGATCTGCTAATTCCTGATGAACTTCGCGTACACGTTCAGTCAATACATCATCAGTTTCGTGTTTGTGTATACTCTCACGCCCTTCTAAAAAACGATCTCCTTCTATAAGTATCGCACAATCCTCTACTAGCAAATGCTTATTAAGATTTTCCAAAAAACCAGCTTCTACTTCCGCGCCAATACCCCATGCAAGCCCCGTTCCAATATAATCTTCAACTACAATCCACTCTCCTTTCTCAATACGCCTACGTAGATGTTCATCATATTGCGTTCTATTTAAAATCTGAACAATTTGAAATTCTCGAGAAGAAAGTTCTAGAGGATTTCCTCCTCGCAAATATGCTTCTATCTCCAGCCCTGAAGGCACTAAATCATATATAGGATATTTTAGATAATGAGCATTTTTTCCACCACGAGAAAGGCGTTCAACTAATAGCTTTGCCTGAGTCGTCTTGCCTAGATTGTTGACTCCGTACAGTGCGATAAGTTTCCCGCGCATACTATTCAATGAGATTAAGTAATTTAAATTTCTCAATACACTCCTCTGTCTCTCGTTTATTTTTAAGACGATCAAATACAATCTCGCGAGCTATTTTTTCTTTCATTGGAAAACTATGTTTTTGCAACAATTCTTTTTCTGGTCCAGATATATGCATGCCGTTACAAACATAATCTTCAAAGGCCTCATAAGCCAGTGGCACTGCGTCACGAATAATGCGAGCAAGAGCATCAGCATACACACGGATTTCATATTGGGCATGCGGATCCATACGCAGACGCAAAAAATGCATTAGATTGTGCAAGTCAATTTTCCAATACCATTGCGTATAGTTTGCAACCGAAAGACCAATACGCGACAACTCACGCGACAAATTAATGTCGGGTTCCAAAAAACGCTGATAAGTCGCAAACGAATGTTCGTATTCTTCCTTAAGCATGTGCAACACTAATTTCTGGTGTTCTGTAGAAAGTTCGTCCCCTCGTCCTTGGCGATTTTGAACAGACTGTTTACGCAACGCACCTGCCTCGGGTAGATAAAATTCATTGAGCATCTCCGAATATCTCCCTGAGTATTCATTTACATTTGCAGTACGATGTCGGATCCACTGCCGTGCAACAAAAATCGGCATCTTCGCATGAAACTTGAACTCAACCATTTCAAACGGTGTCGTATGGTGGTGTCGTCGCAAATATCTTATTAACCCTCGATCTTCATTTACCGTTTTGGTTCCCTTTCCATAAGAAACACGCGCAGCTTGAGTTATAGAAGCATCATCACCCATGTAATCAACCAAATACACAAAGCCATGATCAAGACATCTTATTGGTTTTCCAAGCCATCGCTCTGCACCTCGACTAACAGGTCTATACGTCTTTATCTGTTTTGTGTATAAACGGCGCGATGTTTTTTTTGTCATAACTTATTATTTACTATGAGTAAGTAGTGTTTGCCACGACAAAAATACCACTGTAATTTCTCAAGACAAAATTTGCATCTGTGGATAGACGCGTTATTATTTTGCCTATGGCATTTTCCAATAAGAGAATACTTGAAGAAATTGAGAAAGGAACGATAGTCATCGATCCTTTTATCCCAGAAAATCTATCAACGTCAAGCTACGACGTAACCCTCGGCGAACAGTATTTTGTTGAACAACAACCCAGTCGTTTTCAAAACATATACAACATATACGACAAACGAGATGTGCAACGCGTATGGGGCACAAAAGCATTACGTGCAAAAACTGCGCGAGAACTTTTTGCACATTATAAATTTGATTTTGAAGGCATTGCGCCTGAAGACAAAGTCATACTCCTCTCCCCTGGAGAAACTATTCTTGCTCATACGGAAGAATTTATTGGGGGCAGAGAAACTGTCACAACAATGATGAAAGCTCGATCGTCGCTAGGTAGAAATTTCATTGAAGTGTGTAAATGCGCTGGATGGGGAGATGTAGGCTATGTCAATCGCTGGACGATGGAAATCACAAATAATTCGACACACTATTCTATCCCGCTTGTTGTCGGTCGACGTATTGCACAAATAATATTTTTTGAGACCGGCCCAATACTCAAAAAAAATGAGGATTACACCAAAACTGGCAAGTATCAAACCACACAAACTCTGGCTAAACTTAAACGTGAATGGAATCCAGAAATGATGATTCCAAAAATGTATCTAGATCGTGAAGTTAAAAAAGCAAAAAAGCGCCGTTAAGCGCTTTTTCTTTTTTACGTATTAAGATATTATTTTACTTCAATTCCCATTGACCGCGCTGTCCCTTCAACTATTCTAATCGCTGCATCTATATCATGCGCATTAAGATCTGCCATTTTTCGCTCAGCGATTTCCTTCACTTGTGCCTTAGTAACCTTCCCAACATGCTTAAACGGATTACTTGAACCTTTTTCAACTCCTGCTGCTTTAGCAAGCAAGCTAGCCGCTGGCGGACTCTTGAGAATAAAATCATAACTGCGATCTTCAAAGACAGTAAGCTGAACCGATACCGTCTCTCCCTTCATTTCTTGTGTAGCAGTATTGAACTTATTAACAAAATCGCCTATGTTCACTCCTGCTTGACCCAAAGTTGCACCCAATGGCGGAGCGGGCGTTGCAGCTCCTCCTGCTATCTGTAACTTCAATGTTTTTAGAACTTTTTTTGCCATAATTTGATGATGGTTTTGAAACCCGAATATCGAATACGAGGTATCATTTAATCATACATTTTAAAGAATCTCAAGTCGTATATAATTCTGATATTCGTATCTGCTCTGTAGTTTTATATTTTTTTAACCTGTAAAAAATCTAGTTCAACGGGTGTCTCGCGACCAAACATAGAAACTAGTATTTTTACTTTTCCTCGTTGACGATCAACTTCTGAAACACGCCCCTCAAACTCCTTAAAAGGCCCGTCGATAATAGTAACGCGATCCTCAATCTCAAAATCTATGAGGTGCATCGGAATATCTGATTGCATTCTGCCAAACAGCTCATCTATCTCATCTTGTCGCAGAGGTACTGGCTGAATGCCAGATCCAACAAAACCCGTCACACGAGGAGTATTGCGAACTACGTACCACGAATCGTCTGTCACTATCATATCCACTAGCACATATCCTGGATAAATCTTTTCTTCTTCTTCCACACGCTTGCCTCGTTTCACTTTTATTTTTTTCTCAGTTGGAACAAGGACATTAAAAATTTTGTCTTCCATTCCCAATGACTCAACTCGCTGTTTTAAATTGCGTACTACCGCATCTTCATATCCAGCGTATGTATGAATGGCGTACCAATGCCGCCCCTGTTCTTGTTGTTTTTGTGTATTCATATCTATGCATTACAAAACAAATGTTTCAACTACCCTACTAAACGCCCAGTCAAGCGCTCCTAGATATACCGCCGTTGCAATTGAGATAACAACGACAATCGCAGTAAAAACGATCGCCTGTCGGCGTGTTGGCCACGAAACGTGCTTTAGCTCCGTCCGTGTGTCTTTTAGATATTGTACGAATCGACTCATATTTTTGTGGTACTTAAAAACCCCTTTCGGGGGCTGTTGTTACATATCAATAATACTCCCCTCTTTCCTGCACGTCAAGGACAAAAAGAATGTAACAATGAAAACCAATCGTCACGCAAAATAACGAGAGCAAATAATAAACAACAAGAACGATAATTTATCGAACCTTCTGAGTTTCAAGTTTTTTGATTTTACGCTCTCCCCAAACAACTAGAAGAGGAGATGCTAGACAAATAGAAGAATAAGTTCCTGCTATTAAACCTATAAGGAGAATTAGTATGAAATTGTGAATTGTTGGACCACCAAGGAAAAACAATACTAACAGAACAAAAATCACGGTTAATGATGTGTTTATTGAGCGCACGTATGTCTGTTGCAAACTTTCACCAACCGTCTGTGCAAATGATTCTTTAGAATGTCGCTCTTCTTTCAAACGCAAGTTCTCACGTATTCGGTCAAAAACAACAATAGTATCGTTAACTGAAACTCCTAGAATAGTCAAAAGCGCTACAACAAATAGTGTGTCTACATCAAAAGCGCGATAATGACCAAGAACCGCAACTACACCTGTTGGAATTATTACATCATGTATAAGAGCAATAACAGCTATCAATCCGTAAACCCAAGATGAAACAGGTTTAGAAATCTTTCTGAAAGTAAATGCTAGATAAGCGATAATTGTAAGTAATACAAATAAAATCGCCCGAACTGTTTTTCGACGCAATTCCTGTCCGACTGAAGGTCCTATTGAACTAATACGCTCTATCGTAGGTTCAGTAAATCCTTCAACTGTAAGTGCACTCATTATTTTTTCTTTGTCTCCTTCTGACAAGACACTAGTACGAATATTTAGGCCGGAAGCCCCAGTCTCACGAACAATAAACCCTTGAAATCCAGCTTCTTCTAGGGAAGAAACAATGCTGGTCGTATCTGGTGCCTTACCTTCATATAAAACGGAAATAGATGAGCCACCCAGAAAATCAACACCAAGATGCAGGCCTATCATGAGAATCGCACCAATAGAAACAGCCACTAGCACCGCTGATATAAGAATAAATATTTTTTTGTGATTTACTATAAACATAAGTGTGCTGTGATAGTAGATATGAATCTGCTTGTTGTGAATAGTAAAAATAAATTAACCATAATTCTTTGAAATACCTGAGCCGTATAAAAATCTATTCAAAGAAGACATCGTCTTTGGAGCTATTGCATACATAAACGCCCTTGTAACTGTAATCGCTGAAAACATCGATACGACAACTCCAATAATAAGCGTCAATGCAAATCCACGCACCAAACTTCCTGTCATGTAAAACAATATGATAGCGGAGAGGATTGTAGTAAGGTTACCATCACGAATAGAAAACCACGCTCGAGAAAAACCTAGAGTAATTGCATCTTTAATGGATTTACCTGAATGCAATTCTTCTTTCATGCGTTCAAATATCAAAATGTTAGCATCTATAGCCATTCCGACAGACAAAATAAAACCAGCAATACCTGCCGCGGTTAAAGTAACTGGAATAAGTTTAAAAAGAGCAAGCACCAAAACTCCATAAACAATCAATGAAAGCGTTGCGATAACTCCAGGCAATCGATACCACATAATCATAAACAACGCGATAATAATCGTTCCTAAAAATCCAGCTCGAACCCCAGACGAAACTATATCGGAACCCAGTGATGCGCCAATATTTTCAGCTCCAATAAGCTCTATCGGCACAGGCAGAGCACCAAACTTAAGATTGTTCGTTAATTCACGCGCTTCCTCAGGATCTCTGATACCAGTAATAATCGCCTGACCATCCTTGATTTCTGTTTGTATAACTGGAGCAGAAATAATTTCCCCATCTAGAAAAATTGCAAGTATTTTGCCAACGTTAGTTCTCGTAATTTCTGCAAACAACTCTGATCCCTCTTCGTTAAAAGTCAGAGACACGACTGGCTCTTGCATAAACCCGGCTCCACCTGCTTTAGTAAACTGCAGTTGAGATTTTGTTAAATAACGTCCTGTTAATCCAGTGGCTACATACTCAGGGATATTTTTTTCACTTGTCTGCAACTCGCCAGTATTTGAAAGCAACTTAAACTCAAGTACTGGAGTTTTCTGTAGATATGTGGTTGCTTCATCCAAATCAGTTACACCCGGGAGTTCCACAGTAACGCGATATTCGTCAACATCACCCAAATCAACTACCTCCTCTTGAATGATGGGCTCAAGTACGCCAAGTGCCCCAGAAACATCCGCACTGTTTACACGGCGTTCAATTACATCCCGCAATGTGCGCATAGAGTCCCGAATATCAGATGGCTTAATATCCGATATATCAGCCCTGTATGTCAGGAGCGTTCCACCTGCAAGATCCAAGCCCTTCTTAAACGCGTACCTCTCACTTTTTTTGTGTTCTGTAGTATATACAAAAAAACCGATTCCTATAACACATAAAAGGATAATTGCGCTTATACCGCGATATGCACCTCGGCTCAAAGTTTTCTTTAGTGATTCATCCATAACTAAGATGTCGCGAGTATATATTTTTTTTAGAAAAAAGAAAAGGGGGCCTCCCCACCCCCCCAACCATCCTTATTTATAAAACATCATCGCGTGAATGTGCTTTCGCACATCACGTTCTGTTATATTAAACCCTTCTCTCCGCAGATCTTTCGCAATCTGCGGAGCATTCAAGCGCGCGGTTGCAAGCGACATATGATTATATGCCGCCCATCCAGCAATGCGCGCCCTGATCCGATCTGTGTTCGACATTGAAAGCGGTTTAATTCCAACCCGCTCCATGTCCTTCATTATCTCTTCTTCTGTCCTCATTTCGCCTCCCTTTCTGGGTTGTTCCATTATTTGTTTTACTACTTTTTCAGGCAAAATCAAGAAAGAGGAGCGCCGTTCCGGGAAGCCAAAACGGCGCAAAAGCTCGAACTTTTACTCCTATACCTCCACGAAATGACAACGCACCTTGCCGTCATGTACGTGGAGGATTTCTTGGATCTCTTCTGGTAGTAGCGTCACCTCCTCGGGACGCAACTCCCGTCCGAGACGAACCCCGGTAAAGACTTCACCGTGGGTTTCCTCAGCCCTGACGCCGAGGAAGGAATACACGAGAGCGAGAAACACTCTCGTGTTCTCTTTGTGCATCTTTTCATACCAATTTTGCATGGTTCCTCCCTTCTAGAGGTTAACTTCTCTGCAGGGTGTTATACCATAAAAAAATCCATTTTGCAAGTATTACAATCCATTACATAACAATAAATTTTCAAATATTTTTGCAACTGCTATAGGTCCGATGCCTCCTGGAACCGGTGTAAACAAAGATGATTTCTGCGCACAATCAGGATCCGCATCCCCAACCACCTTCCCACCGCTCTCCGAAGTACCTGCATCAAGAATAACTACTCCCTCTTTAATCATAACTGGCTTCAAAAAATGTGGGGATCCTGCTCCAAGCACTATGATATCTGCTGTCTCAAATACAGAAGGATTATCTCCAATATCTACCACTTCAACTATTCCTCCATTGTTTTTAAACCAGACAGAAGCAGGACCACCGACAAGCAAACCTTTCCCAACAACTACGACTTGCTTTCCTTTTGGGTTAATGCTGTATCGTTCTAGTATCTCTTTGCAGGCACCTACAACCGGGGGAAGCAAATGCCCACCGTTTTCAAATGCCGTTCTGGCTTCATCTCCAAGACAATCTACATCATGCGACGCTGGAAGTTCTGCAAAAATTTTTTTTCTATCTATGTGTTTGGGTAACGGTAATTGCACAACAACACCATTGCTTTCACGCACCGCCGTGTGCAATTCTTCAATAAGCTCTTCAGTTGTTATGTGCTCAGAAATATTCTTCACACGTACTACTACACCGATCGATTCCCCTGTTTGCTTTTTAATACGAATAAATTGTTTTGTTGCTTCATCTGAGGAAAGTTGTAATACCGATAAAACTAGCTTTTTGTGTAAATGCTCAATGCGAGATACAAGTTCCTCGCGAATATTTTGTGCTATTACTCGACCATCTATAATCATAGACGTAATCTTATGGCACAAACTTGAAAATTTAAAGACATTAAATAACAAATACTAGAATGAAAAGCCCCCGCTCCGAAAGCTCAGATGGAGCGGGGGCAAATCTTTTGAGGGTTTTTGGCTGGGCGAGCCCAGCCTTTCTTTCTTCTCATCCGCATAGCTGACGCCATGCGGGGCAGGTATTTTTCGGCGCCCCTACCCGGCGCGAATTTTCTTCTTCAAGAAAATCCCCCTTTTTTTTAGCCAACGGGACCTATCCGTTAGGCCTCCTTTGGGCCCATAGGCCCATTGGCTCTAGCTTCTAGACATTATTATACACATTCAAAATATTTTGTCAATAGCCCATCTTCTTGTTGCGATTTGCATAAGTGTAGCACCAAGCAGATCCTGATCTTATCAAAAACTACTTTTAAGCGACCCGCCGAAATGAGAAAACACCCACACAACAACTTTTGTGATTTAAAAATATGTGGTAAGCGGGATACTATTTCCCTGAGCGAGTCAAAATTGTTTTAACGGTCTTTAGTGCAATCTTTAAATCAAGAGCAATACTTCTATTTTTTATGTAAAACAAATCATACGAAAGTTTTTCCTTCGTTGCTCCTACGTTAGCACCATGATGCGGGTGATTTTCGTGGTAAATCTGCGCCCACCCTGAAAGTCCTGGCTTGATAAGATGACGAATATTATAAAATGGAACTTCTTTTTCATATTGTCGAACCATCGCAGGTAATTCAGGCCGTGGACCAATAAGTGATATATCTCCGCGAAACACGTTCCACAACTGAGGAAGCTCGTCTATACGAAAACGACGTAACACTTCCCCTACCTTAGTAACAACTTGTTTACTTGAAAGCACCTCATCACCACTATCGCTCCCGGTCATCGTGCGTATTTTATATATCCGTATTAAACGATTGTTTTTACCAATTCGTTCCTGTGTTATAAACATCGGACCTCCGTCTTCGCGACGAACAAATATATAAACAATCGGGATAATTACAACAGCAAAAATAGCAATTGGGAACGTCAATACAATATCCATCAATCGTTTCATAAACTCATAGGCAAATTTTCGAGTCGCTGAAATATTTTCTAAAAACCAACTATATTCAACTAACGATAACGGTATTCGATCAAAAACATCTTCATATACACGATGCATATCAACAAATCGAACTCGTGAAAAAATTAGATTATATAGTTTCGGGAGTATCTGCGATACTTCACTGTGTTTTGTATCTACCACAATAGTAGTAATACGCTCGGCATAAACACGCTCAACTATTTCTTTTTGAAAATCGAGATTTGCAATATTGGAAACATCAAGTGATGAGACAAAATAAATTCCATATCTAGGATTTCCATTTACCTCGCGCTTCAGTTCATCCATCTCAGTACCCGATCCTATAAGTAGTGCAGATTGCCTATTAGGAGAATCAAATAGCATCAAACTATATCTACGCCAAATAATTATGTTGACAAATGAAACAAGAAGAAAAATAAATAGCGTAGTTTTCGGAGTAATACCAAAGTATGGAATGAGATAGAAAAAAAGTATCGCAATACCACTGTTAATCAATTGAGTGTTAAAAATAATCACCGGAATCTGTTTTTTAAGCAGTGTTGTGTGCTTGTCGTATAGTCCTGCGATATAAAACACAAGGAACCAAAACACAAATAAAATTGTAAACGACTGCAGGTGCGCCTCGAGCTTTCCACCATCAGGAATTTCAAAATGACGAATGGCTAGAGTTAACCAAAGTGAAAAATACAGGGCCAAAAGATCCCCCAAAAAAAGTATTACTGATTCCCACTTGCTTGTGATCCTGCCCAAAGGCATGTGTACCAGTAGGGTACAACAGCCTTTCGGTCTTGTGAAGTATCGAAAAAGACGGCATATTAGCTCTAATGAAAAATGCGCGGAAAAAAATACTTTTCGTCATCACTAAATCTAACTGGGGAGGTGCACAACGATATGTATATGACATCGCCACATCACTTCCCTCTAATGAGTACGAAGTAGCAGTTGCATTGGGTGGTGAAGGATTACTTTTAAAAAAACTTAAAGAGCACGGCATTACTGTCTTTCAGGTGCAAAATTTCCAGCGTAACGTAAAAATCTCTAAAGAATTCCGCGCGTTCTTTGAAATTCTTAAAATATATAAAAAATTTTTCCCCGACATAGTACATCTCAATTCGTCAAAAGCCGGAGGAATAGGTGCACTTGCTGCACGAATCGCTGGAGTCCGATCCATTATATTCACCGCACATGGATGGCCATTTTGGGAATCAAGAAACTGTTTGCAAAAATCCGCAATAGCTTTCTTATCATTTTTGTCAATAGTGCTTTCCACAACAACAATCTGCATCTCAGAACATGACTCTAAAGTATTTGAACATATTCCGTTTGTACGTAAAAAAATACGTGTCATACGAAATGGTATAGCACCGTACCCTCTTCTCGACCGCACTACTGCACGCAAAACGCTTTTTGATGAAACTGTTATCAGTGAACACGGACAAGATCTATGGGTACTTACTGTAGCCGAATTCACAGCAAATAAAGACCTCTTTTCCGCCATTGAAGCCGTACATTTGCATAACCAAAGCTCTTCTAAAAAAATATTCTTGTCACTTATGGGTGATGGAGAACTTAAACAAAAAATCGAAGAATATATTATAACTATCGGAGCGCAAACTTATATAAAATTACTAGGATTTGTGGAAAACGGACGTTCCATGTATAGAGCGTTTGATGTACTGATGCTGACATCACGCAAAGAAGGAGTTCCATATGTAATCTTAGAATCGGGCATTGCAGAAATTCCATGTGTTGCAACAGCAGTAGGAGGAATACCAGAAATCATTAAAGACGGAAAAAATGGCTTTGTTAGGCCACCAGGAGACGTATACGCTATTGCAAACGCATTACAAAAACTCTCAGAAAGCGCACAACTGTGCTCAGAAATGGCTAAATCAAACCATTCTCTAATTCTTAAGAACTACTCACTCAAGAATATGCAGGAACAGACTTTGGGGCTTTACAATACTCACAAAAAGACATCGACAAATTAAATAACTACCTATACTATAGTAGTCATATGGTAGATGTTGTTTTTGATGAGAAACCAATGGCTCCGATTCCCTCAAAAAAATCTGAAAGCGTTTTGGTGATGTTTTTGATAAACCGAGGTATTGTTTCGTCGGAGGCAACAGCGCGCTTTATCCTTTTATTGGTAGGGCTTATATGTTTCACATTGGCTTCTATTATTTTTATCAAAAACATAAACGAACCTCCGCTTAATACACAAAAAGTGATTCCGCCAGGTTTTGTAATGCAATCTTAATCGTTATGCGCTACGAACATAATCGAGGATTTACGCTCATTGAGGTCTTAGTGTCAATTTCTATAATCGCACTGCTTTCAAGCGTCATTCTTTCAGCAACAAACAGTGCGCGAAGAAATGCTCGTGACTCAAAGCGCATTGCTTCCATCCGCGAATTGCAGATAGGATTAGAAATATACCTTACAAGTAATCATAGATTTCCTGACAGTGACAACGAGAGCGGACATTTGGCTTTTATAGATCTTAATGGGAAATGGGATACTCCTAGAGACGGCGATTTTCTTAAAGATTTAGTCGATTCAAAAAGCATGCAGGGTCATGTGTTTGATCCACTGGGCGGTCCGGGAAGTGCTGAACAGGATAATCTTCGATATTACAGATATCCAGCTGGAGCGTTTGGATGCCCAGAATCTCGCGGTGCATTTTATGTTCTCGGAATTGTTGATATGGAAACAAGTAAAGGAACTCACCCGCTATCTCCAAATTGGACTTGCGGAACTGCTGACTTTGGAGAATTTGAATTTGTCGTAGGTGGATTTGAAGATTAAATTGGTACGTTCTACGTCTTAAAACATAGAAACATTTTTATACTGAAAGCTCGCGATGTACTTCTCTCTGGTAACGTTGCATACCAGAAAGTATCCCGAGAGACAAAAATTCAATAACTAGATGGCTTCCGCCATATGAAACAAACGGCAATACCGTGCCCGTAACAGGAAGCAATCCTATATTCATACCTATATGGATTGTAGCTGGTGCCACAATAGAAAGTGCGATCCCAACAGCAAACAAAGTTTCAAAATTGGTCGCACCCAAAAATGCTACACGCATAATACGCCACAGTACCAATGCAAAACATGCGAGTAAAAACAGAACTCCTATAAACCCCCACTCCTCGGAAAATGCACCAAAAATAAAGTCTGTTTCGTACTCAGGTAAAAACCTCAAACGCGACTGCGTACCAAAACCAATTCCTTTTCCCAAAAGTTGACCAGAGCCAACGGTTATCGTTGATTGATATGAGTTATAGCCCGCCCCATGAATATCAGTAAGCGGATTGAGAAAAGTAATAATACGTGCTTTTTGATAATCCTGAAAAGCAAAATTCCACAACAACATAAATGTCAGCGAGCCCGCTAGAAACACTAGAGCAAGATGTTTTTTTGATATTCCAGAAACAAGAACCATACCTAACCACAGTAAAAATACAACTATGGCTCCACCAAAATCTGGCTGAACAAATAAAAGAATAAAAAATAGAAACGCATATGCCCCCGATACAAAAATATGCCGTATATGTGCAATCTCCACATGTCGACGCGCAAAATACTTCGCCAATATAATTATTAAAACTAACTTTGCGGGGTCAGAGGGTTGAATAAAAAAAAGTCCAAGATCAAAACGTGATTGCGCTCCCATCGTTATAGATCCAAACAGAAACAACAGTAAAAGAGATAAAACAGAGACCGCAAACAACGTAACCACCACCCATGTATTACGCAAAAACCGCCAGTCCACTAGCGTTGCACCCAAAAAAACCGCTAGCGCTATAAATAACCAAATTATCTGTTGATCAAAAAACGTGTTCGGCTCAATGAATGAATTCATAGTTACGAGCCCTGCCGCAGACAACAGAAGTGCTCCAACCAACAATATCCAATCTACAGAACGCGAGAACGTAAAAAACATACGCGTATAATAAAACAAACACTATTAGTCAAACAGCATAAATACATCAATCCGAGCAACTGGAGAAATAAATTGTTGTGGCCATGTAAAAACTAACTCTGTGTCCGAAGTTCCGGGAATACGAACCGCAACAGTTCGAGAAGAATGTACGGCATTACCATTAACGTCGTACAAAACAACAACAACAGGCACACTAGAAAAAGTTTCTAATGTGTTGTTCCGAACGGTTACAAAAAGCCGTGGAGTTCCTTGTTTTTCATCAAGCCGTCGAGAGAGTACCGTTACATCGGGTCGTGTAAATGTAGAACGTACCCAAGGAATAGCTTCTTCAAACGAAAATTCTACCCGACCAGGAATACGCTCACCTGTTGAAATACCTGTTTCAAATATCGGAATCACCGAATGAGGAGTAAGATGTACGCGACCACGACGCTCGGCTATAAAAACATTGGTAGAATCATACAAGCGAAATATATATGGTACTGACTCAGATTCATAAGAGTCATTTGCATTTTCAACCAGCGCTACAACACTATACATTCCAGGAACGATCTGAAACCTCTGTTTCCAATGCACTATAGGATCCACCGCCTGAAACGAGCACACTTTTTCACACGGTCCTCCACAGTCAATGCCCTCCTCCATATTGTTTTGTTTTCCATCAAAACACGAGGGTTTTTCATAGAAATGGAAAAAAAGAGGGAGGCCAATGAGTACCATCAAAACCGAAATTGTCCCTAGTAAATATTTTGCCTGCCGGCGTGCAGCCCAACTCATAATTGCATTATATAATAGCAAAAAACCGCGCATTACGCGCGGCCTTTTGTTACAAACTAAGTTTTCGAATCTGAGAACTTTGTTCTGGCGGCTACCTACTCTCGCCCTTAGGACTACCATCGGCACTAGCGGGCTTAACTTCCGTGTTCGGAATGAGAACGGGTGTGACCCCGCCGTTAAACCACCAGAGCAAAATTCTCAGTATATTTCAAATTGAGTGTATATCACTTTTTTGCTCCTGCACAGAAAACACAATCAAAATATAAGACGATTTTCAGATTCCCTAACAGGAGACAACGACGAATTAGTACGTCTCGGCTCAACACATTACTGTGCGTACACCTAACGCCTATCAACGTGATCATCTCTCACGGGTCTATGATTCCTAATCTTGAAGTTGGCTTCCCTCTTAGATGCTTTCAGAGGTTATCCATGCCCGACATAGCTACGCAGCGGTGCACCTGGCGGTACAACTGCCACACCAGAGGTCAGTTCGTTTCGGTCCTCTCGTACTAGAAACGAGTCTTCTCAAGAATCGACGCCTGCAGCAGATAGGAGACCAACCTGTCTCACGCATGATATCAACGATTGCTCGTTGCATTGGACTGTACCTTCATCCCAGAGGGATGGCTGAATTGCAGTCTCTACATCGCAACGCTATAAAGCGCACGACTCGGTATCGTCTACTTGAGATTCTACCGATTTTTTCAGCTTGTTCGACACATATTACTACGTGTGACCGCCGTGATTTGATTGATTCATTTCGCTTTCGCCTTTTCAGTGCGTGCGAAATATTACATATCTTTTAAGACGAAAAGAATTTGTAGGATATTTAAGAGTTGCCTTGAAGGGATTCAGACTGTGCAGGGCCCGAGAAAAATTTCTCAGAAACCTGCACGGTCTGAACCCAGCTCGCGTACCTTTTTAATTGGCGAACAGCCAAACCCTTGGGACCTTCTCCAGCCCCAGGATAAGGTGAGCCGACATCGAGGTGCCGAACACCACCGTCGCTGTGGACGCTCGGGTGGTACCAGCCTGTTATCCCCAGAGTAGCTTTTATCCGTTGAGCTTCCTCCGCATCTAATGCTAAAGGTCGGATCGCTATGCTCTACTTTCGTATCTGCTCGACATGTCCGTCTTGCAGTTAAGCTCCCTTTTGCCATTACACTATCGGCACGGTTTCCATTCGCGCCTAGGGAACCTTTATAGACCCCTCCGTTACTTTTTAGGAGGGATTCGCCCCAAACAAACTACCTGCCAGATACTGTTCCCCGTAGTTTTTGCCTCCGAGGTTAGAACGTACAAATAAAACAGAGTGGTATTTCACTGGCGAGTCCAAGACAGCCGAAACCGTCCCTTCAACCTCTCCCACCTATGCTACGCAGTTAATTCATACGCCCAATATCAAGCTGTAGTAAAGCTTCTGGGGTCTTTTCGTCTAGCTGCAGGTAGAGGGCATCTTCACCCCCATCGTATTTTCACCGAGCGAGTCCTCGAGACAGTTTCCCAGTCGTTACACCATTCGTGCGCGTCAGAACTTACCTGACAAGGAATTGCGCTACCTTAGGACCGTTATAGTTACGGCCGACATTCACCAGGGCTTATATAGCTCAGCCTACACCTTGCGGCGTAGACCATCCATACTTGACCTTCTGGCATTGGTCAGGTGTCACCCCCTATACATCCTCTTACGAGTTCGCAGGGAGCTGTGTTTTTGATAAACAGTCGCCAGGAAGACTTTAGCTGCGGCCCACGCATCACTGCGCAGGCAGACCTTATCGCTAACTTACGGTCGCTTTTTTGCCGAGTTCCTTGAGGACCTCTCACTCGTTCGCCTTGGTCTACTCGACCTAACCACCGGAGTCGGTTTGCGGTACGGATCGTCTGTAATTAACCTTAGAAGTTTTTCTTGGAAGCGCGCTTTGTATCGTTCCCCGTTCCGTAGATTGGGTTCCCGAACATGCCTCTGGAGTAGTGTCTGCCGGATTTACCAAACAAACCCCCTCGCATGCCCGACACAAATCCAATAATGTGCGATACATACTGCACTCCGTCACTCCATCGAATTACAGCCGAGTCACGGAATATTAACCGTGTGTCCATCACCTTCGGCTTTCGCCATCGGCTTAGGCCCGACTAACCCTTCGCTGATTACCATCGCGAAGGAAACCTCGGTTTTTCGGCGTGCGGGGATTTCACCCGCATTGCGGTTACTTGTACCAACATTCTCTCTTCCCAACGCTCCATCGTGGGTCACCCCTTCGACTTCATCGCAGATGGAAATGCTCTCCTACCACTGCACCTTACTAAAAGTAAAGTACAATCCTCAGTTTCGGTATGATGCTTAGCCCCGTTTGTCTGTGGCGCGGAATCTCTGAGTGAGTGAGCTGTTACGCTTTCTTTAAAGGATGGCTGCTTCTAAGCCAACCTCCTCAGTGTCTGAGAAATTCCACCTCCTCGACTTGCACTTAGCATCAATTTAGGGACCTTAACTTGAGATCAACGGCTGTTTCCGTTTTGACCAGTGGAGCTTAGCCCCCACGGTCTAACTGCACAGTATTTACTCTTGGTATTCGGAGTTTGATAGGTTTCGCGAGATTTCTCCCTATCGAAACCTTCCAGTGCTCTACCCCCAAGAGGTACGCTGTACGCCAGCCCAAAAGCTGTTTCGGAGAGAACCAGCTATTACTAGGTTCGATAAGCTTTTCACTCCAACCCACAAGTCATCCGAAGATTTTGCACCATCAACCGGTTCGGGCCTCCTCCCGCCTTTCGACGAGATTCACCCTGCTCATGGGTAGCTCACCTAGCTTCGGGTCTTATGCGTGCGACATTTTGAGAGCGAGAATGCCGGACACGAAGACAATTACTTGTCGACACGTCCGACCTTCTTGCTCTCAAAGTGCGCGCTATTAACACTCGGTTTCCCTGTAGCTTCATCCGATAAAGGACTTAGCTTCGCCGCACACATAAACTCGTTGGCTCATTCTTCAATAGGCACGCCATGACGGGCACATCACGCCACACACGATTAGCAAAACTAAAATCTGAAGTAAAAATTGTTTAAAGATTTGTACTTCAAGATTTGACTTGCATCATGCGCAAAGTGATGTGTCCGCTCTGACTCCTTGTAGGCATATGGTTTCAGATCTATTTCACTCCCCTATCCGGGGTTCTTTTCACCTTTCCCTCGCGGTACTAGTTCACTATCGGTCTCTGTGTGTATGTAGCCTTGCCGGTTAGTTCCGGCGGATTCCCCCAAGCTATTCGTGTCTTGAGGTACTCAGGAACGGTAACTAGAAAGATGCATTTCTTTCGTCTACAGGACTGTTACCTTCTGGGATTGTGCTTTCCAGCACATTCGACTAAAAATGCATTTTGTAACTTTCCCCTTGTTTAAAAACAGGCGTTACCGCCCTACAACCTCGCACTATACAAGTACAGCGCGATTTGGGCTGATCCCGTTTCGCTCGCCGCTACTAAGGGAATAACAATTGTTCTCTTTTCCTCCTGGTACTGAGATGTTTCACTTCCCAGGGTATGCTCCTACACACTTAACATGTGTAGATTATTGAGGGTTACTCAATAGGGTTTCCCCATTCGGAAATCTCCGGATCGAAGGTTGCTTAACACCTCCCCGAAGCTTATCGCAGTTACACCACGTCCTTCATCGCCACACAGAACCAAGGCATCCACCATACGCCCTTAGATCTCCCGTTAGGAAATCTAAAAACCGTCTCGCATACGCACATACAGTGCGAATGCGACACATGCACCACACACCGCTGTATGGTACACGTTATTTGATTCCCGTACGGCGCTAGATAAGCCGCACGAGATACCTGCGTTTATTTTGTTTACAAAATAAACATTGATTCTTTTTATTGTTTTCTATGCAGTTGTCAAAGTACTTCTACTTATTATGAGGATTAAAAAATCCGCAATTTCTTGCGGAGTATCCTGAGGCGCGCCCGAAGGGCTCGCATCTATATGCTCCGCTTCGATATGCAACTATTTGAAATCTTCATATAAGTAACCATAAGTATACTCGACAAAATGCACTTGTCAAGTTTTCTTCCCTTATTTTAAGCCGTGTTTCTTGATTTTTTAGGGCTTAAAGTAATGATTTTTTGCATTTTCTTTATAATTGTGGAAACACTGTGGAAAACGAAAAGGGCCTAGACACTGTCTAGATCCTTTTCAACAAAATAAGTTGTGTGTTTTTAAGGTTTCTTTGATTCTATAGACGAGAGTAATCTCGTTTTCAGTAGAAAATAATTCTCGCTTTAAAAATACTACAACAACATACGTTTACCAACGACCGCCACCGTTGTCGTAATTGTCACGACGCGGAGGACGTTCAGTCATCGGACGTGCGATATTTACTGTAAGTGGGCGTCCTTCAAAATCTTTTCCATGAAATATCTCGATTGCCTTCTGCGCCTCATCGGCAGATGCCATCTCAACGAATCCAAAACCCTTTGAACGGCCTGTCATCTTATCGCGAATAATTGTCGCTGATGCGACTGAGCCAGCTTGTCCAAAGTGCTCACGAAGCGAAGCTTCGCTCGTGTTGTAGCTAAGGTTGCCGACGTACAATTTTGCTCCTTCCATACTATACTAACTTCTCCTTTCTCGGCGTATTGCGATACTTCCGAGATAAGACTAATAAAGAGCCACACGGCTCTGAGCATGCATGTTAACACACATGGAATAAAAAGTATATAAAAGATTTAACCCCAAGGTTAAACCTCGAGGTTAAACCTTGGGGGTGAGGGATTGAATCAGTTGCTGAAGCACCAGAATAAGTTGTTCCAATATTGATTTTATAAGATCTTCTTGTGAAGCAGGCGCTATCTGAGCAGGTTTCGGCGAAACCATTCTATGTCTTGAAGAACCTCCTCCGCCAGATGATCCATGGGACGAAGATCCTCCTTCATCACCGCCATTTTCCACATCATCGTCGTCATCTCCTACGTTGTTCATTGGAGGAATTAGTCGAGCAATACTATAACCTATCTCTTCCCCATCATATGAAGAGAAAATTCCTCCCACAACAATCTTTCCATCGTTTTGTAGAGCGAGGGAAGTAACACCACCATAATCAAACCCTTCGCCTGTGATGAAGGTGGAATCAAGCGTTCCGTCTTGGTTAAGACGTGTAATACCGTTTCCTATCTCTTCCCCATCGTATGAAGAGAAAGATCCTCCCGCGACAATCTTCCCATCGTTTTGTAGAGCGAAGGACTTAATGGCGATGGATATAAGTGGAAAACCACCACTAAGTTCTAACCCTTCACCTGTATTAAATGTATAGTCTAGTGTTCCGTCTGGGTTGAGACGTGTAATACCGTTTCCTATTTCTTGTTCGTCGTAAGAAGAGAAAGCACCTCCCACTAGAATCTTTCCATCGTTTTGTAGAGCAAGGGATGTAACGAAACCCGCAGAACCCTCATAAACAAACCCTTCACCTGTGATGAAGGTGGCATCAAGCGTTCCGTCTTGGTTGAGACGTGTAATACC
>Ga0116176_10001032_pt1 | contig 22169 bp, 21 predicted proteins | sample AD_STIC08_MetaG_FD_89803 | JGI IMG/M metagenome (GOLD analysis project Ga0116176, IMG submission 89803) | Active sludge microbial communities of municipal wastewater-treating anaerobic digesters from USA - AD_STIC08_MetaG | ecosystem: Engineered > Bioreactor > Anaerobic > Digestate | place: USA...
AGAACACGCCGATCGTGACGAAGATTTCCGCGATGGCCGAGAACGTGCTGAAAAAAGGTGCTTCCATGTTCCTCTACTCTCAATGGATCTGAAATCACGCGCTGCGTGGGGTCCACTCCATGACGCTAGCAACGCGGCTGCAATATTGTGTCATCAATTCGTCAGCGGAGTCTCGCCGAAGCCCTCCGCGAGCGCTGATCAACGGCTCAGTCGGCGTCGCACCAGCCACGCGGCGAGTGTCACGCCGACGATGCCATAGGCGAGCAATACGGCGATGCTGAGCAGCGGCCACGGCATCGGGTCGCCCAGCGTCAGGCCGCGCGCCAGCGAGGCGGCGTGGGCGAGTGGCAGGAACCAGGCGACGGTCTGGGCGACTTCCGGCAGTTGCCTCAGCGGAAAATAGATGCCGGACAGGAAGGTCATCGGCGTGACCAGCAGGACGAAATAGTAGGTGAAGAAATCGTAGGATTTCGCCAGCGCCGTCATGACGAGCGCAATGCCGGCGAACGCGAGCCCGACGAGCAATGCCACCGGCAGCACGGCGAGCGGTGCGATCCCCTGCACGATACCGAACGCATACATCACCAGCAGGATCGCCGTGCCCGAGAACAGCGCCTTGAGGCCCGCCCACAACCACTCGCCGAGGACGACATCGTCCGTCGTCATCGGCGCATGCAGGATGCCCTCCCAGGTGCGCTGGATCTGCAGCCGGGCGAATGCGGAATACAGCGCTTCGAACGAGGCACTGTTCATCGTGCTGTAGCAGATCATGCCGGCCGCGAGGAACGTGATGTACGGGCGGCCATCGATGCTGCCCACCAGCGCACCGATGCCATATCCGAGACCGATCAGGTAGATCAGCGGCTCCGCAAGATTGCCGATCATCGATGTGAGCATCAGCTTGCGCCACACGAGGAAGTTGCGGTGCACGAGGTGCAGGCAGCGCAGTGGCGACTCGCGCTCCAGCGACGTGGCAATGGCAGGCAAGTCAGTCACGGATGTCGCGCCCCGTCAGCTTGATGAAGACGTCTTCGAGATTGGCCGCACGCCGCAGCACGCGCAGCTGCGGCTGTGTGGCGAGCGCCTGCAGCGCGGCGTCCGGTGAGTGCGTGTAGCAGAAGGCGGTTTCGCCGCTGACTTCCAGGCGCTCGACCAGTGCGCGTACGTTCGCGTTTGCCCACTCGCCGACATCGTCGCCATACACCTCGAGCACCACGGGCTCGATCAGCGACTCGATCAGCTTTCGCGGGGAGTCCAGCGCGATGATGCGTCCGGCATCCATCACACAGAGGCGGTCGCAGAGTCGCTCCGCTTCATCCATGAAATGAGTGGTCAGGATCAGTGTCTTGCCCTGCTTGGCGAGCTTGCGCAGCGCATCCCAGATCACGTGCCGCGCCTGAGGGTCGAGGCCCGTGGTCGGCTCATCGAGGAACAGGATGTCTGGATCGTTGACCAGCGCGCGTGCGAGCGTCAGGCGGCGCTTCATGCCGCCCGACAGCGCATCGATCTTCGCGCTGCCGCGATCGGCCAGGCCCGCGTACTCGAGCAGCTGCGGCGCGCGTGCCCGGGCTTCGCGCGCGGGGATGCCGAAATAGCGCGCGTACATGACCAGGTTCTCTGTCACGGTGAAATCCGGATCGAGGTTGTCGAACTGCGGCACGACGCCCACGCGATACCGCGCCTCGCGCGCGGCCTGCGGGACGGGCAGGCCACCGAGCCCGATCGAGCCACCGTCCGGCGCGGTCAGGCCGAGGCAGCAGCGCAGCGTCGTGGTCTTGCCCGCACCATTGGGCCCAAGCAGCCCGAAGCATTCGCCGCGGGCGACCGAGAAACTGACGTCGTCGACGACGGCCCGCCCGGCGTAGAGTTTCCTGAGGTGTTGTACTTCGAGCATGGCCCACCATTATAACTGGCGCCTGTCGCCGGTATTTCGTCGGCGTTGACAGGGCGGCGCTGTTCAATGCCAATATTCGTCCGCCCGATGTCCGGATTCCCACGAGGCTTGCTCCATGAAGATGTTCTCCGCAGCGCTCCCACTCCTGCTGGTTGCCAGCCTGCTCGCGGCTCCGGGCGCTCAGGCTGCCGACCCGGCGCCCGCGGCCACGATGCCAGCCACGGACCTCAGTCGCGTCAAACTCTCTGATGACGACGAGGTGGCGATGCAGGGACTGCTCGACTGGCTGACCGCGCGCGGCATGGAGGCGTCGATCAAGGGCGGAACGGTGGTGTACCGGCGCGGCCTCCTGCTCAACATCACGCCGTTGATGTCGAATGGCGAGATCGACCGCCTGCTGTTCCGGGTGTACTACAACCCGGAAGACAAATTTCGCGGCAAGCCGGAGTTCTTCGAAATGGCGGCCGGTATCAACGCGGCCCAGAACGCGCTGCAGGTCTTCGTCGATGGCGATGGGGATCTCGCCGTCGGCGGCAGCCTCACGTTCGTCGACGTGGTCGAGGCGCGCGAGTTCGACTACTACGCGAGCTTCTTCGTCGATCTGATCAAGGAATACGTGCTGAAGGAGAGTGTCGTCGAGATGCTCAAGTAGCCTCGCGGACGCGCGCGGCCTGCGACGCATGCCGGGTGCCGAGCACACGACAATAGCGCTCGTCGCAGTCGTCGCAACGGCCTTCGGATCGGCACCAGCGCAGGCTCTTGCCGTTGACCCGTCCCCACAGCAGTCCCTTCGGATCGGCATCGAACTCGCGCAGCAGATCGATGACATTGCGGCTGCGCGGCAGCAGCGCGTAGCGGCGCCAGCGCACCGGCTCGTCGGGTGGCGCATCGAAGGGCGCCGTGTTGATCAGGAACTGCCAGTCCTCGGTCGCAGCGCAATACCGGAACTGCGCGAGCTGCACCGGGCGCACCGTGCCAGGCACGCCGCAGATGCTGCGCAGCTCGAACAGCGTAGCGCGATCCGTTTCGACCCGATGGCGCAGCAGCACGGGATGGCGAGCTCTCGGTGGGCAGATGCGCTCGCAGTACGCGCTGAGCAGGCGCTCGAGCAGATGCCGGGTGTGCTGCGGAATTTCGTTCACGGCCCAAGCGTAGCGCGCAGCGGCGTTGCGCGCCAAGCCGTGCGTGTTCGGCAAATCTGACCGCTGGTTTGCCTTTATCATGCGTCCGATGAGCGATACGACTCGACGTCGCCCGACCCTGGGCGTGCAGTTTGCCGGGCCTGTGCAATGTGATGTCCGTGCAGCAGGCCGGTTGCGGCTGCGCGGTGCGCTGGATGCGCTTGGCAGCGAACTCGTCATCGTCGACATCGATCTCGCCGGTGAACTGCACGAACTGCCGCTCGCGCTGCATGACGCCGCGCTGCATCGGGAGTCCGACTCCAGTGATACATGGAGATTGCGTGCCGGTGAGCGCCACTGGGACCTGTCGGGCTCGCGCGTTCATGTCCATCACGATCTCAGCGCTCGCGCCCGCACATTGATCACACCGCGAGCAGTGCCGCTGGGCAAGCGCCTGTTCTGGACCGCACTGCTGACGGTACTGCGCTTCGAAGCCGGCCGGCGCTGGGTGCAGCGGCGCTACTCGGCCTGATCCATCTTTTCTTTCCGGAGAGCCGCATGCATTGGGGATTGTTGACGTTGACGTTTCTTGCCGGCGCTGGGCTCGTGGTCCAGGTGGCCATGAACTCAGCCGTCGGCGCTGCGCTCGGCCGGCCGATTCTCGGTGCCGTGATGAACTTCGTCGTAGGCCTCAGCGCGCTGCTGGTGTTCGTGGTCGTCACCCGCGTTCCGATGCCGTCGCGCGAGGCGCTGGTCAGTACACCGGGCTGGGCCTGGTTCGGCGGCCTGATGGGCGCGCTGTATGTCGCCACGGTCACGATCGCGGGGCCGCGGCTCGGCGCGGTGCTGATCCTGGCGCTGACCGTCGCCGGCCAGATGATCACGTCAGTGATTTTCGACCACTACGGCCTGCTCGGCTTCGCGCAGCAGCCCGTCACGACGACGCGCATCGTCGGCGTGCTGTTGCTGTGCGCAGGAATTGCGCTGGTCGCGCGCTGACTACGACGGGCGCGGGACTCAGCGGGCGCCCAGCACCCGCGCCGGCAGCATCACCAGCGAGCGCAGCAGTGCGAACACGCCTTCAACGGCGATTCCGAGCAGCCTGAACGGCAGGGCGATCAGCCAGACGATGGGCCACAGCACCAGCGCCAGCAGCGCGATCGGCCAGCAGACGACGAGCAACAGCAACCAAAGGATGAAGGTGAGCATGGCCGCACGCTAATCGCAGTGGCTTGCGAGTGCAAGCGCTGCGGCATTGCAGCGTGGCGGGGCTATTCGACGCGGACCCGGAACCGCAGTTCGAACCACGGGTCGCCCGCGCCGGTGTTGGCCGCCATCGTGCCGAGCGGGCGCACGCGTAGATGCGTGACGGCTGGATCGAAACCATTGGCGTCCGGTACGGGCACGTAGGTCCAGGTCGCGCCACCGTCGTTGGAGAAATCGAGGCTGTCCAGTCCGTTGCCGAGCGCGGTGAACGAATAGCTCAGTGCGCTGCTCGGCGTGCCGTTGCTGAACGCCACGGGCCCAGACCCTGGTGCGCCGAGGTCCGCGACGCGCAGGTCCGTGCCGACCGGCACCGCGTCGACGACGACGAGACTGTCATTGTCGACCGGGCCGGTCCCCTGGTTCGTCACGCGCAGCGTGTAGTTCTGCACGGAACCCGGAATGCTCTTCGGATTCGTCGTGCTGTTGAACGGATCCTCCACCACGGCGACCGTCTTCGCATGCACGAGGTTCGGCCCGCCGGTCACGACGACGTTGCCGCTGAACTCGGACGTCTGCCCGCCGAGCGTGGTCGTGCCGGTGAGGCGTGAGCCCACCGATACACCGCTGGGCGCCGCGATGCGGAATGCGAAACGGTTGGTGTTGTCGCTGCCCTGCGCGAGGCCGTTGATTGCGGCGGGCCCGTAGCTGCCCGCGGTCGTCGCGAGATCAGCACCGGAGCCTTCGCCGAGCAGCGTCAGATAGGTCACGCCCTCGCCGAAGCCCGTGGGGTCCGCTGCAGCGAGGTACAGCTCGATCGCGCTGCCGGGCCGCGCGAAGCCGGAGATCGAAAGTTCGCCGCCCGCGAGCACCGCGCTCGTGATGACGGGGTAGTTCAGCAGGCCGTTCGGGCCGGTGTCGGTGTCGCCGCTGTCATTGAGCGTCACGCCGTTCGGCACGCCGAGTCCGTTGGGATCACGCGTGACGGGATCGAGATCGATGGCCAGGCCTCCGTTGCCGCTGAAACTGTTCTGCGTCGCGATCGTGCCGTTCGCGTTCAGCACCACGAGTCCCGGACCGCCGTTGTTGATCACCCTGTTGCGGGAGTAGACGACATTGCTGCCCGTGTAGTTGTACGACACCATGCCGAGACGCTCGGTCGAGGGCGTGGTGCCGGAGTCGAAGCCGTTGTTGCTCACCGTGTTGTTCGACACTGTGATGTTGCTGTACACATCCGTCGCGGCGCCGAAGCCGAGTTCGATGCCGCCACCGCGCTGATCGCGCACCAGATTGGCCGTGATCTGCGTGCCGCTCGCGCCGTTGATCAGCAGGATGCCGTCGAAGGTATTCGTGTGACCCGATGAGGGGCGCGCCACTTCGTTGAACGAGACGACACTGTTGCTCGCACCGCCATCGCTGCGGATGCTCGAATTGTTCACGGTGACGAAGTTGCCGCGCACGGTCGCGTTCGGCGCCGAGAACGTGATGCCGTAGGCGCCGGAGCTCGCGTCCGCACTCGAACCCGTCGCGGTCATGCCGACGAGATTGTTGCGCGCCGTACCGTTGCTGCCAGACAGAAGAATGTAGCCCTGGCGCAGCGCGAAGCCGTGGATTGCAGAGTTGCTGCCAGACAGCGCGACGGTGCCGCCCGCTGCGCCGTTCAGTTGTACTTCCGGCCGAGCGAACGTCGGCAGCGCGAGGTTGTCCACGCCGACGACCCCACCGGTGCCGAGCGTGCCGGCGTTGGTGTTGCCGATGTTCGTGGTCTGGGTCGTTGCATCGAGTCGTGTCAGCGTGCTCGTCAGCGTCGGCAGCGCGGCGGCAAGCGTGATCTCGGCGACGCCGGAAGCATTGAGCCGGGCGGCGGGGATCATGAAGATGCTGCTGTCCGCGCCGCTCGGCAGAGCCGCCGTCGCGCCATCGATCAGGCCGTTGCCGCTTTGCGCGAGCGCCCCTTCGCTGCCGAGTGCATTGGCGTTGATGATGAACTGCCGCAGCGCCCCCTGGCAGGGGAAGAAAGTGCTGCCCGTGCCGCTCGGCGCACAGCTCGCGGCATCGCGCAGATTGACGACGGTACTGAAGTTGAAGCCGAAGTCCGCGTCCGTCACGACGCTGGTGTTCGCTGTCGGGTCGAAGCTCGCGATGGACTGTGGTGTCTGCGTCGCAGTCGTCAGGGAACCGAGCGTTGCGGAACTCGTGTTCGATGCCGCATCGCTGAGCGCAGGATTCTCGCCGCCGACGCGATTCGTCACTGCAACGGCGGTGTTGCCCGACCCCGTCGTCACGAAGGTCTGGACGGGCACGCAAGTGGTGCAGGCGGGGCCGCCCGTGCGGGCCGATCGGACGGTACCGTTGACGACTCGCACGACGCGTGCCGCATTGCCGCTGTAGGTAAACGAATACTGTCCGGCAGCGTTCGTTGTCGTGAACGCCTGGAAGGTGCCGCCCGCCGTGTAAAGCTCCACGCGCACGTTTGGAAGGCCCGTGCCTGCGGCTGCCGCGAAAGAACGGCCGGCGCCACCGCCGTAGTCTGCATCTTCGAATACGGTACCGCTGATCGTGGCCGCCATGGACGGCGACGCCACAGCGGCGATCAGGAGAATGAGCATGGCAGGAAAGCGCATGCTCGCAAGATTAGGCAAGGCCTTGCCGCCCGCCGAGACCGGCGTTCACAGTTTGGGAAAGATATGTCAGATCTGGGTCACACCCGGCCGATGTGACTTAATCCGAAAACTGTCAACGCAGGTCCGGCGCGGCTTTGCTCGCTCGCGCGGCTACTTCGCGGCCGCTGGCTTGCGGAATTTCAGCGTGAAGCGGTCGCTGTAGTTCGCGATCGCAGGGCGCGCGGTGTCGTAGCGCAGTTCGTCATCCGGGCGGTAGTGCAGATCGCTGAACGCGACGAACTCGAAACCGGCATCCAGCGCTTCCTTGATTACGAGCACCGGATCGATGCGGCGCCAGTTCTCGACGGTGCCCGGCTCGTTGTGGCGGCGGGTGTGATCGACGATGCCGTAGATGCCACCCGGCTTCAGCGCGTCGAACACGGCCTTGTTGAGCACAGCACGCGTGCCGGCCGTCATGTTGTGGACGTTGCGGAACGTCAGCACCATGTCGACGTCCTTGACGGCGAGATCGATGACATCCGTCTGGAACACACCGAACTGACCGGAAGGCTTCAGGTCTGCCTTGACCTTCAATGCCTCCACCTTATCCAGCTTCCATTCCGCGAGGCGCGGTTCGAGCCGTGCCGTGCCGATTGCGATGTAGAGCTTGCCTTTCTCAGCCAGCACCGGCGCGAGCACCTTGGTGTACCAACCGCCCGCCGGGAACAGCTCGACGACCTTCATCGAAGGCGTGAGACCGAAGAACTCCAGCGTCTGCACCGGCTTGCGCTCCGGCGTATCGCGCGCGCGCTCCTGCGGTGTGCGGATATCGCTCGCGAGTGCGGCCTCGATCTTTTGTGCCACTTCGCTTTTGGGTGCCGGAGGCCCCATCTGCGCAGCCGCCGGGAGGGAGTGTGCGATCGCCGCGATGGCCAGCAGCACAGGGTAGGACAGGGTTGCTCGTTTCATGCTCGTGACTCCGTTTGTTCAGCGCAGGTGTTGCAAAGACCCTTGATTTCGAATGGTGCAGGTTCGACACGAAAGCCGGCGGCACGCGAACGTTCCGCCAGCACCCGCTGCAGGGCTGCGTCCTCGATCTCGACGACGCGATGACAGCTGCGGCAGACCAGGAACTGGCCGACGTGGTCGCGGCGCGGGGTGTCGCAGCCGATGAAGGCATTGAGACTGTCGATGCGATGTACCAGACCCGCCTCGATCAGGAACTCGAGCGCGCGATAAACGGTCGGAGGTGCAGCCTTGGCGCGTTCCTTGGCGAGTTCGGCAAGAACCTCATAAGCGCCGATCGGATCATGCGCCCGCCAGACGATCTCCAGCACCCGCTGCCGCACCGGCGTCAGCTTCAGGCCGCGCGCCTCGCAGACTTCCGCGGCCGTGCTGACGGCTCGGGTGATGCAGGCGGCATGGTTATGGCGCGGGGTCGGCATGGGGACTCTAAGGTATGTCTGCGGGCTGCCCTACGCAATCGCCGTGACAGGGTAGAATCCGCCCCCTATGTCATCCATGGATCGGGTTCCCGTCACCGTTCTGACCGGGTTTCTGGGGTCTGGCAAGACCACCCTGCTGAATCGGATTCTGTCCGAGAATCACGGCAAGCGCATCGCCGTCATCGAAAACGAGTTCGGTGAGGTCGGCGTGGACCACCAACTCGTCATCGGCGCCGAAGAAGAGCTGTTCGAGACCAACAACGGCTGCATCTGCTGCACCGTCCGCGGCGACCTGCTGCGCATCCTCGGCCAGCTGCTGAAGCGTCGCGACCGTTTCGACTACGTGATGATCGAGACCACCGGCATGGCCGATCCGGGGCCGGTGGCGCAGACGTTCTTCCTCGACGACGATCTCAAGAGTCAGTTCGTGCTCGATGCGATCGTGACCCTGATCGACGCCAAGCACATCGAGCAGCATCTCGAGGAGATGAAGGAGCCCGGGGAGCAGGCAGCATTCGCGGACGTCATCCTGTTGAACAAGACGGATCTCGTTGCGCCCGCCGACCTCGAGCGGATCGAGCGGCGCCTGCGCGCGATCAACCGATCGGCGAAGATCTTCCGCACGCAGAATGCGGACGTACCGATCGAGAAAGTGCTGAACGTAGGTGCTTTCGATCTGGATCGCGCGCTGGCGGTCGATGGCAACTTCCTCGAGCCGCAGTATCCGTTCGAGTGGGCGGGTGTCTATCAGCTGGCTGCGGGCCGGTACACGCTGCGCACCGGTGCCGAGGCGCATGCGCACCACGATCACCACGTGCACGACGAGCACTGCCACCACGACCACGACCATGCAGGCCATGACCACGCTGGTCATGATCATGACCACGCTGGCGGTCTCGCGCTCGCGATCCTGCCCGCTGGAGGTCTGGACGCCGCGGCGCTGGCTGCGCAGATCGAGCCGGCCGTGCGCGCGTTCGCTGAAGCGTCCACGAGCGTCGAGTGCGGCGGCACGCTGCAGGCGAAAGGCCTGCAGCGCATTGCCGTCGATCACGACGGCAGCCATTTCGAACTCGTGATCGAGACGCCCGGCGCCTATGCAATTTTCTGCGAGCATGCGCCCGTGGAATTCAACCTGCGTCTCGACGGGCAGACGCCGCTCGCAGAACGAGCCTTTGCCTCCCATCATCACGACGAAGAGATTGCTTCGGTCGGAATTTCCGACCCGCGCGAGCTCGATCCGAAGAAGGTCAACGACTGGCTGTCGTACCTCTTGCAGAGCCGCGGCGCGGACATCTTCCGCATGAAGGGCGTGATGAACCTGCGCGGCGAGGATCGTCGCTATGTGTTCCACGGCGTCCACATGATGTTCGATGGCCAGCTCGAGAAGCCGTGGGGAAAGCGTACGCGGCAGAGCAGCCTCGTGTTCATAGGCCGCAATCTCGATCGGCAAGAGCTCGAAGCCGGCTTCCACTCCTGTCTCGCGTGAGCAGCCGACGATGAGTTCGCAGAGCTTTCTGGAACCGCGCGCGAGCACGCGACTCGACGACTACGTCGTCGACATCGCATGGGCGCCGAGCGGCGCGCAGCTCGCGGTCGCGGGCGGTGAGGGCAAGGTCGTGCTCGCCGATCTCTCGGACGGCTCGCTCACGACGCGCACCGTCGGCGAACATGGCATGGGCACGCTCGCCGTCGCCTGGCAGCCGCGCGCGGCGGGCATCGAGGGATCTCTGTTCGCGAGCAGCGGGCAGGACAGTGCGCTGAATCTCTGGAACGCGGCCACGGGCGAACGGCATCGCCAGCTGCGTCCGGCCGCAGCCTGGACCGAGCATCTCGCCTGGGCGCCCGATGGCCGCAGACTCGCCTCCGCGGCGGGCAAGGCCGTCACGCTCTGGGATGCGGCGGGCGAGAAGCTGCACGAGTTGCCCGCTGCGCCGAGCAGTGTCGCGGCGCTGGCCTGGGACAAGCCAGGCCGTGATCTGGGTGCTGCGGTTCACGGCGGCGTCGTGCTGCATCGATTCGATGCCGCGACGCCGATGAGCCGCCGGCTGAAGTGGGACGGTGCCGCCATGACGGTCGCGTTCAGCCCGAACAGCAAGTTCCTGGCGAGCGGCATGCAGGATGGTTCGGTGCACTTCTGGTATCTCGCCAATGCGCGTGATTCGCAGATGCGCGGCTATCCCGGCAAAGTGACGCAGACGGCGTGGAGCAGCAACAGCCGTTATCTCGCCACTGGCGCGGGACCGAGCGTCGTGGTCTGGGATTTCGGCGGCAAAGGGCCTGAGGGCACGCGTCCGATAGAACTTCGCGGCCACACGGATCGTGTCGAGGCGCTGGCGTTCCAGCCGGGCGGTGTCCATCTGGTGTCGGGTGGTCGTGACTGGCGCATTTCGCTGTGGGCACCGGGCAAGGCGACGGTGGCAGTCGACGCGCATCTCGCCGAGGCTGAGGTCACGGCGATTCGCTGGTCGCAGGACGGGCGATTCGTCGCCGTCGGCGAGCGCCAGGGCGCGCTGACCATTTTCGAGCTGGTGCAGAGCGCGAGATAGAGCGCGAGAGAAAGTTGGTCGGGGCCGTCATATTGGCTTTGGCTGCTGCGTCATGGATGTGAAAAGCGGCCGTCGCCGCTTACGCACCCGGAGATCCAGATGACGAAATACCTGCTGCTGTTGCACGAGACCCCGGCCCAGTACGCCAGCATGAGCCCGGCGGAAATGGCCCAGATCATCGAACGCTACTCCGCCTGGGCGGCTGGACTCGCCGCGCGCGGTCGACTCGTGCAGGGCGAAAAGCTCGTGGATGACGGCGGCCGCCAGCTGCGGCGTGGTGCGGCAGGCGTGGTCGCCATGGACGGCCCGTACGCCGAGGCGAAGGATGTGATCGGCGGCTTCTTCATCATCGAAGCGGAGTCGCACGAGGCGGCGCAGCGTCTGGCCGACGATTGCCCGCATCTGCACGGCGACAACTGGATCGAAGTTCGCGCGATCGATTCGATGTCATGAGCGCGGGCGCCGCGGCGACCGATCTCGAGGCGGTGTTTCGCCGCGAGCGAGGTCGCCTCGTCGCCATGCTGGCGCGGCGCTTCGGCCTCGCCTGCCTGCCTGATTCCGAAGATGCGGTGCAGGCGGCGATGGTCGCAGCCCTGCGATGCTGGCCGTTCGATGGCGTACCGGCGAATCCGGCAGCCTGGCTGTATCGCGCGGCACAACGGCAGATGATCGACCAGCATCGGCGTGGCCAGCGCTTCGAGCGAGATGACGCCACCATGGCAGAGCAGCTCGCGACGCTGGATCCCCCGGCGGCTTTCGCCGACGAACTCACCGACGCCGAACTGCAGCTGCTGTTTGCGCTCTGTCATCCGCGTCTGCCCCTCGAATCCCAGCTGGTGCTGGCGCTGCATTCGCTGGGCGGGCTCGGCCTGCGCGAGCTTGCAGCCGGCCTGCTGACGACCGAGGCTGCACTTGCCCAGCGACTGCAGCGCGCGCGACGGCAGCTCGCGGTAGCCGGTGTGATGCTCGAGGTGCCGGCCCCTGAGGCACTGCCGGCACGCCGCAGTGCGGTGCTGAAGGCGCTCTACCTGATCTTCAACGAGGGATATCAGAGTGCTGCGGGCAGTGAGTACCAGCGCGACGATCTGTGCATCGAGGCACTGCGACTCGCCAGGCTGCTGGCCGATCACCCGCAGATCGGCGATGGCGAAACGGATGCGCTGGTCGCGCTGATGCTGCTGCATTCCGCGAGACTCGCGAGCCGTATTCCCGAGGATGGCCGGCCGCTGCTGCTGCATGAGCAGGATCGCAGTCGGTGGGATGCTGGACTGATCGGACTCGGACTGCGCTACCTGGACCGTGCTCGACGCAGCGCCACGCTCACCAGCGTGCACCTGCAGGCCGCAATCGCGGCGGCACATGCTACGGCGCCGGCGACCGACGAGACGGACTGGCCGATGATCCTCCGGCACTACGAAACTCTGCTGACGCTCGACCGGTCGCCGGTCGCCCGGCTCGGCCACGCGGTGGCACTCGCGCAGGTACAGGGCCCGGATGCGGGGCTCGATGCGCTCGAGTCTCTCGAGCGGGACATCGGCGACGCGCGCTCGCCGTTCCTGTCGGCCGCGCGGGCAGACATGCTCGGTCGCCTCGGTCGAAACGAGGAGGCGATGGCAGCCTGCGCGGCCGCCATCGAGCGTGCCCGATCAACGTCGGAGCGCCGGCTGCTCGAGCATCGGCTCGCGACGCTGGCGTCGCGCTGATCACCCTTGCGTCAAGTGGCAGCGCCTTTCGGCGGCAAAGTGGATAGCAGCACTTTGTCGATGCGCGCGCCATCCATGTCGATGATCTCGATCCGCAGGTCGCGCCAGGTGAAGAAATCCCCGGCGCGCGGCACGCGCCCGAGCTTCGCGAGGACGAAGCCGGCGACGGTGTGATATTCCGCCGGATGCGCCATGTCCTCTCGCACCAGCGAGCGCTGCAGTTCCTCGACGGCGAGATGTCCATCGATCAGCCAGGACCCATCCTCGCGCTGCAGGAGTTCAGCGCGCTCGCGGCTGCCGAGCTCCGGCAGCTCGCCGGCAATCATGCGCAGGATGTCGGCAGGCGTGACGACGCCCTCGATCGCGCCATATTCATCCGTGACAACGGCCAGATGCACGCTGGAGCGCTGAAACTCCGTCAACAGCTGCAGGACGGTGATGCTGTCCGGTACGTGCAGGGGCGGCTCGATATCCGCGGATTCGTCGAGACTGCCGCGGCGCAGCGCTTCACTGAGGCGCGCGAGGGTAATCATGCCCACCAGCGATTCCAGCTCGCCGCGCGCGACGAGGAAGCGCGCATGGCCACTGTCGCTGGCCTGGCGCCAGAGCTCCTCGAGCGAGTCTTCGAGATCGAGCCAGATGACGTCCTGACGCGGCACCATGATCGTCGGCAACTTGCGATCGGCGAGCGCCAGCACGCCTTCGATCATTCTGCGTTCGGAGGCGTGAAACACACCCGCCTTAGTACCTTCAGCCACCAGTGAGCGAAGTTCATCTTCCGTGACCGAGCCCTGCGGTGCCGCCTTGACCGGCAGCAGGCGGACGATCGCGTCGGTGGACTTGCGCAGCAGCCAGACCAGCGGCGTGAGGCTGATTGCGACGACGCGCATGATCGGAGCCACGAAGATCGCGATCGATTCGGCGTGAGTGAGCGCCACGCGCTTTGGCACCAGCTCACCGAACACCAGCGAGAAATACGTGACGATCAGCACGACCAGCGAGAACGCGATCTCGCGATCGTAGGGGACGTCCACCGGCAACGTGCGAACCCACGTGATCAGTGGTTCGGCCAGCGCCGCGCCGCTGTAGACGCCCGTGAAGATGCCGATCAGGGTGATGCCCACCTGGACCGCGGACAGCAGGCCGCTGGGATCGTCCAGCAGGGCCAGGGCGGTTTTCGCGCCGCGGCTGCCGCGGTCAGCGCTGGTCTGCAGCCGTGCGCGCCGGGCGGAGACCAGTGCCAGCTCCGCCATCGAGAAGAAGCCATTCAGAACGACGAGACCGGAGATGACGAGAATTTCGAGCCAGAGCATGCGGTGCGCAGTGTAGCGCACCCGGGTGCCGGCACGCCCGATGCGTCAGGCGCCGCGGGCCTCCAGGCGCCGCTGCAGCTCCTCGAGGCGCTGATTCAAGGCAATGCGCTGACGCTCGGCCTGCTCCAGCCTACGGGATGTGGCCGCGGCCGTCCGCAGGTCGACGACCGCCTCGTCCTGGAGACGTGCCATGGCGTTGCGCGCCGTCAGCCACTCACGGGTGACGTTGCGCCAGGTGCGCCGCAGCGCTTCGAATTCGACTTCGACGTCTGACTGTGACATGCGGGTTCTCGCGCGGCAGGGCAATCCGTTGCGGGCACTGCCAACGATACCGGGGCTGCATGACGGATTGATGGCGGGCCCGTCGACAATGCGCCCGCCAGTGTTCATGCTTCCGTGAAACTTCGAATCCGGGGGCTCGCCCATGTACGAACTCTTCATCGCCAACAAGAACTATTCCTCCTGGTCGTTGCGCCCGTGGGTGCTGATGCGCGAGCGGAACATCCCGTTCACGGAACACCTGATGCCGTTCTCTGAAACGGGCAGCAACGAGGCTTTCCGCGCGTTCTCGCCGACGGGCAAGGTGCCCTGCCTGCGTGACGGCGCCACGGTGGTGTGGGATTCACTGGCGATCGCCGAATATCTGGCCGAACGTCATCCGGGCGTGTGGCCTGCCGATGCGATTGCGCGGGCCTGGGCGCGTTGCGCGGCCGCGGAGATGCACTCCGGCTTCGGCGTACTGCGCGATCAGTGTTCGATGAGTATCGGCGTGCGCGTGAAACTGCACCAGGTTGCGGATGTCCTTCAAAAAGACATCGCGCGCATCGAGTCGTTGTGGAACGAAGGCCTGAAGCGTTTCGGCGGACCGTTCCTCGCCGGGCCATCGTTCACGGCCGTCGATGCATTCTTTGCACCGGTGGCGTATCGGGTCCAGACGTACGGGCTCGCGATGAACGATTCGGCGCTCGCCTATGCGGCGCGGTTGCGAGCGCAGCCATCGATGGAAGAGTGGGCGGCGGCCGCCGTGCGCGAGACCTGGCGCGAGGCGGGGCACGATGCCGAGGTTGCGCGGCATGGCAGCGTCGTCGTCGATATGCGCGCCAAGGCCTAGATCCGCTAGGCTCAGGCAGACCGCAGGCGCAGCGCGTTCGCGACGACCGAGGCAGACGACAACGTCATCGCGAGCGCCGCGAGCATCGGCGAAAGCAGCAAGCCGAAAGCCGGGTACAGAACGCCCGCTGCGATCGGCACTCCCAACGCGTTGTAGACCAGCGCAAAGCCGAGGTTCTGTCGCATGTTGCGCACCGTGGCGCGCGACAGCTCGTGCGCTCGAGCAATCAAACGCAGATCTCCCTTGACGAGCGTCACCGGCGCACTCGACATCGCCACATCCGTCCCGGTGCCCATCGCGATTCCTACGTCTGCGCGTGCAAGTGCCGGTGCGTCGTTCACACCATCTCCTGCCATCGCCACATGGCGCCCCTGGCGCTGCAGTTCCTCGATCAGACTCACCTTGTCCTGTGGCTTGACCGCTGCATGAAATTCCGTGATGCCCAGGCTGAGTGCGACGCTCTCGGCGGCCCCCGCAGCGTCTCCGGTCGCCATCACGATTCGAATGCCGAGCTTGCGCAGCGTTGCGAGCGCCTCTGGCGTCGTCTCCTTGATCCGGTCGGCAATCGCGAGCAGCCCGGCGATACGGCCAGTGCGCGCGACGTAGACGATCGTCGCCCCGTCCGCGGCGAGCCGTTGAGCCGTCGCCGCCAGCGGAACGACGTCCGCGGCGCGCGCTGTCATCCACGTTCCGCTGCCGATCCAGACAGTTTCGCCGCCGACCCGCCCCTCGGCGCCGCCCGCGGTGATCGACTGGAACTCGGTCGCAGCGGGCGCCGCAAGCCCACGATCGATCGCGGCGGCGACGATTGCGCGCGCGAGCGGGTGTTCGCTGTGGGTTTCGACGCTGGCCGACCACGAAAGAACCTGTTCTGCGGTGAATCCTGCCGCGGGCTGCACATCGCGCAATCGAGGCCGTCCTTCGGTCAGCGTGCCGGTCTTGTCGACGACGAGTGTGTCGGTCTCCCGCAAGCGCTCGATGGCCTCGGCATGGCGAAAGAGAATGCCGGATTGAGCGGCGCGTCCCGTCGCCACCATGATCGACATGGGCGTTGCGAGCCCAAGAGCGCAGGGGCAGGCAATGATCAGCACGGCCAGTGCATTGATCATGCCGAACTGCCACGACGGCTGAGGCCCGTAAGCGCCCCAGATCAACAGCGTTGCAAGCGCAGCCGCGAACACGGCGAGCACGAAGTAGCGGGACACGCGATCCGCCAGGCGCTGCATCGGTGCCCGTGTCCGTTGCGCTGTGGCGACCAGTTGCAGGATCTGCGCAAGCACCGTCGCCTGTCCGATCCGTTCTGCGCGGATGACCAGCGAGCCGCGGCCGTTGAGCGTGGCGCCTACGACTCGATCTCCCACTGCCTTGTCCGCCGGCATGGGTTCGCCCGTCAGCATCGATTCATCGATTGCACTGGAGCCATCGACGACGACACCGTCGACCGGGATCTTCTCGCCTGGCCGCACGCGCAGCCGGTCACCGCGATGGACATGGGCCAAAGGAATGTCCTGCTCTTGGTCGTCGGCGCCGAGGCGATGCGCATGACTTGGCGCGAGACCCATCAATGCACGCATCGCCGACGAAGTACTCGAGCGCGCGCGCAGTTCCAGCAGCTGACCGAGCAGCGTCAGCGACACGATCACGGCAGCAGCTTCGAAATAGACGCCGACCGTGCCGTGATGCAGCAAGGCGGCTGGAAACCGCTCCGGAACGAGCAAGGCGATGACGCTATAGCCAAAGGCTGCAGACACGCCGCTGCCGATCAGTGTCCACATGTTCGGGCTGCGCTCTCTGATCGATGCGACGAAGCGGACGAAGAACGGCTGACCGGCCCACAGAACGACGGGCGATGCGAGCAGAAACTCGATCCAGACTCGCGTGCGCGGGGCGAACAACGCGACGTAGTCTGCGCTCATCGCGATGAGGAGAGTCAGTACGGACAGCGGCAGAGTCCACCAGAAGCGACGAGTGAAGTCGTTCAGTTCGGGGTGGCCGTCGTCTTCGATCGACGGCATTTCCCGTTCCAGGGCCATGCCGCATTTCGGACAGTCGCCCGGCGCGGCTTGGCGCACCTCCGGGTGCATCGGGCAGGTGTAGCGTGCGTCGCTGCCGGGCGAGCCGTTGGCCGGCGCTGCACCCGTCCCCACCTCGTGTTCGCCCTGGCCGACTTGGCCATGGGATGCATGCTGGTGCTTCAAGGCGAGACATCCTCATAGCCCACGGTCGCGCAGTCTGCGCGCGACAGTGCTGCGCATCTGTGCGATGTCGCGCTTGCCGCTGAACAGCGGCAGCTCGCGATCCTATTGCAGCAGAGGATCCGGAACTGCGTCGACTCCGGCCACGTGCGCGAGCCGGGCGTAAGTGGCGAGTTGTGTCTGCAGCGCCTGGCTCCAGCTGAACGTCGACACCACCCGGGCGCGTGCTGCCTTGCTGCGCGCGTCGAGGGGCGAGTCGTACAGTGCTGCGATGGCGTCGGCGAGGCTCGAGCTGTCATGCGGCTCGGCGAGCAGTCCAACGTCGGGTGTGATGATCTCAGGCACAGCGCCGGCGCGTGCCGCGACTATCGGCAATCCACAGGCCATGGCCTCGAGCAGCACGAGGCCGAAAGTCTCACGTGTGCCGGCATGGACGAGAGCGTCCGCTGACGCGAGCCACTCGGCGAGCTCGATGCTGTCGCGGCGATACGGCACCGTCGTCACGTTGGGATCGAGGCGCGCAGACTCTGCTCCGCCGATCAGCAGCAGGTGATACGGCGCACCGAGCTTCGTAAACGCCGCGCGCAGTACATCGATGTTCTTCTCGCCAGAGAACCGTCCCGCGAACGCCAGCAGGCGTGTGCCGTGCGGTAGCCCGAGCTCCCGGCGAAGATCGCGGACGCGCCGCGATGGATGAAAGATGTCGGTATCCACGCCGAGCGGCTGAAGTGCCGTGTGTGCGACGCCGATGCTCTGCAGGTAATCGCACATGTAACGGCTCGGCGCGAAGACGATGTCGAAGCGCTGATAGAGCCAGCGCACGTAATGCGCAAAGGCGCTGCCGGTCATCGGCCCGTAGCGGCGTTCGACCAGTTGCGGCAGATTGGAGTGGTAGAACCCGGCCAGCGGAATGCCGCGCTTCTGCGCCACGCGCCACGCGGCCCAGGCCGGATGAAACGCATCGCCGACTTCGATCAGATCGGGTTCGAGCTCGTGCAACGCTGCGTTCCAGCGGAAAGGATCGAGTGGCAGGCGATAGTTGAACGTACCCGGCACGCGCCAGCCGCGCAGCGTCGATACTGCGCCCCGATGCAGCTCTGTCCGGTCTCCCGGCACGAGCAGCGTGTGTGTGATGTGGGTGTGTTCGGTGAGCCAGGCGTGCTTGGCAGAGAGATATCTCTTCACGCCGCCGCTGGTCGGCGAATAGAACACGGTGGTATCGACGACGTGCATGACCCTGCCATTGCACTCGGACCGCCGAATGCTGTCAACTGGGCAGACCATCGAGTTCGGAGGAGAGTTCCGTGAGGCTGCAAGAAATTCTGCGTAGGACGTGGCCGATTGCAATTCTCGCTGCGATGCCTGTCGCCGCGTGGAGTCAGACGTCGAACCAACTTTCCGCGAGTGATCTCGCCACGCAGGCGGAATCCCGGATCGAAACGATCCTGCCGCGAGTGATCGCATGGCGTCGCGATCTGCACCAGAATCCGGAGTTGTCGAATCGCGAGTTCCGCACGTCGAAGCTCGTCGCAGATCATCTGCGTCGGCTCGGCCTGCCCGTGGAAACCGGCATCGCGAAAACCGGTGTCATCGCACTGCTGAAAGGCGGGCGTCCCGGTCCCACGATCGTGCTGCGCGCAGACATGGATGGTCTGCCAGTCGCCGAGCAGGTGGATGTCCCTTTCAGATCGCGCGTCACGACGACATTCCGCGGCGAGACGGTGGGTGTCATGCACGCCTGCGGACATGATGGACACACCGCGATCCTGATGGGGGTCGCCGAAGTGCTCACCTCGATGCAGAAGGATCTGCCCGGCAACGTGCTGTTCGTGTTTCAGCCGGCAGAGGAAGGCGCGCCTGCCGGCGAAGAAGGCGGTGCGGAGCTGATGCTGAAGGAGGGCATGTTCGATCGGCACAAGCCGGAAGTCGCCTTCGGCCTGCATCTGCATTCCACGGTACACGCCGGCCAGATCGGCTATCGCGGCGGGCCGTTCATGGCGGCCTCGGACGCGTGGAGAATGGTGGTCAAGGGCCGTCAGACGCACGGCTCGCGTCCCTGGGCTGGCGTCGATCCGATCGTCACCTCCGCGCAGATCGTCAACTCATTGCAGACTGTGATCAGTCGTTACGTCGACATCTCCGCGAATCCTGCCGTCGTGACGGTGGGCGCGATCAAGGGCGGGATCCGCAACAACATCATTCCGGATGAAGTTGAGATGATCGGCACGGTCCGCACGTTCGATCCTGCGCAGCGCAGCGCGATCATGGAGCGCATGAAGCTGATCGCGAAGAATCTGGCCGAGGCCAACGGCGCCACCGCGACGCTCGAATTCGAATCCGGCAACAATCCGGTCGTCTACAACAATCCCGGGCTGACGGCGAAGATGCTGCCTTCGCTGCAGCGCGTGGCCGGCGATGGCAACGTGAAGATGATTCCGCTGGTAACCGGCGCCGAGGATTTCGCGTTCTACGCGCAGAAGGTGCCGAGCCTGTTCTGGTTCGTCGGCAGCACGCCGCCCGGGCAGAACCTGCTGACGGCACCTTCGAACCACTCGCCGCTGTTCTTCGTCGATGAATCGGCGATCGGCGTCGGCGCGCGCAGCCTCGCAGCCGTCGCGATCGACTATCTCTCGCAGGGACAGGGCTCGCAGGGACAGGGCTCGCAGGGACAGGTCACGCAGACCCCGCCGCCAGCGCCGCGCTGATCGGCAGCCGGCGGATGCGCTGGCCGCTCGCGGCGTAAATTGCGGCGCAGACGGCCGGTGCAATCGGCGGCGTGCCCGGCTCGCCGGCGCCGCCCATCGGCCCATCGCTGTTCACGATGAACACATCGATCGCGGGCGTGTCGGCGAGGCGCAGCAGAGGATAGGTGTCGAAGTTGCCCTGCTGTGGTCGGCCACCCTCGAACGTGATCTCGCCATACAGCGCGGCCGTCAGGCCGTACGCGATGCCACTCTGCATCTGCGCGACGACCTGATCGGGATTCACGGCGAAGCCGCAGTCCACGGCGCAGGTCACGCGGTGCACGCGAACATCGGAGCCCTGCACCGAGACTTCGGCCACCTGCGCCACGATGCTGCCGAAACTCTCGTGCAGCGCGACGCCCTGCGCATGTCCCGGCGGCAGGCCTTTCACGCCGTAACCGGATTCGGCAACGGCCTTTTCGAGCACGGCGAGGTGGCGCGGCTTGCCGGCGAGCATCGCGCGACGCAGCGCGACCGGATCGCGCCCACCGAGCGCGGCGAGTTCATCGATCGCCGAGTTCGCAACGAAGCCGTTGATCGAGTGACCCACCGAACGCCACCACAGGATCGGCACGAGTTCGTTGGTGGCGTGCACTTCGACGCGCAGGTTCGGGATGGCGTAGGGCATGTCGGAGGAGCCCTCATGGCTCGTCGGGTCGATGCCATCCTTCATGACCATGCTGGCGAATATCGTCTGCGCCAGCACCGGCTTGCCCACACTGGTGTGCAGGTATGCGACCGGCATGCCGCTGGCATCGATGCCTGCACGGACGCGATTGATGCTGTACGGGCGATAGTAGCCGCCGTGCATGTCGTCCTCGCGCGTCCACACCGTTTTGACCGGCTTGCCGACGCCCTGCGCCACGAGCGCGGCTTCGACGACGAAGTCGGAGCTGTGGCTCGCGCGCCGACCGAAGCCTCCGCCGAGAAAGGTGGTGTGCAGCACGACTTGCTCCGGCGCGAGGCCGAGCGCTTTGGCCACGAGCAGGCCGTCCTGCGACTGGTTCTGGGTGCCGACCCACAGTTCACAGCGATCCGCCGTCACCTGCGCCACGCAGTTCAGCGGCTCCATGCAGGCATGCGCGAGATACGGGAGTTCATACTCGACATCGAAACTCTTCGATGCGGCCTTCAGCGCCTTGACGGCATCGCCCGCATCGTGCGCCACGCGGCCCGGCTTCTGCGCGAGTTCGCGCCACTGCTTGCGCAGTGCGCGGGTCGAGAGGTCCGCGCCGGCACTGAGATCCCAGTCGATCACGAGTGCGTCGCGGCCGCGTTTTGCAGCCCAGGTGTGCTGCGCGATGACCGCGATGCCGCTCGGCACCTTGCGGATCTCGACCACGCCGGGAATCGCGCGTGCCGCCGTGTCGTCGAAGCTGCGGACCGTCGCGCCGAAGGCGGGTGGCCGCGCGACCATGGCGGTGAGCATGTCCGGAAGATCGACATCGAGGCCGAACTGCGCGCGGCCCGTGACTTTTTCCAGATTGTCGAGCCGCTTCTGCGATCGACCGAGGTACTTGAATTCGCTGCGCGGCTTCAGCGCGACTTTCCCGGGCATCGGCAGCGTGGCGGCGATGGCAGCGAGCGATCCGTACGTGGCGCGGCGCCGGCCATCGGTCACCACGCCATCTTCGGTGCGCAGCGTTGCAGGCTCGACGTTCCACTGTTGCGCTGCGGCCGCGATCAGCATTGCGCGAGCGGTGGCGCCCGCCTGGCGCAGCGGCTCGTAGGTCGACAGCGTGCTCATGCTGCCGCCGGTGAACTGCAGCCCCATGAACGGGTGATTGAACGCCGCATCGATGCCGGCAAACTCCACGCGTACCCGCTGCGGGTTGAGGTCGAGTTCTTCCGCAGCGATCATCGGCAGACCCGTGTGCACGCCCTGGCCCATTTCGGATTTGCCGATGATCACGGTCACCGTGTCATCGCTCGAGATGCGCAGGTAGGCGCCGGGCTTGAAGTCCACTGAAGGGCCGGCCCCGGTGGCATCGTCACGCAGCAGGCCGGGCACGACATAGATGCCCGCCGCCGTGCCGGCCGCGATGACACCTGCGCCGATCAGGAAGTGGCGACGACCTGCGTTCACATCAGTGCCGCTCATGATGTTTCTCCCGACCCCGCGTCGCCGCGCTTGATGGCAGCGGCACGTTTCACCGCCGCACGAATGCGTGGGTAGGTGCCGCAGCGGCACAGATTGCCGTTCATCGCGGCGTCGATGTCGGCATCGCTCGGCTGCGCGTTCTGCTCGATCAGCGCCGTCGCGGCCATGATCTGGCCGGACTGGCAGTAGC
>Ga0116176_10001038_pt1 | contig 22051 bp, 16 predicted proteins | sample AD_STIC08_MetaG_FD_89803 | JGI IMG/M metagenome (GOLD analysis project Ga0116176, IMG submission 89803) | Active sludge microbial communities of municipal wastewater-treating anaerobic digesters from USA - AD_STIC08_MetaG | ecosystem: Engineered > Bioreactor > Anaerobic > Digestate | place: USA...
CATCCCTGGCTGTTTCAGCCGACTCTACAATGAAGCTGTTGCTTTCGAGCGTGATCTCAAGCAGCCGGCGCATTTGCACCTCATCATCTATGATCAGAATTGCTGCGTTATTCATTTTTTAAATTATTGATATGCGAAATTTCTGCAGGTATTTCAATAGTAAACCGGGCACCATGTGGCACATTTTCCAGCGTAACTGTCCCGTTATGCGACTCAACAAATCCTTTTACAATAGACAGACCCAGACCTGTTCCCCCGGTTCTGGCATTGCTGAGGCGATAGAATTTCTCAAAGACTTTTCCAATTTCTTCCGGTGGGAAACCAGGTCCCCGGTCTTCAACAGTGATCACTAAAAAATTAGTCTCCGTACGGATCCTTCTCTGGTCATGAATGTCAAGATCCAGTTTATAAATTTTATCAGCATTATTTTTAACGTGAATCTGGATTTCTGTATATGGTGGAGTATAAATGGAAGCATTATAAAGCAGGTTATAAAGCACCTGTTCCATTAAGCCGTAGTCCAGTTTATAATAAGGCAGGTTTTCTTCGATACTGATTTGAATCTTATGATTTTTTAAGGCATTTTCCAGCCGGTTAATGACATTATATACCAACTCATTCATATCAACCCAGTCTTTTTTGGGGGCGATAAATCCAGATTCCAATCTTGACATACTGAGCAGGTTTTCTACCTGTTGGTTAAGCCGTAGGGAAGCGATGGAAATTTCTTCCACGAGTTGTTTTTTATTTTCTTCAGATAGCCCGGAGCTGTCCGATAACAGATTGTCCGTAGCGCCTATGATAGCGGCAATTGGTGTTTTCAGTTCATGGGATAGCGAGTTGAGTAAAGTATTATACAACTTCACTGTTTTTTCTTTCTTTTCTTTTTCACGAACCAGTTGTTCACTCCGTCGTATCCGGTTGGTCAGTACTCCATTGATCAGGGCAATTACAAAATACATGAGAAACAAAAAAGCGTCTTCAGCAGTACCTATATGAAAAGTAAATTTTGGCTGAATAAAAAAGAAATTCCAGATTAATGCGCTCAGTGTGGCGGCGGTCAGTACCGGAACAATGTCAAATACTATTGCAATCAGGGACACTGTCAGCAGCAGGATAAGCGCCACAACTCTGTGATCAATATAAGCGGAAACAGTAAAGCAGCCTGCCGCTGCCAGTACTACCAGGGCAATGCTGATCAGGAACTGGCTGAAGGAACTGAGTTTGGTCAAACGCTGCAACATCTGCGGTCAATATGGAACAAAGGTAATCCTGCCGAAATAAGCGTGGTATAAAAGAAAATCGCTCCTGTGTAAGGATTTTATAAAGATTTTTCTCTGGCTATAATTTGTTGACAGGCTGTTATAATTTTGACGTTTGCTATTTTATCAAACCCGATGTCATCTCATCATAAAGTATCCGCAGCCGGCCTCCTTATTGCACTGGGCATTATTTACGGAGATATAGGTACCTCGCCTTTGTATGTGTTAAATGCTATTACCAATGGCAAAATGATCACAAGAGAACTGGTTACCGGAGCATTGTCTCTCATCATCTGGACCCTGACTCTCCAAACCACGATCAAGTATGTGATACTGACACTCAATGCCGATAATAAGGGGGAAGGTGGTGTTTTTTCACTTTTTGCACTGGTCAGACGCCGTAAAAAATGGCTGGTAGTCCCAGCCATGGTTGGCGGGGCAGCCCTGCTGGCAGATGGAATGATCACTCCACCGATTTCTGTTACTTCTGCCATCGAAGGGTTAAAGCAGGTACCTGTACTCTCCACTATTTCACAAACCACGATTATTTATATCGTCATCGGTATTCTTTCGGTATTATTTTTTATTCAGCAGTTCGGGACTGCCTTTATTGGAAAATTTTTTGGTCCCGTGATGGCCGTTTGGTTCCTGATGCTGGCCGCACTTGGAAGTATTCATTTGCTTGATGACCTGACTATCCTTGAGTCTTTTAACCCATATAACGGGATCAGATTACTGATCATGTATCCCAAGGGTTTTTATATCCTGGGAGCCGTATTTCTTTGTACGACCGGGGCCGAAGCTTTATACTCGGACCTGGGGCATTGCGGTAAATGGAATATCAGGAATTCATGGATTTTTGTAAAAATATGTCTGATCCTTAATTACCTGGGACAGGCAGGCTGGCTGCTCAGTCATTTTGAAGGGAAAATCATTACGGCAGACATGATCAATGCCGGGTTCAATCCCTTTTATGGAGTCATGCCGGGTTGGTTTCTTTATTTCGGCATTGCGATCGCCACTGCAGCAGCGATTATAGCCAGCCAGGCCCTTATATCAGGATCTTTTACACTGGTCAGTGAGGCCATGCGACTGAACCTTTGGCCCAAACTGAAAATAAATTATCCTACGGAAACCAGGGGGCAGCTGTATATCCCTTCTGTCAACCTGCTGTTGTTTATTGGCTGTATTGGAATCGTACTCTATTTCCAGAAGGCTACCAATATGGAAGCGGCTTATGGATTGGCGATCACGCTTTGTATGATTTCCACCTCGATTCTTTTCTCCAATTACCTGGTGCTGAAAAGGGCCAGGTCGCTGTGGATTTATCTTTATCTGGCAGTTTTTCTGATGATCGAAATCAGTTTTCTTATTGCCAATATCCAGAAATTTCCACATGGCGGTTATGTGGCCCTGATCGTAGCAGGTATTTTATTTGGCGTTATGTATATCTGGTTTAAGGCAAGAAAGATTAAAAACAGATATGTTGAGTTTGTAAGACTGGAAGAATATGTTTCCAAATTACAGGAACTGAGCAATGACCGTACTGTTGCGAAGTACGCCACCCATCTGGTATATCTCACCAGTGCTGATAACCCCCGTGAAATCGAACACAAGATCATTTATTCCATTCTGAACCGAAAACCTAAGCGGGCGGATATTTACTGGCTGGTACATGTGGATACTGTAGATAATCCATACAATTGCGAGTACAAGGTTGAACACATCATTCCCAATGAGATCATAAGAATTGACTTTAAGCTTGGATTCCGGATTGCACCCAGGATTAATCTGCTGTTCCGGAAGGCCGTTGAAGAACTGGTAATGAACAAAGAAGTGAATGTAATCAGCCGTTATGAAAGCCTGGCCAGCAGCAATACCGTTGGGGATTTCCAGTTCGTGGTCATGGAAAAATATATCAGCCAGGACAGCGAACTTCCTTTCTTTGAAAAGCTGGTCATGCGCCTGCATTTCTGGTTAAAAGATATCAGCCTCTCTGAAGAAAAGGGTTTTGGACTCGACCCGGCGAATGTAACCATCGAAAAATTTCCTTTAATAGTTGGACAGATACCCAACCTGCGGTTAAAAAGAATTTATTCGGAATAGCTGGCCGGGCCCGCCGGAATGTGAATTACAGCTCAAATGAAAAACGGCTCCCCTTTCCAGTTTCAGAAGCAACGGAAATGGTACCACCCTGGGCTTCAATAAACTCCTTACAAATAGCTAAGCCAAGACCACTGCCTTCGGTGGCGCCGGGTATTTTGAAATAGCGATCGAATATTTTATCAATGTAACGAGGGTCAATTCCTTTTCCAGAGTCCTGTACAGAAAATTCTGTTTTACTTCCGGATGGAAGGGCGGCAATAATAATCACTGACCCGGCAGCTGAATAACGGATTGCATTCGTAAGGAAATTGGTCAGCACCCAAGTGGTTTTATCAGGATCCGCATGTAGAAGAGGAAGTTCCGCTGTAATTTCTTTTTTGATTTGGATTTCCTTGTCCCTGGCAACATTCAAAACTGATTCAACAGCCTTATCGACCAGCGCTGCAGCCTGTACCGGCTCTTTGTTCAATTGAATTTTACCACTGTCAACCTGTGACAGATCCAGTAACTCACTTAAGATCCGCAGTAGTCTTTTATTATCATCTTTGAGGCTTGCTACCAGCTCTTTTTGTTCAGGGGTAAGTGTTCCCACCCGTTCATCTTCCAGTAATTTTAGGCTGAAATCAGATGAAGCCAAAGGGGTTTTCAATTCATGCGAAACGGTGGCAATAAAATGGGTCTTGGCAACATCCAGTTCTTTAAAGGGGGTAATATTTTTCAGCACGATTACCATCCCGGTTTTCTGATCGGCCTGCCGGAGTTCAATGATCTCCTTGGTAAAATAATTTTCCTTGCCGTCAAGCACAATTTTAAAAGGAATATTGTTTTGTTCATTGATCAGAAACCGGAAGAGATCATTTTTGTTTTTAACTTCTTCCTGCGAAAGGCCCGCGATTTCCTGTTCTTTTAGATTTAGTAATTGCAGGGCCTGCTGGTTGGCAAAGAGTACAGTTCCCTTGTGGTCAATACCGATACTGGCATCTTTGAGGGAGTTAATTACCGTTTCTGCCCTTTGCTTTTCAAAAAGAATTCTGGCCAGGTTACTATGTTCATAGTTGTCCAGCTGTTCTGCCATGATGTTAAAGGCATTGGCCAGCTCCCCAAACTCATCCTTCCGGTTCAAATGGATTCGTTCGCTATAGTTTTTATTGGCAACAGCCCTGATTCCTTCTGTAAGCTTGGCAACCGGAGATGCAACAAGGGAGGGAAAATTAAAAATAAAGGTCAGACCCAGAAGAAGACATACTGTCAGGCAAAGCACAATTATAGTCTTGGCGCTTTCTGCTGATGCCTGTACTGCTTTATTTTTTCTGTCAATGGCCTGCAGGTTCATTTGCATGATCCTGCTGATATTATTATGTATGATCTGACTTATCGAGTCGGTATGACCGGTTGCTTTAAGATGATTAAAATCTCTCCGGAGAGCTTCCGTAACTTCCTTTTCCCCGGGTTCGGTAATATTTTTTTCCTGCAATTGCAGGTTTTGTTCAAAATGACTGATAGAGCCACTGCCTGCAGCAAGGTTGTTTAATTCCAGCAACATCTCGCGGGAATAATTCAGGGTTTCATAATTGTCTTTGATAATTTCCTTTGAGTCATTACTGAGCCGGTTGAAATAAAAAAGGCTGAGTGCCCCAACCAATATCAGCAGGAGAAAGAGGAACAGGCCCCCCAGCGCAACTTTTGTTTTTAGTTTAATGGCCATCAGGATAAAATTATCAGGTCCACCTCATTCTCGGAAAGGGTTTTTAATAACTGGTTGAATACATTCGTTCGCAGAATTACCTGGAACAAATTTAGGTGAGGTTTCCCAATACATACGGTTGTGATTTTGTTTTCCACTACGGCATCAATGATGGCCCTGGCTATATTGTTGTGCTTAACCTGCAGCACTTCTGCCCCCAGTTCAGTTGCTGTTTTCAGGTTGTTGATCAGGTGACGTTGTGCGGCCAGCGAAATTTTATCGGGCGCCTCTTTGGGTGTTTGCACATAAAGTACATACCACCGGCTGTTATAATAAGAGGCGAGGCGACCTGTTTTCCTGATAATGCGCTGAGCAATTTCGTGATTGGTGGAGATACAGGCGAGAAAATGTTCATGCTTAAATAAGCGTTCACCGGTAGTTACTTCATGATCTACCTTCCGTTCCACCTGACCTGCCACTTCCTTCAGTGCCAGTTCCCGAAGCTGTAAAATCTTTTCAGGTTTAAAAAAATGCTGTAAAGCCTGCTGCACCTTACTGTGTTCATAAATCTTGCCCTCTTTCAGCCGGGTAATCAGTTCGTCGGCTGTCAGATCGATATTTACTACTTCGTCTGCCATCTGCAGTAATCTGTCAGGTACCCTTTCTGCTACTTCCACTCCGGTGATGTCTTTTACATCTTCGTTGATACTTTCAATATGCTGGATGTTCACAGCGGTAATCACATCTATTCCTGCATCAACAATGTCAATCACATCCTGCCATCTTTTTTCATTTTTGCTGCCCGGGATATTGCTGTGTGCCAGTTCATCCACAATAACGATTTTGGGTTGCAGCAACAGAATGGCCTGCACATCGAGTTCATCCAGTTCCTTGCCTTTATAAAAAGCCCTTCGCCTGGGAACCACAGAAAGCCCTTCTACCAATGCCTCCGTTTCTTTCCTGCCATGGGTTTCAATATACCCGATCTTCACATTCACGCCATTGCGCAAAAGGGTATGTGCTTCCTGCAGCATACGATAGCTTTTGCCCACACCGGCACTCATGCCAATATAGATTTTCAGCTTTCCCTTTTTGGATTGCCGGATTTTATCCAGCCAGATATTTGCTTCCTGATCAGGCATTAGAATGAAACAGCGAGTGAAGATGTTAAAAAGGGACTATTATTAGTTACGCTACCATTGCGCTTCGAAAAAATCTCATCCTTGCTGCTCAGGTTTCTGATTTCCATTCGAAATAAAACATTCTTAAAAGGACTATGATCAAGATTCAGGGAATACCCGGTGGTCTGAAAACCATTGGGAGACCCGGTAGCGATGATGGCCCCGTTTTTATCATTATAATGTTCCACCCTGCCTGCAATGGCCCACTTACTATTGAAAGCATATTTCAGGATCAACACCGGACTGTACCAGGTATTTTTTTTGTCACTGCCAGAGAATTTCTCCTCTGTGCCAATATCAAAACCTGCGGTAATACCAAACTGATCCGTGATATTGAAGATGCCATATATGTTGTGAAAGAACCTTGAGAGTCTTACACTATCAGGTTTATCAGTGCCTATAAACGTACTGTAATTCAATAATACTTTTCCGGAAGGTTTGAATTGCACCTGGGTGCCCCAGCTCATCAGCGAATTGGCATCCACTCTTTTTATCCTTTGCCAGCCATTGAGTGCCATTCCGCTGAACAGCCATTTTCCGTTATCGGAATTGTAGGTGATTTTAGCCCCGGTTTCAAAATAGGGTGAATTATCGGCCAATAAACTTCTGGTCAGGTTCCAGCAATCCTTACTGATGGCGCTTTCAAAACCGATATGCGAAGGCATGATACCGGCATCTATCCAGAGGTTTTTTTGCTTGTTGATTTTAATCCCGACATTGGCCTCTAAAATATTTTTCAGCACACCAGGCTCAGCAGCATAGTTGGCATTCATATAAGTTCCGGTCCCCAATGCCATATTGGCCCGGACCCTTGCAGCGCTGTAATTGGCCTTGATGAACCCAAGGTTCAGGTTGAATTCGTTGTGGCGGTTATGACTATAAATAAATCCGGGCCGGTTATTATCAGCCGGTTGATTAAAATCATATTGATAATAGGCTTCAGCATAACCACTGATGGTCAGAGAGCCGGTACTGTCCTGCGCCTTCAATTGTAAGGCCAGAAGAACTAGCATTCCTGATAATATCTTTTTCATGTACAATATTTTTTAATTATTACTTCAAGTTGTCTACTGCAATATTCAGTTTCAGCACATTGATCACAGCAGGCCCAAGGATCGTTTTCTCCACCTGCTGTTCCACCAAAGTTCGCAGTTTTTCTTCCGGGAGATTGCGGGCTTTGGCAACCCGGTTTACCTGAATCAAAGCAGCAGCAGGTGAAATATGCGGATCCAGCCCGCTGCCACTGGCTGTCACCAGATCGGCAGGAATTTCTTCTTTTTTTATTCCGGGATGGTGAACCAGAAAACTATCAATACGGTCCTTCACTATTTGTAAATAATCAGGATTGGAGGGGCCTTTATTGGTTCCGGCAGATCCGGCTGCATTATAATCAACGGCAGAAGGACGGCCCCAGAAATATTTTTCTGAAGTAAATTTTTGACCAATGTTTTCATAACCGACTACTTTTCCGTTTATGGAAACTGTTTTCCCTTTCCCCTTACCCGGACTGGCTTTTCCAATTCCTGCAATCAGCAAAGGATACAGCAAACTACAAATGATGATCATGAGGATGGTTAGCTTTGCGGATATCAGTAGATTCTTTTTCATTTTTTCTTCATTTTATAATTACATAAACAAACCCAATAACAGATCAATCAGTTTGATACCGATAAAGGGTACGATGATGCCGCCGATTCCATAAATCAGTAAATTTCTTCTCAATAATGCACTGGCACCAATGGGCCGGTATTGCACACCTTTCAGTGCCAATGGTATTAAAGCAGGGATGATCAGGGCGTTAAATATGATCGCAGAAAGGATGGCTGATTCCGGACTTTTCAGTCCCATAATATTCAGCGACTGAAGAGCCGGAATCGATGCGATGAAAAGAGCCGGAACAATTGCAAAATATTTGGCGACATCGTTAGCAATGGAAAAAGTGGTCAGTGTACCCCGGGTAATCAGCAACTGCTTTCCAATTTCCACCACTTCGATGAGCTTGGTAGGGTCATTGTCAAGATCCACCATATTGCCCGCTTCTTTTGCTGCCTGAGTACCGCTGTTCATGGCCACTCCCACATCTGCCTGGGCCAGGGCCGGGGCATCATTGGTGCCATCTCCCATCATTGCCACCAGTTTCCCGCTTTGCTGTTCCATGCGGATATAATTCATTTTATCTTCCGGTTTGGCTTCTGCAATAAAATCATCAACCCCTGCTTTTTCTGCAATAAATTTTGCAGTCAAAGGATTGTCACCTGTAACCATTACTGTTTTTACTCCCATTTTACTGAGGCGCTCAAAACGTTCCTGGATACCGGGCTTGATGATGTCCTGCAGTTCTATCACACCCTGTACTACATTGTTCACAGCTAATACGAGTGGAGTACCACCATTTGAAGCGATTTGTTTTACACGGGCTTCAGTTTCTTCAGGAAAGGTTTGTCCGTTGTTTTCGGATATTTTTTTGATGGCATCAAATGCCCCTTTTCTGATTGTCATGCCATCCGGAAGATCCACTCCGCTGCTCCTGGTTTCTGCTGTAAATTCAATAAGCTTAGTATGGGTTGGTAATTGTTTGACTTCAATATTCTTTTCTTTTGCCAGTTCAACAATTGACTTTCCCTCCGGTGTACTGTCTGCCAGGGAGGCAAATACTGCATTGCTGATGAAACCGTTTATCTCTGCATGATCGGCCGGCCAGAAATGAGTGGCTTTTCTGTTGCCAATTGTGATGGTGCCTGTTTTGTCCAGCAGGAGTACATCGATATCACCGGCAGTTTCCACCGCCTTACCACTTTTGGCGATCACATTGGCCCGGAGCGCCCGGTCCATTCCTGCAATTCCAATGGCAGAGAGTAGGCCGCCAATAGTAGTAGGTATCAGACACACAAAAAGGGAGATGAATGCTGCTATAGTGATCGGTGTATTGGCATAATCTGCAAAAGGCTTCAGGGTAACACAAACGATCACAAATATCAGTGTAAAGGCAGCCAGCAGGATTGTCAAGGCAATTTCATTCGGTGTTTTTTGCCTGGAAGCGCCTTCCACCAGGGCGATCATTTTATCAAGGAATGATTCTCCGGCCGCGGTGGTTACTTTCACTTTGATTTTATCACTCAATACTTTCGTACCACCGGTAACAGATGATTTGTCACCACCTGATTCCCGGATAACCGGTGCAGACTCACCTGTGATCGCTGATTCATCAATAGTGGCGATGCCTTCCACAATTTCGCCGTCCATTGGGATAACATCTCCGGCTTCACAAATGAAGTAATCACCTTTATTCAGTTGTGAAGACGGAATCACTTTTGTTTCATTTTGAAACATATTTCCTGCATTCATCACTTTTTTTGCGGCTGTATCCTGTCTGGTTTTTCGCAGACTTTCAGCCTGTGCTTTTCCTCTTGCCTCGGCCAACGCTTCTGCAAAATTGGCAAACAGCACGGTCAGTAGCAGAATACAGAAGATGGTGATATTATACCATAAGGCACCCTGTGTATTGTCACCGGTGAAAACCTGATAGCAGCAAACGGCCAGCATTACGGCTGTACCGATTTCTACGGTGAACATCACCGGGTTTTTGATCATCAGCCGGGGGTTCAGTTTTACAAATGACTCTTTGATGGCAGTGCCTACCAGGGCTGGCTCAAATAATCGGATCTTATGTTTTTGTTTTGACATTTTAATAGTTCTTAGTACAATGAAAAATATTCAGCGATGGGCCCCAATGCCAGTGCCGGTAAATAAGACAGCGCTGTAACAATGATGATAACGGCCAGTGTCATGGCTCCGAAAGTGTAGGAATCAGTCCGGAGGGTACCGGGTGATTCGGGAATAAATTTTTTATTCGCCAGCAGTCCAATGATCGCGATCGGAGCAATGATCGGAAGGAATCTTCCTAGTAACAATACAATGCCTGTTGTAACATTCCAGAAAATGTTATTATCTCCCAGTCCTTCAAAACCGCTCCCGTTATTGGCGTTTGCAGAAGTGTATTCATATAGCATTTCTGAAAATCCATGATAGGAAGGGTTGTTCAGCCAGGCACCAGGCTTTACCTGCCAGGCAAGATCCGGATGATGGGCTACCAGGTAGGCGGCTAAAGCGGTAAAGCCTTTGATCAGGAAAGCAGAGAGCAGCGTAATCAATGCTGCAATCTTTACTTCTCTGGCCTCCACTTTGTGCCCCATGAATTCGGGGGTTCTTCCAACCATCAGTCCGGAGATAAATACAGCAATAATGATAAAAATGAAATAGTTGAGAAGGCCTACCCCAACACCACCATACAGTGCATTGATCATCATATCCAGTATCACCACGCCTCCGCTCATTGGAGTTAAACTGTCATGCATACCGTTTACAGAACCATTGGATGTGGAGGTAGTAGCCACACTCCAAAAGGCAGTGGCTGCAGCGCCCAATCTTAGTTCCTTGCCCTCCATATTGCCTGTCGTTTGCGAAATACCCAGCTGGTCAATGGCGGGGTTCCCCCTGGTTTCAAAATAAATATTGATGGCACAAAAGATGACAAACAAAAAGGTCATCACAGCAAAAATTACATTGGCCAGTTTTTTCCGTTTGAGATAAAAGCCCATAGCAAAGACCAGTGCAATAGGGATTAACAATATGGAAATGGTTTCTACCGCATTGGTGATATAATTCGGATTTTCCAGGGGATGAGCTGAGTTCACACCAAACCATCCGCCACCGTTGGTGCCTAATTGTTTGATGGCAATCATTCCGGCTGCAGGCCCTCTTGAAACCAGTACACTGTCTCCCTCGAGTGTAACAATATTGTCTTTACCGTCATAGCTGCTTGGGGTGCCATTAAAGGCAAGGATGACAGCCACTATAATGGATAAAGGCAATAATATCCGGGTGATACTTTTTACAAAGTAGTTCCAGAAATTGCCCAGATTTTGGGTTGTTTTTTCTTTGATGCCATTGAACAATGCTACCAACAGGGCTATACCCGTTGCAGCACTAACGAATTGCAAAAAAGTAATAACGAACAACTGGGTAAAATAGGTTAAACCGGATTCACCGGAATAGTGCTGCAGGTTGCAATTCACTAAAAAACTGATCGCTGTATTAAAGGCGAGGTCAGGTGTCTGACCGGGATTTCCATCCGGATTCAGTGGTAGTTTACCCTGAAAAATCAATAAAAACATTGCATAAACCAGCCATAGCAGGTTAATGGTCAGCATCGCTTTCAGCAACTGCTTCCAGTTCATGCTTTCATTTGGATCGATGCCACTGACCCGGAAGAATAAACGCTCCAGCGGACTCATAAAACCGGTTATAGTCTTTTCACCATTAAACACTTTTGCGATATACTTACCCAGAGGGTATGCGAGCAATAGTGTAATGAGAAAAATAAGGATGGTGCCTAAAACTTCGTTGTTCATCAGTTAGAATTTTTCAGGTTTGATCAACACGTACACGAGATACCCGAATACGAAAATTGAAAGGATAAATAGTACTGTCATCATAACGATTAAATTTTTTCGAACCAGTCTGTTATTTTAAAGAATACCCAGAAGCAGATCAGTCCGGTTAGCAATAGAATAATAGTGAGCATAGATTAGTTATTTAACGGATAAAGAATTTGATTTTAGCCAGGATCATCCAGGCGATAAGGATGGCGAACACCCAGGCCAGGAGTATGAGCAGTATTTCTTTATTATCTACTTTATTTCGCGACATGTTTTTACAATGATGAGCCATTCAAACAGATCCGGATGTAGGCTTAGCGGCAGATTAGATTTTACCTGACAGGCCTTCTACTTTAGCCGATTAAGAAAAGCATTAGCAGAACGACGAAATAAAACAGAGGTAGCAGGATATGTAATCCAAGCCGGTAGCCGATTCCTTTTCTGGGGTTGGGGTCTTGCATTTCATTTTGTTTGGACATCAAGCCCAAATGAAATGCCTGTTTAGTAGTGGGAGCTGAACCGGAGTATAAATAGTTGGCTATAAGCGGCTTAAAATGGAAACTGGCGTCCGGAATTTATTAAGAGGGAAAAAAACCCTTCCGTTTTGGCAGGGTGCTTTGTCAGAATGAAAAGATTTTCAGGAAAGCTGGTATTCTTCAATCTTCCTGTAAAGTGTTGTAAGGCCAATATTTAAAAGACGGGCCGCTTCTGTTTTATTGCCGTTGGTATGTTTCAGCACCTTATGGATATGGCTTTTTTCCACTCCTGCCAGGTCAAATGCGGAAAAGCCACTAGCTTCGTTTTGCAGTTCAGCCGGTAAATTGGCAGCTGTCAGTAAGGAATTTTCATTCAGGATCACTGAACGTTCAATCACGTTTTTTAATTCCCTGATATTTCCCGGCCATTGATATTGTTGAAGTGCATCGAGGTAGTCCTTTTGTAAAACAGGAACCGGTTTATTTGTTTTTGCTGCGAAAAGCCCGGCGAAATACCTGGCAAGTGCGGGGATATCTTTGGCCCTTTCCCGGAGCGCCGGAAGAAAAACTGTAAAGACTGATATCCGGTAAAAAAGATCAGATCTGAAATGCCCGGCTTCCATTTCTTTTTGCAGGTTTCGGTTGGTGGCAGCAATAATACGTACGTTGACTTTATTGGTTTTGGTATCACCAACTTTGATGAACTCCCCTGATTCCAGTACTCTCAGCAACTTGGCCTGTAATTCAATTGCCATTTCCCCGATCTCATCCAGAAAGATAGTGCCATGGTTAGCTTCTTCGAATAAGCCTTTTTTATCCCTGATCGCTCCGGTGAAGGCGCCGGCTTTATGTCCGAATAATTCACTTTCCAGTAACTCTTTTGAAAAAGCACTGCAATTGACTGCGATAAAGGTTTTATTAAAGCGAAGACCGGAATGATGGATGGCCTGTGCAAATACTTCTTTGCCGGTGCCTGTTTCACCAGTCAGCAGTACCGTGGTATCAGTAGTTGCCACTTTTCGGGCAAGACTGATCGCTTCCTTTATTTCTGCGGATTCACCGATGATACTTTCGAAGGAGTAATGCTGACCCACTTGTTTTTGTAACTGCTCCAGCTTTTTGGACAGATGTACTTTCTCCATGGCCCGGTGCAGGAGGGGAATAATTTTATCATTATCATCACCCTTAGTGATGTAGTCAAAAGCTCCGTTCCTCATGGCCTGAACACCGTCAGGGATATTACCATAGGCCGTAAGTAATATGATTTCGACAGCAGGGTATTTCGCTTTTAAAGTCCTGACAAAGTCAACCCCATTCCCATCCGGTAATTTTACATCGCACAGAATAATATCTGTACCTTCTTTTTGCAGGATAATTTCAGCATCATGAAGGCTTGCGGCTCCGGTCACATCAAATCCTTCCAGACTGATGATCCGCTTTAATAATTGGCGGAGCTTGTCCTCATCATCTATGATCAGTATATTATTCAGGTGAGTTATTTTACCCAAAACTATGACTTCCTGATTGCTTTGAAATAGTCCATACTCTTTTTCTCAGCTTTATCCTGCCACAGCAGCGTGTCCTTGAATAGTGTACGGCGGAGGGATCGGTAAACACTCACGGCATTATCCAGTGCCTTCACCAGAGAGGTTTTGTTGTATTGCGCCACTGTTATTTTAAGATTTTCCAGGTCGGAAGCCTTGAGCCTTGTCTCCACCTTCCGCAAACCCCTGGCTTTCTGACTATTCTTCAATTGCATCAATGGAGATAGTACATTCATTCGCAGATAATCCAGGTTACTCAGGGCTTCAAAGTATTCACCCCGGCCAATCTTGCTGGCTATATAATGTACCCAGGTCCAGAAGCGGTCCTCGATCCATTGCAAATCAGGTACAGGCCACTGTGAAGGATATAGCCTGATGACCTCGCTCAGCTGACCGTCCCGCTCGAATAGCACTACCGGATCATCTACCCTTTTTTCAAATTCTTTCAGGGTGACAAACTTGATATCCACATGCAGCAGTGGGTTACCATACATACAAACCAGCAGTCGCGGCTCGCCCACATGTTCGCCGGTGAACCCGGAGATAAATTCACCGCATGTTTTGGCAAACCGAATCATTTTTTCCCTGTTACCTCCGATTTTTTCACGGGTTACCAATACCAGGTCCAGATCCGAATATTCATCCAGTTCATCATCCGCCCAGGACCCGGCTACGGCCAGCCCGATAATGGACGAGTCGCTGCTGACTAAATTGGCTACACGCTGTGCGAAATCTTGCTGGATCATTTCCTTAAAGATAAAAATTGTACCGCATTGGCAATAAAAAACCCCCTGCCAGGCAAGGGGTCTTTCTTCTGTTGATAATGTATTAATTCATCCGGATCACTCTTCTGTTTCCCCCTCCGCCCTGGTTCATTTCATTCAGCATTTTGTCTACTTCCTCCTTGAACTGCGCCTTTGTATATCTCTTTTTCCCGGCAGGCTCTTTGATTATTGCCAGGTCTGCTTTTTCAGAGATACTGGTCGCTTTGTAAACCTGGGTGCCATCTTTGATGTCCATTTCAAGAATCATTCCGGGCAACTGACCCTGAAATTCACCAGGACCCGCTGATACCGGAATATCTGTTGCAAACCAGGCGACCACCAGAGAAGTATCTTCTATTTCCTTTTTTTCCATCACGCCATTGTCCATATTCATTGTGGTTCTTTTACTGACCCTAGATGAAGTTGCCTTCATACAATTGTGGCCGAGTATAACTTTTGTCTCTCCGGACATTTTCCATTTCAGCTTGCTGATACTGTCCTCCACAATAAAAGTTTTGTCCATCATATCCCGGCTTTCCACTTTTTTACCTGACTCCAGGTTGCAGTATAAAACATCATTTGAACCGGCCACAATCATTCTTACATGCGCACCGTTGTCAGATTGAAAACTATTCTCATTATCATCTGACTCCGTTTCTGCCCCTTTCCACAGGATTTGGTTATTGCCATAAGTCAGTTCAAATTTATCGGTACGGGAACTGGGCATTTGTTGCTCCATTCCTCCGGGTAAACCGGCAAAACTGAATTGAAGTTTGGAAATCCTGTCGTAGGTTATCTTTCCCTGCGATGACTGAGCGCACAAGCTGCTGATTGTAAAAATGGAAACGGCTGCCAGTAGATATCTTTTCATGACTGTTATAATTTTGTTCAAAGCTAAATCTCCTCCATCTCAATACAAGTTAAGCCACCTTTCAATAAGGTTAATAAAGGTTAATGGCCCTGTTTTCACCCGGAACATTGCTATACATTTGTTGTCAGATTCCACAGTATGAAAAAATTCCAGTGGCTGGGATTATTAATGACAGCCGCCATATTAGGTGTATCGGGTTTCCAGCTGTTCTGGCTGCGGCAGAACTATGAGCGGGAAAAGCAGGCCCTGCAACTCAGGACCAATGCCGCTTTCCGGGAAACCGTGGTACGGGTGCAGGCTTCTAAAATGAAACTGGATGGCGCTGTTTGGAATGAGCAGGGAGAAAGACCGGTCGTAAAAGTGATGATTGATGACAGGGACAATAAAGTAGAAAGAGATACCCTGAAAATCATCCCCGGACAAAAAGTGATTTCCACCGTTAATATCATCCGGGATAAAATGCTGGACTCGCTACGAAACAATCCCCCGAAAGGAGGTGTGGTGATTTCTATGAATAAAACAATGGTCAATATCCACGGCAGGGATAGCAACCATTTGCCAATGCCATTCCCGACAAGCCCGAATAAGGACTATATTTTAAATCTCTTATACGGAGTGGATTCACTGCAGGATAGTATCCGGGTGCAGGACCTTGACAGCGCCTATGTGGTCAGGCTGAAAAAAGATGAGTTGAATATACCGTTTACAATCCAGGTGGCTGATAGTAAAGAGAAAGTGCAGGATAAAGACCAGGATTATGTTACCGTGGGCTTTGCCAAACCCGTGACCTACCAATTATCTCTTGGAAACACTTTTCCGTTTCTGGTCCGTAAAATAGCTATGCCGATTTTGTTTTCCCTGCTCCTGCTGGGTATTACGATTCTATCCTTTGTACTGTTATACAGGAATATGCGCAAACAGGAACGTCTGGCAGAATTAAAAAATGAATTCATCAGCAATATTACCCATGAATTAAAAACACCCATTGCAACAGTTGGCGTGGCCATTGAAGCATTGAAGAATTTTAATGCCATGGAGAATCCGCAACGTACCCGGGAATACCTGGATATTTCCGGTAACGAACTGCAAAGGCTCAGTATGCTGGTTGATAAAGTACTCAAGCTTTCCATGTTCGAGAAAAAAGAAATCGACCTGCGATATGAAACGCTGAATCTTCGTGAACTGGTGCAGGAAGTAAGTTCCTCCCTGAAACTGCAACTGGAAAAGCAACATGCTCAATTACATATTATTCAGGAAGGGGATGTGACCTTACCTGCCGACCGGCTGCACCTGCTCAGTGTGATCTTCAACCTGGTGGATAATGCACTCAAGTATGGCGGAGAAGAACCGGAAATTCAGATTGCCTTAAAAGGGAATGAGCAGGAAGTGGAGATGCAGGTATCTGATAATGGTATCGGTATTCCGGAGGAATACAAAGAAAAGATTTTTGAAAAATTCTTCCGTGTTCCGCATGGAGATACGCATAATGCCAGGGGGTATGGATTGGGACTGAGTTATGCGGCCCAGGTAATCAAAAAACACCAGGGTAGTATCCGGGTAGAAAGTGAAGAAGGAAAAGGGGCCCGGTTTATTATTGTACTGCCAAAAAGTATCAAAGTATGAGCAAGACAAAAGTACTATACGTGGAAGATGAACTCTTTCTTGGCAAGATTGTAAGGGAAAGTCTGGAAAGCCGTGGCTTTGAAGTAGTAATGGAGGGGGATGGTTCAAGGGTACTCGGGTTATTCAAAAATTCAAAACCGGATATCTGTGTGCTGGATATCATGTTGCCCAATAAAGACGGCTTTGCCATTGCTGATGAAATCAGGGAAATAGATGAAGAAGTGCCCATCATCTTTTTGACTGCTAAAACACAAACAGAAGATGTGGTGAAAGGGTTTAACCTGGGGGGCAATGATTATATCCGTAAGCCATTCAGCATGGAAGAACTGATTGTACGTATCCAGCACCTGCTCAGGAATCGTACCGAAACGGTTACCAAAATTGCTGGTACCGTCAGCATGGGTGTCTATACCTTTCAGATTAGCCGGCAAATACTGCATAACGGGAAAGAGGAACGAAAACTATCGTTCAGGGAATCTGAGTTGCTGAAGATGCTGTATGAAAACCGTGACCGGATCATTGACCGGAAAGATATCCTGACCCTGCTCTGGGGAAATGATTCTTTTTTCAACAGCAGAAATCTGGATGTATATATTACCAAACTCAGGGCTTACCTGAAAGAAGACCCCTCGCTGGAAATCATTACCATTAAAGGAATCGGTTACCGGTTTGTAACGGGATAAACCCGGCCCCGGAGGATAAACAAACCCGGAACTAAATTAAACCGGCTATTTTTGCGGTCACCCGAAACAGGATAACCATGCACCGCAATAAAAGAATAACCCTACTTGCTATTTATTTTTTCACGTTGCTGGTGCCGGCGCTGGCGCAGGATAACCGGATTCAATATCCAACCGGATTGAGGAATGCTTATTTCGGGGTGAATATTGGTTATATCAATTATCCCTTCTCCATGCAACAACTGGAACCGGGTTTTACGGCCGACGGGGTTACAGTTCCGCACGTAGCAGTCAGACTCGTCCTTTACGGGCTACCTATTAATAAATACCTGTCTGCAAAAATTACATATATGCGACCCGTTAACTGGGTGCAATACCGGAATGTAAACGGCGATCTGCAAAACCACTCGGTTTGGATGAATATTGCCGGACTGACATTGCAGGGAAGATTGCCATTGAGTAAAAAAATATCGGTTAGCGGAGAAGCTGGTCTTGGCGTCATTACAAGAAACGGTTTTGAAATTAATGGTGTTCCTGTTGTAAAAAATGCCAACTACGGAACGGGACTTTTTGGCGGCGCGATCCAGTACCACTTGAATAAGAAATGGGATTTGCAACTGAGTACGGCCTGGACGCCGGAACATAAAAAAACCCGTCAGCCTCATACACTGTTTATTGCAGGCGGATTCAATTATAATCTCTACCCTTTATCAAAAGAAAAAATTGAACGCAATACCAAAACCGGTCTTTCATTCCCCAAACATTTCCTGATGGCTGGTTATACCACAAATGCGCTGGGTTATGGGGTGAATGATGCCGTATCTAAAGGACCGGTTCCCATTTTCTGGGGAGGTGATGCCCATGTGAAATCAGGATTTTCCATAAGCTATCAACGAAATATTTTTCATGCCCGTAAAGTCTTTGCCATGGATTGGGGCCTTCATACCGGTATCTGGAAAAGCAGGGACAAAGGAGAAACTATTTTCACGCTTTCATTGAACCCGGTACTTCGTTTCAATGCCGTACGCAGCAGGAATGCTGATTTTTTCCTGGAATATGCGGTGGCCGGGCCTACGTTTATTTCAAAAACAAAAGTTGACAATGTGCCACTTGGCCGCAAATTCACCTTTCATGATTTTATGGGAATTGGTGTTTTTGCCGGTAAGGAAAAAAGAATTGTGGGTGGTATACGAATTGCTCATTACTCCAATGGAAACCTCTTTCCGCAAAACGATGGTGTAAAAATTCCGTTGACGTTTAACCTGGGTTATGTACTGAACTAAGTTTTGGCAGCTTTCCAATATTCTTTACCTTTTCAGTACCAAAACCAAACCAACAATGAAAAAGAGTATTACACTGGCAGCGCTTGCCTTCATGGCAACGGCTGCCTTTTATTTTTCCTCCTGTAAGGGAAAGAAAGCCGAAACAGCCACAACAGGCTCCGGTGATTCACTCACCCAACTCGTGGCAAGGGGAGAATACCTGGCCAATCATGTTACAGTATGTATCGATTGTCACAGTATCCGTGATACCGGCCATTTCTCCATGCCGATCGTACCGGGAACAGAAGGAGGTGGTGCTGCATTTGCATTCACCAAAGCAGAATTTGTTCCGGGTGAAGTAACACCGCCTAATATTACACCTGCCGGTCTGAAGGACTGGTCAGATGAAGAAATACTCAGGGCCATTACCAGGGGGATCAATAAAAAAGGCGATACCATTTTCCCGATCATGCCTTATCATTCCTACAGTAAAATGGCCAAGAGTGATATCCTGGCGATTGTGGCCTATATCCGTTCATTAAAACCGGTAGAACATACTATTCCAGCCCGTAAACTGGAAGTGCCGATGAGCATGTTTGGACCACTCCCCGATGGAAACCTGGATCAGAACATAATGCCTGACCCTGCTGATAAAGTGGCTTATGGTGCCTACTTAACCAGGTCAGCAGCCTGTGCCGATTGTCATACACCGATGGGGCCCAAGGGTCCGGACTTCTCCAAAGTATTTTCTGGTGGAACTGTTTTTGATAACCCGGTTTTCAAAGTGGCAGTAGCCAATATCACACCGGATACTGCTACCGGTATCGGTGCCTGGACAGAAGAAATGTTTGTGAATAAATTTAAAGCAAACTCATCTCCAGAAATGCTGCAAACCAAACCAGGCCGTCAAAATACATTCATGCCCTGGAGTATGTATGGTAAAATGAAAGAGGATGACCTGAAAGCGATCTATGCATTTTTAAGAACTGTGAAACCCATTACGAATAAAGTAGAAAAGTTTCCCAAATAAGAAGAGCCAATACCAACAGTAATCAAGGACAGTTTTGAATCAGGATTTTTATTCGGGTTTGAAACTGTCCCTGTTATAAGTATCGGGGCCGGCATGATCTCCCTCAGCCAATGCAAAATTGATAAAGCGAATACCAGGTATTTCTGTAAGGTTATACACGGCTTCTCCAAAATACATCTCAGGACCGGTTGAACCCATTTGTTGGGTGAGATAGGTGGCTTCCGGAATTTGTACATATAAAGTATCACCCGACTGGCGTAATACCTGCAATTGTATATTGGGATAGCGGCTGTTTAAAAAAGCTTTTATTGCATCTATGGACAGCGTATCGGGAAGGGGAGCGCCGTTTCTGTTCAGTACAATATTACCGCTGGAATCATCCAGTGAAGCCTGCCAGCTTTGTTGTTCTGAAAGGTTGTTATTATTTACGTCAGACTCTTCGGTTTGATTACTGCCACAGGAAACGAGGAGTAAAAGAATACCGTATAGTAAAAAACCTGTTTTCATCTTTCCGGTTTTGCTGAAGAGGAAAGTTACGAATTAAAGCCCTGGGGTTTTGCTGATTATTGAGGCGGCAGCTGTTTTTACACCTGATTTCTGTTAAGAAAGAATTAAGATGAGGGAGATGTCGCTGATTTGATTATAAATATTTTTTAAGCCGAAGGAAAAAATCGTTCGGATTAAAAGGTTTTGTCACATAATCCTGCATGCCGGCCTCAAGCACTTTGCTTTTTACATTACTGGTGGCCGAGGCAGTAAGTGCAATAATGGGTAATGCCTTATTGTAATCCCTGATCTTTCTGGCCGCGGTATAACCATCCATCACCGGCATCTGCAGATCCATTAAAATGAGATCATACTGGTGTTTTGTTACCATCTCAACGGCGATGGCACCATTCTCTGCAACAGCTACCTCCGCATTCCATCCTTCAAGCAGCTGTGTGGCAAACAGAACATTGAAAGCGGTGTCTTCCACCAGCAGTATTTTTTTGTTTTTTAGATCCGGCTCCTGGTCAGTTGCTTCTTCTATCACTTCACCGGCCTGGCCGACCATTTGAAATTCAACAGAAAAATAAAACTGTGAACCCTTTCCTGTTTCTGATATCACTTCCAGCCCGCTATCCATTAATTCAAGAATACGTTGCGAAATGGAAAGACCCAATCCGGTTCCACCGTATTTGCGGGTGATCGAGCTTCCGGCTTGTGTAAAAGGCAGAAAGATGGTACTGAGTTTTTCCATCGGGATACCAATACCTGAATCTGTTACTGCAAACATCACCCGGCAGTTTTCAGGTTCACTCTCCATCCGGCTGACGGTGATTTCAATCTTGCCTTTATCTGTGAATTTTATGGCATTCGATATGAGGTTATTCATTACCTGACCCAATCGAATAGCGTCACCCAAAAGGTGAGAAGGAATATTATCCGCGATCTGCAGACTAATCTGATTTTGTTTTTCCCTGGCGGCCAGGGTATTGGCATTGACGATTTCGGTTACCAGTTTGGAAAGTTCAAAAGGAAGATTCTCCAGTTCCAGTTTTCCGGCTTCTATTTTATTGAAATCAAGGATGTCGTTCACCAGTACCAGCAGGTTATCGGCTGATATTTTCAGCGCAGTGAGATTTTCCACCTGGTCTGGTCTGGGGTTACTCTTTAATAATAAATGGCCCATACCAATTACCGCATTCAGTGGAGTACGTATTTCATGGCTCATCACCGACAAAAATTCTGATTTGGCCATGCTGGCATTTTCAGCCACAATTTTGGCCTGGATCAGTTCATCTTCTGCTTCTTTTCTTTTTTGAATAACCAGGTTCAGCATTTCCACAATCACCAACAGGTCATCCTCTGCGTTTACAGAATCTGCATTGTGATCAGCACTGATACCGGTCAGGGTTTCTTTCAGTTTCTGAAGAGAGAGCTTACGTAAATCAATTTCTTCCCTTAATCTGCTGTTAATGGAATTGAATTCTTCTTCACTGAGTTTGAAAGCATGTTCTGATAATTCCTTATCCTTTTCAAATGCAAAATAGGAATCGTTCACTGCATCAATGAACTCAATGAACTGGCTGTTCTGCAGCAAAGCTTCCCCGGCATATTTTTTCAACTGCCGGTGGAGAAGTTTATGAA
>Ga0116176_10001048_pt1 | contig 21947 bp, 16 predicted proteins | sample AD_STIC08_MetaG_FD_89803 | JGI IMG/M metagenome (GOLD analysis project Ga0116176, IMG submission 89803) | Active sludge microbial communities of municipal wastewater-treating anaerobic digesters from USA - AD_STIC08_MetaG | ecosystem: Engineered > Bioreactor > Anaerobic > Digestate | place: USA...
ACGTGATCTCCCAGCGCCCGTCCGTTCACCACGCGATTGAGGTAGTTCTCGGCGATGGAGTAGGCGAGGCCGGCGGTGAGGTCGGCGACCTTGGCACCATGCTGCTGGTGATGCACCAGGTCCGATTCCATGAAGACGGTGCACCGCTCGCCTAACGCCGACGGGCAAGGCGATGCGTAGGCCAGTTCGCTGAAGTCGTGGCGGATGTTGATGCGCAGCCGGTCGGCCTGCTCCTCGAGGAACGACCCGGTGCCGGCGGCGCAGGCGTTGTTCATCGTGAAGTCGACCACCGCGCCCCGGTTGATGCGCACGAACTTGCTGTCCTGCCCGCCGATCTCGATGAGTGTGTCGACTTGTGGATCGATCCACACTGCGGCGCGTGCCTGCGCCGTGATCTCGTTGCGCACCGAGTCCGCGCCGACGAAGTCACCGGTGAGGTAGCGCCCGGAGCCCGTCACGCCGACGGCGCGCACGCGCACACGATTCCCCACTTCGAGGCCGGTACGCATCAACCCGTCGCGCACCGCTTCGAGCGGGCGCCCCGCCGTGGGGAGGTACTGCCGGGCAACGACGCGGTTGTCGTCGTCGATGAGGACGACGTTGGTGCTGACCGATCCGACGTCGATTCCGAGGGACACGTCGATCGGGGCGGCCTCGGCGATGGGGAGGGCGCGTCCGGTCGTCAGATGATGCGCCAGGCGCGACAGCGGCGGCATCGACTCGTGCGCCGTGTCGTGCTTGAGCGCCTCGTCCAGCGCACTAAAGCCGAGGAACCGGCGCCCCTGCCCACGCTCGGCATCGTCCATCGCCACGAAGGCGGTCCCGATCGCCGCCATGAGGCAGTGGTACTCGGGGACGATGATGCTCCCGGGTGGCACCTTGAGGACGGTCTCGAAGGCGCGCGTGACGGCGGCGTTGTACGCCACGCCCCCCTGGAAGAGGATCGGCGGGACGAAGCGCTTCCCCTTCCCGATCACCGTCGTGAAGTTGCGCGCCATGGCCAGACAGACCCCCATCAGGATGTCGGGGAGAGGCGTCCCCACCTGCTGCAGGTGGATCATGTCCGACTTGGCAAATACGGTGCAGCGACCGGCGATGCGCGCCGGGTTGGTGCTGGTGAGCGCGAGTCGCGCGTACTCCTGGTCGATCGCGACGCCGAGGCGCTCGGCCTGCTGGTCGAGGAAGGCGCCGGTTCCGGCCGCGCACAGCGCGTTCATCGCGAAGTCCTCGAGCAGCATCTGCTGGCTCGAGGGGTCCCAGCGCACGGAGAGGAGCTTGGAGTCCTGTCCGCCAATCTCGATGACGGTGCGTGCTTCGGGGTGATAGGCGCCGATCGCGCGCGTCTGCGCGACGAGTTCGTTGACGTGCGTCCCGCCGATGAGGTCGGCGACCGGTCCGCCACCCGAGCCGGAGAGCCCTAACCCGAGAATGGTGGCATCGCCGATGACGTCGGCGAGTTCGTCCACCGCCTCGAGGAGCGCCTGGCGCGGTCGCCCCCGGGAGCGCACGTAGCGCCAGTCCAGCAATCGGCGGTTGGAATCAAGGACGACGACCTTGACAGTCGTCGAGCCGATGTCGATGCCCAGGAAGATGCCACCCATACCCCCTCCCACCAGGTCGTACCAGACGATTCACCTCTGGCAGCCCCGGCGCATCGCCGGTTCCACGTCTCTTGTGTGAGTGTTTCACTGGCCCGCATTCGGCATGTAGAGCGTTGCCTGTGAACCATGGGCATGCGGCTGAGGCTGCCGGTGCGGGGAGGGGCGCCCTTGCCCTGATGCGCTATTCGCCTGGCGGCGCTGACACGGCGACTGAAGCGCCGCGTCTCCACCGGCTATTGGGCGGCCGGGGGCTCGTCGAGGCGGGCCGTCCTGCCGACGATCACCGTGATGTTGTCGCGTCCGCCCCCGTCGAGGGCGTCCTGCAGCAGCGCCTCGCAGGCCTCGCGCGCCGACGTCATCGCCAGCAAGCGCTCGCGGATGCGCGCATCGTCGACGTGGCGCGTGAGCCCATCGCTGCACAGCAGATGCACCATCCCCCACGCGTTCTGCACGCCGGTCACGACCGGCGACGACTGCGCCCCACCGATGGCGCTGGCCAGGACGTTGGAGAAGCGTGCGACCTTCTGGTCGGTACGCGTGAGGACACCGAGGTCGATGAGCTCCTGCGCGATGGTCTGGTCGCGCGTGACCTGCGTGAGCTCTCCGTCGCGCATGAAGTAGTAGCGCGAGTCGCCGACCTGGAGCAGGTAGATGCGCGGCCAGACGCCGAGGAACAGCGTGAGCGTCGTCGCCATGCCGCGTCGGCCCGGGAGGGCGGCGCTGCGCTCGTTCAGCGCCTCGTGGACGCGCAGCGCCGCTGACTCGAGGGTGCGACGAAAGGCCTCGTCGTCGCCGGCATCGGCGGTGTAGAAGCAGGTCGCCGAGTCGTTGACGTACTGGCTCATCGACTCCAGGGCGAAACGGCTCGCCTCTTCACCAGCGAAGCCACCCCCCACGCCATCGGCGACCACGGCGAGAAGGGCAAGGCGATCGGTGTCGCGCTGCACGCCGCCGAGCGCCGGGAGGCTCGTGAGGTGTACGCGCATCTGCCGGTGCAGCGAGGCGACGAGGAAGTTGTCCTGGTTCTCGGTGCGCACCTTCCCCGGATGCGTCAGGCCGTACACGTCGATCTCGTCGTCGCGCGGCTTGCGGACGGCGCTCGGGACTTCGGCCTGCTCCTCACGTATCGCCATCTTCCCCTCCGCTGGTGCGCACCTACGTGCGTCGATGTCGGGTCGCGCGGTTACGGCGTGGGCGCCACCAACGCCTGGTACACGAGCGTCGGGAACTTGGCCGCGAGGTCGGTGCGGTTGGGAATCTGCTGCACCATGAAGACGACGACCAGCTTTTCCTTCGGATCCACGCGATAGTTGGAGCCATACGCGCCACCCCAGCCGTACGCCCCCTGCGAGCTCATCCCGTTGGCACCGAAGCTGTCGACGGTCTGAAAGCCGAGGCTGAAGCCGAGCCCCGAGGTGGAGTGCAGCGTCCCCACGTGGTTGGTCGTCATGAGCTGCACCGTCTTGGGCGCGAGGATGCGCACGCCCTCCAGCTCGCCACCGTTGAGCAGCATCTGCAGGAAGCGCGCATAGTCACGCGCCGTCGAGACCAGTCCCGCGCCCCCCGCAAACGAGCGGCGCGGACCGTCGAGGTAGTTCCCCTGCCCGCGGGGTCCGTCGGGGGCGCGCGACGCTGACCCGTCGGTGTTGCTGCCATACACCGCTGCCAGCCGGTCGCGCTTGCTCGTGGGGACGAAGAAGTGCGTATCGACCATGCCTAACGGCCCGGTGATGCGCTCGGCAATGAGGGCGTCGAGCGCCATCCCCGACGCCTTCTCGACCACGCAGCCGAGGATGTCGGTGTTGTAACCGTAGACCCACGCCTCACCCGGCTGCGCAACAAAGGGGAGTGACGCGAGGCGCTCCATCGTCTCGCACACGGGTTCGTCCTTGTCGGCCGTGTACCATCCGAATCCAGCGGCGGGGCCAAGCCCTTTCGCTTCGTACAGTTTGGCGACATGGGCGTCGGTGCCGTACGAGATGCCGGCCGTGTGCGTCAGGAGGTCACGTATGGTGATGGCGCGCTTGGCCGGCACGATGGCGACGCCGGTGTCCGTGCGCGTTGCGACCATCGTGCGACTGTAGGCCGGGATGAAGCGACTCACCGGATCGCTGATGGCGATCTTCCCCTCTTCGACCAGCGCCATGATGGCCACGCTGGTAATGGCCTTGGTCTGCGAGGCAATGCGGAAGAGCGCGTCGGGCGTCATGCGGCGCCCCGCCTCCATGTCGCTCCACCCCACCGCCTTCTCGTAGACGACGCGCCCGTTGCGCAGGACGAGCCCGACCGCCCCCGCCACCTTATGCTCGTCGACGTACGACTGCATGAAGCGGTCGATGCGCGCCAGGCGCTCGGCGGAGAAGCCGTTCGCCGCGCGCGGCGCGCTCCCGGTCTGCGTCTGTCCCGGACGCCAGAAGGGGCGCTTGGCGGTTTGCTGCGCCGGAAGCGCGGAGAGCGCGAGCAACGCGGGGGCGATGGTCGCGAGGGCGATGACGCGTGGGGAGCTTCGCAGCATGGTGGTCAGCGGAAATGACAGGTGGTGAAGCCGTGAACGTCGGTCGCGCGCCGTGGCCGGGGCAACGCGTGTGTCACTTCGGCGTGCGAATGCGCATGAGTCCTTCCTGCGCAACCGACGCCACCAGCACGCCGTCGCGGGTGAAGATCGAGCCGCGCACGAAACCGCGCGCCCCCGCCGCAGCGGGACTGTCCATCACATACAGCAACCACTCGTCGGTGCGGAAGGGGCGATGCATCCAGAGTGAGTGATCGAGCGACGCCATCTGCAGCCCTTTGGTACGAAAGGCGATCCCGTGGGGGCCGAGGGCGGTTGGGAGGAGCCCGTAGTCCGAGGCGTAGGCCAGCACGGCCTGATGCGTGAGCGCGTCGTCGGGGAGCGGCCCAGCGGCGCGGAACCAGACGTGTCGAACGGGCGGGCGCACCTCGGCGCGGAACGGGTCGTTCGGGACGACCGGGCGGAAGTCGATGGGACGATCCTGCGTGAGGACGGGGCGCAGCGACTCGGGGATGCGATCGGCCATCTCGCGGATGAGCGAGAGTTCGGGGGCGAGCGACTCCGGGGGGACGACCTCGGGCATTCCCTCCTGGTGCTCGAGCCCTGGCTCGGCGATGTGGAAGGAGGCCGAGAGGTTGAAGATCGCCTGGCCGTGCTGGATGGCGGTGACGCGACGCGTGGTGAAGGAGTTGCCGTCGCGCAGGCGATCGACGAAGTAGACGATGGGTGCGTTGAGGTCGCCGGGGAGGATGAAGTAGCCGTGCACCGAGTGGGCCTCGCGTTCGCCCTCCACGGTGCGGCGTGCCGCCACGAGTGCCTGGGCAAAGACCTGGCCGCCGAAGACGCGTCCCGTCCCGACATCGCGATTGCTGCCGCGATAGATGTTGACCTCGAGCGGCTCGAGGTCGAGGAGGGCGAGGAGGTCAGCCGATGCAGCGGACATGTTGATCCTGGATGATGAAGGGGCGGCGGGGCGCGTCGTGGATCGCGCCGCGCGTCGGTAGAGCCGTGCACTTCGGCGCCGGCGTGCGGCGCCGCACGTGCAGTCAGTTGGTGACCTTCGCTGGTGGATTCAGCAGGCGCTCGCCACTGGTGTTCGCCACTGGTGCTGGCCCTTGGTGTTCACCGCGGTGCACACGTCAGCTTCGCGCGATCGCGTGCACCCGCTCGCGCACCGCGTCGAAGCGCGGATCGCTGCGCAGCGGGGCGAGCAGCGGGTCGGCGTCGAGGGCGAGGAGCCAGTAGTCACGCGCGTCGATCGCCCGGTCGAGGGCGGCAAAGGCGGCGTCGTGCGCACCTAACGACGCGTGCACCGCCGCCAGGGCGACGGATGGCACGAGCTCCCCGCCGCCATCGCCGCGTTCCTCGAGTTCGGCGAGGATGGCGCGCGCCCCCGCGGCGTCGCCGGCCCGGGCGTGCGCGCAGGCCAGGTTGGCGACGCCCCACGCATGCCGGCGTGAGAGGGCCACCGAGCGCTCGAGGTGAGTGACGGCGCGCGCGGTGTCGCCGGCCTCGAGGAGGGCGAGCCCCAGGCGGCGGTGCACCTCGCTCGCGGCGGGATGCAGCGCGGCGTGCGCATCGAGCACCTCCACGGCCCCGGCGGCGTCGCCGACGAGGAGAAGGGCGAAGCCGAAATCGTTGACCGGGTCGACCGATCGCGGATCGAGCCGTTGCACCTCGCGGCCTAACGCGCGCACCGCCTCCGCGTTGCCGCGGGCGGCGTGGGCGTACAACAGCGACTGGCGTGGAACGACCAACGATGGATGGCTGGCCAGGAGCTGCGCCCCGAGCGTGTCGGCCAGCGCGAGGTCCCATTCGTAGAACGTCGCATTGGCCAGGAGCGAGGCGGTCGCCAGCGGCTCGTCGGGGTCGATGGCGAGGGCGCGGCGCGCCTGTTCGCGCGCGCGATCGCGGGCCCCGCGCGGTGGGAGGGCGAGGAAGATCCCGAAGTTGGTCCACAGCATCGCCAGCCCGCCGAAGGCCCCGGCGATCGCCCCATCCAGGCGGATCGCCCGGTCGAAGCACTGCATCGCGAGCTTGACCCCGATCGGGCGCTGCTCCGAGTGGAAGCGCCCCATCAAGTAGAGGTCGAAGGCCTCCGGATGGTCGCTGATCGGGCGTCGCACCCGCTCGCGCCACGCATCGGTCGGTGTCACCCCACAGACCTCCGCCACTCGCTCCGCCAGCTGTGCAACGCCGCCCGTGAAGGAGAGGGGGGTCATGGTGACTTCGGTGCGCTCGGCGCGCTCCTCGCGCCCACCACCACCGTCGGCCGCGATGACCGTGATCGTCACCTCCGCCCGTAGCTCGCCCGCTTCATCGCTCACCGTACCGGAGACGACGAGATCGGCGCCGACCGCGGCCGCGCAGGTGACGGGCGACTCGGTCGTCCCGCGAAAGGTCGACGAGGTCCCGCGCCCGATCACCGCGAGCCCCGGGAGCTGCGAGAGCGCCATCACGAGCTCATCCGAGACCCCCTCGGCCACGTGAGCGCTCCCCCCATCCACGCCTCGGCTGGAGGCGAACGGGAGAACGAGCACCGTGCAACCGGGGCGCTGTGCGATGGGGGGGAGGGCGGGGGTCATGCCATGATCGAGGCGTTCGCGAACATATCGCTCGCGCCCCCCGCTTCGCCACGGCCCTCCTCTGACTTCGGGACCGTGTCAGCGGTGGCGAGCCGGCGCGGCGGCACCGTCCCTCTTGGCACGGGGTGGTCAATGTGCAGGCGTGTCGTCGGCACGGCGATCACGACGCGTTTCCCGCGAGGACGTTGAGGCGGCGCAGCTGCTCCGTGGTTCCGAGGACGATGAGGATGTCGTCGGCGCCGAGCGAGAGCGTCGCCGGGGGAGACGTGAGCAGGTGCCCGCTCCCACCTTCGCTCACGGCGAGCAGCGTGACGCCGAGTTCGTCGGCGAGACGGCACTCGGCCAGGGGACGCCCGTCCAGCCGGCTCTTCGGGCGAACCGTCACCTCGCGCAGCCAGACTTCCACGTCGCGGGAGTGCATGACGAGGTCGAGGAAGTCGCTGACGCGCGGGCTCTGGAGCTGCGCCGCGATGCGGCGACCGGCGAGCCGGTAGGGCGAAATCACCTGATTGGCACCGGCTCGCATCAGCTTGCTCGCCGCTTCGTCGGCGCCGCCGCGGGCGACGATCTGCAGCGTGCCGTTCATGCCGCGCGCGGTGAGGGTGATGACGATGTTCGCGGTGTCTTCTCCAGAGGCAGCTACGAGCCCCGCCGCGCGCGCGATCCCGGCGCGGGCGAGGACCGCTTCGTCGGTTGCGTCGCCGGTGACGCAGGGGAAGCGATCGCCCAGGCGCTGGAGCGCAGAGGGATCCCTCTCCACCACCACGACCTGCAGCCCGTCTTCCTCCAGGTCGAGCGCAACCTGCTCTCCCACGCGACCGTAGCCACAGACGATCTGGTGCCCGGTCATCGCATCGATCTGTCGTTGCATGCGTCGGCTCCTGACCACGCCGGTGAGCGAGCCGCCGATCACGTATTCGGTGAACGTGCCGGCGATGAAGAAGAAGGTCCCGACCCCAGTGATGAGGATGACGATGGTGAAGAGGCGCCCAGCATCGCTGAGTGGGTGCACCTCCATGAAGCCCACCGTGGTGAGCGTCGTGATCGTCATGTAGAGCGCGTCGACGACCGTCCACCCCTCAAGCTGCCGGTAACCGATAATGCCGGCGGCGATGATCAGCAGCAGCACGAGGATCCCCTTGCGCAGGCGGGCCTGCGCGGCGAGGACGGCGGCCGATCGGTGGTCGAGGTGAGCGCTCATGCCTCGGTCACGCTGGCAAAGGGGGGTGTCATGACCATGGGAGAGCCTGCCCGCTCGCACCATCGGCGGGATGCCGATGAGAGGGCCACGAACTCCCACTGGCGCTGCCACGATCGTGGCACGTCTCGGGAACCGCAATTACCGCCCCCGAGTAAGGCTTTAGATTGCCACGCCGATCCTTGAGGAACCGCATGTCGTCCGCTCCCCATCGCTTCCCGCCCCGTCGCCGCCGCCTGCGAGCCATGCTCGCGGGGGGACTGCTGGCCGTGGCGACGCAGGGAGCGGTTGGCGCGCCAACTTCGCTGGCGGCGCAGACGGCGGCTGGGGGGGCGGCGCGCCCGCTCGCCTTCGGGATCGGCGAGTCGATGGTGTACGACGTGAAGTACGGGATGTTCAACGTCGGGACCGCGCGCATGGAGGTGGTGGGGCTCGACACGTTGCGCGGCCGCCGGGTGTGGCACACCAAGCTCGAGATCAGCGGCGGGATTCCGGGCTATCGCGTGCATGACGTCCTGGAGAGCTGGATCGACGTCGAGACGTTCAACTCGTTGCGCCATCGGCAGGAAACGGTCGAGGGGAAGCGCGAGCGGACGAAAGTCTACGAGATCTACCCCGAGCGCGGTGTCTTTCGCGAGGACGCCAAGCCCGAGCGGCCCACGGTCGCCAATCCGCTCGACGAAGGGGCGTTCATCTTCTTCGTGCGCAACCAACCGCTGGAGGTTGGCCGCACGTACGACTACCCGCGCTACTTCATCCCCGACCGCAACCCGGTCACGGTGATCGCTGCGCGGCGCGAGAAGCTCACCGTCCCGGCCGGGACCTTCCAGACGATCGTCATCAAGCCGATCATCAAGTCCAAGGGGGTCTTCTCGAAGAACGGGCGCGCCGAGATCTGGTTCACCGACGACGAGCGCCGCCTGATGGTGCGCATGGAGACGCACGTGGTCTTCGGGACGATCTCGTTGCAGCTGCGGGAGTTCTCGCAGGGCGCCACGCCCTGACGGGCAGGCGACCGATGCCCCGTCCGAGGACGGCCGCGTTAGGCGACCGCGCCGTACCCGGCGCGGCTCAGTAGGGGAGTCCCACCGTCACGCCGACCGCGCGCGGCGTGAGCAGCGGTGACCAGGTGAAGCCGCGCCGGCCTTCTCTCGACGTGTCGTCGCTCCCGTTCGCGGCCGCGCTCAGCTGCGCGCGTCCGCGCGCCACCGTCACGCGCGCCACGCCGCCACCGATCAGGAGCGCCAACGGGTAGTCGCTCGCCCAGTGCACCCCGTTGTTGACCATCGCGAAACCGAGCACCGTCATCAACGAATAGCCGAGTGGTCGCACGAACGCCTTCTCGGGGTAGTTGAGGGCCACGATCTCCACCGTCGACATCGCGGCGGCCATGTGGCCCGACGGCATCGCATCGTACGCGGGGACATTGGCGTTGTAGTCGCCCAGCGCCGGAAACGGGCGCCAGCGCCCGCGCGGCTCGGTGGCCTCGTTGGGCGTCTGCCGACCGAACGAGCGCTTGAGGAGTTGTGTGTACACGCCGAGCGAGACGAGCCCGGAGGTGATCTCGCTGGCGGTGGTGCGCGCGCGATTGTCGTTCTTCCGCATGCCGTGCACGAGGAATCCCCCCGCCACGAGCAGGTCGGTCGTCCCGTCCCCCAGGAAGTAGAGCGCCGACCCGAGCGTGCTCGGGATCGGGAGCTTCATGCCGGCAAAGCGCAGGTTGATCGACGGGTGGTTGGGCGGGAGGCCAACGTGACGCGCGAGCATGCGCGTCTTGTCGATCAGGTAGTCGTCCGCCGCATACAGCGCGAGCGTGCTGACGGCGGTAGCCCCCCACTCCGGCAGGCTGCCGGGGCGCAGCCCGAGCGCGAAGGTCCCCGCCACCGTTGCTGGAATCTCGCGCGCCATGCGGAGCCGCACGGGGCGCCGGTATTCGAAGGTGCCGTGCGTCCCCAGCTCGTAGCGCTGCGCCGGCCCCCGCACGTTGAAGACACGCCGGTTGAGCGTATCGGGGGCGAGGCGAGATGGCACCGCGCGGGCGGCGGCCGTCGCGCTGCCAGCGAGCGTATCCGGTGGGAGCCCCTGGGCGGCGGCCGACGTGGTCGAGAGCAGAGACGCTGCCGTTAGGCAACGCCACGCACCACGAGTGATGGTCACGCCGGTAGAACGGCTCACGAACGGCAGGCGCAGCACCATCACCCCCGACAGCGAAGAGCTAGCGACGTCCCGCGTGCCAGGAGAGCGCCTGCATGCCGCTCAGCGTCCCCAGCGCCGCGCCGGTCACCACATCACTCGGCCAATGCGCATTCTGGTACATGCGGGCCAGTCCGACGGACCCGGCCGCGCCGTACAGCGCGCCGCGAATGAGCCAACGCTTGGAAGGGTAGCGCCCGGAGAGCTCGCGCGACAACACCGTGGCGAGGGCGAAGGCGGCGCTCGTGTGCCCGGAGGGAAACGACGAACGGCGCGCATCGAAGAAGCCGCGTCCCGGGTAGAAATGGTCCGGGTCGTCGGGGGAGGCGTTGGGGCGCGAGCGCCCGATGAGTCCCTTGATCCCGATGGTGAGCACCCCGCTGAGCATCACGGCCTGCGTCGATTCGACGCCGATGTGCTTGACCACGTCGTTGCCGGCGATCGCTCCGCCGGCCCACATCAGCCCCCCGACCGAGAGTGGAACGAAGCCGCCGAGCGAGGCGCAGAGCACCGAGGCGCGTCGCATCGAGCCATCGTCGGAACGCAGCTTGGCGATCTCGCGCATCATCGGCCCGTCGGCAAGCGAGACCGCCCCCGACACCCCAACCGCGAGAAGCGACGCGCGCACGAACGGCGGCGCCGTGCGTGAGACCGACATGGCATGCAGCGGCAGCAGCGGGGGGAGCTCGAACCTGATCCCGGATTGCAACTGACGGGAGGAGTCTCCGGCGACCGGCGGAAGCGACGGGACGGCCAGAAGCGACGCCTGCGCGCTGAGCGAGGAGGCGTACAACACGGTGCCGGCGACGAGTACCGCGAGCCGTCCAAGGGACACGAATCCTCCGAATGTGCGAGGGGAGCTGCAATCCGATGACACGCGGCGCACAAGCTCGCCCGGAAAGGCCCGACACGCGAGGGGGGATACGCAAGAAGGTCCAGCCTGTGACGCCTCCGAATCGACGCACGAGCCGACGCGGAGGCAAAAGCGCCGAGCGATCGGCGGGGGAAATGCCGCGACTACTTCCCCCGCTTGAGCAGCTGAAAGACGTCCGAGTAGTCGTCGGTCCACACCCGAATGGGGGCAGACGGGGCGAGGACGTTCCACCCCGCCTCACGAACCAGCGGGGCCAGGGTGTGCGCCTGCGCGGCCAGGGCGACCCAGCGGGAACCGTAGAACAGTTGTTCCTTCTGCTCGGGGGTCACATCCCGATCGACTGAGGCGCCCGCCAGACGCGCGTCGCGCGCGAGCTCGACCAGCACCGGCCTGAGGTCGAGATAGCGGTTACTGATGTGAAAGGCGACGATCCCGCCCGGGCGCAGCTTGCGGGCGTACAGCTGGAGCGCCTCGCGGGTGAGCAGGTGGACCGGGATGGCGTCGGAGCTGAAGGCGTCGAGCGTGATCAGGTCGAAAGACGAGTCGGGGGCGCTGGCCAGCGAGAGGCGGGCATCGCCAAGGATGATCCGGACGTCGGGCTGGCAGTCGCGCAGGTACGTGAAGAGTTGCGGCGAGCGCGCGATGGCGACCACCAACGGGTCGATCTCATAGTAGGTCCATTGCTCCCCGGGACGGGCATAACACGCCGTCGTGCCGGTCCCCAACCCGACGAGGGCGACCTGTCGCGGCCCGATCGAGTCGGTCGTGAGGCGGAAGAGGTCGCCCAGCGGCCCATCGCGGTGATAGTAGGTCAGGGGCTCGGTGGTGCGGCGCATGAGGAGCGACTGGCCGCCGTGGGTCGTGGTCCCGTGCTGGAGCAGGCGGTAGTTCTGCCAGTGGCGCACTCGGTATACCCCGAAGAACGACCGTGCCTGGTAGATCGTGTCGTCGGACGCTCGGGCGCCGGCATCGATGCCGAGGTAGATGGCGGCGGCGCCGAGTGCGAGGCGCAGTGATCGCCGGTAGAAGGAGGACGCGAGCAGGGCGGCGACGACCAGATAGGCGTACAGCGCGTACTCACCCCACTTCCCGGCTGGCGTGGGGAGGAGGTAGCCCACCGAGACGAAGCCGAAGAGGGCGATCGGGAGGGCGAGATCGAGCAGGAGCGCTCGTCGGGCGTCGCCACCAGCGGCGGTGCGCATGGGCCGGAGCCCGAGGGCGATGATCATCGCGAACGGGTACTCCACGACGCGGTCGTAGAGGAGCGGCGCGAGGAGGACATTGAAGACGCCGCCCAGCAGCCCCCCCAGCGACATCCACAAGTAGAACTCCGTGAGGTGCTCGGCGCGCGGACGGGCGTCGGCCAGCTCGCGGTGGCAGACCATCGCGGTCACGAAGAAGGTGACCAGGTGGAGCGTGGCGACGGCGGTGGGGCGCTTGGACGACTCGGCGCCAAGGAAGAGCAGGAGCGCGAGGGTGAGGACGAGGTGCAACGCCAGGAGGAAGCCGCGGTTGAGTGGCGGGCGCCGGGCGAAGACGAAGACGAAGGTGAGGAGGTAGAGCGCCAGCGGTACGACCCAGAGGAAGGGGACCGAGGCGATGTCGGTGCTGAGGAAGGTGGTGACGCCGAGCAGGAGCGACGACGGGGCGAAGGAGAGGAGGACCCAGCGTAGGCGCCAGGCGTTGGTGGGGACGAGGGTGGGGGGTGGGGGTTCGTCGTCTGGGGTGAGGGGGTGGGGGCGCGGGGGGCCCCCCCCAATCACAACGCTACCGTCGGACAGCCCCTCGGCTGTCATCGTTTCATTGCGCGCGTCATCCTCGCGTTTCACCCCCCGCGCCGCGTCATCGCGCGCTCCCGTCGCCACCGCGCTCGCGCGCCACGTCCAAGCTGCCCCACCGGCCGCGAGCACCAGGAACAACAGCGCGCCATATCCCCACGTCCATTGCGCGCTCTGCTCGCTGAGCCGCAGCCGCGGCTCGACAAGGGTCGGATAGCTGAGGAGCGCGGCGAAGCTCCCGATGTTGCTCGCGACGTACAGGAAGTACGGATTGCCTGCCATCGGGTGCCGAGTGCCGGCAAACCACCGTTGGAGCATCGGGGCCCCGGCCGCCAGGAGGACGAACGGGGCCCCCAGCGTACCGGCGAGCAGGGTGAGGAGCCAGCCGATGGTTGCCCCCGTCCCCACCGTCGGCGGCGCGACGCGCGCCACCCCGATGGGGAGCATCGCCGCCGCCGCCACGAGCAGCGCCAGGTGCAACGCCGCCTGGCGCGACACGGTCAGCCAGCGCGAGGTGACGTGCGCATAGAGGTAGCCGACCAGCAGCGCCCCCTGGAAAAAGAGGAGGCAGGTATTCCAGACCGACGGTGTTCCGCCTAACAAGGGGAGCACCATCTTCGTGAACATCGGCTCCACGGCGAACAGCAGCGCCGCATTGAGGAAGGTCGCGACGGCGAACAGGGCCACGAGGGCGGACGCCGGAAAGCTCATTGCCAGGGGAGTGCCGTCAGGGCTCGGGGGCGCGCACGAGGGGGAGAGCGATTGGCCGTGCCAGCCGCGCGCTGGATCGTAATTCGGAGGCGCCGTCGCAGCCACCGGTGCCGGCACCGGAGCGGCCACACGCCTGACGCTCGACGTGCCGCTCGACGTGCCGCTCAGTGCGTGCGTGTCTCGGGTCGGCCAAACGCCTCGACTTCATCCGCAAACCGCGCCATCGTCCATGAGACGAATGCTGGCCGCCCCTCTCCCTCACCACTCCCTGCGATGGACAACCCGCCACAGGGCTCGTCGCACGCTTCGAGCTTTCACCTGCCGCCGCCGCTCGTCTACGCGGTCCCATTCGTGGGCGCCCTGCTCCTCGACCGGTGGCACCCACTCCCGCTTCTTCCGCGCACCATCGGCACGTGGATCGGCCTCCCCCTCCTCGCCCTGGCGACGATCGGCATCTCCGCCCTGCTGCGTTTCCGCCGCGCCCGGACCAGCCCCTTGCCGTGGCGCCCGACGACCGCGCTCGTGACCGACGGTCCGTATCGCATCTCGCGCAATCCGATGTACCTCGGCCTCACCCTGCTGTACCTGGGCGCCACCGCCCTCGCCAACTCGGCCTGGCCGCTGGTCGAGCTCCCTGTCATCCTTCTCGTGATGAACGCCGTGGTCATTTCCGGCGAGGAGGCGCGCCTCGCGGCGATGTTCGGCCCCACCTATCGCGAGTACTGCGCCCGGGTGCGTCGGTGGTTGTGATCGTCCCGGCGCGCGAGGCAGGACGTTGCGCAGGGCGTTAGGCAGGACGTTAGGCGGGGCGCGGGTCTAGCGCGCCACGCGGTTGCCGGCGATCCACACCGAGTGGATGCGACGCACGTTGGAGATGTCGGCCAGCGGGTCGGCGTCGAGGACGACGAAGTCCCCCCACTTCCCGCGCTCCAGCGTCCCCAGGTCACGCTCGATCTGCATGCAGCGCGCCGCACCGAGGGTCGCCGCGGTGAGGACCTGCCGCGGGGTGAGCCCCGCCTTGACCATCAGCTCCAGCTCCATCAGCTCGAAGTAGCCCTGGAAGCGCCCCATGGGACCGGTGTCGGTCCCCATCGCGATGGGGATGCCGGCGTCGGCGAGTCGCGTGAGGTTGCGGCTGGCGACGTCCAGCGCCGCCTTGTAGCGCTGCGCGCTGGGGCTTCGCCGCATGGCGTCCTGGCGCGCCGGCTCCTGCACCGTCGCCATCCACTCGCGATTGGCGTGCGTGAGGAAGAGCGAGTCGCCGAACCATGCCGGGGTCGATTCGTACACGAAGGCCGACACCTCGCGCATGAGCGTGGGGCTGACGCAGACGCCGCGCGCGCGGAGCGCCGCAATCAGCTCGGCGTCGACGTCGGCATCACGCACGCTGTGCGCCACCAGGTCGGCGCCGGCAGCCAGGAGCGACTTGGCATCGGCGAGGTAGAAGAGGTGCGCCGCCAGCCGCAAACCGCGCGCGTGCGCTTCCGCGATGACCACCCGGTACACCTCGGGGGACATCTTGACCGCCGTGCCGAGGTTGTCATCGACGCGGATCTTGACCATGTCCACCCGCTGCGCCGCGACCGCCGCCACCTGCGCGCGCGCCTCGTCCGGCGTGGTCGCCGTGATCACCGGCCCCGCCACGAAGACGCGGGCCCGCGCCTGCGTGGGGGCGTCCTGCCCCCGGCGCGCCTCGAAGACATCGGCTGGCTCGCCGCCCAGCGAGTAGACGGTCGTCACGCCGTACGCCGCGTACGTGTCGAGGTCCTTCGCACCGGTCACGTGCCCGTGCGCATTGATCAACCCCGGCATCACCGTCTTCCCGTCGAGCGCCACGCGCTCGGCCCCAGCCGGGATCGTAATGCGGGCGGCGGGACCGACGGCGACGATCCGCCCATCGCGCACCACGATCGTCGCATTCGTGATCGGCGGCCGATCGGTGCCGTCGATGACGCGGGCACCGGTGAAGGCGCGCACCGTGGTCGGCGCCGACTGCGCCGACACGACGGTCGTCAGGCAGCAGCAGGCAGCGGAGAGGAATCGAGCAAGCGACATGCGGTGGGAATCCCGGGGGATGCGCCGAGGCGCGTAGGGGCACGCGATGCGGCGGCGCATCGGCGCGTGGAGCATGGGGGCGATGTCATCCGCCGGCAAGCACGTGCCCGGCGATGTGCGGCCGGCGTCCCCCTCTGCGTGCGGAGCCAACGGCGCGCCATCGCGCGACCGACACTCACGCGCGCGTCGGTCGGATGTCGACGCTGATCTCTCGCCACCGCCCCTGCCTGAAACGCCAGATCGAGAGGAGGCAGCGCGTCACGTGGCCGGCGAGGATCGCGCGCCAGATGTCCCACGGGTCGAGCGTGGAGTAGCGCTGCACGAGCCAGCAGATCCCCAGCGGAATCACGATCTGCGAGACGAGGGAGATGTACAGCGGACTGCGCGTGTCGCCCGTCCCCTGCAACCCACCGGTGTAGGTGAGGGCCACGGCAACGAAGACCCCGGAGACGCTGAGGTAGCGCAGGAGCTGCACGCCGAGCTCCACGGCGGTTGGCTCGGTCATCCCGAAGAGGGCGAGCAGCTGTCGCGGGATGAGGACGAAGAGGAGCCCCATCGCGGCGGCACCGGTCGCCGCAATCCGCGCGGCCTCGAAGGCCGACCGCTGGGCGCGATCGGCGTTCCCCGACCCCAGGCTCTGCCCCGCCACGGTGGCCACTGCTCCCGTCAGCCCCGCCGACGTCCACGTGATGAGCGAGAAGAGCTCGGTGTAGCCCACCGCGTACGCTGCCTGCGCCTGCCCGCTCATCGCCAGCGACCTGATGAAGCCGAGCAGCATGACACCGCCGACGTTCATCGCCACCCCCTGCACTCCGCTCGGGAGTCCAAAGCGAAACAGCGCCCGCACGATGTCCCACTCGATGCGGAACGCCTCCCCGCGCGGAAAGCGCACCACCCAGCTCCCGCTCCACAGCTTGTACGCGGAGTACAGCGCCACGCTCCCGGTGGCGATCGCCGTCCCGATCGCGGCCCCGCTGGTGCCGAGTGCCGGGAAGGGGCCGAGCCCTTGGATGAGGATGACGTTGAAGGTGATGTTGAGCGCGGTGACGGCGATGCCCAGCCGCAACGGCGTGCGCGCATCGCCCGCGGAGCGGAGGGCCCCGCCCACCATGTAGAAGAGGAGCATCCCCACGCCGAAGACGAACATGATGCGCAGGAACGGGAGCGCCTCGGCCTGGACGTTAGGCGCGGCATTCACCAGCGACAGCAGCGCGGGGGCGGCGAAGTAGCCGATGGGCGCCAGGACCCCGACCGAGAGCCCGACCGCCACCAGGAAGGCCTGCAGGACGGTGCGGTTCACCCGATCCGCGTCGCGCGCGCCGACGAAGCGGGCGACCAGGACGCTCATCCCGATGAAGAGCGACGAGATGAAGGCGATGACGACGAGGTAGATCTGGAGGCTGACGCCGATCGCGGCGTTGCCGGCGTAGCCGACGTAGTGACCGACCAGGGCGTGATCGATGACCCCCTGCAATCCACCAATGACGTTCTGCAGCATCGTGGGCCACGCGATGCGCCAGACCGCGGGGAGCAGGGGCCCGTCGATGAGGGCGCGATCGTAGACGTCCGGGCCGGACGCCCCACCCGGGGACGCAGCGCTCACCAGGGAGCTTCGGTGCGAGCCGGGGGCCCGACGGCGATCGCGGCTATTGCGAGCGTTTGCCGGTGAAGGTAGCGCTCCCCATCCCACCCATCTCCAGCGTTCCCTTGAGGTTGTCCTTGTCGACGATCACCCCGACGAACTCGAAGTCGGGCATCCCGTCGGCCCCCTTCATGGCAAACTTGACCGTATCGCCCTTTACCGTCCCTTCGACCGCACGGCTCCCCAGTCGCTGCGACTCGTACGTCCCGGTGAGCTTTTCCCCCTCCTGCTTGAGGGTGACCGTGGGATATCCGGTCCCGTTCTCGGTCGTGACGGCAAACGCCCACTTGCCGGTGACATCGACCCCCTTCTGCTGGGCGTGAACGGCGGAGCTCCCGAAGGCGAACAGGGCGACGAGGGCGAGCAGGAAACGGAGGCGCGTCATGGCAGGCGTCGGCATGGGGTGATGGCGCGCGCGGGAGTCAGCGCGGCGCGTCCAACAATCCTAATGGCGTGCGCCGTCGCCGCACTATGCCGCGGGGGTGAGCCGATGGCCCGGGGGTGCGCCCCCGCCACGCTGCTCGGCCACGAATTCGCCCCACCGCCGGGCGACCTGCACCATCGCCGAGCGGGCCGCAGGGACGACCGTGGTCATGTGGGCAAAGCCGTGCACGAGCGGCGGGAAATGCAGGTGCTCCGTGCGCACTCCCGCCAGGCGCAAACTTTCGGAGTAGTCGCGCCCCTCGTCGCTCAGCGGATCATAGCCGGCGGTGACCACGAGCGCCGGCGGCGCGAGCGAATGATCGCCCTCACGCCGCGGTGAGGCGCGGGGGTCGGCGCGCGACGCAAGCGCGTCACCCAAGTAGAGGTCGCGAAAGGCATCGACGTCCCGTTTTTCCAGCACGTAGCCGGTGGCGAAGAGACGACGCGACGCGGTGGCGACGTCGGCATCGGTGACCGGGTAGAGCAGGAGCTGCGCCACCGGCGGGCATCCGGCGCGCGAACGGGCGAGCGCTGCGACCGTGGCCAGGTTCCCCCCGGCGCTGTCGCCGCCCACCCCGACCGCCGACGGATCGGCGCCTAACGACTCGGCGTGCTCCTGCGCCCAGCGCAACGCGGCCATGGCATCATCGACCGCGCACGGAAAGCGATGCTCCGGCGCCAGTCGATACGCTACGCTCAACACGTGCATCGCGGCGTGGTGACACAACTGGCGGCACGGCTCGTCGTGCGTCTCGAGGTCGCCGATGGCGAAACCGCCCCCGTGCAGGTAGACGAGGAGCGGCGCGCGTTCCGCCGCCGCGGCGACCGGCGCATAGTGCCGCGCCAACAGCGTCCCCGCGCCCCCATCGACCTGGAGCTCGCGCACGCGCCCCACGGGCGTGAGCGGGCCCGCAACGCCTGCCGTCTCGCGGCGATAGCGGGCACGCCCCGCCGTGACCGTCGGCTCGCACATCCCCGGATCGCCCTTGCGCCGTCGGGCGGCGAGGAGGAACTGCACATGTGCGTCGAGCGTCGCACCGTTCACGACCGTCGGGCGCTCACCAACGAGCCGCAGCAACCAGGCGCCAGGGACGTGAGAGAGCAGGCGTGCGATGCGCCCTTCGATCGACTCGCGCAGGCCAGGGCGCACGGGGTCGGGGCGGCCCGCGCCGTCGCCGGTATCACCCATGCGCGACGCTCCCCCGTTGAGACGGTCGCGCCGCCGCGAACAGGTAGTCCTGGGCTCGCACATCCGTCACGGTACGGCGGAAGCGGCCGATGCCAAGTGGCCAGAGCGCGGAGTTGCGTCCGGTGCGATCCAGATACCAGCTCTCGCAGCCGCCGCTGTTCCACACGGTGGGGGCGAGCTGCGCGTCGAGCCACTCCACGTAGCGGCGCTGCGCGTCGGCGCTGGGCTCCGCAGTCGTGGCGCCGCGCGACTGCATCAGGCGCAGCACGCCCAGCAGGTGCTCGATCTGGGCCTCCGCCATCAGCATGACCGATGAGTGCCCAAGCCCGGTGTTGGGGCCCAGGAGGAAGAAGAGGTTCGGGAATCCCGCTTCGGTGGTCCCCATGTACGCGGCCGGGCTCCCCTGCCACGCGTCGGCGAGCGACTGCCCGTCGCGCCCAAGCACGAACGGCGCCAAGGGGGGATCGGTGGCCCGGAAGCCGGTGCCGAGGATGATCGCGTCCACCTCGCGCGTGCGGCCGTCGGCTGTGGTCACGCCGGTGTTGGTGACGGCGACCACCCGCTCGGTCACCAAGTCGACGTTCGGCCGTGTGACCGCCGGGTAGTAGTCGTCGGAGATGAGGATGCGCTTGCAGCCGATGGTAAAGGGCGGGGTGAGCATGGCCCGCAGCTCGCGGTCGGCGACCTGCGCCTCGAGGTGCCGGCGCGCCACCCATTCCACCACGCGAGCGACTCGTGGGTGGCGAAAGGGGACGAGCAGCGCCTCGCGAAAGGCGTAGAGCGCCTGGCGCTCCGCCAGTTGCACCGCCGGCACGGCGCGATAGAGCGCGCGCCGCCAGCCGGCGATCGCGCGATCACGCCGCGGCATGATCCAGGGCGGGGTGCGCTGGAACAGGTCCAGGCGCGCCACCACCGGCTGGATGCGCGGCACGAACTGGATGGCCGAGGCGCCGGTCCCGATCACCGCGACGCGCTTGCCCTGCAGCGGATACGCGTGGTCCCACTGCGAGGAGTGAAAGCGAGGTCCCGCGAACCGATCGAGTCCCGGGATATCGGGGATGACCGGATCGCTCAGCGGACCGTTGGCCAGCACGAGCAGCTCCGCGCTCCACCGCCCACCGCTGCTGGTCACGTCCCACCGGTGCGACTCGTCGTCCCACACGGCGCCCGTGACGTCCTGGCCAAAGACCATGTGCCGGGTGACGTCGAAGCGCTCGGCGCAGCGCTGCAGGTACGCCCAGATCTCCGGCTGCGGGGAAAAGACGTGGCTCCAGTCGGGGTTGGGGGCGAACGAGAAGGAGTAGAGCGTCGACTGGACGTCGCAGGCGCACCCCGGATAGCTGTTGTCGCGCCAGGTGCCGCCTAACGCCTGTGCGCGCTCGAGGATCACGAAGTCCTCGATGCCCTGCTGCCGCAGGCGTATCGCCAGGCCGATGCCGGAGAAACCGGCGCCGACGATGACGAGGCGCACCCGGCGGGCCGCGGCGCGATCGGACACTAGGAGATCCGCTGCGCCGGGCGGTGGATGAGCCGCCCACGCCCGGGAGCGCCGCGGACTTCCCCCTCGTGCCAGATGACCTCACCGCGCGACAGCGTCGTGACGGGCCAGCCCGTCAGCTGCATTCCTTCGAACGGGGTGTAGTCCATGCGGTCGTGCAGCAGCTCGCGCGTGACCGTGTGCGTGCGCTCGGGGTCCCACAGCGCGAGGTCGGCATCGGCGCCCACGGCGATCGTCCCCTTGCGCGGAAGCAGGCCGTAGATCCGCGCCGGATTGGTGGCGGTGAGCGCCACGAACCGCTCGAGCGAGAGGCGCCCCTTCTTCACCCCTTCGGAGAAGAGGAGCGGCATGCGGAGTTCGAGGCTCGGGACGCCGTTAGGCACCTTGGTGAAGGGCGCGTGCTCGCCGTGCGCCTTCTTCCCCTGGGGATCGTCATAGCGATACGGCGCGTGATCGCTGGAGAAGATGTCGAAGGTCCCGTCGGCCAACCCTTCCCACAGCGCCTCCTGGGCCGCGTGGTCGCGCGCGGGGGGCGAGAACATCCACTTGGCGCCCTCGAACCCCGGCTTGTCGAGGTCCTCTTTCGTGAAGACGAGGTACTGCGGGCACGTCTCGGCCAGGACGTGGACGCCGCGGGCGCGGGCGCGACGGATCTCATCTAGCGGTGCACCCGCGGACACGTGCACGATGAGGATCGGGGCGCCGGTGACCTCGGCCAGGAAGCAGGCGCGCCCCGTCGCCTCGCGTTCGGCCGCCTCGGGCCGCGCGTAGGGGTGCCACTTGGGCCCCGTCTTCCCCTCGGCCAGCAGGCGCTCGATGTGCCAGGCGATGGACTCGTGATGCTCGGCGTGAAAAAGGGTGATCGCCCCCTCCCTGCGCGCCACGAGGAGGACGTCGAGCACCTGCTTGTCCGTCAGACGCAACGCGTCGTACGTCAGGTAGACCTTGAGCGAGGGATGCCCCTCGTGGATGAGTTGCGGAAGCTCCTCGGAGAGGACGGTGGGGGTGGGGTCGGAGACGATGAGGTGGAAGGCGTAGTCGACGAACGCCTTCGGGGCCGCCTTGGCCTCGTAGTCGCGCACGACCTGCACCAGCGAGTTGCCGCGGTGCTGCGCGGCAAACGGCACGATCGTCGTTGTCCCGCCGCAGGCCGCCGACACACCGCCGGAGTAGAAGTCATCGGCGGTGATGAGCCCCGTACTGGAGACCTGGTCGACGTGGCAGTGGGCGTCGACGCCGCCGGGAAGCACGAGGCGCCCGGAGGCGTCGAGCACCTCCTTCGCATTTCCGAGGTCGCTGCCTAACGCAACGATCACCCCGTCGCGGATGCCGATGTCGCAGAAGACGGTCTCGGCGGCGGTAGCCACCGTTCCGCCACGGATCACGAGGTCGTAGCTGTAGGTCATCGGGGCGTGGTTCCGCGGTGCTGGAGGGCGCGCTCGAGGCGCGCGAGGAGGCGATCGAGTTCGGCGACGTCGTCGGGGGCGAGTCGCGGCCCCGGGGCCCGCACCTTGGCCGAGGCGATCGCCCCGCGGCGGCGCAGGATCTCCTTCCGGATGGCCAGGCCGAATCCCGGCTGGTTCTCGTAGCTCACGAGCGGGAGATAGGCGTCGTACAGGTCGTCCGCGGCGTCGACCTCGCCGCGCGCGTAGCCTTCGTACACGGCGACGAGCATCTCGGGATAGCTG
>Ga0116176_10001055_pt1 | contig 21885 bp, 24 predicted proteins | sample AD_STIC08_MetaG_FD_89803 | JGI IMG/M metagenome (GOLD analysis project Ga0116176, IMG submission 89803) | Active sludge microbial communities of municipal wastewater-treating anaerobic digesters from USA - AD_STIC08_MetaG | ecosystem: Engineered > Bioreactor > Anaerobic > Digestate | place: USA...
GCCAAAAGCTGGGGTCATACTCCAGCCCATGACCGAGCTGTTCCTCGTTCTCTTGCGCATCCTGTTCCCGCTCGACCCCGTCGCGCGGCTGCGCGAGATCACGCGCGAATATCTCAACTGGCTGGTCACCTGCCTCGAAGACCCGGCCAAGCTGAATGACTTCCTCACCGACCCCGAAGCCTGCGCCGGGGTCGAAGCCCATGTCATCGTCATCGAGCATGGCGTCCAGCTGCTCATCAACGAGCGCGCCAGACAGATCGCCGGTTTCCCCTTCATCTACACAGAGCGCCTGAAACTGGTCCGACTCCACCGCGCCAAGCCACCGCGGAAGATCCTCGCGCGCCTCAACCGGGCAGCAGCGCTGTTCGACAATCTCGAACGCCTGGCTCAACGCCGTGCGCAACGCATGCAGCGCGAGCTGGCCAACAACCCCCTACGTCTCGATGCTTCGCATCGATCCACCTCCGCCGCGCTTTGCGCTGTGGAGCCAAATCACCATTGCCTTGCCTCCCTCAGTGCGCAGCACTGGGGGAGGTGGATTGCGCGCCCTTGCGCGCAAGACGGAGGGGGCCTCTTCGCGCAACCGCGCGGGCCTCCGTCCAACTCAACTCCCCAAAACCCGACCCAAACCACCTCGCAGGCCCCACCTGCGAGAACGCCCCCTCGCGCCCAAACGCAAACGGCCCGGCTTTCGCCGGGCCGTTCGTTCATTCAGATAACTCGGGTTTTCTAGACCCCTCGGCGTGTCGCGCCCATCACGGCGGAGACGACGAACAGAACGAGGAAGATGAAGAACAGGATTTTCGCGATACCGGCAGCAGACGCCGCGATCCCGCCAAAACCAAGCACTGCCGCGATGACGGCGACAACAAGAAACACCAGTGTCCAGCTAAGCATTGTCGATCCTCTGTCAGCAGCGCCCGGCCATTCGGGCATTCGCTCTCGGCGTATCAACGGACATCTGCTGGCTGGGTTCCGGGCTTTGTTGCACCTTCGGAATTGGCCTTTGAATCATAATTGCGACGGATTTCGAGCCCGTTGCGGTCGATCACCACCACGTCCTGAACCATGTGTTCGCCGTCGATCTGGATCACACAGAAACTCGCCCGCGTCGCGCGCAGCCGATGCGACAGCGTTCCCGATCCCATCTGCACCATCGGCCGCTTCAGGCCGGGCACGTGGAATGTGAAAGCGTCGTGGATATGCCCCGTGATGATCGCATCGACCTTCGCAGCTGCGCAGCGTTTCAACGCCTCGCCCCCGCGTTTGGTTGATACGGAAATCTTCGCCAACTCCGGTTGATCAAGCGGGTGATGGCAGATCAGCAGCCGCCACGCATTCTCCGGTCCCTTGGACAGCCGATCCAGCGCATCCTCCAGATCGCCAATATCGATCACGCCGTCAGCCCAGTTCATACGTCCCTGAAAGCCGCGCGCCGAATTGATGGCGGATACTCTCACCAGCCCATCGCCAAAATTCCGGATCTGCCCGACCACGTCGAGCCCTTCCATGTACCGCTCATAGCGATCGAACGGCGCCACGACCCGCGCAGGCAGGTGATAGACCGGCGTATCATGATTGCCCGGCGCCGTGATGACCGGAAAGCCCAGGTCATCAAACCAGGCCCGCGCAGCCTCGAACTCCGAACGCTTGCCGGTCTGCGTGATGTCGCCCGCGATAATGATCCCGTCTGGTTTTACATGCGCGGTGAACTGTTTCACCGCATCCAGCGCTTCCTGATCTGCCGCGCCGAAATGGATATCGGACAGGTGCAGCAGGCGGACAGTTTTCTGCGTTACGCCGCTGTCAGGCATTGCGCCGCATCCTCCACGAATGTGACCTGCACCTTCGATCCGGCCTCGATGTGCTCGCCATCCACGATGATGGGAATGTCGCCGCCATCGCAGTTCTCGATCTGCATCGTCATCGCCGGCACAACCGTAACGCCAGGCGCGCTGCGCCAGTCAGCGAAAAAGGATGTCCAAACGACATTGAGCGCGCCGCCCGTAGTGGGCGAGGCGAGGGCGGCCACTTCCATGCCTGTCCCTTCCTTGGTCAACGATCCGACAACGGCGCCGATAATGCTCGTCCTCGGAAGTTGGCCCCCTGCCTGACTGTACGCCTCGCCATACCGCGCGTCGAGTTGCAGGGTGTTCAGGATATCGATCGCGGCTTTTGCTTCCGTTGCAGCTTTCACCAGATCGCCCCGGCGCAGGCTTTCGCGCGCATCGGCAAAATGCGCCGGCGCACCGGCCAGCATGGCGCAGAAAAACAGCTCGTCATCGACCTTGCCCGCCGGCAGCGTCATTCGTTTCGGTGAGGCGATCACATCCTTGACGATCTGGTCCCAGGCTTTCTCGCCATGGATCGATTTTGTCAGCAGGTTCATCGTGCCGCCCGGAAGCAGCAAAAGGTTGGGGGTCGCTTGTCCCACCGTCTCAAGTGCGCCTTTCAGCGTGCCATCGCCGCCCCATACCACAAACAGGTCGGGTTCCTGCTCGGCGACTTTTTTCAGCTGGCCAAAAAAGTCATCGCCGTCCGTCTGCAGGATCTCGGCACCCCTCACGCCCGCCGACTCAAGTGCAGCCCGAAGGCGCTCTCCGCCGTCAGCCGAGACGGATCCAGAGTTCGGGTTGAAAAGAGCGATAGTTTTCATCTTGTCCCGCATTCCCCTGGATCAGACAGACCCGGGAATTAACGCGGAACCTCGATCACGAGTTCCCTGTCAGCTCTGGGGAAACAAGGCCATAGCGCCTGCGATCAGAAGACCGCCTGCCACGCAAAGGCACAGCAAAAGGGCCACGAGACCACCGCGATCAGAAACCTCGCGGTCGATCTGGTCCGCCAACTCCTTTTCATGCACGTCGGTCATGGCAATACTGTCCGTTATCCAGATCATTGAATGGTCGATAGGAATGGAGGTTCCCGCGTGAAATGCACAAAGGGCGCTGCTTTCGCAGCGCCCCCGATATGCAAAGCAAAATCCGGGCGCTAGCCGCGATATTCGCCGTTCGCCCAATACGTCCGGCCGCTGCGGCGGTCGACGTAATAGTACCGGTCCGAGTTGCGATCGTAGATCAGCTCCTCGCCATTCCGGCCGTAGCGGTTGCTGCTGTAGTTGCGGCCGTCATCGCGATTGCGATCCGACGCCGCTCCAGTCACGCCGCCGGCGATCGCGCCTGTCGCGGCGCCGATGGCGGCACCCTGACCTGCATCGCCGGAGCCGGTGTTGTTCCCGATGATCGCGCCCGCGGCCGCGCCAAGCAGGGCGCCGCCCACCGCGCCACGCTCGGTATTACCCGACGAGGTGCAGGCCGTGGCGGCAAGACCGGCGGCGATTGCCGCAGAAACAATGAGGATTTTCATGCCAGAACTCCTTGATCTTCATGAAGCGCAACGTCCCCTCGGGACTTGCGTTCCGCTCAGCGCATCGACTTGCGCACTGCGCCGCCGACGCCGCCCAGGATCAGGCCGACCACGCTTGCCTGCGCGACAAGCACAAGCGAGGGGACGGTTATGGCCGTAATCACAAGTCCAGCACCCGCTCCAAGCAGCGCGCCAGCGGCCATGCCTGCGCCAACGCTGGATGACTCTTTCGGCTGGTGCGCGACCGGAATCGCTTCCATTGATTTGAGCTGCAGAAGCACTTTCGATACTTCGCGCAGATCGGTCTCTTCACCGCCCGACATGTTTTCGGCGGTACTTTCAGCAAGACGCTGCGCATCGAGCTTCCAGCTTTCCAGAATACGGCGCTTCTGGTCAACAGTGAGCGTCGGCTCATTGAGGACCTTGTCCGGACGGTCAAAGTACCGTTGCGGATACGCGATCAGTTCTTCGACGTTGGTGTTCATGGCGCGTTTGCTCCATCTGAGTGGTCAACTCAAAACGGGACTCCCGGGATCGGGTTCCGGGAATCACACACGCGATAAGTTGTCAGTGGAGCGGAACCGGAACGCGCTTGTCATAATGGCCGCTGGCGTCAGGACGCCAGCGGCCACATTATAAAGTCAGCCCTGCTGAACTACGTCGCGTCCCTTCAGGCGTCGCGAATCGGCAGCGAAGCGTAGGCGATGCCACCATCCACCGCGATCGAGTCGCCGCACACATAATCGCCAGCCCTGGAAGCGAGGAAGATCGCCGTGCCTGCCATGTCTTCATCGCGACCAATGCGGCGCATCGGCGTGCGTTCGGCCACAGCGTCTTCCATATCGCGCGCTGCGCGGTTCATTTCCGAGGCGAACGGTCCCGGCGCAATGGCGGTGACAACGATGTTGTCCTGCACCAGCCGCGCCGCCATCCGCTTGGTCAGATAAAGCAGCGACGATTTCGACGCATGATAGGAGTATGTTTCCAGCGGATTGAGCTTGATGCCGTCGATCGAGCAGATGTTGATCACTTTCGCCGGCTGCTCACGGCTCGCGGCTTTCTTCAGCGCGGCATGCAAAGCCTGCGTCAGGAAGAACGGCGACTTCACGTTCAGGTTCATCACCTTGTCCCAACCGGCCTCGGGAAATTCTTCGAAGTTCGCGGCCCACGCGGCGCCTGCATTGTTGACGAGAATATCGAGCTTGCCTTCGCGCTTGTAGATATCCTCCGCGAGCATTTTCGCGCCGGCGACCGTGGAGATGTCCTGCGGTAGCGAAATACATTGCGCGTGGCCAAGTGCGGTCAGCTCGGCGGCGGTTTCATCGCAGGCGTCGGCCTTGCGCGCGGAGATGTATGTCTTGGCGCCGCTCTCAACGAACCCCCGCGCAATCATCTTGACGATGCCGCGCGATCCGCCCGTCACCAGTGCGACGCGGCCCTTCAGCGAAAAGAGGTTCTCGATCATGTGTAACTCCCCGTGTTTATGGGGGCGGACACTAACCTGACGATAGGGAAACGCTAGGTCGTATTGCGCAACCCGACATCCAGATTTGATCCCCCTGCGTATCAAGCGCAGTCCGCGGAGATTGCGATGAAACAGCTTGTTCTGGCCTTCGGAGCGCTTGTGGCGTCGGCATGTGCGACAACAGGTGTTGAGGAGCCGGCCTATAATCTGCTCTTATCCGAAGGTTCGTTCGAGGTGCGTGACTACGCGCCAACGATCCTTGCGGAAACCACGGTTGATGGAGACGCTGTGGGCTCGCGCTTTGCGGGCTTCGGCCCGTTGGCCGACTACATCTTCGCCAAGGATCGCAAGGGCGAAGAGATCGCGATGACGGCCCCCGTAACCCAGGCGCCGCGCGAAAAGATCGAGATGACTGCCCCGGTCACGCAAAAGTCCGAAGCAGGGAAGTGGACCGTCGGTTTCACCATGCCTGCCGGCTACACGATGGCCACCCTGCCCAAGCCCGGCAATCCTGCCGTGACCCTGGTTGAACAGCCGGGACGAAAAATGGCCGTGCTTTCCTTCTCCGGCCTTGCAGGAAACACGATGATGGAAAGGAAGAAGAACCAGCTTATGGAAAAAGTCTCGTCCAGCGGATACGTCGCGAAGGGTGAGCCGGTGTTCGCATTTTATGATCCGCCATGGACGCTCCCTTTCCTTCGCCGCAACGAGGTGATGATCGAGATTGCGCAGCGATAGTCCGGAGCCGTGTGCCGGTCGCGCGTCTGTGATCGAAAGGCCCGGTTAAACTCCGGTCATCTGCGATCCACTTGATTAGCTACCGCGTAATCAGCACCGGAAGCAGCGAGCCAACAGATATGGTTCTGGTCGCGCCGATCTTCACGGCGCCGCATCGCTGCATCGAACAGAGAGCAGGAACTCACATGTACAAACTCGTCCCGCTGGCGGCCTTCGCCGTCATCCTGACCGCTTGCTCGTAGCCCGCCGCGGCGCCGGCTGACACCATGGCCGCAACGCCCGCCGCGACCGAACCGGCGCCGGCAGCGCCGACAGTTGAATCCAAGGACATCGTCGATACGGCCGTGGCCGCCGGATCTTTCACGACGCTCGTCGCCGCAGTTCAGGCCGCTGGTCTTGAATCGACGTTGCGCGGTGCTGGTCCCTTCACCGTTTTCGCGCCGACCGACGCAGCCTTCGCAGCGCTTCCCGCCGGCACGGTGGAAAGCCTCCTGAAGCCGGAAAACAAGGACAAGCTTGTCGCCATCCTGACCTATCACGTGCTGCCGGGCGAAGTGATGTCTTCAGCCATCGCCGGGCAGACGCTTGAGCCCGCGACAGTTCAGGGCGCCACTCTGAAAGCCGTCGGCGGTGCAGATGGCTCTGTGATGATCAACGACGCCAAAGTCGTAACGGCGGATGTCGACGCTTCGAACGGCGTCATCCACGTGATCGACAAGGTGATCATGCCGCCGGCCAAATAGGCTGGTCCAAATAGATATGCGAGCATTCCTCCCCACAACGCGCGTCTGACTCCGATTGGACGCGCTGCTCGGCAAACCGCCTGCTTCCTGAAGCAGGCGGTTTGTTTTTGGGTCAGTCCTGCATCAGGTGATCAGCCAGCGCGGCGTAAGCCGGCAGCGAAACCTTGTCGAGAATGCTGTTGCCGTTGGCGGCCACGGGGTGCGACGCAAAGCGTGCGATCACGACATCCGCTTTCGGTGCGATCCAGCAGACCTGTCCGTGAATGCCGCGCGCCGTGTAGGCGCCGAACTTGTCATGGCTCACCCAGAACTGGTTGCGATAGCTCCAGCCCGGAACGGTCGTGTAGCCGGCCTTCGCGAAATGATCGCGATCACCGCCATTCGCGATGTCATCCACGACTTCCTCGGGCACGATCTCCTGACCATTGAACACGCCGCCTAGTCGCAGCATTTCTCCAAACCGCGCCAGATCGCGCAGGCTGAGATTCATGCCGCCGCCACAAGCCGCCGTGCCGATGCGATCAACGATGATGTACGCGTCTTCCTCCGCGCCCAGCTTCTGCCAGATGCGCTCGGACAGCAGCTGCGCCATCGGCGTATCGGTCACGCGCTGCACGATCCAGGAAAGCACCTCGGTGTTGCATGTCTTGTAGGCAAACGCCTGCCCATGCTCGCCCTGCTTTTTGAGCGTGCGCAGGAAATCAAAGATCGTCTCGGCGCCCGAATAGCCGGCAGGAGGAGGTGAGAAACCCGCAGCGATGCCATAGGACCGAACCTCTGCATTCGGGTCGGTGTAGTTCTCGGAATACTGAACGCCGATGGTCATATCCATGACGTGGCGCACCGTAGCGTCGCCATAGGCCGTATCCGCCAGTTCGGGGATGTAGCGCGAGACCAGCGCGTTCGTGTCGATCTTTCCCTCGTGCGCGAGGATCGCAGCCATCAGGCCGACGAAGGATTTGGTCACCGAGAATGCAATGTGCGGAAGATGCGGCTCCAGCGCGCCACGAAAAGTTTCGTAAACGATCTCGCCGCGATGCAGGACGACGATGCCATCCGTGAACATCGCGTCGATCGACTGGCCCCATGTCATCTGCTGTCCTTCCTGCGTGACGAAGGAAATGCCGTCGATCTCCTTCCGCAGTTTTCGCGGGAAGCGATGCACGGGCTCGCTGCCGCGCCGGATGTTCACGGTCGATTTCAGTTCGCGCTGATGGCTGAAGGCCCAGCGGGTATTCGGAAACGAGTTTGCGGAAAGCCCATGGGTATCCGTGCCCACGATCTGATCGGGCCCGGGCGGAAAGCCCTGCATCAGCTTGCGCACTTTGGGGTCGCTGGTCTGGGCGTTCCAGTCACTGGCCATTCGCGGTCGCTCCAGATCGGAAGTGTTGGCGTTCTGCAAACGCGACCGTATCCCCGGCGCTCAAAAACGCCAGCGTCAACCGTGCGCGTGTCGTCGCACGTCGATCATTGCGGATTGGGTTGAGCGTCCGAAGCCTAGTAACCGCCCAGACGCGCGTAACGGTCGCGGTGGAAGCTCTCGCCGCCATAGAGTGCTTCAAGCACGCGGGCGCGCTTCATGTAGAGGCCCGAGTCATGCACATCGGTCATGCCGATGCCGCCATGCATCTGCACGGTCTCGTTCGAAACCAGATGCAGCGTTTCCGCCGCACGCGCCTTGGCCAGCGAGGCCAGCTCGGCGACATTGTTGGCGTTCGCATCAAGCGCGGCAAAGGCAGCGCCAACGCAGGAGCGCGTCAGCTCCAGTTCGGTGAACATCACCGCGGCGCGGTGCTGCAGCGACTGGAACGATCCAATCAGCTGGCCGAACTGTTTGCGGACTTTGAGATATTCCGAAGTCATTTCGAACGCAGCATCCGCCGCGCCGAGCGCTTCGGCGGCGAGCCCGATGCGAGCACGATCAAGGATCTGCTCAAGCGTGGCAAAGCCGGCATCCACCGTTCCCAGAACCGCGTCCGCGCCCACTTCGACGTTGGCGAAGCTGATGTTCGCGGCAGCGTGCGCATCCAGTGTTTTCAGCGCCGTGCGGCTCACGCCTCTTGCGTCGCCCTGCACGAGGAACAGCGTGATCCCGCTCGTATCGCTCTCGCCGCCGGACGTACGCGCAGCAACGATGAGCAGGCCGGCCTCAACGCCATCAACCACATAGCGCTTGTCGCCCGAGAGCGTGTACCCGCCAGCCGACTTCTTCGCGGCAAGCTTGATATGCGACGGATCGTGATGCGCGCCTTCATCAACGGCGAGCGCCGTGATGAGATCACCGGAAGCGATCTGCGGCAGATAGGTTTCCTTCTGCGCCTGGCTTCCCGCAATCACGAGCGCCGACGCGCCGATCAGGGCGGTGGAGAGCAGGGGCGATGCAGCAATCGTCCGGCCCTGCGCCTCAAGCACCTGGCCGAGGCCGAGATAGCCGAAGTTCGAGCCGCCGAACTCCTCGGGGATCAGTACGCCGGTGAAACCCAGCTCCGCCATTTCTCTCCAGGTCGTGCCGTCGAAGCCTTCGCCTTTCTCGCGAAGTTTGCGCAGCTGGCTGATCGGCAGTTTTTCGTTCGCGAACGAGCGCGCGCTATCGCGCAGCATCTGTTGCTCTTCGCTCAGCACGAAAGCCATTGAAGTCTCCCGGAGTACCGTTTCTTCAGTTTTGTGAGTTGGGTCTTAGCGTCCCGCGCACTGTCCAATCAAGTGCGTCTTCGAGGCGATCATTGCCCCAGAACAGCTCGCCGTCTTCCGTCACGAAGCTGGGCGCGCCGAAGATGCCGAGATCGGCGGCTTTGGAGGTTTCGTCGCGCAGCAGGTCTTTCATGGGTTCGGACGTCATCGCCGCCAGAACCTCCAGCGGATCGAGCCCGGCCCGCCGCGCCGCGGCATGCAGGATCTGCGGATCGGAGATATCGCGGTCGTGGACAAAACTCGCCTGATAGACCGCTTTCACGAAGTTGGGCCGCTCCTCCTGCGGCAGGGAAAGGGTGATCCGCGCCGCCATCAGCCCGTTCTGGGGAAAGCGCCCCGGCCGCCGGAAAAGCAGGCCATATTTCTCGCAGGTCCGCTCGACATCCCGCCACATGTACGACCCCTTTACGGGCACGACATTGAACGGGCTGTCCTTCATGCCTTGCTGGGCGTGAAACAGCGGACCCAGCAGGAAGGGCCGCCATTCGATTTCGACGCCCCGCGCCGCGGCTGCTTTGTCAGCGCGCATCACGGCCGGGTAGGAGTATGTCGAGGCGAACTCGAACCAGAATTGCAGTTTCACGACAACCTCGAAGGCGACGATTCGTAACCCTAGCAGATTGCGCCGCGAAAAACGGCGCCCATATGCCAAGTCGGACGCCGCCAGCCCCTCTGGCGGAACGAGGACAACAAGGGACAATTCCAATGTCGATTTCAATGCATAAGGCCAGCGCGCCTGTGTTTCTGCGCATGCTGGGCAATCTCGACGCACTTCTCGACAAGGCCGAAAAATACGCCAAGGAGCGTAATTTCGATCCGAACCTGCTGGTTACGTCGCGGCTTGCTCCCGACATGCGCCCGCTTTCCGCGCAGGTCCAGTTCGCCAGCGACACCTCCAAATTCGCAATCGCCCGCCTTTCCGGCGGCGCGGCCCCGCCGATGGCCGATACCGAAACCACGATCGCCGAACTGCGCGAGCGCATCAAAAAAACGGTCGACTACATCAAGTCCGTTCCCGCCAGCGCAGTCGACGGCTCGGAAGAGCGTGAAGTCGTCCTGAAATTCCCGAACGGCGAGATGAAGTTCACGGGTCTGGCTTACCTGACCGGCTTCGTTCTCCCCAACTTCCTGTTCCACGTCACCACCGCCTATGCGATCCTGCGCCACAATGGCGTTCCGCTGGGCAAAGGCGACTTCCTCGGCAACGCCTGACCTTTCGACAGGACTGGCCTAGCGCCCCGTCGTGCTAAAGAGTGCGCTCTGAATCTCGGAGCGGACGATGACCTGGCTCGACGGCGGCGCATTGGCCTTCTTCCTGGCGACCTGGTGGTTTCTTGGCTGGCTGATCGACATGTCGCCGCTGCACAAGCGGACGCTGTCGGCAGCGATGAAAGCCCAGCGCCGCGAATGGATGCGGCAGATGGCTCACCGCGAGGTGAGGCTGGTCGACGCCAACATCATCACGGGCCTTCAGCAGGCCACATCCTTCTTCGCTTCAACCGCCCTGCTGGCCGTCGGCGCCGGCTTCGGTCTGCTCACGGCGGCAGATACGATCATCCGCGCTTTCGAGGAAAGCTTCGTCCATCTAGAGATCGATCGGGCCGCGTTCTATGTGAAGACCGCGATACTGATGGGCCTCTACGCTTACGCCTTCTTCAAGTTCGGCTGGGCCTATCGCCTTTTCAATTATTCCGCCGTCATGCTCGCCGCGACGCCTGAAGCCGGAGAGCCCGGCGCGGAGGAAGCTGCTTCTGCGGTCGCTGAAATGAACATCGCGGCCGCTGGCCAATTCACGCATGGCCTGCGCGCATTCTTCCTCGCGATCGCGGTGCTTGCCTGGTTCATCACCTGGTGGGCCTTTGCCTTCGCTACCGTTGTGATCGTGTTTGCCCTAGCCAACCGGCAGTTCAACTCGAAAGCACGCTTCGTCGCGCAGGGCGCGATGGTGCGGCTTCAGGGCAAGCCATAGGCGAGACGGATCAGGAAGACGACGAATAGAACGTGTTCGCCACGTCTTCGAATTCCGGATCGTAGGCGACGCAGTAGCTCGTCCCCATCTCCGCCTGCACGCACATCATCGGCGCGTTCTTGCTGCGCAGTATCAGATAAGCTTCTCGGGGAAGTGGCGCCTCGTGATAGAGGCCCGACGGATCTTCGGGCCGTTCCGCCCCCTCGGGCCATTCGGCGCCTCTCCGGTCTTCTCTATGCGGACGTTCTGCAGCACGTCCGCTAGAAACGTCTTCATGCCATCCTTCGGGACGACCGGCTTATCGTCCGATGCCGGAACGAATGCCCAGGTGTCCGTTGCGCGGACGGAATGTGACCAGAGCAGGAAGCCATCGGCCTTGCGCAGGGTCAGCAGCAGGACGGCCTGCTCGCAGTCGGCGCCGATTACCTGTGCTTCCAGAACATCCTTCGCGCCGGCGGCCGTGACGCTGACCTCGCGCTGTGCGGGTTCTATGCACAGGGCGGCCTGGGCCGCCGAATCGGCGTCCGGGCTTGTTGCGGGCGCCGCGGCGTCAGGCGCCTTTGCATTGCATCCTGCAGCAAGTACCGCCGCACTGGCCAACAGTATCGCAATTTTCACCAGCCACCCCTAAGCGTCCTGTGGTTTAGCTTGAAACGTCCACCCGCTCCGGGTCAACTCCGGGCATCGGGCGGACAAGGGTGTGACATGGACGGCCATACGCCAAAGACATCCGACGCCCAGCGCCTGCTGGAGCTTCAGCGCGCCGCTCACCGACGCGAGGGGCCGCCAAACGCGCGCGTCCGTATCGACCGGCTGGATCGCCTGGACGACATGGTGCGCAAGAGAAGCGAATCCTTCGCCGACGCCATATCCGCCGACTTCGGCAACCGCTCGCGCTTCGAGACGGCGCTTCTCGAAACGATGGTGACGCTGTCGGCCATCCGCTACGCCCGCAAGAATGTGCGCTGGTGGATGGAGCCGGCTTATCAGGAAGTCGATCTCACCTTCTGGCCCGGCTCTGCGTGGATCAGGCGTGAGCCGTTGGGCGTGATCGGCGTCGTCTCGCCATGGAATTATCCGCTCCAGCTCGCGCTCTCGCCACTGGTGGACATCATCGCCGGCGGCAACCGCGCGATCATCAAGCCATCCGAACAGACGCCCAACTTCTCTGACCTGCTGCACCGCGCCGTGTCGGAGACATTCGCGGAAGAGGAAGTGGGTGTCGTGACCGGCGGCCCGGAAGTCGCTTCCGAATTCACGCGCCTGCCATTCGATCATCTCGTCTTCACGGGCTCAACCTCGATTGGACGCAAGGTAGCTCAGGCGGCGGCCGACGGCCTCGTGCCGACCACGCTGGAGCTGGGTGGCAAATCACCAGTAGTCATCTGCCCATCCGGTTCGATGACCAAGGCGGTGAAGGCCATCGCCTATGGCAAGTTCATCAATGCAGGCCAGACCTGTATCGCGCCGGACTACGTCATGGCGCCGCGCGAGCGCATGATCGAACTGGCAGAGCAGGTGCTGGCCGAAGCCCGTCGTTCCTATCCCGACGTAGGCGGCGATTATTCCAGCATGATCAGCGAGCGCGCCTTCGATCGCATGACCGCTGCGATTGCCGAAGCCGAGCAGGGCGGCGCGAAAATCCTGCGCCATCCGGCGCCGGCAGATCGTTCAAAGCGCCTGTTGCCTCCGATCGTCGTGCTGGATGCCCCGGAAAACTGCATGCTGATGCGCGAGGAGATCTTCGGACCGGTGCTGCCAATCGTGGGGTACGATACGCTCGACGACGCGCTCGAATGGATCAACAGCCATCCGCACCCCCTCGCGCTCTACATTTTCGCGGAAGATCGCAAGGAGCAGACGAAGGTTCTCGATCGCACACAATCCGGCGGCGTCACCGTGAACGGCACGTTGCTGCACATTGCGCAGGAAGGTCTGCCGTTCGGCGGCGTCGGTGCAAGCGGCATGGGCGCCTATCACGGCCGCGCCGGCTTTGACCGCTTCACCCACGCAAGAGCGGTGTTCAAGACCGGCTTCTTCAACGCCGCCAGCTGGCTCGCCCCGCCTTACGGCAAGCGCGCCAAGCGATTGTTGAAGTTCCTGATGCGGTAGCGCTCGACGTTTCTATCAGCCCACCGGGCAGTTGCCCGTTGCGGTTCCCGTGTTGCCGATGGCGGTCGGGGCAAACATCGCTTCGCCTGTTGAGCCGGAGAAGTGCAGCTGCCGGACCCCGCCCGGCAAGTTGATGGTCAGTGTTTGGCCGCCGACAGTTGCTTGCACGTCGCCTTCGGCGGTCCATGCAATAAAGATGTCGAGCTTCTCGTTGGCATTCATGCGGCGCGCGTAAACCTGAACAACATCGCTGGTGCTGGTTTGCAGTTTCACACTGAGAGGAAGGTTGCGGCTTCCTCCCACCTGCAAGGCAACGTGTTTGTCTCCATTTCGAAGCGATATCGTTGCAGCCGGTCCGTACTGGGAATGACGGCCTATCCTCGGCATCTGGAGCTGCGTCTTGAGGGCGCTTATCGCGCAGACATCGTGGACGATGAACGTGGAAAATCGACCATCCTCGCTATCCAGATCGATCGTCAGGTTCGACAGACCGGGCAAGGGTTTGAAGTCTGTTTGCGCAACTGCCGATCCGGCAACGAAGAGCACTGCCGCCGCAACGCAGATAACCTTGAAACGCACGCGTCCCCCTAAATCAGCTTCTACTGGTGATCCCGCAGGCCCAGCACGCGCTTGGCCACCACGTTGAGGTTGACCTCGGACGTGCCGCCTTCGATCGAGTTGCCTTTGGCGCGCAGCATGGCGCGGGTGGACATGATCTCGCCCGGCTTGAAGCCTTCGCCTTCCCAGCCGAGGCCCTGATGGCCCATGGCCTCGACCTGAAGTTCGGTCTTGGTCTGGTTCATCTTGGCGGCGGCATACTTGATGATCGACGTGCCCGGGCCGACATCCGCGCCGGCTTTCGCCAGTTCGGTGTTGCGCTGGATCGTCAGCATGAAGGCCTGCTCGTACATCATCGACTTGGTGACGCGTGAGCGCAGGTCGCCATCGGCGATGACGCCGTCTTTCGTGCCGACATACTTCTTCGCGATGTCCGCGAGGGTCGGGCCAGAATTGCGATCGGCGCCGAAGCCGGTGGCCGAGATGTTCTGGCGCTCATACTGGAGCAGGCGCTTGGCGATATCCCAGCCCTTGCCCGGCGTGCCGACAAGCTGGTCCTTCGGAACCTTCACGTCGGTGAAGAAAGTCTCGCAGAAGGGCGAGGAGCCGGAAATCAGCAGGATCGGCCGTGTCTCGACGCCCGGCGTCGTCATGTCGAACAGCACGAACGAGATGCCCTCGTGCTTCTTCGTGAAATCGGTGCGGACGAGACAGAAAATCCAGTCAGCGTGGTTGGCGTAGCTGGTCCAGATCTTGGAGCCGTTGATCAGCCAATGATCGCCCTTGTCCTCGCACTTCGTCTGGAGCGCGGCGAGGTCAGAGCCTGCGCCCGGTTCGGAATAGCCCTGGCACCAGCGCGTCTTGCCGGAGACGATATCGGGAAGGAATTTCTTCTTCTGCTCTTCGTTCGCGTATTCGAGCAAGACAGGGCCGAGCATCCACACGCCGAACGAGGCCAGCGGCGAACGCGCATTGATCCGCTTCATCTCCTGGTCGAGCACGATGGCTTCGCCCTTGGAGAGGCCGCCACCGCCGTATTTCTTCGGCCAGGCAGGCGCGGTCCAGCCCTTTGCCGCCATGCGGTCGAGCCAGACTTTCGAGTCCGGGTTGACGAATTTCTGGTTGCGGCCGCCCCAGACCACTTCTTCCTCGACCATCGGCGTGCGCATCGAGGCCGGGCAGTTCGCTTCCAGCCAGGCGCGGGTTTCGGCGCGGAATTGTTCGAGGTCAGCCATCGTCAGTTTCCCGGAGCGGATTATGTCGCTTTTATCCGACAGGGCTACCGAGGCGCGCGCGAGGGGTCAATCGGTCCCGGCTACAAGCGATACTTTTGCGCGGTCGCGCTGCCCGTATGCAAGCCCATGACATTCAGCAGATGTACAAGGGCAAAGACGACCGCGGTTCCGGCCAGAACCGTCACCAGCGGCCACGAAATCCACTGCGCCTTGAGGCTGTCCTTGCGTGGCCTGCCGGACTTCCATCCGGCGAAGACGGTCAGCCCGAGGAAGGCAAGCAGAGCGGCGATGGTGACGACCATGTCCATGGCGCAAGACATGACTCGCGCCGGGCGGTCGGGCAAGCATGGCGCGGTTGTTTGCAGGTAGGACGATTCAGCGCGCTTCCGGTCCTTCCGGTGCATCGAAGCGGAATTCGAGTTGGATCACGTTGTCGCTGAATGGCGCGGGAGCGATCTGTGTCGGCGCCCGGATATCGATCAGCGGGATGTCAGCGAGCAGGTGGGGCGTCTTGGCCCAGAAGTGCGGCTTAACCTTCATTTCGATGAGGGCACAGAGCATCGCCCAGGATTGCAGCGGCCAATACAGCGGCACGCTCAATAGCGCGGGCCAGCGTCTCACGCCGCGTGGCTCAGCGGCGAACGCGGCGAACAGCACGCTGGCATACCCGGTGGCGAACAGGCCGAGATGCCAGGGCGCTATTCCACCCATGAACAGAACGCCAGCCAGGAACCAGATCAGCAATGGAGCATGCACGGCCGAAGCGAGCAGGGCGCCTCCGAATGTCAGCTGGGTCGCCATGAAGCGGACCACGCCGATCTCGCGTGCAGCCGTGAACGGCTTTCGCATCAGCACAAGCCAGGTCTGCAGATGCCCCTTGATCCAGCGCGTGCGCTGGCGAAGCCAGGGACGCAACTGTGATGGCGCTTCTTCCAGCGTCGGCGGTTCGATCATGCGGGCCTCACCGCCCAGCCGCGCGAGACGCAGCCCGATGTCTGCATCCTCGGTCACATTCCATGCATCCCAGCCGCCGGCGGCTTCCAGCCGGTCGCGGCGGAAATAGTTGCTTGTCCCGCCCAGCGGAAGCGGAAGCCCAAGCCGCGCAAGGAAGGGCAGCCATACGCGGAAATGGATCGCGTACTCGATCTGGAACTGACGCGCGATCCAGCCTTGGGTGCCATTGTGAATCTGCAGCGGGGCCTGAACCACCGCGAGCGTCTTACCGCCTGCGTGGAATGCACTCATCGCCGCGCGCGGCTGCTCCGGCGCAGGGCGGTCTTCGGCATCGAACACGGCTACGAACTGACCGCGCGCAGAGGCGAGACCGTAGTTCAGCGCCTTGGGCTTGGTGCGCGGATCACCGGGCGGAACAGGAATGATCTCGAACCATTGCGGCCGATCAACTGCGAGAACGGCCCTGAGCGTATTGTCGTCATCCGCTTCGACGAGAATTTTGACGTCCAGCTTTTCGGCTGGATAGTCGAGACGCATGATCGCGTTGACCAGTGAGCGGACGACCTTCTCTTCCTCCCTCAAAAGCGGGATGAGGATGGTCAACGTCCAGAGCTGGCTATCGGGCAAGCGAGCGGGCTGCAGCGCTGCTCTCGGCAGCAGCGTTATGGCCGCCGCCAGGAAACGAAGAGCGATCAACAATCCGAACACCGAACCAAGCAACACAGCGAACGCCTGCATGGTTGCCGACGGGGCGATCAGCAAAAAGCCGACAACACCCGTCACGAAAGCCCACCCGACAGCGCGTTGCAGCACGGTGAGGCCTGACTTTGCGGAAAGATCAGGACGCGACGTCGCGAGGCCTTCGCTCGCCGCTCCGAATGAGCGCGCGTCAGCAAGGCGCCGCGCAAACGTTTCGTCAGCGGCGGATAAAAATGGGTGATCCGGCGCGCGTTTTGCGCGCACGGTCCTATCTCCGTCGATCAGAAAAAGCCCCCAAAGACTGTATCTTTACCCTATGGATTATTTATCCACACTCCGGGGGCGGCGCGCAACCAAGAACTGAGACGCGCTCGAAGTTTTCGTTTTTCTTGCGAGTTGTTCGTAAGCGGACCTACGCTCGGGCGCGGCGGCGCAGTTGCAGCAGGTTGGCGGCCTGCCTCGCGGCCGGGTCCTTTTTCTCAAGCTCGCTTGCGGGCACAGGGCGGCTATACAGGAAGCCCTGAACTTCGGTGCAACCAAGGCCGGCGAGGATGGCAGCCTGTTGTTCGTTCTCTACGCCCTCTGCCGTGACGCGCATCTTGAGATCGCGCGCCAGCGAGATGATCGCGCGGACGATGGCCTGGTTCTCGGTTGATGTATCGATGTCGCGCACGAAGCGCTGATCGATCTTTATCTTGTCGAACGGGAAGGCTCGCAGATAGCTGAGTGAGGAATAGCCCGTGCCGAAATCGTCGAGCGCGATTTTCACGCCCAGTTCGCGCAGCGCGTGAAGCGTACGGATGTTGTGTTCCGTCTCGTCCATGAGAACGCTTTCGACGATCTCGATTTCCAGTCGGCTCGGGTCAAGCTGTGATGCGGCGAGTGCGCCGACAACGGTTGCGACGAGCGAGGGGTTCTGCATCTGTGCGGGCGATAGGTTGATCGCCACGGTGACGTCGTCGCGCCACTGTGCGGCTTCCTCGATCGCCTTGCGGATCACCCAGTCGCCGAGCGGCACGATGATGCCGGTTTCTTCCGCGCAGGTAATGAAGACGGCTGGGGACACCAGACCATGTCCCGGACGGTTCCAGCGCAGCAGCGTTTCGTAACCCGCAACCTTGCGCGTGCGTGTGTTGACCAGCGGCTGGAAGTACACGTCCATGGCCTCTTCCGCGAGCGCGCTTCGGAGGTCCGTTTCAAGGTCCGCCCGGATGCGGGCAACTTCGTCCATGCCACGCTCGAAGAAGCGGGCGCAGCCACGGCCCTGCGCCTTGGCGCGATAGAGCGCCAGCTCGGCGTTCTTCATGAGCACGGCGGGATCGGCTCCGTTGTCCGGCGCAAGGGCGACGCCGACACTGCCGCCGGCAAGAATATCCTTGCCGTTGATCGTGACCGGCGCGAGCAGGGCGTCGACTATGAGATCGGCGAGTTCAACGGCTTCTTCGGCCAGCATGTCGCGCTGCAGGACTGCGAACTCGTCGCCGCCAAGTCGGGCCAGGAAGGCCGCCGGGCCGACGCAATCGCGCAGGCGCTGGGCGACCATTTTCAGGAACGCGTCGCCGGCCGGATGGCCCTGCGTATCGTTGAGCGCCTTGAAGTTGTCGAGGTCGATCACGAACAGGGCAAAGTGTTCGCCGCGCGTTTCGGATGCTTCCTGCGCCATCTCAAGCTGTCGCACCAGCATGGCGCGATTGGCCAGGTCGGTGAGGCTGTCATACTCGGTCACGTAGGCGATGCGGGCTTCGGCATCGCGCGAGCGCGTGACGTCGGAGCAGACGCCGCGCCATCCGCCATCAGCCGTCGGCTGGCCGGAAATTGACCACCAGCCATCATGTCCGCCGATCTGAACGCGCAGAACCTCGTCGCGGAACGGCTTCTTCTGCTTCAGCAGGGTATCGAGCTGTTGGGCTGCTTCAGGAGCAAACAGGGCAAGAAGGCTGCCGCCTTCGAGCACTTCGGCGGGCAGGCCGGTGGCGTCGATGAAGCGCTGCGAGGCCTGGCCCAGGCGGCCATTGGGATCGATGCGCCAGAGCCAGTCGGCCGAATGCGCCTCGAAATCGTGCAGCAGCACGCTCATTGTTTCCTTGGCTTCGGCCAGCGCGGCGGCGCTGACCAGCTGTCGCACAAAGTTGGTATCGCTGTTGGCGGCAAAGCGTTGCAGCGCCATGACGCAGCCGGCGATCAGCAGCATGGCGCTGGCGGACCAGGCATGACCGCCAAGCGCCATGCCGACGCAGGCTCCTGCGCCGACGAGCACCGAGTAGCCAAGCGATGCATTCGGGAAGCTGGAGTTCAGCAGGGCGCCGACGCAGAGGATTGCGGCTGTCAACACGCCGAGGAGCAGCATGTGCTGCGGCCCGGACGATATCATCAGGGCGATGATGATCGCGCTCCACAGCGCGCCGCTGAACAGGGTGTAGCGCACAATCCGCCGTTCTTCCGTTGCGCCGTCAGCGAGCGTAGCGCTGCGTTTGGCTTCGCGCATGCGGATGAAGACAAGGACGGCGCTGGTATAGGTCCAGACGAACACCAGGGGCATGGCGGGTTCGTTCCAGAAGGCGGCGGTGAGGACGACGGCGTTGAGCAGGGAGTGGATAGCCGCCATTGGGGCGAGGGCGTGAAACGCTCTGCGGCGCGCGACGCTTATGGCTTCCCGGTGCGCGGCCGGAACATCGACCTCGCCCAGAAAAATGGCCCGAAGGCTGTCCAGCAGCATTACGGCTGTCCCCGCCGCGCTCCGGGCAAAATTTCCCGAAGTGAACGGCCAGCATGACATTCGAAGGTTAGAAAACCGCTTCGGCCGATCGAAGAAACTTCAAACAGGCGATTCAGACTTCGTTAGCCAGCCAGGGTCGCCGCCAGGGCATCGATCTCGGATTGCCCGGTCGCCCATGAGCAGACGAAGCGGTGGGAGCCGGTGGGCCAGGGATAGAAGCTGGCGCCGGCGGCGGAGAGGCGGGGGGCGGCGCCGGGGGGGAGCATGGCGAACACTTCGTTACCGTCGACCGGATGGGCGAGTTCGGCCCCGTTCCGGGTCAACGCCGCGGCGAGGCTGGTTGCTGATGTATTGGCGCGGCTCGCGAGATCAAGCCAGAGATTGTCTTTCAGGTAGGCCGACATCTGTGCAGCGAAGAAGCGCATCTTCGGCGGCATGTGCCCGGCGCGCTTGGCTCGGATCTTCAGTTCGTGGAAACGCTGCCGCGCCGCGCCGAACAGGATGATGGCCTCGCAGCCGACGGCGCCGTTCTTGGTTGCGCCAAAGCTCAGCACATCGACGCCGGCGCGCCATGTCATTTCCGCGGGCGATGCACCGGTGGAGACAAGCGCGTTGGCGAGGCGAGCGCCGTCGAAGTGAACCGCGAGACCGGCTTCGTGGGCGAGCTCTGCCCGTTCCTTGATCTCGAACGGACGGTAAGCGGAGCCGCACTCGGTCAGGTTGGAGAGCGAGAGGACATGCACCGGCGTCTCATGGATGAAGGACGGATCGTTGGCGGCGAGGCTGCGCTTCAGCGCCGAGAGATCGATACGGGCATGCGCGCCGGGGAGCAGGGAGAGGCGCGCGCCGCCGGTGAAGAATTCCGGGGCGCCGCGTTCGTCGCGCTCGATATGCGCTTCCTCGTGGCAGAGGATGGCTCCGTGGGGCGGGCAGAGGATGGACAGGGCCAGCGCGTTGGCGGCAGTGCCCGATGGCGTGAACCAGACGTCGAGATCGGTCTCGAAGGTCTTGCACAGGGCTTCGCGGGCGGCGGCTGTCCATGGGTCCGCGCCATAGCTGGGGGCGGGACCGTGCGCAGCGTTGACCATGGCCTCGAGGATTGCCGGGTGCGCCGGGGCGGCCGTGTCGGACGAGAAATTCATCGCTTGTCTCCCGCCGGATGTCTGGAGCCGAATTCTGCATCGTGCAAGATTGCAGGATGAGCGATCTTTCCGGAATCAAGGCGCTGACATTCGACGTGTTCGGCACGACGGTGGACTGGTGCGGCGGCATTGCGCGCGAATCCGAGGCGATGCTGGGCGGGCGGGCAAAGCTGGACTGGGTCGCGTTCGCCAATCGCTGGCGCAAGGAATACCAGCCGGCGATGGACGAGGTGCGCAGCGGCCGGCGCGACTATGTGGTGATGGACCAGCTGCATCGCGAGATGCTGGACGTGGCGCTGGCCGAGTTCGGCGTTACGGGCGTCAGCGACGCGGAGAAGGATCATCTGGCGCTCGGTTGGCGGCGGCTTGATCCGTGGCCGGATGTGGTGGCCGGGATGACGCGGCTGAAACAGCGCTTCACGGTGGCGGCGCTGTCGAACGGCAATATCGCGCTGGTCACCGAAATGGCGAAGCGCAGCGGCATTCCGTGGGACGTGATCCTCGGCGCGGATTTCGTGCGCACCTACAAGCCGATGCCGGCGCTGTACGACAGTGCGCCGAAGCTTCTGATGCTGGAGCCGTCGGAGATCATGATGGTGGCGTGTCATACGTGGGATGTTGATAGCGCGGCGAAGCGCGGGTTCAGGACGGCTTATGTCGGGCGGCCTCATGAGTATGGCGTGGGCAGTGCGTATGGCGCGCCTGCGCCGGGGACGTATGATGTGCAGGTGGCGAGTTTCGTGGAGTTGGCTGAAGTGTTGGGGGTTTAGGTATGCACGCCCTCGTCCTTCGACGGGCGGCCCTTCGGGCCTGCTCAGGATGAGGGCTGACCACAAACTGTCATCCCGGCCGTAGCGAAGCGGAGAGCCGGGACCCATTCATCAACCCTCGTGCTGGCCCAATGGGTCCCGGATAGCGCTACGCGCTTCCGGGATGACAAGCGGTGGGTGTGCTTGAGGCGCAGGACAAAATGAAAAGGCCCGCTGTTTCCAGCGGGCCTTTCCGTCTTGTGTTGCGAGATCGACTAGAGGTCGATGTCGGCGTCTTTCAGGTCGCGCGTGGCGGAGGCGCGGGAGACGTTGCCGGCGGCGAGTTCGGCCTTGTCGAGGCCGCCGTCGCCGTTGGTGTCGAGGTCCTTGAAGCGGGTGCGGACCGACGCCATCGTGCCGGTGAGTTCGTCGATCTGGACCTTGTTGTCAGCGTTGTTGTCGAGCGCACCGATCATGCGCGAGTCCATCAGCTTGTCCTGCAGGTCGTTGCGGACGTTGCTGACTGTCTCGTCAGCCCAGCGGTAGTTGACGCGGAAGTACATCATCTCCTGCCAGGACTGCTCGCCCCAGGTCTCGTCGATCTTGGAATCCGGGTTGGCTTTGTTGTTGCTCGAGTTGTCGTAGATCCAGGTCGCGATGAGCTTGATGCCCTTCTTGATCAGGATCGGCTCGATCGGATCGTAATCGCGCTGCCAGTTGAAGTCGTACTTCGGCAGAGAGAGGAGCA
>Ga0116176_10001063_pt1 | contig 21822 bp, 19 predicted proteins | sample AD_STIC08_MetaG_FD_89803 | JGI IMG/M metagenome (GOLD analysis project Ga0116176, IMG submission 89803) | Active sludge microbial communities of municipal wastewater-treating anaerobic digesters from USA - AD_STIC08_MetaG | ecosystem: Engineered > Bioreactor > Anaerobic > Digestate | place: USA...
AAGGCGATCTTCGTCAACATCTTCGGCGGCATCGTCCGCTGCGACATGATCGCCGAGGGCATCATCGCCGCGGTCAAGGAAGTGGGCGTCAAGGTGCCGGTCATCGTTCGCCTGGAAGGCACCAATGTGGATGCCGGCAAGGAACTGCTGAAGAACTCCGGCCTGGCGATCACGTCGGCCGACGACATCAACGACGGCGCGAAGAAAGCCGTCGCCGCCGCCGCTGCAGCCTGAGGCCCGAACCCATGTCCGTTTTGATCAACAAGAACACCAAGGTCATCGTCCAGGGCTTCACCGGCTCGCAGGGCACCTTCCACGCCGAGCAGATGCTCGACTACGGCACCCAGGTCGTCGGCGGCGTGACCCCGGGCAAGGGCGGCACCCAGCACCTTGGCCTGCCGGTGTTCAACACCGTCGCCGAATCGGTGAAGGCCACCGGCGCCGATGCGTCGGTGATCTACGTGCCGCCGCCGTTCGCGGCCGACGCGATCCTGGAAGCGGCCGACGCCGGCATCAAGGTCATCGTCTGCATCACCGAGGGCATCCCGGTGCTCGACATGCTGCGGGTCAAGAACACCCTGAAGGGCTACCCGGATGTCGTGCTGGTCGGCCCGAACTGCCCCGGCGTGATCACCCCGGGCGAATGCAAGATCGGCATCATGCCTGGCCACATCCACATGCCGGGCAAGGTCGGCATCGTGTCGCGCAGCGGCACGCTGACCTATGAAGCGGTCAAGCAGACCACCGACGCCGGCCTCGGCCAGTCGACCTGCATCGGCATCGGCGGCGACCCGATCAACGGCACCAACTTCATCGACGCGCTGAAGCTGTTCCAGGCCGACCCGCAGACGCAGGGCATCATCCTGGTCGGCGAGATCGGTGGCAGCGCGGAGGAAGAAGCAGCCGACTACATCAGCAAGCACGTGACCAAGCCGGTGGTCGGCTTCATCGCCGGTGCGTCGGCGCCGAAGGGCAAGCGCATGGGCCATGCCGGCGCGATCGCGTCGGGCGGCACCGGCACCGCGGAAGGCAAGTTCGCCGCGCTGGAAGCGGCGGGCGTGACCACGGTGAAGTCGCCGGGCGACTTGGGTGCGGCCATCGCCAAGCGCCTCGCCGGCTGATATCGCTCCATCGGTTGCGATCGACGAAGCCGCCTTTGGGCGGCTTCGTTGTTTTCGGGCCGTGGCGCGGCGTTGACGCGGCCATCGGCATCGTGCCGGCATGCCGCGCACACGCCAACCGCTGACGCCCGAAGCCGCTTCCGCCCGCGAAGGCGGCCTGGTTTACGTGGGCGATGCAGAGCCCGGGCTGACGCGCCGCGCGGCGGGGACGGGGTTCCGGTACCTCGATCCGGCCGGCAAGCCGGTGCGCGATGCCGGCACCCTCGGTCGCATCCGCGCGCTGGCGATCCCGCCCGCTTACCGTGATGTCTGGATCTGCAGGCTCGCCAATGGCCACCTGCAGGCGACCGGCCGCGATGCGCGCGGCCGCAAGCAGTACCGCTACCACCCCCGCTGGGCCGAGGTCCGCGACCGCGAGAAGTTCGGCCGCATCGAGGCCTTCGGCGCGGCGCTCCCGCGCCTGCGCCGGCAATTGCGTCGCGACCTCGCCTTGCCCGGCTTCCCCGAGCGCAAGGTCGCGGCGATGGTGGTCGCGGTGACGGCCGACACCCTGGTCCGCATCGGCAACGCCGGCTACGCGCGCGACAACAAGTCGTACGGGCTGACCACGCTGCGCAATCGCCACGTCCAGTTCCTGCGCGGTGGGCGCGCGCGCTTCCGGTTCCGCGGCAAAGGCGGCATCGACCATGACGTGGTGCTGGACGATGCGAAGCTGGCGCGCCTGCTGCGTAACTGCCAGCAGCTCCCGGGCCAGCACCTGTTCCAGTACCTCGATGACGAGGGCCACGTGCAGCCGGTCGATTCCGGGACGGTCAACGGCTACCTGCGCGAGGCGATGGGCGAGGCCTTCACCGCCAAGGACTTCCGCACCTGGGGCGGGACCCTGGCGGCGATCCGCCTGCTCGCCGAGATGCCCTGGGACGAGGCCGGCGCCAGCCAGCGGGCGATGGCATCGATGCGCAAGGCGGTGGAAACCGACGTGGCCCGCCAGCTCGGCAACACCCCCGCGGTCTGCCGCAAGTCCTACATCGACCCGCGCGTCTACGCCGCGTGGGAGCAAGGCTGGCTGGCCCGCGCATCGAACGGCGTGCGCGGGCCGCGGCAGTGGGAGGCGCTGGCGCTGCGCCTGCTGCGGCGAAGAGCCTGAGCCAGGCGAATGCGCTTGACGATGAAGGAGCGAATGCGCATGATCAATGCGCATCTGAAAGGAGAAGGCTGTGCGCATCCGGGATGATTACGCGGGCTACGGCAAGCGGGCCACCAACGTGAGCATCAACCAGGGGCTGCTGGACGAAGCGAAGGCGCTGGACATCAACCTGTCCGCCACGCTGGAGCGTGCGCTCGAGATGGAAGTGCGCGCACGCAAGCGAGAGGCATGGCTCCTGGAAAACCGTGAGGCGATTGCGGCTTACAACGCGCGCATCGAGCGCGACGGCCTGGCGGGAGACCACGTGCGTGCGTTCAAGGCCCGGAACGGGGCATGACCCAGTTCGTGGTCTATGCCAATGCGGATGCCGCATCGAAACGGCACATCCCGTTCTGGCTCAACGTGCAGAGCGACCTGATCGATGCGACCGGTTCGCGGGTGATGGTGCCCTTGATCACCCTGGAGCGCGCCGGAAAGCCGCTTGCGAGACTGATGCCCGAGTTCGCGATTTCCGGCAAGCGCGTGGTGATGGATACCGTGCAGATCACCAACGTGCCGATGCCGATGCTGGGGAAACCCATGGGCGACCTGTCGGGCGAGCGGCTGGCCATCCTGGCGGCCATCGACATGCTGATTTCGGGGATATGAGATGACGCTGCGCATCGCGATGGCCCAATTCGATTTCCCGGTCGGCGACGTGGCCGGCAACCGCGACCGCATCGCGAGGATGGTCACGGAGGCGCGCGACGAGTACCAAGCCGACATCGTGCTGTTCCCCGAGCTCGCGCTGAGCGGCTACCCGCCGGAAGACCTGCTGTACCGGCCGTCGTTCCTGCGCGAATGCCAGGTCGCGCTGGATGCCATCGCAGCGGACGTGCAGGGCATCGTGGCCGTCGTCGGCTGGCCGCAGGCGGCCGGTGCGGTGGTGTACAACGCCGCCAGCGTGCTGCGCGATGGTGCCGTCGAGCAGACCTATCGCAAGCGCGAACTGCCCAACTACGCGGTGTTCGACGAGCGCCGCTACTTCGATGTCGATCCGGATCGCGACGACTGCGTATTCGAGGTCGACGGCACCCAGGTCGGGTTAGTGATCTGCGAGGACCTGTGGTTCGCCGAGCCGATCGCCTCGACGGTGGCCAGGGGCGCGCAACTGGTGCTGGTTCCGAATGCCTCGCCGTTCGAGCGCGACAAGCACGCGCAGCGCGACACTTTGCTGGCGCAGCGCACGGGCGAAACCGGTGCGGCCATCGCGTACCTGAATGTCGTCGGCGGTCAGGACGCGCTTGTGTTCGATGGTGCGTCGGTCGTCGCCGACGGCGACGGCAACGTGCATCCGGCCGCGGCGGCGTTCACCGACCAGTGGCTGGTGGTCGATTTCGATCCGGCCACGCGCCGCTTCACGCCGGTGCAATGGATGGTGGATGGCGACGAAAGCCGCGATGCCTTGGCCTGGCGCGCGGTGGTGCGCGGCACCCGCGACTACTTCGCCAAGAACGGCTTCAAGCATGCGTGGTTGGGGCTCAGCGGCGGCATCGATTCCTCGCTGGTGCTGGCGATCGCCGTCGATGCATTGGGGGCGGAAAACGTCACGGCGGTGCGCATGCCGTCGCGCTACACGGCAGACCTTTCGAATGACCTTGCACGGGAACAGTGCGACGCGATGGGCGTGAAGCTGATCGCGCTGCCGATCGAGAAGCCCTTCCAGGGCTACCTGGACACGTTGGCCGAAGTGTTCGCCGGCAAGCCGGTCGATACGACCGAGGAAAACCTGCAGTCGCGCACGCGTGGTGCATTCCTGATGGCCTTGAGCAACAAGTTCGGCGGGCTGGTGCTGACCACCGGCAACAAGAGCGAATACGCGGTGGGTTACGCCACCATCTATGGCGACATGTGCGGCGGTTACGCGCCGATCAAGGACCTGTACAAGACCGAGGTGTTCGCGCTGGCGCGCTGGCGCAACACGGTCGGCGACCGGGTGGTGCCGGAGGCGGTGATCGAGCGTCCGCCATCGGCGGAGTTGCGGCCGGACCAGAAGGACCAGGACTCGCTGCCGCCCTATGACGTGCTCGACGCGATCCTGCTGCGTCACGTCGACCAGGAGCAGTCGCGCCAGGAGATCGTGTCGGCCGGCTTCGATGCCGCCACCGTCGACAAGGTGCTGAAGCTGGTACGCATCGGCGAATGGAAGCGGCACCAGGCCGCGCCGGGCCCGAAGGTGAGCCGGCGCGCGTTCGGGCGCGAGCGCCGCTATCCGATCACCAACGGATATCGCGAGTAGCCGCCGGCCCATGGAAAGTGGGGTCTGGAAAGTGGGGTCAGAGTCGAGTTTTCGAGAAGCGAAAACTCGACTCTGACCCCACTTTCCGAGAAGCGAAAACTCGACTCTGACCCCACTTTCACTGCTGGGAAACGGTGGCTGCTACCGTGCGATGCGTGGCTGCTTCGTTGCCTTGCACACGCCGCGATCGTAGTCGCCGGTGCGGCGGAGGATGTCGTCGGCCTGTGGTTCGACGCGGCGGCCGACCAGCAGCGATGCCACCACCCGTTCGATCAGGCCGTCCAGCCGGGTGACCACGTAGCACGGCACGTCCGGCTCGTCGTGCGGCAGGCCGACGCCGCTGTCGTCGGTCAGGAACAGGTAGCGGCCTTGGGTGAGCGCGGCCATCGAGCGCATCAGGTACTGCGCGTCATCGGCCACGCCGCTGGCGGCCACCGGCACGATATGCACGCCCCGGGAGCGCAAGGCCAGGGCCTGTTCCCAGGCCGCCGCGGCGCGTTCCGCGTGCGGTGGTGCGTCGGCGACATGCAGCAGGACCTTGGCCGCGTCCTCGCGCCAGTCGAAGCGGTTGGCCTCGATGAAGGCCTGGTCGACCGCTTCGGGGTAGTCGCCGCCACCGTTGGCCTGCTGGTCGCCGAGCTGCCGGCGCAGGCTGGCGAGATCGCCGGTGAGCTCGCAGCGGCGGGTCACGTACTCGTCGCCCTCGTCGCGGTAGACCACCAGTCCCACGCGGATGTCGGTGCCCGGGCGAATGCGCCGCAGGGAGGCGACGATGCTGTCGAGTTCCACCTGCAGGTAACGCAATTCATCGGTCATGCTGCCGGTGGTGTCGATGGCGAGCACGAGGTCGAGGGCTTCCGGCGCGCGACCGGCGATGGGCAGGGGGATGGTGATCGTGCGCTCCCTGCCGAGGCGGTTCAAATCCACCGAGCGCTCGATCGTCGCGGTGCCCTTGGTGGCCACCTCGAGTCGCACGCGTCCCGCCAGGCCGTCCAGCGACGGGAAGAACACCGCCGTGCCGTTGGCCGTGGTCGGCAGGTGCAGCGCACGCCCGTGGCTGTCGGTCGTCGAGACATCGGCGAAGGCCACCGGCTGGCCATCCTTGCCGACGACGCGCACCTTCAGCGGCGTGCGTGTATCCACGAAAGGCAGTCCGGGCTGCGCGCGATCCTGCAGATAGCGCTCGGCATAGCGCGCGTACTGCGAGGGATTGAGGAGATCATCGTAGTCGCCGGCAGTCAGGGTGCCTGACTGCGCCTGCTGGCGAGGTTCCTCGCGCTCGGGCTTGCTGATGGCGACGGCTTTTGCGTCGACGCGGCCACGCGCGCGCTCCCCGCTCACCATCACCCTGTCGAGCGTCGCGCTCGCGCCCGCATCAGCCGGCGGCGCGGCAAGGCCGGCAGAGGCGGCTGGCGCGGGTGGTGACGGGGGCGGCGCTGCGAGCATTGCAACCGCCTCGCGCGGCGCAACCGCGGCGGCTTCATCGGTTTCGGCTACGGTCTCGCGGTGCGCGGCGCAACCGGCCAGCAGCAGGCCGGCGATGGCCAGCGGGAGCAAGCGGGCATGGCGAAGCGTGGTCATCGTTGGCGTCCTCTGCAGTGGCGTGGGACCGGCAAGCCGGGCGTGCCGAGCGGGAACGCGGGAGGACCGAAAACGGGGTTGCGCGCCGTCGCGCAAAAAAATGGCGCGGGGTTCCGGAGAACCCCACGCCATGCGTGTCAGCTGCGCCTGTCCGGCGCTGGCCGCTCAGTTGCCGTTGAGCGGATTCAGGCGGGCGATGATGCCCTTGCCCTTCGGCCAGTTGCCGGCCAGCCACGGATGCTGCGGATCGTTCTGCTGCAGCACGCGCCTGGCATCGGCCGCGAGCGCGGGATTGCCCATGCGCGTGTAAGCCTCGCCGAGCAGGGCGACGGCGTCGTTCTGGTAGGCGGTCTGCGGGTAGGTTTCCAGCAGGTAGGTCGCGCGGTCGGCGGCGGACACCCATGCGCCGCGCTGCAGGTAGTACAGGCCGGTGTTGAGCTCGAAGCGGGCGAACTCGTTGCGCAGGAAGAGCATGCGCTGGCGCGCGTCTGCGTCGTAGCGACTGTTCGGATAGCGGGTGGCGACGATATTGAAGTCGTTGTAGGCCTGCTGCGGCGCCTGCAGGTCGCGGGTGCTCATGTCCAGCTTGAACGCCCTGGACAGGAAGACCGTGTTGCGGCTCATGTTGCTCAGGCCACGCAGGTAATAGAGATACGCGATGTTCTTGTGGGTCGGGTAGGTGCGGATGAAGCGGTCGATGGTCGACACCGCCTCGTCGTACTTGCCTGCCTTGTGTTCCGCGTAGGCCTGTTCCATCAGCGCCTGCTCGGTGTAGGGGCCGTACGGATACTGTGCGATCAGGCGGCCGAAGGTCTCGGCTGCGGTGCTCCAGCGGCCCTCTTCCATGGAGCCGTGGGCCTTGTCGTACAACTGGCTGACCGGCAAGCCTTCGTTCTTGTCCTTGTCCTTGAACATGCCCTTGATGCCGGAGCAGCCGCTGGCGGCAAGGACAAAGGCGACGAGCAGGACGGGGCGCAGCAGGGTGGAACGAGCGGGCATGGGCATCGAGTCGGCGCCTGGAGGCACGGAGGCCTGGAGAGGGTGGGATAATACCAGCCCGTTTTGAGAGTCGGGCCGTTGCCCCTGTGCGGCGCCTGAACCGTGATGCCTGATCCCATGACCGACGCCGCAACGCCCCGCCTCGCCATCGTCCCCCAGTCCGCCGCCGGCCGGCGGCTGGATGCGGTGCTGGCCGAATTGTTCCCGGAATACTCGCGCTCGCGGCTGTCGGCGTGGATCAAGACCGGCGACGTGATGGTCGATGGTGCTGCCCCGCGCGGCCGCGATCCGGTCCGCGGCGGCGAGGAAATCACCCTCACCGCGGTGCAGGAAACCCAGACCCATGCGGTCGCCGAGGACATTCCGCTCGATGTCCTGTACGAGGACGAGCACGTCTTCGTCCTCGACAAGCCGGCCGGCCTGGTGGTCCATCCCGGCGCCGGCAATCCGGCCGGGACCCTGGTCAATGCCCTGCTGCACCGCGACCCCACGCTGGAACTGCTGCCGCGCGCCGGCATCGTCCATCGCCTGGACAAGGACACCAGCGGGGTGATGGTGGTGGCGCGCACCTTGCCCGCGCACACCTCGCTGGTCGCCCAGTTGTCCGCGCGCGAAGTCCATCGGCAGTACCTGGCCATCGTCGTCGGCGCGCTGGTGTCCGGTGGCACCGCCCGTACCGGCATCGACCGCCACCCGCGCGACCGCGTGCGCATGGCCGTGCGCGAGGATGGCAAGGACGCCGTGACCCACTTCCGCCTGCGCGAGCGCTTCCGCAACCATACCGCGCTGGAATGCCGGCTCGAGACCGGCCGCACCCACCAGATCCGCGTGCACATGAACCACCTCAAGCACCCGATCGTCGGCGACCCGCTGTACGGCGGGTCGTTCAAGTTGCCCAAGGGTGCCAGCGACGAGCTCATCGCCGCCCTGCGCGGGTTCAGGCGGCAGGCGCTGCATGCGGAGGTGCTGGAATTCGCGCATCCGGTGACCGGCGAGCCGATCCGCTGCAGCGCACCGGTGCCGGAGGACATGCAACGCCTGATGAAGCTGCTGCGCGAGGATGCCGCCGTGCATGCGGAAGCCGAGCGCCAGCGCCGATGAGCGCGTGGCTGGACGCCGACTGGCCCGCGCCGCCCGGCGTCCGCGCGTTGTCCACCATGCGCCATGGTCTGGGCGTCTCCAAGCCTCCGTTCGATGCGTTCAACCTCGGCGCGCGCTGCGGCGATGATCCGGAGGCGGTCGCCGAAAATCGCCGGCAACTGGACGCCGCGCTTGTGCTGCCGTCACCACCGCGATGGTTGCGGCAGGTGCATGGCATCGGGGTTGCACGCGAACCGGGGTTCGATGAGCCCGAGGCCGACGCCGCCGTCACGTCCATGCCCGGCACGGTGCTCGCGATCCTCACCGCAGACTGCCTGCCGGTGGTGTTCGCCGCGCGCGACGGCGACGAAATCGGCGCGGCCCATGCCGGCTGGCGTGGCCTGGGTGCGGGCGTGCTCGAAGCGACGGTGGCGGCGATGGAAACGCCAGCGGATCATCTTGTCGCCTGGCTCGGGCCGGCTGCGGGACCGCAGGCGTACGAAATCGGCGAAGAGGTCTTCGATGCGTTCGTGTCGGGCGATGCCGGTGCAGCCGCGGCCTTCGCGCCGACCCGGCCCGGCCACTGGAAGGTCGACCTGCATGCGCTGGCGCGTCGACGACTGGCCGCCATCGGGGTCACCGACGTGCACGGCGGTGGCCTGTGCACGATTTCCGATCCGTTCCGCTTCTTCTCGCATCGCCGCGACCAGCGCAGTGGCCGCATCGCTACCGTCGCGTGGATAGAGCGGTGAATGATCTGCTGCGCCCGACCTTGTTCCAGCAGGCGTTGGGCGCGGCCTTCTTCAACCTGCCGGCGCCGGTGCGGCAGTTGCACGCAGTACGCGGCAGCGCGCGTTATGCCGGCATCGCCAGCGTCGAGCGCGGGCGCAATCCGCTGGCGCGGTTGTGCGCGCGGATCGGCGGCCTGCCGGGCAGCATGCGCGAGGTCCCGGTCACGGTCGAGTTCACCGCGGATGCGCGCGGCGAGACCTGGCGGCGCGATTTCGCCGGCACCCGCATGACATCGCGGTTGGCGTTCAAGGACGGCCTGCTGCGCGAGCGGATCGGGCCGCTGCAGTTCCGCCATGCCCTGCTGGCAAATGCCGGTGCGATCTGGTGGCGGGTCGCCGGCGTGCGCCTGTTCGGGGTGTTGCCGCTGCCCGCGCGCTGGTTCCGCGGCGTGCGCTGTTGCGAGCGCGGCGATGAAGGACGCTATCAATTCACCGTCGAAGCGCGCCTGCCACTGGTCGGCCACGTGATCCGCTACGAAGGCTGGCTGGCGCCGGTGGACGATGCCGCTGCCTGAGCCCGCCGGCGCCGTCATCGTCTTCGATGGCGTGTGCGTCCTCTGCAACGGGTGGGTGGCTTTCCTGCTGCGGCACGATCGGCGCGGCCGCTATCGCTACGCCGCGATGCAATCCGATGCGGGCCGCGCGTTGCTGGCGTCGCACGGCCTGGATCCCGACGATCCCGCTTCGTTCCTCCTGGTCGAACGCGATGTCGGCGCGCAGCCGCGCATCTCCACCGAGTCCGATGCGATCCGTCGCGTGCTGGCCGGACTGGGCGGCAGCTGGCGCGTGGCGCACCTGGTCGCACTGGTGCCGCGGCCCCTGCGCGATGCCGCCTATCGCTGGCTGGCGCGCAACCGCTATCGCTGGTTCGGTCGCCACGAAGCCTGCAGCGTGCCCGCGCCCGAGCATCGGCAGCGCTTTCTCTGACGACAGGTGTCGGCGATGTTCGTCCCGGCCGAAGCGCACTGCGCGGTGGGGATCAGGCCGCCTCCAGCGCCTCCAGGTAGGCGCGACGCCAGGCATGGATGTCGTATTCCAGCAGCCGCGCCATCATCGCGTTCCAGCGTTCCTTGCGCTCCGCCAGCGGCATCGCGGCGGCGGTCGCGATGGCATCGGCCACGCCATCCAGGTCGTGCGGATTCACCAGCAGCGCTTCCTTCATTTCCAGCGCCGCGCCCGCGAGCAGGGACAGGATCAGCACGCCGGGATCGTCTGGATCCTGCGCGGCCACGTATTCCTTGGCCACCAGGTTCATGCCGTCGCGCAGCGGCGTCACCAGGCCGATCCGCGCCATCCGGTAGTAACCGGTGAGCATCGCGTGCGGGATATTGCGGTTGACGTAGCGAAGCGGCGTCCAGTCCGGCTCCGCGTGCTGCCCGTTGATGTGGCCGGCGATCTGTTCCAGCTGGTTGCGCAGGTGCTGGTACTCGTTGACCTCCCCGCGCGAGACCGGCGCGATCTGCAGGTAGGTCAGGCTGCCTTTCTGGTCCGGGTGGCGCTCGAGGTAGCGTCCGAAGCTCTGGAAGCGTTCCGGCAGCCCCTTCGAGTAGTCGAGGCGGTCCACGCCGATCGCCAGCAGCCGGCGTTCCAGGCTGGTGTGCAGGTTGCGCAGTGCGGACTTGCCCGCGGCCGCCGCGGCCTGGCGTGCGATGCGCGGGGTGTCGATGCTGATCGGGAACGCACCGGTGCGGATCCGTCGCCCGTCCGGTGCCTCCACCCGATGGTCGTCCAGGAGCTTGCCGCCGCCATACAGGCGGACATAGGAGCGGAAGCGGTCGTTGTCGCGGCTGGTCTGGAAGCCGAGCAGGTCGTAGGCGTACAGCGTGCTGAACAGGCGTGCGTGGTCCGGTATCGCCATCATCAGGTCGGCGGAGGGCACCGGCACGTGGAGGAAGAAGCCCATCCGGCAGGTCACGCCGCGTTCGCGCAGCAGCGCGGCCAGCGGGATCAAGTGGTAATCGTGGATCCAGACGATGTCGTCCTCGCGCAACAGCGGGGCCAGGGTATCGGCGAACAGCGCGTTGACGCGTCGGTAGCCCTCGCGGGTGGCGCGGTCGTAGTCGACCAGGTCCAGGCGGAAGTGCAGCAACGGCCACAGCGTGCGGTTGGAGAAGCCGTTGTAGTAGTCGTCCACGTCGGCGCGGCTGAGGTCCACGGTGATGTAGCGGATGCCGCCGTCCTGCTGCTCGTGCACGGTGCCGCTGGTGCCGCGCACGCTCTTGCCGCTCCAGCCGAACCACACGCCACCGCGCTCCCCCAGCGCCGCCTGCAGCGCGACGGCGAGCCCGCCGGGCGCGTTTTCGCCGGGGATGGCGACGCGGTTGGAGACCACGACCAGGCGGCTCACGAGGCCTCCTGCCAGGAACGCGACAGGCGCATCGCGGCATTGATCAGGCCCACGTGCGAGTACGTCTGCGGGAAGTTGCCCCAGCCCTCGCCATCCTCGAAGGCCATGTCCTCCGACAGCAGCCCGAGCCGGTTGCGGCGCGCGAGGACGCGTTCGAACAACGCCCGCGCCTCGTCCCTGCGCCCGATCGCGGCGAGTGCGTCGATGTACCAGAACGTGCAGATGGTGAAGCTGGTTTCCGGTGCGCCGAAGTCGTCGGGGGCCACATAGCGGAACACGCCATCGCCGTGGCGCAGTTCGCGGCCGATCGCCTCGACGGTGGCCACGTAGCGCGGGTCGTCGCTGGGGACGAAGCCGATGTCCGCCAGCAACAGCAGGGACGCGTCCAGGTAGTCGCTCTGGAATGACGCGCTGAAGTGATTGGCGTCGGCGCGCCACGCGCGCGCCAGCGTCGTGGCATGGATGCGGTCGGCGCGCTCGCGCCAGTGCGCGACGCGGTCCTCCAGTCCCAGCCGGGAAGCGATCTTCGCCAGGCGGTCGCAGGCGGCCCAGCACATCGCGGCCGTGTAGGTGTGCACCTCGGCGCGGCCGCGGAATTCCCACAGGCCCGCGTCGGGCACCTCGAACAGGGCGAAGGCATGCTCGCCCAGCAGTTCGAGGCGGGAAAAGGTGCCGGCGTCGCCGGGATCGGCCAGGCGCTGGTCGAAGAACAACTGGGTCGACGCCAGCACCACGCTGCCATAGACATCGTGCTGCTTCTGGATCCAGGCGAGGTTGCCACGCCGCACCGGGCCCATGCCGCGGTAGCCCGACAGCGATTCCACCTCGTGTTCCTCGAGCCGTGCCCCGAAGTCGATGCCGTACAGCGGCTGCAGGCTGCCGTCGTGGGTGGCGAGGTTGAAGATGTAGCGGAGGAATTCCTCCATGCTGCGGGTCGCGCCCAGCCGGTTGAGCGCGCGCACCACGAAGGCCGCGTCGCGCAGCCAGCAGTAGCGGTAGTCCCAGTTGCGGGAGGACCCCGGCGCTTCCGGGATCGAGGTGGTCATCGCCGCGATGATCGCGCCGCTGTCCTCGTACTGGCAAAGCTTCAGGGTGATCGCGCTGCGGATCACCGCGTCCTGCCATTCCAGCGGGATCGACAGGTAGCGCACCCATTCGCGCCAGTAGTCCAGGGTGCGACCCAGCGCTTCCTCCACATAGCCGTCGATGGAGCGCGCCAGCGGTTCGTCCGGGCCCAGCACCAGGTGCATGCGGTGGGTAAGCACGAACGGCAGGCCTTCGCGGATGTAGCGCACCGGTACGTCGGTGGTCAGGCGCAGGGTGAACGCCGGCAACAGCCAACGCACGTGGTTGCTGCCCCAGCTGTGCTCGGGCACGCGTGCGCCCCAGTCGGCAAGCGGCCTTGCCAGCACCCGGATGCGCGGGTTGCCGGTCAGCGGGGTGATCCGCCGGATGATCGACACGGGGCGATAGAAGCGGCCATGCCGGCGCCAACGCGGGGCGAAATCGAGGAGCTCCAGCGATCCGCCCCGGGTGTCGTGCAGGACGGTGCGCAGCACGGCGGTATTGGCGATGTAGGCCTGTTCGGCATGGGCGAAGTCCTCCAGCTCGATGCCGAAGTCACCGCCTTCGTGGTGGCGCGGCGACAGCAGCGCGCAGAACGCCGGGTCGCCGTCGAACGCGGGCAGGCAGCCCCAGACGATGCGACCACGCGGATCGACCAGCGCGCCGAAACTGCCGTTGCCGATGACGCCGAGTTCGAGCCCTGAATCCGCCGCATCGGATCGTTGCGCGTCGTGTGCGTTCATCGGCCACGGTCTCCTTCGTTGACAGTAGCCGGCATGCCCAGCCATGCGCGGACATCGGCCGGATCGCGCAGGCCGAAGTCCGCGGCGCTCTCGGTTCTGCCACCCACCAGGACGCTGGTGCCGCCGTGCGCATTGACCACGCGGAAACCGGATTCGTCGGTCAGGTCGTCGCCGGCAAAGACCGGATGCCGGCCGGCGAACGGGGCCTCCTGGAGGAAGGCCTCGATCGATCCGCCCTTGTCGCCGCCCACCGGCAGCAACTCCACCACGTGGTCGCCATGCTGCAGACGATAGCCGGTCAGCTGCGACAGCGCGTGATCGGCGAAGGCGCGCATGGCGTTGGCCGCTCCGGGTGCGGCACGCCAGTGCAGGGCGAATCCGGCGCGCTTGTTCTCCACCATCGCGCCACGATGCTCGATCGCCAGCGTCTCGGCCTGTGCGCACAGGCGGCGCAGCACATGGGTTGCGATGGGCGCGCGATGTTCGGCATTGCGCGAGCGGCGCTCCAGTCCGTGCAGTCCCGCCGCCGGCAAGCGCAGTGGCCAGAACAGGTCGTCCAGCGCTTCCAGGGAACGACCACTGACCAGCGCCAGGGCGCCACCCAAGCGCTCGGACAACGCATGGAGGCATTCCCGGAGTCCGAGCGGCACGATCACCCGGTCTGGGGCATCGGCGAACTCCAGGAGACAGCCATCGACGTCGAGGAACAGGGCCCAGCCATCTTCGGGCAGGCCCGGACGCGGCCGTCGTGGGGCGGGCGGTGCGTGCATCGGGCCAGTATGGCCAGCCCGGTGTTAGCAGCGGGTCGACGCGTCGGGTGGGGCGCCGTCCTCTGCCGATCGTGGCTGCGGATCGGCCAGCAACCACGCCAGCTTGCGCGCCTTCGGCTGGCGCTTGAGCTCATGCTCGGCGCGCGAGGCGCTGGCGCGATCCGGGTAGCCGCGGCTGCCGAGCACGCATTCCGGTGGATGCGCGCGGGTGTACTTCGCGCCGCGTCCCGACGCGTGCTGGCGGAAGCGGCGGTCGATGTCGGTGGTGATGCCTGCATACACGCTGCCGTCGCGGCAGCGCAGCAGGTACAGGTGCCAGCCGGCCGTCATCGCGGCGTGCGCGACAATCGCTCGATCAGCACCGCGCTGCGCAGGGCCTGGCGCGGAATGCTGGCCAGGTCGAGCGTCTCCCCCACCGCGTGCGCGCCGGTGCCTGCTGCGCCCAGGCCCGCGAGCACGTCGGCGTCGGCGGCGACGAAGCTGGAGTCGGCGGCGCCGCGCTTGGCCGGATCCCATTCGCCCATCGCCGGCAGGCCGAGGTCGGCGTTGACCTGGTTGAGCAGGGCGAGCAGGGCCCGGTTGCCCGCGGTAGGCGCCATCGCCGGATAGGAATCGTCGAAGGCGAGGGTGGCGTCGGTCTTCGGCAGGTGGGCGTCGACGATCGCCTGCATCTTCGCCCGCGCCCGTGCCTCCTGCTCCGCGCTGAAGGTGCGCATGTCGCCACGCGCGACCGCTTCCGCGGCGACGATGTTGGTCTTGCCGGCGGCGCTGCCGCGCGCGCCGCCCGGGTCCAGCGTGGCAGGCGTGCCGCCGAGCATCAGGCCGACGTTGACGGTGAGGTTGGGTTCCGGCAGTTCGCGCCGGAATGCATCGAGGATGCGCACCAGTTCGTAGTTCGCGCCATAGCCAAGCGCGTCGCCGAACACACCGCCGGAATGTCCGGTAATGCCGGTGGTGGTGAGTTCCCAGTCGGTCACGCCGCGACGTGCAACCGTGGCGTAGTCGCGGCCATCGCGGACGATCAGTTCTTCGTACTCCAGGGCAACGTCCGCCCACTTGCCCGCCGCGACCAGGTCGGCGCGCGCGGCCTCCAGCGGCGTGCCGGCCGACTCCTCGTCGCCGGTCAGCACCACCTTGATGTCGGCATCGCGCAGGGTGCCGGCGGCATGCATGGCGCGCAATGCGGCGATGATGATCACCACGCCGCCCTTGTCGTCGGCGATGCCGGGACCGGTCGCGCGTTCGCCGTCGCGGACGAAGCGCTGGAACGTGGAATCCGGCTCGAACACGGTGTCCAGGTGGCCGATCATCAGGATCCGCTTGCCGCGTCCGTTACCCGCGTGGGTGGCGACCAGGTGGCCGGCGCGTCCGGTAGCGCGCATGTCGATCCACTGCACGTCGAAGCCCAGCGGCTCCAGCTCCGCGCGCACCATTCCGCCGACCGCGGTGACCCCGGGAATGTTGAGCGAGCCCGAGTTCTGGTTGACCAGCTTCTCCAGCAAGGCGATCGCATGTGGCTGGTCGGCGTCGATGGCGGCACGCATCCGCTGCTCGCCCGGGGACGGCGTGGCGCCGAAGCAGGGTGCGGCGGACAGGACGAGCAGCAAGCCGTGTGCAAGGACGCGGGAACGGATCATCGGGCGGGTTCCGGGACGGGCAGCCGAGACCATAACCCAGCCCGAATGCCGCGCGCGCTTTGACTTGAATCAGGGCAAGGCAACCGCATCTGGAACACATTGGCCGCGAGCGGCCCATCCCTCTTCAAGGATTCCCCCATGCGCATGGACAAACTCACCTCGCGCTTCCAGCAGGCCATCGCCGACGCGCAGTCGCTGGCCGTGGGTCGCGACCACACCATCATCGAACCCGCGCACCTGCTGTTGGCGCTGCTGGACCAGCAGGGTGGGGGCACGCGCCCGCTGCTGGCGCAGGCCGGCGTCAACGTGCCGGTGCTGCGCGAGCGCCTGACCGAGGCCCTCGACAAACTGCCGAAGGTCAGCGGCCAGGCCGGCAACGTGCAGGCCGGCAACGACCTGGTGCGCCTGCTCAATGTCACCGACAAACTGGCCCAGCAGCGTGGTGATGCCTACATCGCCAGCGAGCTGTTCCTCCTCGCTGCACTGGAGGAGTCAGGCGCGGCCGGCAAGGCGCTGAAGGCCGCCGGCGGCGACAAGGCCAGGCTGGAGGCGGCCATCGACAAGTTGCGTGGTGGCGAGAAAGTGCAGGACGAGAACGCCGAGGACGCGCGCCAGGCGCTGGAGAAATACACGATCGACATGACTGCGCGCGCGGAGAGCGGCAAATTCGATCCGGTGGTCGGCCGCGACGAGGAAATCCGTCGCACCATCCAGGTCCTGCAACGGCGCACCAAGAACAACCCGGTGCTGATCGGCGAGCCCGGCGTCGGCAAGACCGCGATCGTGGAGGGCCTTGCCCAGCGCATCATCAACGGCGAGGTGCCGGAAGGCCTGCGAGGCAAGCGTCTGCTGTCGCTGGACATGGGCGCGCTGATCGCCGGCGCCAAGTTCCGCGGCGAGTTCGAGGAGCGCCTGAAGGCGGTGCTCAACGACCTGTCGAAGAACGAAGGCCAGATCATCCTGTTCATCGATGAGCTGCACACCATGGTCGGCGCCGGCAAGGCGGAAGGCTCGATGGATGCCGGCAACATGCTCAAGCCCGCGCTCGCACGCGGCGAGCTGCACTGCATCGGCGCGACCACGCTTGACGAATACCGCAAGTACGTGGAGAAGGACGCCGCGCTGGAACGCCGCTTCCAGAAGGTCTTCGTGGGCGAGCCGTCGGTGGAGGACACCATTGCGATCCTGCGCGGACTGAAGGAACGCTACGCGGTGCACCATGGCGTCGAGATCACCGATCCCGCCATCGTCGCCGCGGCCACGCTGTCCAACCGCTACATCGCCGACCGCCAGTTGCCGGACAAGGCGATCGACCTGATGGACGAAGCGGCATCGCGCATCCGCATGGAGATCGATTCCAAGCCGGAGGAGATGGACCGCAAGGAACGCCGGCTGATCCAGCTCAAGATCCAGCGCGAGGCGCTGAAGAAGGAGAAGGACGCCGAATCGAAGCAGCGCCTGGCCGACCTGCAGGGACAGATCGACGTGCTCGAGCGCGAGTACAGCGACCTGGAGGAAGTGTGGAAGGCCGAGAAGGCGACCCTGCAGGGCGCCACGAAGCTCAAGGAGCAGATCGAGGCTGCTCGCCTGCAACTGGAAGCAGCGCAGCGTGCCCAGGATTACGCGCGCATGAGCGAGATCCAGTACGGCACCCTGCCGGAACTGGAGAAGCAGTTGGCCGCTGCGCAGGAAGTGGAGCACAAGGGCTTCACCCTGCTGCAGGACAAGGTCACTGCGGAGGAAATCGCACAGGTTGTCGCGCGCTGGACCGGCATCCCGGTGAGCAAGATGCTGGAAGGAGAGCGCGAGAAATTGCTGGCGATGGAGTCGCAGCTGCACACACGCGTGGTCGGCCAGGAAGAGGCGATCAAGGTGGTGTCCGACGCCGTGCGGCGCTCGCGCGCCGGCCTGTCCGATCCGGATCGTCCGTCTGGCTCGTTCCTGTTCCTGGGCCCGACCGGCGTCGGCAAGACCGAGCTGTGCAAGGCGCTGGCCGAGTTCCTGTTCGACAGCACCGACGCGATGGTGCGCATCGACATGAGCGAGTTCATGGAAAAGCACGCGGTGTCGCGGCTGGTCGGCGCGCCTCCGGGCTACGTCGGTTATGAAGAGGGTGGTTACCTCACCGAAGCCGTGCGTCGCCGCCCGTACAGCGTGATCCTGCTCGATGAAGTCGAGAAGGCGCATCCGGATGTCTTCAACATCCTGCTGCAGGTGCTGGACGATGGCCGCCTGACCGATGGCCAGGGCCGCACGGTGGATTTCCGCAACACCGTGATCGTGATGACGTCGAACCTCGGCTCGCACCAGATCCAGGAGCTGGATGGCGATGACTCCCCGCAGGCCTACACGCAGATGAAGGCGGCGGTCATGGGCGTGGTGCAGGCGCATTTCCGTCCGGAGTTCATCAACCGGCTGGACGACATCGTGGTCTTCCATTCGCTGGATAAGCAGCAGATCAAGTCGATTGCGCGCATCCAGTTGCGCGGCCTCGAGAAGCGCCTGGGCGAGCGCGGCATCCGCATCGAGCTGACCGACAAGGCCTTCGAGCTGCTGGCCAACGTCGGCTTCGACCCGGTGTACGGCGCGCGTCCGCTCAAGCGTGCGATCCAGCAGCAGCTCGAGAACCCGCTGGCGCAGGCGATCCTGTCCGGCCAGTTCGGCAATGGCGATACGGTCAGGGTCGATGCGGAGGACGGCAAGTTGGTGTTCGGCTGACGCGACTTGCAGGACACGCCAGCCGTCCGTGGTTCGTAACCCGGCTCGTGGATTGCGCAAGATCGGGAACGCGGGCCGGGTGCGACGGGATGCATCGTGCTGATGCATCCTCATCGCACCGGAGACCGCCATGAAGTCCGACACCCGCAATGCCTATGCCCGCCGCGTCGATGCCGTGCTCTCCCGCCTGCAGCGGGCGATCGCGGCGGGCGACGAGCTGCCCGACCTCGGTGACCTCGCCGCTGTAGCGCACCTCTCGCAGTTCCATTTCCACCGTGTCTGGCGCGCGCTGACCGGCGAGACCTTGGGCGCCACCGTCGCCCGCCTGCGCCTGGCGCGTGCGCTGCAACTGTTGGGGTCGGCAGGCGTTGCGATCGCCGACGTCGCCCTGTCGGTCGGCTACGACACCCCGCAGGCGCTGGCGCGGGCGTGCCGCGAGCAGTTGCACGCAAGCCCCAGCGAGCTGCGCGAGGATGCCGACCGCCGCGCCGCATTGCTCGCTACCCTGGAACGTCCGCTCCCCGCTTCGACCGAGCCCGTGGCACTGCAGGTCGAAGTGGTGTCGCTGGAGCCGTTCGAAGTCGTCGCCCTGCGCAACCGCGGCGCGTTCGCCGACCTCGACCAGGCCTACGGCGCGCTGTTCGAGTGGGCCGCCGGTGCCGGGCTGGTCGAGTCGATCATCGGCCTGCACGGTATCCCGCGTGGCGACCATCGCGACCTGCCGCCGGGCGACCTCGAATTCGATTGCGCGATCCGGCTGTCTTCACCGGCGGATCCCGACGCCCCGCTGCGCCTCCTGCCCGTGGAGGGCGGCATGCATGCCCGCGTGCGACACGTCGGCGGTTACGACCGGCTGGACGATGTCGTCGACCGGTTACTGGCCGACTGGCTGCCCGGCAGCGGCCGCAGCTTGCGCGACCTGCCGATCCGCTTCGAGTTCCTGGATGACCCCGAGACGGTGCCGGAACCGATGTTGCGAGCCGAGGTGCTGGTGCCGCTGGCCGACTAGCCCGGTGCTGCGCATCGTGGCGGGGCATGGTGTCTAATCCGGGACGGATCCGGGGAGATTGGCCATGTCGCTTTCAGCTTTGCCGCGCGCAGCGCGGGTCGTGCTGGTGCTGTGCAGCGTGTTGTCGCCGGTGCTGGCGAACGCGCAGGTGTCCCGCCACGTCGAGGTCCGGCTGGACGCCGCCGCGATGCAACCCCGAGCCGCCGGCCGGCTGCTGGTGTTCGCCATGCCTGCCGGCATGGCGGAAGCCGCGGCGAAGGGCGGCAAGGTCGAGGAGGTGGATGCAAGCGCAATGGCGCCCGAAGCGGTGGCCATCGCCGCGATGGAGGTGCCGTCGCTGGCCGCCGGTGCGAGCGTGGTGCTGGATGCCGATGCGATCGCCTTCCCGCAGCCGTTCTCGCGCCTGCCCAAGGGCGACTACTACCTGCAGGCGGTGCTCGATGCCAACCACGACTACAACTACGGCGGCCGTGGCGAGGGCGACCTCGTCAGCGAACCAACCCGGGTTCGGCTGGGCAAGTCGCATCGCATCCCGTTGCTGGCGTTGACCCGCGTGCAGCCGGCGCGGCCGGATCCTTGGGCCGTCGCCGACGACGCGCCCGCGGACGTGCGCGAGGCCATGGCCGCCGCGCGTGCGCAGACCGACTTGCTCGACTTCGCCAGCCCGGCCCTGAGCGCGTTCTGGGGCCGCGACATCCGCATGCGCGGCTGGGTCCTGCTGCCGCCGGGCTATGCCGATGCCGGGAACGCGGCCACGCGTTATCCGAGCGCGTATTTCACCCACGGCTTCGGCGGCAGCCTGCCGGGCCTGGTCCGGACCGTGGCCTCGGTGGCGGCGGCGATGCGCGAGGGCAGCATGCCGCCGATGATCTGGGTGTTCCTGGACGAATCCAGCGCCACCGGCACCCACGAGTTCGCCGATTCGGTCAACAACGGCCCCTGGGGCCATGCGCTGACCTCCGAACTGATCCCGTCGCTGGAGGCGCGCTACCGGATGGACGGCAAGGCCTCGGGGCGCCTGCTCAACGGCCATTCCTCAGGCGGCTGGGCGACGCTGTGGCTGCAGGTGACCTATCCGAAGCTGTTCGGCGGCACCTGGTCGACTGCGCCCGATTCCAGCGACTTCCATGACTTCACCGGCCCCGACCTGTACGCGCCGGATGCCAATGTCTATCGCCGGCCGGATGGCAGTGGATGGCCGCTGGTCCGCGTCGATGGCAAGGTCGTCTCCACGTTCGAGCAGTACGCGCGCCAGGAGTCGGTGAAGGGCGAGGTGGGTGGGCAACTGGCATCGTTCGATTGGGTGTTCTCGCCGCGCGGCGCGGATGGCCGGCCGATGCCGATGTTCGATCGCGCTACCGGCAAGGTGGATCCTGCCGTGGTGGCCTACTGGCGCGAGCATTACGACATCGCCCACAGGCTGCAGGCGCTATGGCCGGCGTTGAAGCCCGACCTGGACGGCAAGATCCGCGTCATCGTCGGCGATGCCGATACCTTCTACCTGGATGGCGCCGCGCGCCGGCTCAAGGCCGTGCTGGATGGCCTGGGCGCGAAGGCGGATTTCCGTTTCCTGCCCGGCAAGACCCATTTCGACCTGTACGTGGAAGGCGATGACCGCCGCGCGCTGCTGAAGAAGATCGCGTGGGAGATGCATGCCGTCGCGCGGCCCGGCAGCGCTGCGGCACCGGCCGCCATTCCCGGCGCGCTGTGAGCGCGGATCAGCTCGCGGCGGCGGGTTCGACGCGCGCCGGCCGATACGGCGGCGTGGCCATCACCATGTCCGCCAGCGAATAGGCGAGTTCGCGTTCGGCCAGCACCGCGGCATCGGCGCCGTGTTCGAGCAGGTGCTTCACTTCCGCCTCGCTGTGGGCGCGCGCGAGCACGCTGATCGCGGGATTCATCGCCTTGAAGCGGGCGATGATCTCGCCGGCTTCCAGCGCCTGCGGGATCGCCAGGATCGCCAGTTGCGCGGTATCCGGGCGGGTCGCCTTGAGGATCGCTTCCGAGGCGGCGTTGCCGCGCACCGTGACCAGGCCGCGGTTGCGCGCCTGTTCCACCCTGTCCGGGTCGCTCTCCACCAGCACCAGCGGCACGCCGCGGTCCTGCAGCAGGCGCGACAGCTCGCGTCCCACCCGTCCGTAGCCCACCACGATGGCGTGGCCGCCCATGTCCTCGGGCACTTCGGAATTGTCGGCCAGCACCTGGGTGACCGCCTCGCCCGGCTGCTGCCGCTTCTGCCAGCGGTCCAGCCAGGCGAACAGCAGCGGGTTGGCGATGATCGACAGCAGCGCGCCGGCCAGGATCAGGTCGTGCCCTTGCTGCGGCAGCACCTTCTGGCTGAGGCCAAGGCCGGCGAGGATGAAGGAGAACTCGCCGATCTGCGACAGGCTGGCGGCGATGGTCAGCGCGGTCAGCTGCGGCAGCCTGAACAGGCGCACCACGGTGAACCCGATCAGCGCGTTGCCGAACACGATGATGGCCACGGTCGCGACCACGAGCAGCGGGTGGTCGACCAGGATCGACGGGTTGAACAGCA
>Ga0116176_10001069_pt1 | contig 21765 bp, 19 predicted proteins | sample AD_STIC08_MetaG_FD_89803 | JGI IMG/M metagenome (GOLD analysis project Ga0116176, IMG submission 89803) | Active sludge microbial communities of municipal wastewater-treating anaerobic digesters from USA - AD_STIC08_MetaG | ecosystem: Engineered > Bioreactor > Anaerobic > Digestate | place: USA...
CAGTCGATCCCGCTCATCCCAGATCTCCACGCCCATCCCCATGGCATCCAGGGTAGCCGCAAGAAATCGATAGGCCGCAGGGGCCTGAAGTGCGGGGGCAGACAATCAGGCTACTCCCTGCTTGTGCGGTCTTGTGCCCACACGATTGTCTTGCTGACGGCTTTCATGACCACATCCTCCCTGATTGACCTCGATCGTCCAATTCATCGCCCTGCTGGAGCCTGCAACTGATGCGTGGCACCACGCTATGCTTCTTTGTTAAGCATAGCGGGGCGTTGGGAAAAAAACATACCCTGAATAGAGTAGTTCCGCTCAGCTATTGGCCAACTGAGACGCGTGAGGACTGGTTATACGTCGGTCAGCCCTGCCCGGACAGCGTACTTGGTCAGTTCAGCCACACTGTGCAGCTCAAGCTTTTGCATGATGTTGCGGCGATGCACGTCGACCGTGCTGGTGGCTATGTGCAAATCCTCGCCTATTTGCGGCGAAGTTTTTCCTTGTGCCAACAGTCTGAGCACCTCGGTCTCCCTGCGGCCAAGGCGCTTCCTTCGTTCATGCAAACCCTGCGTTGTTGGACCTCCGCGACGGGTGGCGTCAACTATTGTCTGTGCGGCTTCAGAACACAGGTAGGTTTTACCGGCCATGGCGCTATGGATGGCATCTACCAGTTTTTCACCGGCGGCCGATTTGACCACGTAGGCAATGGCACCCGCATCCATCATCTCCATGATGAATTGTTTGTAGGCGTAGGCTGATAGCGCGACTACCCGTGTCTTAGGATGACGGGCCAGCAAACGACGGGTTGCTTCCATGCCGTTGACGTTGGGCATGCTGACGTCCATGACAACGATGTCGGGCGCCAGCTGGCCCACCGTTTCAACGACCAACGATCCGTCACCCAATTCGCCAACTACGTCAATGTCGCTGACTTTCTCAAGCATCAGCCGCAACGCTTCACGGAACATGGTGTGGTCGTCCACCAGCAACACACGGATACTCATGTTCGGCCCCCTGAAATAGTCCTGATCACTGCTACTTCTTTTGCGCGAGCAGTGGCACCTTGAGGTTGACGGTTGTTCCGTCTCCCGGATTGCTGTGGATGGTCACCTCACCGCCCAGCAGGTTGAGCCGTTCGCGCACGCTGATGAGCCCAAAACCGCCAGATCCATTCGCCGGCAAAGCCACATTGGGGTCAAAGCCAGACCCTTCGTCGGTGACCGTAACGACCAATGTGTCATCACCGCCCCCGGACCCGGAGGCTTTGGTTGATTGCACCTCTGCATGGACCTTTGCCGTGGCCGTTTTGGCGTGTTTGGCCACGTTAATGAGCAACTCCCGAACTGCGCGAAAGAGTGTTGTGCTGACGGCCGGGTCAAGTGGTTTGCGCGCGCCGTCATCCTGGGTATGCACGTCCAGCTTGTATACGTGGCGCATTTCATCAGCAATCCATTCAAGTGCAGCTGCCAGCCCCAGATCTTGCAGAATGGGTGGGCTGAGCTGGAACGCCATTGCCCGCAACTTGCGATTGGCCTGTTCCACTGCCAGGGAGCAGTCCTCCATGGCCAAGCGAACTGGCTCGGTCATTTCCAGCTTTCTCATCTCTGCGGTCTTGAGTCCGACAACGGCCAGAATTTGCCCCAAATCGTCGTGCAAGTCCTGCGCAAGAGAGCGTCGTTCACGTTCCTCCGCCATCGCCAGCGCAGCCGACAGTGTGCGCAGTTTCTCATGCTGCTCACGGGACTCAGCAAGCTCCTTGCGAGTCAAATCAAAAGCTTCGGTGGCCGTGCGCAGGTCTGTGATGTCGGTATAGGTCACGATGACACCACTGATCTGGTGGTGCTCATCCATGTAGGGCAGCACCCTGCGGATATATCGTTGGCCACTTTCCGCTTCAAATTCATGCAGGCTGACTGTCTTGCTATCAAGCACCGCGCGCGCCGTTTCCAGCAGACCACCGCCATCCCATGGCATCGAAAAAGCCTGTATCGGACGGCCGATGTCGCCCGGCATGAATTTGAATTGTGATTGCGTCGCTGGTGTAAACCATTTGATGTGGAATTGGCGGTCAAGGCAGATGGTGGCGATAGCGCTGCTGTTAAGCAGATTCTGGAGGTCGCTATTGGCGATCTCTAATTCGCGAACCTTCACTTCCAGTTCCTGGTTGGCTGTGGACAATTCCTCGTTGAGTGACTGCAACTCTTCCTTGGAACTTTCCAGCTCTTCATTGAGTGAGCGCAATTCCTCATTGGTAGTGACGACTTCCTCATTCGAAATCCGGAGGTTTTCATTTCCGGATTCGAAACGCTCTACGGTATTTTGCAGATCGTCGCGCGTTGCCTGCAGCTCCTCCTCCAGATGGCGCACCAGCGCGTCCTCGGAGCCTTTGGCTGGCTTGCCAGGCGAAGGGGGGGCTCATGGCGAAACACCACCAGGAAAAGTTGGCCCGCTTCACCTCCGACAGTTGGTGTGACGGTGATCTGAACGGGTGCAAAACTGCCAGCGCGCTTCATGCGGGCGCCGCTCACGGTCACAGTCAACCCGGTTTCAGCGGCTTCCTTGAGCGCTGCACGCACACGGGCGCGCAGACCCTCGCGCACCATCGTCAGAAGGTCCTGGGTTGGGGTTCCCCGTGGACGCAATAAAAAATCGTCGGTAGGACCGCAAAAATAGAGTGCCTCGTTGCGACTGTCAATCAAGACCGAGGCGGGTGCAAAACGGTCAAGAATCAGCTTTTGGGCAATGCTCGTGACGTGACCTGACGGTAACGCGGTCGCGGCGGGTACTGGTGTGCTCAGCGGGCGTAATTCCCCAATCTTGAGCGGCAGGGACAACAAGTCACCTCTTGCCACTCCCACCCGGCCAAAAATACGCCACTTCTTGGATAGGGGTTTGAACAAGTCTTCGCGCCCACTACTTGATTCGGCACTGCCGAGGAAAAGATAGCCGTCTTTGCGCAGTGCAAAGTGGAAAATATCGAGAACCCGCTTTTGCACACTGGATTCAAGATAGATCAAGACATTGCGGCAGCTGATCAGATCAACCCTGCCAAATGGCGGGTCGGCAAACAGGTTCTGAACACCGAAAACGACGGACGAACGCAACTCCGGGCTAACGACATAGTGCTGGCGATCCGGGCCTTCAATGAAATGGCGATGCAACCGTGCGGCAGGCATTCGCGCGGCAATGCCGACCGGGTAGTGCCCCAAACGGCCAACATTGAGGGCATCGTTATTGGTATCGGTCGCGAAAATCTGAACCGGGCAATGTTTGCGTGCGCGGCGCAACCGGTCAAGGACCACCATTGCCATGGTGTATGCCTCTTCGCCAGTCGAGCAGCCGGGAATCCAGATTCGAATGGGTTCATCGCGCTGTTTGCTGGCCACCATGGGTGTAATCACTTCTGCGTCGAGTGTCGCCCAAGCCTCGGGATCGCGAAAGAACTCGGTAACCCCAATCAGCAGATCGCGAAACAGCGCATCCACTTCAACAGGGTCTTTCTGCAACATGGCAACATAGACTGAGCCTTTCAGGATTCCGTGCAGTCCCATGCGGCGCTGAATTCGTCGCTGCAATGTGCCAGCCTTGTAGCCGGAAAAATCATATCCCCGCCTGACCTGCAGAATCGTCAGAAGACTCTGGACCGTTTTCGGATCGCCGTCGCTTGCTGCGTCCTCTGCCACGCTTTCCACGTAGGGGTGACTGGCATATCCCATGATGACTTCCGGCATTTTCTCCACCGGCAGCACATAGTTGGCAATGCTGGCAGCGATGGCGCTGAGTGGCATGCCGTCGAACTGTGCTGTTGAGGGTTCTTGCACCAGGACAATACCGCCATGGGAGGCAATCGCCTTCAAGCCCAGAGTGCCGTCGGTGCCGGTCCCGGACAAAACGATACCTATCGCGCGCGCACCCCGATCCTCACCCAGTGAATTGAAAAAATGGTCGATTGGCAGCCGCAGATGTTCGTGATTGCGGCGGGGCGTCAGATGCAAATGCCCGTCCTGCACAGTCACTTCCTTGTCTGAGGGCGATGTGTAGACATGGTTGGCCTCAATGATTTCATTGTCTGTCGCTTCACTCACTGGCATGTCGGTGCACTTCCCAAACAGTTCTGCCGCCAGGCTGGTATGGGTTGGATCGAGGTGTTGAACGACAACAAAAGCCACTCCGCTGTCAGCAGGCATCGCGCGAAAGAAGCTTCGAATGGCATCGAATCCACCCGCGGAAGCGCCAATGCCGGCCACACAAGGAGACGCTGAAGTAGTCCTGGAATTGGCAGATTTGGTTGCAACGGAACCCCTTGGGCCCCGCTTTGAAACGGCCTTGGCAGACAAAACAGATCCTCTCAAACTGATACGGCGTGGTACGGTGGAAGCGACTTTTTTCAGTGTAGCCGTTACACAAGCTGGAAGAGCGATTTTGGTGCGGAACGGATGCCGGTAGTGGACCCTGGGATTCCGCACTCATCGCAAACTACCTGAAAACCGGTATTGAGATGACCAATCTTCCGAGGAAATGACTGCGCGCCAGTTTCAGGACTTGGGTACAGAGGCGGGACTCGGCTGACGTCTCTGCCGGGTCCAGAATGGCCGTTCCGCCCTCCGGGTGTCTAACCACAATCACTGAACGGTTCCCAGACGGCGCTCCAGTAAATCCAGGTCCGTGTCGAACGACTTCGGGTTGCGTTTTGTCAAACAGGTTATCGGTCATAAAACTACATTCATCCCTTCAGTTCTATGGAGGGGTGAGCATGACCGCAAAGCAGATCGTCTATCGTGAGGAAGCTCGCGACAAAATTGCCGGGGTGTTGACGCATTGGCCGATGCCGTCAAGGTGACTTTGGGTCCTCGTGGGCGCACGGTCATCATTGAGCGGGAATTTGGCCCGCCACAGATCGTCAACTCGGGTGTGGTTGTCGCCAGGGCGATCGAGCTGGAGGACCGGCTGGAGAATATGGGCGCGCAGATGTTGCGCGAAGTCTCTGCGCGCACCAGCGAGATGGCCGGTGATGGAACCACCACGGCTACCGTGTTGGCGCACAGCATGATCAACGAAGGGTTGAAATACCTCGCAGCAGGAATGAATCCGATGGATCTGAAACGCGGCATGGATCAGGCGGTTGAACGTGTTGTCCAAGAGCTCAAACGAATTGCCCAACCCTGTGCGACTCGCCAGGAGGTGGCCCATGTTGCCGCCATCTCCGCTAACAATGACCGGTCCATCGGCGAGCTGATTTCACAGGCCATGGACAAGGTAGGGCGTGAAGGCGCCATTTCGATTGAGGACGGCTCGGGCATGGTCAACGAGCTTGAAATTGTCGAGGGCATGCAATTTGGCCGGGGATATCTGTCCCCTTACTTTGTCAACAACCCTGAACGTGGCTCTGCCGTGCTCGAAAATGTACAGATCCTGATCTGTGACAGGAAACTCTCCTTGATTGCGGATCTGGTGCCCTTGCTGGAAGCTGTGGCAAAGTCCGGGAATCCTCTGCTGGTTATCGCTGAAGACATCGACAGCGATGCATTGGCCACACTGGTGATCAACAGCGTGCGCGGCGTGATCAAGACCTGTGCCGTCAAGGCGCCCGGATTTGGAGACCGTCGCAAAGCGCTTTTGCAGGACATCGCCGCATTGACGGGTGGTAGCGTCGTGACGGATGAATTAGGTGTCAGTCTGGCCAAGCTCAAGCTTGAAGATCTGGGCCGAGCCAAACGGGTCGAGGTAGATAAGGACAGTACAACGGTCATCGGTGGCGCAGGATCAGCCGGCGCGGTTGAGGCGCGTGTCGCGACGATCCGCAAGGAACGGGAAGGCACTACCAGTGAGTACGACCGCAAGCAGCTGGATGAACGGATGGCCAAACTGTCAGGTGGAGTGGCCCTGGTCAAGGTAGGCGCCGCCACCGAGACCGAGCTCAAGGAGCGCAAGCTTCGGGTGGAAGATGCCTTGCATGCCACACGTGCCGCTGTGGAGGAGGGGCTGGTCCCCGGTGGTGGCGTTGCGCTGCTGCGAGCTCGCAAGGTGCTGAATGACCTTCACCTGGGCTCACTGGATGAGGACTCCGGTGTCAAGATCGTCATACGGGCCATGGAGGAGCCGCTTCGACGTATCGTGATCAATGCCGCAGACGAACCTTCCATCGTGGTGCATCGGGTTGAAGAGTCGGCGGATCAGGCCTTTGGCTATAACGCCGCCACTCGAACCTATGGAGACCTTCTCGTGATGGGAGTTATCGATCCCGCCAAGGTTACGCGACTGGCGTTACAAAACGCCTGTTCAATTGCTAGCCTGATCCTGACAACGGACTGCATGATTGCTACCGCCCCGAAACGTCAATCAGCAAAAGAATCCATGGAAGGCCCTTCCATGAATTCTTTCTGATGCAATGCGCCCAGCCAGCCGCTATTTTTCCTGAATGCGGGATAGGTAGTCCAACAGGGCGCTGATGCGCACCCGTACATGCAATTCATAGGGCTGGGTATCTTCGGAGCGGTATATCTGTCCCCATATCGGCATGTCACGTGACCCGTGGGGACCGATCTCTACAGATCCACGCCCGTCAATTATTTCCCACACACGCTGGGTCGGAAATACGGAGCCATTGCGCTTGGCGAGCGTTGTCAGGTCTGAAGGTGTCCGGACAAGAAATGGACGCAATGTTCCATCGCCTTTGCCGGACACACCGTGACAGCTTGCGCAGCTGGCCTCGAATTCGCTTTTTCCAAAGTCAACCCGACCGTGCCTCGGTCCCTGCCCTTGTGAAAAGCAGGTGCCGCTGATCAGGGCCAATGCAACGAATGCTGCTGAAACGTTCCAATTCGATTTCTTCATGATTTGTTCTCCTGAGTTCAGAAATTTCGTCAAATCCAGCTTCTCATTCCGGCCCCATTAATGCGCCCGCGGGGAGTCGCCAGTTGCGTTGTTTTGAATGAAGTCACTCAAGGCTTCAAGGCATGGAATGGTGATTTCCCTGCGTCCCTTTTCGTTGAAGCGGATGACTCCACAGCGAGCCAGCTTCGACAGGGCCCGGCTCACTGACTCCAGCCTCAGGCCCAGGTAGTCGCCGATGTCAGCCCGGGACATGTGGACATTGATTTGATCGGTTCGCATCCCGCGCTCCTCTAGAGAGTGAGCCCACTGGAGCAGAAAGTCCGCAACGCGTGCATCGGCTGACAAAGTGCCCATGGACAGGGTAACGTCGCGGTTTCGGGCGAGCTGCGCACTGATGGCGGCCAGCACCAGTCGCATCAATATGGGTTCCCGGACACTCGCCTGCAACAAAGTTTCGTAACGAATGGTCCACAACTCGCCAATATCAAGAGAAACTGCGGAGCAGCCATGGTGTCCTGTCGGGATGCCGTCAAAGCCGAGCCAGTCACCCTTCAAATACAGGCCTGAAGGCTGTTCCCTCCCGTCGGGCGCGAGATTGACTATCTTGAATAGGCCTGAACTGACCAAAAAGAGCGTGTCAAACGCATCACCGCAACGATAAACCTCTTCATCGGCTTGTACTTTCCTGCGTCCAAAGGCGATGTGTTGCTCCATCAGCGCCAGGGATTCACGCCAGAATGACCCGGATGTAAAGCCATTTTTCCCGAATGCGGGAGTGTTCGCCGCGGGAGAATGGGACAGTGCGCCGTAGTCGCAACCGCGTGTATCGTAGCGTTCAAGGCGCATTGAATTGCCCTGTCGCAATGAAGCAGTCGAATGAAGATCGTGCGGGTTTGCGTGTGTGTTCAATTTGGTCCCCTTCTGACGTTCTTGTTGAATACCTGGTTCTCGAAAGTCCGCCCCGTTGGCAATAGCAGTGCAATGGCTTCCATCAGCGTGCGGCAACAAAACTCATGCCTTGTTTTAAGCGTACTCAGCAACTGAAGTACGACCTATACCTATTTGGATGGAAATCGAATACCAAGAATCCGGTAGTCATTGATGTATCGGTGGCGTTCAATGAATTGAGGCAACTCTTGATTTTTCGCAATATGAATGGTCTTGCCCCCGCTACCCTTGCCAAATACCCGCGTCATTGCTGCCGGAGGTTTCAAGGAGTTGTCATGAAGACGGATTCAGAACTGAAGAAGGACGTGTTGAACGAATTGCAGTGGGATCCGGTTGTGCCCGAAGCGCCGGTCGGTGTTGCGGTCAGGGATGATGTGGTGACCCTGAGTGGGCATCTTGATAGCTACGCGGAAAAATACGCCATCAAACGCGCTGTAGAGCGTATCAGTGGCGTCAAGGCATTGGCGATCGAACTGACGGTCATCCCGGTGGGACCTCATCAGCGAAGCGACATGGAGATCGCGGCGGCGGTTGAACACGCATTAAGCTGGAGTTCGACAATCCCCGAGGGGCGGGTGAAGGTGGTCGTCGAGAAAGGGTGGGTTACAGCCAGCGGTGAACTTGACTGGAATTACCAGCGTCAGGCTATGCGTGAAGCGAGGCGCATAGAGATTCATGTCGACGACGCTATCGTTACGCTTCGAGGGCGCGTCCATTCATGGGCTGAGCGCAGAGCCGCCGAGGGTGTGACATGGTCTGCGCCCGGTGTGGATCGCGTGAATAATGAATTGATTGTTGGTCCTTAGGTGTCAAATGGACCGTCCTCCAGTCATTCAAAAAAACGCGGCCGAATTTCGGGTCGCTCCCAATTGGGCTGAATACGAAACTGAGCGCAGCAGGTTCTCCTGGGAGGACGTGCGGCGACAGTTGCGTGGCTTACCTCACGGCGCACTCAATATTGGCTTTGAAGCCGTGGACCGGCATGCGGTTACGTCTTTGAGGGATCGTACGGCATTGCGATTCGTCTCGCGCAGTGCCCCGGCCTACGATCTGAGCTATGGAGAATTGGCCCTTCAAACCAATCGTTTCGCTAACGTTTTGCAGCGCCTTGGCGTAGGCCTGGGTGATCACCTGTTCGTGCTGGCCGGGCGCATGCCTGAGCTTTATATCGCGGTGCTGGGGGCGCTGAAGAACGGTACGGTGGTCACGCCGATGTTCTCGGCTTTTGGCCCGGAGCCGATTGCCACGCGCATTAACATTGGCGCGGGCCAGGTGCTCGTGACTACTGATGCGCTCTATAAACGCAAGGTCAAGGCGATGCGCGAGAAGATGCCCACGCTGCGCCACGTTCTCTTGGTGGCCGAAGACGGCGGTGTCACCAACGTGCCGGGCACGCTGGACCTGGCCACGCTGATGCGCGAGGCCTCCGATGCGTTCAGTACCGTGGCAACCAAACCCGAAGACCCGGCGCTGCTGCATTTCACCAGTGGCACCACCGGCACGCCCAAAGGCGCCATCCATGTGCACGGCGCGGTGGTGACGCACCATGCCACTGGGCGCTATGCGCTTGATCTGCACCCGGACGACCGTTTCTGGTGCACTGCCGACCCGGGATGGGTCACTGGCACCTCCTACGGCATCATTGCGCCGCTACTGCACGGCGTGACCTCGCTAATCGACCGCGAGGAATTCGACGCCGAACGGTGGTACACGTTGCTGGAGCAGGAACGCATCACGGTGTGGTACACCGCGCCCACCGCCATCCGCATGCTGATGAAATCCGGCGCCGAACTGGCACAAAAGCACCGCTTTCCTGACCTGCGCTTTGTTGCCAGTGTCGGTGAGCCGCTGAACCCCGAAGCCGTGTGGTGGGGCAAGGAGGTGCTGGGCCTGCCGATTCATGACAACTGGTGGCAGACCGAGACCGGCGGCATCATGATTGCCAATACGCCAGCCTTCGACATCAAGCCCGGTTCCATGGGACGGCCGCTGCCGGGCATCGAGGCGAGCATTGTCGAGCACCTTGAGGTCGAGGGCGAACCACCTCGCGTGCGCCCAATCGACGCGCCTGATGTCGAGGGAGAACTGGCCCTGAAGGCCGGCTGGCCTTCGATGTTTCGTGGCTACCTGAACAACGAAGCACGATACAAAAAATGTTTTGCTGGAGAGTGGTACCTCACCGGCGACTTGGCGCGCCGTGATGCGGATGGTTACTACTGGTTTGTAGGGCGGACCGACGATGTCATCAAGTCGGCTGGCCACCTCATCGGCCCATTCGAGGTTGAGAGCGCCCTGATGGAGCATCCGGCGGTGGCAGAGGCCGGCGTGATCGGCAAGCCCGACCCGGTGGTGGGCGAGGTGGTCAAGGCTTTTGTGTCACTCAAGGATGGGTTTTCCCCCGACGAGGCGCTGCGCCTGGATATCCTCGGTCATGCGCGCAAGCGTCTTGGCGCGGCGGTGGCGCCGAAGGAGATTGCTTTCCTGCCGGTGCTGCCGCGCACGCGCAGCGGCAAGATCATGCGCCGTCTGCTCAAGGCGCGCGAACTCGGCCTGCCGGAAGGTGATACCTCGACGCTGGAGGGTGGGGCATGAGTGAAGTGAAGGTGCCCGCACCGCCGAACGGCCCGGTACCCTGGGACAAAGCCCTGGCGCATAGCCTGCTGTCAGACATGCTGCGCATCCGCCGCATGGAAGAGAAGTGTGCCCAGCTCTATGGTGAGCAGAAGATTCGCGGTTTTTTGCACCTTTACATCGGTGAGGAAGCGGTCGCCAGCGGGGCCCTGCGTGCCATGAGGCCCGAGGACAACATCGTCGCCACCTACCGCGAGCACGGCCACGCGCTGCTTCGCGGCATGCCCATGGGCGTCATCATGGCCGAGATGTTTGGCAAACAGGAGGGTTGTTCGCGCGGGCGTGGTGGCTCCATGCACTTGTTCAACCGCGCCGCCCGTTTCTATGGCGGGCAGGCTATCGTCGGTGGCGGCCTGCCTTTGGCCGCGGGGCTGGCGCTGGCCGACAAGATGGGCGGACGCCAGGCGTTGACGGCTTGTTTCTTCGGCGAAGGCGCGATGGACGAGGGCGCGTTTCACGAAGCCGTGAACCTCGCCGCGCTGTGGCAGCTGCCGGTGCTGTTTCTGTGCGAGAACAACCTGTATTCCATGGGCATGGCGCTAGCCCTGGCTGAGTCGCAGACCGACTTGTGCGCCAAGGCCACTTCCTACGGCGTGGCAACTGTGCGGGTCGATGGCATGGATGTGGTGGCCGTGCATGAAGCCGTACAGCGCGCTGCGCATCAGGTTCGCACCGGCGGTGCCCCGGTGTTTGTGGAACTGCAGACCTACCGCTTTCGCGCCCACTCCATGTTTGACCCGGATCTGTATCGCGATAAAAATGAGGTGGAGGCCTGGAAGACGCGGGGGCCAATCCACACCTACACCGCACGCCTCAAGGCGCAAGGCAGTCTGTCGGAAGAAGAGTTTCTCGCGCTTGATGCCGCCGCGCAGGCCGAGGTCGATGCTGCCGTGGCGTTTGCCGAGGCCGGCACGTGGGAGCAGGTTGAAGATTTGCTGCGCGACGTGCACACGCTTGAAGGAGCGCCTTGATGGGCCGGCGAATCAGCTATCGCGAAGCGCTGCGCGAAGCGCTGCGCGAAGCGCTGCAGGCCGACCCCCGCGTCTTCCTGATGGGCGAGGATGTGGGCCGCTATGGCGGTACCTACGCCGTGTCCAAGGGGCTGCTGGACGAGTTCGGGCCCGAACGAATCCGCGACACGCCATTGTCCGAACTGGGTTTTGTCGGCGCCGGCATCGGCGCGGCGCTCGGCGGCATGCGGCCGATCGTAGAAGTGATGACGGTTAACTTCAGCCTGCTGGCGCTCGACCCCATCGTCAACACCGCGGCCATGCTGCGCCACATGTCGGGTGGCCAGTTCTCCGTGCCGGTCGTGATCCGCATGGCAACCGGCGCCGGGCGTCAGGTAGGCGCCCAACACTCCAACAGCTTCGAGGGCTGGTATGCCCATGTGCCGGGCATCAAGGTCCTGGCCCCCGCCACCATCGAGGATGCGCGCGGCATGCTAAGCGCAGCGCTGGCCGATCCTGATCCGGTACTGATCTTCGAGCACGCCCAGTTGTATAACCTGGAGGGCGAGTTGCCCGAGGGGGCACCCCCGGTGGTGGATATCCGCTCCGCCTGCATTCGGCGTGAGGGCAGCGACGTGAGCCTGATCACGCACGGTGGCTCGCTTTACAAGACGTTGCGGGCTGCCGACGAGTTGGCGGCATTGGGCATTTCGGCCGAGGTGGTGGACCTGCGTGTGCTACGCCCGCTCGATGACGCGACCATCATGGCTTCAGTGCGCAAGTGCCGCCGCGCCGTGGTTGTCGACGAGGCGTGGCGATCAGGCAGTCTGGCTGCGGAGGTTATGGCGCGAATCGCGGAGCAGGCTTTTTTCGACCTCGATGCGCCGCTGGGGCGCGTGTGCAGCGAAGAGGTGCCGATACCTTATGCGCGGCATATGGAAGAGGCAGCGTTGCCGCAGGTGCCGAAGATTGTCGCCGCGGCGCAAGCCGTGATGGGGAATAACACATGATTGAATTCAAGCTGCCCTCGCTGGGCGCGGATATGGAAGAGGGCAAGTTACTGGAGTGGCATGTCAAGCCCGGTGACGCTGTCAAGCGCGGCCAGGTGGTGGCAGTGGTGGATACCTCCAAGGCGGCGGTCGATGTCGAGATCTGGGAGGACGGCGTGATGCACGCGATACTGGTGCAGCCGGGTGAAACCGTTCCGGTGGGCACGGTATTGGCCACAGTGTTGGCTCCCGGCGAGGCGGCGCCAGTTGTGAGCGCACCCGTTGCCGTAGTTGCAGTAGCGCCGGTTGCGGCTGCCATCAAGGCGGGGCCTTCCGCAGTGGTCGTCTCGCCGGTAACGAGGCGACCCGCGGTTTCACCTTCGGCCCGCAGGCGGGCGAAGGAACTCGGCGTTGACGCTGAAAACTTGCACGGCACGGGGGCACAGGGTGCTGTGACGCTAGCTGATGTCGAAGCGGCTGCCGCACGGCAAGGTGGTGCTGTCGCGCAGGGTTTGCCCATCGATCGGCAGCAGGCCATGCGCCGTGCCATCGCCGCTGCCATGGGGCGCTCAAAACGCGAAATCCCCCACTATTACCTCAGCGAAACGATTCCCATGGCTAATGCGCTGGCCTGGCTACAGCGGCGCAATGCGGAGCTACCAATTACCGAGCGCATCCTGCCAGCCGTCCTGCAGCTCAAGGCAGTTGCCATGGCTCTGAAACGTGTGCCGCAGCTGAATGGTTTTTATAGGGACGATGCTTTCCAGCCCGTAGCGGCGGTCCATGCCGGGGTGGCGATTTCGCTGCGTGGCGGCGGTTTGGTGGCGCCTGCACTTCACGATGTGGCCGTAAAACCACTGGAACAACTCATGAGGGAACTGGCTGACCTGGTCAAACGCGCGCGCGCAGGCTCGCTACGCAGTTCTGAGATGAGCGATCCGACGATCACCATCACCAATCTGGGTGACCAGGGAGTGGAGACGGTTTTCGGCGTGATTTATCCCCCACAGGTGGCGCTTGTGGGGTTTGGCAGCGTAGCCGTTCGTCCCTGGGTCGAGGGCGGTGAGTTGTGTGCCCGGCCTCTCATGATTGCCACTCTGGCCGCGGACCACCGGGTCACAGATGGCCATTTGGGGGCGGTATTTTTGACTGAATTGCGGGATCTGTTGCAGCAGCCGGACAGCCTGGCATCTTCATCCGCCGTATCCGGCCAAGGAGGAAAAGAAAAATGAACATGGACCGACACACCCTGATGGCTAGTGTGGTGGAACTCCTTTGTGCAATTGCTCCCGAACTGGAAGCCAATGAACTGAACTACGCGCGCTCTTTGCGTCAGCAGGTCGATCTGGATTCGATGGACTGGCTGAATTTCCTGGTGAGTCTGCACGAACGCTTTGCCGTCAGCATTGCAGAATCAGACTATGCTCGACTGGTATCCCTCAACGATATTGTTGACTACCTGGAAGCGCGGCTCGTCTGAGACTCGTCTTTCGCAGGCGGTTGCCGGGGTACTTCGAAGGAGTCACCATGAACGACAACATCCGCCAGCTGATGGCCAGGATTACTGCCCTTGAAGATGAATTGCGCCAAGCCGTGATAGAACAGGAAGCCAGCGTCCTGTTCAAGATTAAAGGCAAAAAGGTGGAGTTCGAGCAGTCCATTGTTGAGGGGCATCGGCGACTCAAGAATGGATTTCTTCATTGGCTGGTGACGGACCGGCCTCAAAATCTCATGACCGGTCCGATCATCTACAGCATGATTGTTCCTCTGGCCATGCTCGATCTCTGTGTGAGCTTTTATCAGGCTACCTGTTTCCCTATTTACAGAATTGCCCGGGTTCGGCGCGGCGACTACCTGGTGTTTGACCGGCAACAGCTCGAATATCTCAACTTCGTCGAAAAATTCCATTGCACCTACTGCGCCTACGGCAGCGGACTGATCGCTTATGTTGGTGAGATCGTGGCGCGAACAGAGGAGTATTTTTGTCCGGTCAAGCATGCGCGCAAGGTGCTGGGTTCTCATCCACGTTATGCCCAGTTTCTTGAGTATGGTGATGCAGCCGACTTCGCGGCGAGACTGGAAAAGTTCCGCGTTGGGCTCGGGGAGAAGGATTCCGAAAATTGAGAGACTATCTGTGATGGGTTTTCGATGATGCCAGGCGTCTTGATGAATAGGTCCGGCAGACTTGACTGATATACAGCGCCAAGCGCTATCTGTTCCGTAACGGGCTTGATCGATCTGCTTATTGCGAATTGTCAAGCACCTTCCGATGCGCCGCATTTACTCTCGGTTTGCATGAGATCCAGGCTCTGATTTGGAGTCTGGAATTGGACATGCGATCAAGGAAAAAAGAATGGCGAGCCATGATCCAAAAGCGTGGATGCTGTCCGAAGCGGTGCAATTGCTCAAGACGGCTGATCGCCTTCAAAGTCAATTTTTCAAAATTGGCCGCTCCAGCCGAGTGCTTTCGTGGGAGCCACCTGTTGACATGTATGGCGGAAGTGACGAGTTGGGCGTGCTTGTGGCAATGCCCGGCGTCGAACCCGGTGGGTACCAGATCACGCTGGAAGATGCCGCCATCGTCGTGCAGGGTGAACGCGCGCTGAGTGTGAATTTGGGGCGCGGCGCGATTATCCGGCTGGAAATACCTTACGGACGTTTCGAACGTCGTATCCAGTTGCCGTACGGTGGCTATCGAATTGTGGAAAGTCTGCTTGAAAACGGTTGCCTCAGGGTGCATCTGGAGCGCCTGAAATGAACGAGTCAACATTTATGCTTGAACAAGGTGGTGTGCCGTCGGCGCCGGAGAGGTCGAATGTGGCTTCAGAAGCCGGTGGGCACGAAGCAGCTGCCAGTATTCCGGACGACGCCCTGGTTATCGTTCCTGTGCGCAACATGGTGCTCTTTCCAGGCATGGTGGTTCCTATTGCCATTGGCCGTGAGCGGTCGATCGCAGCCGCCCAATATGCTATCAAGCAAGAACTGCCTGTTGGCGTTCTGATGCAGCGAAATTCAGCGACGGAAAGCCCGGTGCCGGACGACCTGACTTACGTCGGCACCATTGCTTCCATCCTCCGCTACGTCACAACGCCAGATGGTACTCACCACGTCATTTGTCAGGGGCAGCAGCGCTTTCGGGTCGCCGGCTATCTGGAGGGCTTTCCCTTTCTCGTAGCAAAGATCGAGCGGTTGCAGGAGCCCGAGGATACCGATGACAAAGAGATCGAAGCGCGGTTTCTGCGACTCAAGGAGAGATCCGTTGAGGTGTTACGACTGCTGCCACAGGTTCCAGAGGAGATGGTCAAGGCCGTGCTGACCATCGAGACTCCCGGCACGCTGGCGGATCTGGTTGCAGGCTATCTGGACATCAAAGCTCAGGATAAGCAGGCGTTGCTGGAGGAAGTCGACCTGCGTAAAAGACTCGACCGGTTGCTGGAAGTGATGGTGCATCGCATCGCCGTCATGCAGATATCCCGCGAAATTGACCAGAGTACGAAAACCAGTCTGGAAAAACGTGAGCGCGAATTTCTGCTGCGTGAGCAAATGAAATCCATCCAGAAAGAACTGGGCGAGGACGGCGGCGGCAACGCTGCAGAGATTGGTGAACTGCGCAAACTGATATCGGAAGCCGGTTTGCCCGAGGAAGTTGCGAAGCAGGCAGAAAAGGAACTCAAACGCCTGGAGCGCATGTCGGATGGGTCTGCAGAATACTCGATGGTGCGCACTTATCTGGAGTGGTTGGCTGAACTTCCATGGAAAGCGCCTGAACCCGACGTGATTGATGTGGCGCAAGCCCGCAAAGTGCTTGATACAGACCACTTTGGTCTTGATCAGGTCAAAAAGCGGATTCTTGAGTTTTTGGCAGTACGAAAACTGAAGCCATCCGGGCATGGTCCGATTCTCTGCCTGCTCGGCCCTCCCGGGGTCGGCAAGACTTCGCTAGGGCAATCCATTGCGCGGGCGCTAGGGCGCAAGTTTGTGCGCGTCTCCTTGGGAGGGGTGCACGATGAGGCAGAAATCAGGGGCCATCGCCGTACCTACATAGGGGCTTTGCCGGGCAACATCATTCAGGCTTTGAAGAAAACAGGGACGCGTGGCTGCGTGATGATGCTTGATGAAATCGACAAGCTGGGAGCCGGTATCCATGGTGACCCTTCAGCTGCGTTGCTGGAGGTGCTCGATCCGGCGCAAAACAACACCTTTCGAGATAATTACCTGGCCGTTCCCTACGATCTGTCGCAGGTTCTCTTTATCGCGACTGCCAATACGATGGACCCCATTCCTGGCCCATTGCGTGACCGGATGGAAGTGCTCCAACTCGCTGGATATACGCAGGAAGAAAAGCGGGAGATCGCCCGAAAGTTTCTCATTGCACGTCAGCTTGAAGAGAACGGCCTGAAAGTGGAACAACTTGAGATGACAGACGGCGCCATAGCCGCCATCATTCGTGACTACACCCGTGAGGCGGGTGTGCGGAGTCTGGAACGCCAGATCGGCGCTGTTTGCCGCCGTGTGGCAGTCCGTATTGCAGAAGGCGAGGTCAATGATGTACGGATTGCCGAACCCGATCTCGTTGAGGTTCTTGGTCCAGCCAAATTCGAGAATGAAGTTGCCCTGCGTGTAGCCATGCCTGGTGTTGCCACCGGGCTTGCCTGGACGCCGGTGGGCGGTGACATATTGTTCATTGAGGCCAGCCGTACGGCGGGCAATGGTCGCCTGATCATGACGGGACAACTCGGTGACGTGATGAAGGAGTCGGCGCAGGCGGCTTTGACATTGGTCAAATCACGGGCGTTGGCATTGAAGATTGATCCGCAGTCATTCGAAAAAACGGATGTGCACGTACATGTTCCAGCTGGTGCGATACCGAAGGATGGTCCCAGCGCGGGCGTCGCGATGTTTGTTGCGCTGGCCTCATTGTTTGTGGACAGGCCAGTGGCCAGCGATGTTGCGATGACTGGTGAAATCAGCTTGCGTGGTCTGGTTTTGCCAGTCGGCGGCATCAAGGAAAAAGTGATTGCAGCCATGGCGGCAGGAATCAAGCGGGTCATGTTGCCGGAGCGAAATCGCAAAGACCTGGAAGAGGTGCCGCAGAATGCCAGGCAGCAGATGGAATTCATTTTTTTGAAAGACGTCGAGCAAGCCATGTTGGTAGCGATCGGGCGCGGTGATGCCGAACAGATTGCCGTGGTGTGAGCTCGCTTTCAAAAAGCAGGAGTCAAACATGCTGAAGATTCTGATTGCAGTGGATGGTTCGGAACATGCCAACAGGGCCATCGAGGCCGTTGCGAGCATGGCCAGATCCTCTATCGAATTAACCGCGGTTTTGCTGTGTGTCAGCCCGGAACCCATCTTCTATGGCAACTATACGGCTGCGACCATTCGGCAAATTGAAGAGGATCAAAAGAAGCAGCAGGACGCTATCCTGGGGCGGGCAGTTGAACACGCCGCGCGGCTCGGGCTCAAACTCGGCGAGCCAGCACGCGCATATGGAGTCATCGCCAACGAAATTGTGCGCATAGCCGTCGAGCGAAAGGTTGACCAGATCGCAATGGGTACCCGTGGAATGGGAGCTGTGGGCAACATGCTCCTGGGTTCCGTGGCCCAACGCGTCATCCATCAGTCGCCAGTGCCTGTCCTGTTGGTCAAGTGACGTTTCTGCCATTGTGAGGAATGCAAAATGAAAAAGAGCTGGATAGTTGTAGCGAACGCCCATCGGGCGAGGTGCTTCGAGCGCGATGACAAAGGTGGGGCATTGAATGAACTCGCTGATTTCATTTACCCGCAAACCCGGATCAATACCGGTCCGGATGTCGCAGACCCTACCGGGGAGGCCGGCAAAGGTCACGGGCGTACCGGGCACAGCGGCCGTCAGTTTGAGCCGCGAACGGAAACCCATGACAAAGAACGGGTGAGCTTTGCGCGAACAATTGCTGACTACGTCAATGACGGTGTGGCAGGGCAGCGTTGCGTAGGGCTGAGCCTGATTGCCTCAAGTCAGATGTTGGGGGATCTTCGCCCTTTGCTGAGCGTTGCCGCAACAAAGGTTTTGCGCTACAGCGTCGACCGCGATCTGACTGCATACCAGGGTACCGAACTGAAAGAACGCATTGATCATGCGCTCGAGCTTCCGGAATGAAGGAGTTGGGGGTCATCCCTGGCTAGACGGGTCTCGCTTCAAGTCCTTTGCCAAATCACGGATGGCTTTTTCGTCCAGTGTTTCGCTTTCGAGCAGCGCACGTGCACCACGCTCCAGAACGGTGCGGTTGACGCTGAGCGTGGCGGTAGCCTGTTCAAAACCTGCCATCACAATGCCCCGTATCGCTTCGTCGATGCGCTTTTGCGTGCTTTCCGAGGCCTGACTGCCGCGCGGCATGAGGCTTGCCGGCAGATCTATCATTTGCTGGTGTTGCGGCTCAAAGGCGACGTAGCCCAAGCCTTCATCCATGCCATAGCGGGTAACCATGTCGCGGGCGATGTCGGTGGCTTTTGCCAGATCATCGGCGGCGCCCGTGGAGAGCACGTTGAATATCAACTTTTCAGCAGCCCTCCCTCCCAGTAGCACGGCTATCTTCTGCTCCAGTTCGGGGCGCGTCATCACGTAGCGATCTTCGGTGGGCCGCTGGATGGTGTATCCCAAAGCGCCAATGCCACGCGGGATGATTGATACTTTGTGCACCGGGTCGGCGCCCGTCTGAGCTAGCGCAACCAGTGCATGACCCATCTCGTGATAGGCGACGGCCTGGCGCTCCCGGGGGTTGAGCACGCGGTTTTTGCGTTCCAGGCCGGCGACGATGCGTTCGACGGCGGCCGTGAAGTCGGGCAGTGTCACCTGCTCTGCTTTACGCCGTGTGGCTACCAATGTGGCTTCGTTCACGAGGTTGGCCAGGTCTGCGCCGCTGAAACCCGGGGTCAGGGCGGCTACGTCTTCGAGCTGAAGTGCCGGGTCGAGTTTGACCTTTCGCACATGAACCTTGAGGATGTCTGTTCTACCCTTTCTGTCAGGCCGGTCCACCAGCACCTGCCGGTCAAAACGGCCCGCTCTCAACAAGGCAGGATCCAGGATTTCGGGCCGGTTGGTTGCCGAGAGAATGATCAACCCGACAGACGAGTCAAAACCATCCATTTCCGAGAGGAGCTGGTTCAATGTCTGCTCCTTCTCGTCGTGGCCGCCCAGACCCGGGAAAGCGCCACGTGCGCGACCCAGGGCATCCAGTTCATCGATAAAGATGATGGCTGGTGCACGCTGCCGCGCCTGCTCGAACAGGTCGCGCACACGTGCAGCGCCAACACCGACAAACATCTCGACAAATTCGCTGCCCGAGATGGAGAAAAACGGTACACCTGCTTCGCCCGCTACTGCCTTGGCCAGCAGTGTTTTTCCCGTGCCGGGCGGCCCTACCAGCAACACGCCTTTTGGAATGTGGGCGCCCAGACGCCCATACTCCTTCGGGTGTTTGAGGAAGTCCACCACCTCCTCCAGTTCATGCCGGGCCTCGTCCACGCCGGCCACGTCAGCAAAGGTAACGCCAGTATCCGTCTGGACGTAGACCTTGGCGTTGCTTTTGCCGATCGACAGGAAGCCCCCCATGCCTTGCTTGTCCGCGAAACGGCGAACAAGGAAAAACCAGACGCCAAAGAAGATGAGCGCGGGGGCCGTCCAGGACAACAGATCCCTCAGGAAAGTGTTTTCGACGACTCGCGTGTAGGGAACGCCGTACTTGTCCAGCCGCGCAGCGAGATCCGGCTCAACAATTGTTGCCACCAGCGTGGTTTTGTTCCCGTCAGGGGATTTCAGCCGGCCAATGATGGTACGGTCTGAAACAGTGACCTCCGCTATACGACCCTCGGTCAGGGCTTTCTCAAATTCACTGTAGGGCACCGCCTCTGCCTGCCTGGAGCTTTGCCAGACACTCTGGAGCAGTACAAACAGGACCAGTGCGATCGCCCAATAGCCAAAGTTCCAGCTCTGCTTCTTGTCCAGGCTGCTTCCTAGAGCCATACCGACAGGGCCACTATTCGGCCTCCAGATGGGGTGGACATTGACCTTCGGCGGGCTCACCCGTCTCGGGGTCAATCCAGTCTGCAATGCCAACTTCACGTTCCAGTTCCGGCAGCGTTTCCGTGGAGTCAGCCAAGCGTTCGTCGACGCCCTCGATGACTTCCTTTTCTTCGGGCGAGTCTTCTCCCTCAACGGCTTGCGCGCGCGACGCGGCCTGCCGCTTCCTGGGCTTGGGGTTTGCGCTGGCCACCGCAGTTCCGGATTTGCGCTGACGGGCACTGACCGGAGGGGCACTTTGTCGTTTGCTCATAGATATCCTTCACGCATTGTCGTAACGGCTTGAATCTGGGTGAGGTTACTTGTACAGGGAGAGAGGAGGTTGAGAATTCTCAAACAGGATGCGTCCGATGTCCACAGCGCTGGACTTGGGTACTCACTTTTCCAATGGCAGGGAATTATGCGGGTTTACCCGATAGATAACCCTGCGCTCCAACAGAACTTCCCATCTTGCCTAGACTCAGACCGGTTGCATTTTCAACCCTCTGGAGACTTTCCATGCTGCGCGAAGACCTGAAATCTGAATTCAACTCCCTGGTTCCCGGCCAGACCACCGAGCAGGGCGCCACGCGCCGTACGGCGCTCAAAGTGGCGCTGGGTGTTGGCTACGCCGCTGCAGCCATGCCCATCATGGCCCAGACGGCCATCAAGACATCGTCGGAAGGTCTGAAAACCGGCGAAGTTAGTTACGACGTGGGTGGCTTCAAGGTGCCGGCCTATTTCGCTGCGCCTGAAGGCAAGACCAATTTGCCGGTCGTGCTGGTCATTCAGGAAATTTTTGGTGTTCACGAGTACATCGCCGATACCTGCCGGCGTTTCGCCAAGGCCGGCTATCTGGCGATCGCGCCCGAACTGTATGCCCGCCAGGGCGACCCCACGAAATACGGCGAGATCGCCAAGCTGATTGCGGAAGTGGTGAACAAGGTGCCCGATGCCCAGGTGATGGGCGATCTGGACGGCGCTGTGAAATGGGCAGGCACGAATGGTGGCAACGTGGACAAAGTGGCGGTTACCGGCTTTTGCTGGGGCGGACGCATCACCTGGCTGTATGCGGCGCAGGGCCCGGTCAAGGCAGGTGTGGCCTGGTACGGCCGCATGGTGGGCACGCCAAATGACCTGATGCCGAAAAACCCGATCGACCTGGCTGCCAGCATGAAGGCGCCCGTGCTTGGCCTGTATGGCGAAAAAGACGGTGGCATCCCCCTTGACACGCTTGATAAGATGAAAGGAGTTCTGGCCACGGGTAACGCTGCGTCCAAAGCCGCGCAGTTTGTGGTGTACCCTGACGCTCCGCACGCGTTTCATGCCGACTACCGGCCCAGCTACCGCAAGGAAGCGGCCGAAGACGGTTTCAAAC
>Ga0116176_10001071_pt1 | contig 21754 bp, 16 predicted proteins | sample AD_STIC08_MetaG_FD_89803 | JGI IMG/M metagenome (GOLD analysis project Ga0116176, IMG submission 89803) | Active sludge microbial communities of municipal wastewater-treating anaerobic digesters from USA - AD_STIC08_MetaG | ecosystem: Engineered > Bioreactor > Anaerobic > Digestate | place: USA...
AGTGACTGGCCGGAATGCAGCAGGCCGGCCAGTCCGGTCAGCGAGTTGATCCAGACGAAGGCCACGGACACGCCACTGGCATCGCGCGTCGGCATCCAGCGCGCGAACAGCAACAGCGGGGTCAGGAAGATCGCGCCGCCGGTGCCGGTCAGGCCGGACAGCGTGCCGATGGCCGCGCCGATGAACAGGCCGGCCATCCACGGCACGTTGCGGCCGCGCGACGCCTCGTCCTCGGCTTCGGCGCGCGATGCATGCCGGAACACGCCAATGGCGGCGGCCAGCAGCACGACGCCGAGCAGTAGCGAATAACTTTCCTTCGGAAGTTTCACTTGCGCAGAGAGGAACGCGGCCGGTGCAGAGGCGAGCACGAAGGGCAGCACGTTGCGCCAGCGCACATGGCCACCGCGCCACCATCGGAACAAGCCGATGCCGCCCACCAGCAGGTTCAATGCCAGCGCGGTGGGGCGCACCTGTTCTGGCGCGAAGCCGAGCAGCGCCATCGAGGCGATGTAGCCGCTCGCGCCGGCATGCCCGACCGACGAATACAGCACCGCGACCGCAAGGAACAGCGCGGCCAGCAACAGGTCGGTGCTGCTCACGGTGCCGCCTGCGCTCCGATGGTCTGGTTCAACAGTTGCGCGAGCCGCCATGCCGCCTGGCGCACGCGCTGTTCGGCCAGCGGGCGCATCGCGTCCAGGTAGGCGCTGTCCATCGTGTGCGTGTCCTCGGGCGGGTAAATGCCGCGCGCCTCGATCAGCCGGCAGGATTCACCGGCCCAGGCCAGCGGCATCACGTCATGCGCGGACGGTGCGGGGAACGGCGGCCACGGCAGCGTGTCGAGCTTGCCCGCATAGGCCGGCAGGTCGAGGCGGCGACCGGCCAGGATGTAGTAGTCCCAGATCGAGTGCAGGTTGGTACCCATCACGCCATCGACGTACTTGTTGCGGTTGTAGGCCTCGGGTTCGATCGGCGTGCGCAGGCTGACCTGGAAACCGTTGCCGCCGCTGTCGGTGCGGCTGCCGGCATGCATCGGCTGGTGCGCGTCGCCGATGAAATGGACGATGAACTTCAGTGCATCGCGGCGTGCTTGGATCGGCTGGCTGCGGTCGGCGAGGATCGCGCGCTGGGCTTGGATCGCGCCGACCACGCAGTTGCCGTCCGGGCAGTCGCGGGCCAGGTCGAAGCCGCAGCCGCCGCCCTTGGCGTTGATGTAGTGCCACTTCGACGTAGCCTTGAAGCGCGGCGGGTCGCTGTCGCGCAGGTCGTCGGCCCATGAGGCCACGCCGGCCAGCGTCGGATCCGGTTCGCCGGCCAGCAGGCGTGCGACCTCGGCCTTGGCGGTCGGATCAAGGTGGCGTTCGGCAAGGTCGCCGACCAGCGCATGGCCGAGCCGGCCCCAGGCGAAGGCGGTGGAGGCGATGCCCAGGCAGAGCAGGGCGACGAGGATGCGGAATCTGCGGGGATTGGCCATGCCGGCAGGATAGCCCGGCATGGCCGATGGCGGTATGACAGCCCCGCGTCAGAGCGCGAACACGTAGGCGATGCCGTACACCGACGGATCGATGTTCACGGTGTTCCTGGTACCGAGGTTGGCGCCGTTGAGCTTGACCTTGGTGTCGATGTCGATCTTGCGGTAGTCGATGCGGATCGCGCCCTTCTCGCCGACCTTGAAATCCACGCCAAGGTGCGCGGCGAGGCCCCAGGAATCCGACAGGTCCAGGTTGGCGCCGGCGATCGCGCCTTCCGCCTTGGAGCTGAAGAACGTCGTGTAGTTCACGCCGATGCCGACGAACGGCTTCACCTTGCCCTGGCCGAAGTGGTACTGCAGCGAAACCGTGGGCGGCAGGTGCTTGGTGGAGCCGACCTTGCCCACCCCGACGACGCTGATGTCGTGCTGGAAGGGCAACGCAGCCAGCACTTCCACGCCGAGGTTGTCCTTGAGGAAATATTCGCCGGTGATCGTCGGGCGGACGTTGCTGCCCACGTCCATCTTCAGGTTGCCGAGCGGGGTCGCAGTCAACGTGCCGTTGTCGGATTTCGGGGCGACGTTGTGGGCACCGATGCCGACGGTCCACGTGCCGGCGGACTGGGCGAGGGCGGGCGTGGCCCCAAGTGCGAGGACGGCGGCAAGGGCGATGCGGAGGGTGTTCATGCAGGGGCTCCAGTGGGGTTTGTTTCAACTGGAACCAGTCTCCGCCCGCGGCGACATGCGCTCATTGACCACGATCAATTCCGGCGTCCGGGACTGCCGCGGACGATTCGGTAGAATGCGGGCTTCCCCACGAACCATCCGCCAGGAGACTCCATGGCCATCAAGGTCGGCATCAACGGTTTCGGTCGCATCGGGCGCTGCGTGTTCCGCGCAGCGGTGCAGAACTTCGGCGACGACATCGAGATCGTCGCGATCAACGACCTGCTGGAGCCGGATTACCTGGCATACATGCTCCGCTACGACTCCGTGCACGGCCGCTTCAAGGGCGATGTGTCGGTCAAGGACGGCCAGCTGGTCGTCAACGGCAAGACCATCCGCCTGACCGCGGAACGCGATCCTTCCAACCTCAAGTGGGACGAGGTCGGCGCCGACGTGGTGCTGGAATCCACTGGCCTGTTCCTGGACAAGGACAGCGCGGGCAAGCACCTGGCCGCTGGCGCGAAGAAGGTGATCCTGTCGGCGCCGTCGAAGGACGACACGCCGATGTTCGTGCACGGCGTGAACTGCAAGTCCTACGCCGGCCAGGCGATCATCAGCAACGCGTCCTGCACCACCAACTGCCTGGCCCCGCTGGCCAAGGTGCTGGACGACAAGTGGGGCATCAAGCGCGGCCTGATGACCACCGTGCATGCGGCCACCGCGACCCAGAAGACCGTCGACGGTCCGAGCAACAAGGACTGGCGCGGCGGCCGCGGCATCCTGGAGAACATCATCCCGTCGTCCACCGGTGCCGCCAAGGCCGTGGGCGTGGTGCTGCCGCAGCTGAAGGGCAAGCTCACCGGCATGTCGTTCCGCGTGCCGACCAGCGACGTCTCGGTGGTCGACCTCACCGTTGAACTCGAGAACCCGGCGACCTATGCCGAGATCTGCGCGGAGATGAAGGCGCAGTCCGAAGGCGCGCTGAAGGGCATCCTGGGCTACACCGACGAGAAGGTGGTCGCCACCGATTTCCGCGGCGATGCGCGCACCAGCATCTTCGACGCCGAGGCCGGCATCGCGCTGGACGATACCTTCGTCAAGCTGGTCAGCTGGTACGACAACGAATGGGGCTACAGCAACAAGTGCCTCGAAATGGTCAAGGTCGTCGCCGCGTAAGCGCGCGATGGCGGACCGCGACCGCCAGCCCGAAGCCCCGCACCTGCGGGGCTTCGCTGCTTGTGCGGCCTGCATGCCGGCGGTTCGCGTGTGGACATGACGCCGGACGCGCCAATCGCGGGATGGAGCCTGCGCCGCGAACTCACCCGCATGCTGGTGCTGACCGCGCTGCTGCCGGCGCTGCTGTTCGGCATGGCCCTGCTATGGAGCCAGTGGCAACGCGACCAGGACGACCTCAAGCTCAGGCTGGGCTCCAACGCGCAACTCAGCGCCAATGCGATCGACGATTTCCTGCAGGGCCAGCTCTCCGGCGTCGAGTTGATGGCCGACGGGTCGATGCGGTCCGGACGAACGCTCGACGAGGAACTCGGCAAGCTCTTGCGTGCGTACCCGGCGATGCTGCGCGCGCTGGCGACCGACCGCGAAGGCAACATCGTCGAGGCGCGCTCGACGAACGGACGGCCTGCCGCGCTTGCCGCCGAACGGGTGGCCGACCGCGAATGGTTCCTCGCCGTCCGCGCGGGAGGGCGTCCGCACGTCTCGGATGCCGACCGGGCGCGGCTCTACGGCAGCGAGCCGTTGGTCGCGGTTTCCGCGCCGATGCGGCGCGACGGCGCGTTCGATGGCGTGCTGCAGGCCTCCATCCCCATCGAGCAGTACATCCGTGTGCGGTCGGACAACCTGCGGCGGCGCGGGTTCGAGCTGTTGCTGCTCGACCGACAGGATCGTGTCGTCCATGCGAGCAAGGCGCTGCGCTGGCAATTCCTCGATGCGACCGGCACGGTGGGTGCGCTGATCCGTCGGGGTGCGGCACGGCCTGGCCAGCCCGGGCAGATGCGCACACGCGGTGGCTTGTTGCGGAACGGCGAGGACGCCTACGTGCATGCAGTGGTCATGCGCACCGGCTGGGTGGTCGCGATCATCGCCCCGGAGCAGCGCATGCTGGCGCCGGCGCTGCCACGCGTGGGGCTGCTGTTCGGGCTGCTCGCGGTGACCACGCTGGGGGTGCTGTTCGCACTGTGGCGACTGCGCCGGTTGCTGGCCGCCAGCATGGGTCGGCTGCTCGCCAGCCTGCACGGGTATGCGCTGGGTGGCAGCCTGGATCCCGCGCAACTCACCCGGATGCCGGAGGAGTTGCAGCCGTTGGCAGGCGGGATCGGCGACCTCGCCGCGCGCATGAACGCCGCCTTCGGCGAGTTGCAGCAGGTACTGGACCAGCGCGAGCACATCATCGAGGAGCGCACCGAATCGCTGCGCCTGGCGGTCAGCGACCTCGACCGGCTCAGCCGCACCGATGCCCTGACCGGCAGCCTGAACTATCGCGGTTTCCAGGAGGCCGGCGAGCGCTTGTGGAAGGAGGCGCGCGCGACGGGCGCGGAACTGTCGGTGCTCGCCCTCGATATCGATCACTTCAAGAAATACAACGATCTCTACGGGCATGCCGAGGGCGATGGCGCGCTGCGCCGGTTCGCCGGCGCGGTGAGCAGTGCCCTGCTGCATGCGGACGACCTGCTGGCCCGACCGGGTGGCGAGGAATTCGTGGTGTTCCTTCCCGCCAGTACGCAGGAACAAGCGATGCGTGTCGGCCAGCGCGTGTGCGAACGGGTGCGCAGCGCCGATATCGTCCATGCGGCATCGCCGGAAGGACGGATGACGGTCAGCATCGGCGTGGCCAGCGTGCAGCCCGGCGACGACGATGTCGAACAGATGCTGCGTCGCGCCGATGCCGCGCTGTATCGCGCCAAGGCCGCGGGCCGCAACCGGGTCAGCGATTGAAGATGCGGGTGCGCAGGCCTGCGCATCGCCGCGTCATGTTGCAAAAGCCGGGGGCATCGCCGAGGCTGCCGGCACGGCGGCACGAGGAGTGGGGATGGAAGGCTTGATCGCGCTGTTGGTGTTGGCGGTGCTTGCGGTGCCTGTGCTGCTGGTGGTCGCGCTGGCGTCGATCTCCGGCTTGAAGCAACGCGTCGGCGCGCTGGAACAGCAACTTGCCGCGCTGCAGCGACGCCCGGTGGCGCCGGCGGCTTCGGCAGCGGCTCCGGAGCCGACGCTGGCTGAGCTGGTGCGCCAGCCGGCGCCACCACCTTCGCATCCCGCACCGCAGGTAGCACCGCTGCCGGTGCAGGACGCGCCCGTCGCGCCACCGGCGCGCGCCGCCGAGCCACCCGCGCCGCAGGTCGGCGAGCCGATGGCGTCGATGCCGAGTCCCGCGTCCGTGCCGCGTCCGATCCCGCGCCCGCAGCCCGCGAAGCCCGCCACGCCGGGCATCGCGACGATCGCCATGCGCGCGGTGCAACGCTGGTTCACCGTGGGCAACGTGCCGGTGAAGATCGGCATGCTGGTCCTGCTCGCGGGCGTGGCGTCGTTGCTGAAATACGGTGCCGACCAGGGCTGGTTCTCGATGCCGCCGGAGTTGAAGCTGGCCGGGGTGGCTGCCGCCGCGCTCGCCGCACTGGTGTTCGCCTGGCGCAAGCGCGCGAGCAACCGCGTGTTCGCGCTGAGCCTGCAGGGCGGCGCGATCGGCGTGCTGCTGCTGGTGGTGTTCGCCGCGTTCAAGAATTTCGGGATGCTGCCCGCGGGCGCGGCGTTCGCGTTGAGCATCGTCCTGGTCGCAAGCGCAGGCGTGCTGGCGGTGCTGCAGGACGCCAGGGCACTGGCGGTATTCGCCTTGCTGGCCGGCTTCCTGGCGCCGATCTGGCTGTCCACCGGCAGCGGCAACCATGTGGCGCTGTTCTCGTACTACGCGGTATTGAACGCGGCGATCGTCGGCATCGCCTGGCACAAGGCCTGGCGGATCCTCAACCTGCTGGGTTTCGTGTTCACCTTCGGCATCGGCATCGCCTGGGGCGCACTGGATTATTCGCAGGCGAAGTACGCCAGCACCCAGCCGTTCCTGGTCCTGTTCTTCGCGATGTACCTGCTGATCCCGATCCTGTTCGCGCGGCGTCGCCCGGTCGGCCGGCGCGACCTGATCGATGGCTGCCTGGTGTTCGGCATGCCGCTGGTCGCGTTCTCCTTGCAGGCCGGCTTGCTGGACGGAAAGCGCATGGCGCTGGCGTTCTGCGCGCTCGGCCTCGGCGCGTTGTATGCCGGGCTGTCGTGGTGGTTGCGCCGGCGCAAGGGCTTTGACGTGCTGGCGCAGTCGCATGCCTTGCTCGCGGTCGGCTTCGCCACGCTGGCGGTGCCGCTGGCGTTGTCGGCGCAGGCGACCGCCTGCGTGTTCGCGCTGGAAGGCGCGGCACTGTGCTGGCTCGGATTGCGCCAGCAGCGGTTGTTGCCACAGCTCGCCGGTGCGGGCCTGCAGCTGGCTGCTGCGGTGGCGTTCACCATCGGGTTGACCGCGGCGCGTTTTTCGCCGGCCGCGGAGGCCTCGGCGCCGATCGCCAATGCCGCGTTCATGGGCGCCCTGCTGGTTGCGATCGCGGGTTTCGCCAGCGCGTGGGCGTATCGCCAGGCCAGGAACGACGGCATCGCCGGCCTCTACTACGGATGGGGACTGGCTTGGTGGGTCGGCAATGGCCTCAATGAAATCGTGCGTTTCCTGGGCCATCGCGATGAGCCCGACGCGCTGCTCGCCTTCGCCGCGCTCACCGGTTGGCTGGCGGCGGAGGTGCATCGCCGCCGTCCTGCCGGTGCACTTGCATCGACCGGACTGGCAGCGCTGGCGTCGGCCGTGCCGCTCGCGCTGTGGCAGAGCGGTGTCCATGAGCAGCCCTTCGCCGGCAATGGCGCGTGGGCATGGGTCGTCTATGCGCTGCTCGGCATCCGCAGCCTGCAATGCCTGCGCGATGGCGAACACCGGTTGGCATCGCCGGCGCAATTCACCTGGTGGCTGGTATGGCCGCTGGTGGCGAGCCTGCTGCTGGGCTGGTTGCCGAGCCGCTTCGACGGCATGGGCGACGGCTGGCGGGCTGCGTTGATCGCATCGCCCTGGCTCGCGGTGGCGGCGCTGGCGTTGTATCGCTGGCGCTGGTTGTCGATGCCGCTCGGCGAGGCCTTCGATGGCTGGCGTGGTCGCCTGCTGGCCGTGTTGTTCGCCGTGCTGGGCCTGTGGTGGCTGGTCTCGCTGTTCGATGCCGGCGCAGCATCGCCGCTGCCGTGGTTGCCCGTGCTGAACCCGATGGAGCTCGTGCAACTCGCCGTGCTGGTGCTGGCGCTGCGCTGGCAGCTGCCGGCGGGCGGTCGCTTGTCGTCGTCGCGCATCGTGCTGCTGTCCGGGTTGGCCTTCGCCTGGATCACCTCGGTGGTGCTGCATGCCGTGCATCACTGGGGCGGGGTGGCCTGGAACGATGCATTGCTCTCGTCCAGCCTGGCGCAGACCAGCCTGACCGTGGTGTGGAGCGTGCTGGGCGTGATTGGCTGGGTGCTGGGTTCGCGTCGTGGCCAGCGCATGTTGTGGCTGGCCGGCGCGGTGCTGATGGGCGTGGTGCTGGCCAAGCTGGTGCTGGTCGATCGGCAGCACCTGGGCAACCTGCTCGGCATCGGTTCGTTCATCGCCTACGGCCTGTTGTGCACGGTGGTTGGCTACCTCGCGCCGGCCCCGCCGCGCAGTGCCGACGCCGACCTCGACGCAAAGGAGACCGCGGCATGAAGAAGCTCGCATGGTGGTCGTTGCTGCCGTTGGTGGCGTTCGCCGCCACACGCGACGACTACGCCAGCCAGTGGCCGCTTGCCCTGCAACGCGAGGACAGCGGTGCGTATCGCGTCGTGCTGGATCGCGAGGTTTACCGCCAGCTGCGATCGCCACGGCTGCGGGACCTGGTCGTGGTCAATGCGCAGGGGACGCCGGTGGCGACCGCGGTGTTTCCCGCCGATGCACCACTGGCGCAATCCGGCACGACGGTCGCCTTGCCGTGGTTCCCGTTGCCGCTCGACGCCGGAGCATCCCGCCAGGACATCGCGGCGATCAGCGAGATCGCCACCGACGGCAGCCTGCGCCGGGTCGAAATGCGTGCACCCGGCGATGCGACGGCCGCGACGGGCGATGGCGGTTTCGTGGTCGATGCCAGCCAGCTGCGCGTTCCATTGGCGGCGTTGCGCATCGCGTGGTCGGATGCCGCCGCGTTCGATCGCGGCTATCGCGTCAGCGCCTCCGACGACCTGCGCCAGTGGCGCGAGGTCGATGCCGACGCGCGCCTCGTGCAGCTGCAGAACAACGGCCGGCGCATCGTCGAGGATCGCATCGCGTTGCCGGCGGTGCAGGCGCGGTATTTGCGCCTGTTGCCGGGTTCGACGCAGGCCAGTGCATTGATCGTCACCGGCGTCATCGCGGAGCCCGTCGGGCAAATCGCCGAACCGGCGTTGCAGTGGGAGGCATTGCAGGGCAAGCGCGTCGACACGCCGCAAGGCGCGACCTTCGAGTACACGCTCGACGGTCGTTTTCCCATCGAAGCAGCGGACGTGGGGTCGACCGGCAACAGCACGCGCGGCTGGACCCTGGAGCGGCGCGACGACCCGCAGTCCGCATGGCAACCTGCGGCGCCGCCGTGGATGGCGTATCGCCTGGACAGCGCGGGCACCTCCAGCCGGTCGCCGCCGCAGCCGCTGCACGTGGGCTCGCGCGATCACCATTGGCGCCTGCGCGCGCGCGATGCCTTCGATGGCGCGCCGCCGTTGTTGCGCCTGGGCTACCGGCCGGAAGTCGTGGTGTTCCTCGCCGAAGGCGCTCCGCCGTTCGCGTTGCTCGCCGGCAGCGCACGGGCATCTCGCCAGGAGGCGCCCTTGCCGCAGCTGGTGGATGCGCTGCGTGCCGAGCGCGGTCGCGACTGGCAGCCCGCCACCGCCAGCCTCGGCAAGCGCGAGTTGCTCGCTGGCGATGCCGCGTTGCAGCCGCTTGAGCCACCCACCGACTGGAAGCGCTGGCTGCTGTGGGGCGTGCTGGTGGTCGGAGCCGCGCTGGTGGCCGGCTTCGCCGTCAGCCTGTTGCGGGGCAAGCCGGCGGGTTGAGCGCCGTTTGCGGCGACCGCGCGCGGCCGGGACAATGGGTGCCTTCGTCCCCCGCAGGAATGCCATGTCCATCGTCCGCATGACCGACCTCGACCTGACCGGCAAGCGCGTGCTGATCCGCCAGGACCTCAACGTGCCCGTTGCCGATGGCAGGGTGACCTCCGACCAGCGCATCACCGCGTCCATCCCGACCCTCAGGCTGGCGCTGGAGAAAGGCGCGGCGGTGATGGTCACCTCGCATCTCGGCCGTCCGAAGGAAGGCACGTGGAGCGAGGCCGATTCGCTGGCGCCGGTCGCGGCGCGGCTGTCGGAATTGCTCGGTTTCGAGGTGCCGCTGGTGCGCGATTACCTGGACGGCGTGGACGTGCAGCCCGGCCAGCTGGTGCTGCTGGAAAACTGCCGGATGAACATCGGCGAGGGCAAGGACGACGAGGCCTTGTCGAAGCGGTACGCCGCGCTGTGCGAGGTGTTCGTCATGGATGCCTTCGGCACCGCGCACCGCGCGCAGGCCTCGACGCACGGCGCGATCCGCTTCGCGAAGCAGGCCGCGGGCGGACCGTTGCTGATGGCGGAGCTCGATGCACTCGACAAGGCGCTGGCCAGCCCGGCGCGACCGCTGCTCGCTATCGTCGCTGGATCGAAAGTTTCGACCAAGCTGGAACTGCTGTCCTCGCTGGTCGGCAAGGTGGACCAGTTGATCGTTGGCGGCGGCATCGCCAACACCTTCATCGCCGCGCTCGGCCATGGCGTCGGCAAGTCGCTGGTGGAGATGGACCTGATCGATACGGCGAAGCAGATCATGGCCGATGCCAAGGCGCGCGGCGCGGACATCCCGTTGCCGCTCGACGTGGTGGTCGCGCCTGCATTCGCCGCGGATGCGCCGGCCACGATCAAGCGCATCGACGAAGTCGGCGCCGACGACATGATCCTCGACATCGGCCCCCGGACCGCGCAGGCCTACGCGGCACTCATCGCGAAGGCCGGCACCGTGGTCTGGAACGGCCCGGTCGGCGTGTTCGAGTTCGACGCCTTCGGCCACGGCACCGAAGCGGTGGCGCGCGCGATCGCGGCCTCGCCGGCATTCTCGATCGCCGGCGGTGGCGACACCCTGGCCGCGGTCGACAAGTACGCGATCGAGAATGACGTCTCGTACATTTCCACCGGCGGCGGTGCGTTCCTCGAATTCCTCGAAGGCAAAACCTTGCCGGCGGTCGCGGCGCTGGAGGCGCGCGGGGTGGTAGCGTAGGACGGCAGTCAAATGGAGTTGCGCATGTTGCGATGGATGGCGATGGTGCTGGCCTTCGGGCTGGCCATGGGGTCGGCCCGGGCCGATGAGTTCGCGAGCGGTGGGTTCTCGTTCCGCACCGGGGAGGTGCCGGCGTTCGTCGAGGACCGCCCGTTGCCGTCCGAATGGCCGGCTGCCGCACCAGGCGCGCAAGACGAGCAGTGGCGGTTCTGGCGCTACGACCGCCAGGTCGACCACCGTCCCGGCGCCGATGTCGCCTACACCGACTACGTCTATGAACCGCGCTCGCAGGGCAACATCGCCGACGCCGGCCGTTTCGACCTGTCATTCAACCCGGACTACCAGCAACTGACCCTGCATCGGGTCGAATTGCGCCGCAATGGCCGTTGGGAATCGCGGCTCAAGCCGAAGGACATCTCGATCGCCCGCCGCGAGCGCCAATTCGAGCAGGACATCGCCGATGGCCTGGTGGCGGCGCTGATCGTGATCGAGGACGTGCGTGCCGGCGACGTGGTTCGGATCAGCTGGAGCGTGACCGGCAGCAACCCGATCCTGGCGGGCCAGTTCTCCGAACAGGCCCGGCTGGCGTTCTCGCACCCGATCCTCGACCTGCGCCTGCGCGCCTACTATGCGCCGGGCACGCAGATCGCATCGCACCTGGAAAACGGAGCGCCCGCGCCCACCGTCTCGACATCGGCCGATGCCACCGTGGTCGAAGTCCGTGCGGCCGCGGTCGATCGCCTGCAGGACGAGGGCGACTACCCGGTCTGGTACCAGCCGTATCCCCTGGTCCAGTTCGCGCCGCGCCGCAGCTGGGCGGACGTGGTGGCGTGGGCTCTGCCGCTGTATCCGGACCAGTCCGGGGTCGCGTTGCCGGCCGACCTGGAGCAGCGGATCGCGCAGTGGAAGAAGATCGGCCCCGCCAGCGAACGCCTGCAGGCGGCGCTGCGCGCGGTACAGGACGAGGTCCGCTACTTCGGCGTGGAGACCGGTACCAGTTCGCATCGCCCGCGCATGCCGAACGAGGTGTGGACGCGGCGCTTCGGCGATTGCAAGGACAAGACGTGGCTGCTGGTGACGGTGCTGCAGCGCCTCGGCATCCGCGCCATGCCGGCGCTGGTGAATACCGACCGCGGCCGCGGCACCCAGGGCTATGCGCCTTCGGCCGACGTCTTCGACCACGTGATCGTGCGCGCTGAACTCGATGACCGTGCCGTGTACGTCGATCCGACCATGCGCCTGCAGGGCGGTGCGCCGGAGCGTGGCGACCTGTCCGGCTACGGGTTCGTGCTGCCGGTGGCTGCCGGCCAAGCGGCACTCGCCGAGGTGCTGGCGCCCGTCGATGCGTTGGAAGGGGTGAAGACCCACGAGCACTACGCGGTCGATGGCGATGGCCTGCGCCTGGAGGTCACCAGCGAGTTCGCCGGCATGAGTGCGGACCAGACCCGGCGCGCGCTCGACGAGGAACGCATCGAGGATCGCGGTCGCCGTTACACCGAGTACTACGGCAAGCGCTACGGCGCGATCCAGTCGCTGCAGCCGCCTGTGGTCGAGGACGACCGCGCGCGCAACGTGATCCGCGTCCGCGAAACCTATCGGCTCGGTGCACCCTGGCAACGGGAGGGCGACACACGCAGCCTGGACCTGGAGGCGGAAGCGCTGTCCGCGGTCAGTGCCTTGCCCGACCGCACCGATCGTCGCGGTCCGCTGTACTTCGCGCGTCCGGGGCGTTACGTGCAGGAAGTCAGCGTGGAAGCGCCGGCCGGCTGGGTGCCGCGCTTCGCCCGCGAGGACGAGCGCATCGACTCGAAGGCGTTCGGCTACAAGCGCACGCTCGAGCCCACCGAAACCGGCGCGCGCCTGCGCCATGAACTGGACGTCCGCCAGCGCGAGGTCGAGGTCGCGCAGGTGCAGGCCCACGTCAGCGACCTGCGCAAGTTGCGCGAGGGCAGTTCTTCGCGCTTGCGCTACCGCGCGCCGGCCAGCGCCGAAGCCGCCGACCGCGAGGCGCGCCTGCGGTCGCTGCTGCAGGACGCCATGGAAGGAAAACAATGATGAGGATTCGCCGCCGGGCCGCCCTGGCCCTCGCTGTTGCGCTGGCCGCGGGCCCAGGCCTTGCCCAGTCCCCGGCGAAGGTCGATGCCGCCGGCCTGTGGGACGCGTTCCTGGCCAAGGCCACGCCGGATGACGTCAATACCGCACTGGATGCATTGGCTGCAGTGGATTACGGGCTGGATTCGGTCGATGCCGGCAAGTGTCGCGACAAGGCGGCCGACCTGGCGCGTGCGCAGGTGCTGGCGCCGGTCTCGATCGCGGTGCAGCGCGCTGCCCTGCTGTGCGCCGAGGCGACCGGCGACCACCCCGCGGCCGAACGCGCCACCGCCACCATCGCGGCCCTGGCCCGGCAGGCATTCGCCGACGCGGATCGTGGCGCATGGCCGCGTCCCGTGCGCATCGTGTCGCCCGCGGATGCCTATGCGCTGTTCGCCTCGGCCGGGTTGGAATTCCGCTACGAGATGTACCCGCAACTGCGTCCCGCGCCGTATTTCCCGCTGGTGATCGCCGCGGCATCGCCGACCACCGGTGTGGAGCGCGTCGTGCGGTTCGACTATGTCGACGTGTTGCAGGCGATCGACCGCGAGGATCCCGCCCATGGCACCCCGCGTTTGCGGATGGCCTACTCCGAGTCGTTCGTGGACAGCGCGGCCAAGCGCGAGGACATCGCCGCGGTCGACCTGCTGGCGGTGCAGGAAGCGATCGCCGAAGACGCACCGGCCAAGCGCGTGGATGCCCTGCGCGCCGCGGTGCAGGCCGGGGGCCTGCATGCGGCCACCACCTGGCTGGCGGTGTGCGTCAACACACCATCGAGGGGCTGTGGCGACGGCCTGGTGGATGCGCTGCTGCCGCTCGCAGAAGCCCGCCATGCCTACCCCATGATGCTGCTCGCCAACGCCTACCTGGAGGGCGTCGGCGTGCCGCGCGACCAGGCCTCGGCAGAGGCCATGCTCGACGCCGCCGATCGCCTGTGGGAACAGCGCGGGGCCTCGGTCGCCTTTGCCGAAGTGCAGTCGTTGCTGCATCCCGGGCAACCGCTGGCGCCGTTCCTGCGCAAGCGCCTCGATGCCGCGCACGCGGCCGGCCACCCGGCGGCCAGGGTCGTCGCGGTCGCAATGGACATGGGACGCGAGGATGGCAAGTACGTCCTGTCCCCGGCCGATGAGGCGCTGCTCGCGGATCCCGCCCACAACGGCACCGGCCAGGGCCTGTTCAAGCTCGCTGCCTGGCATGAGGATCGCGACAAGGCCGTGTCGGACGCTTACCTGAAGCGAGCCGCGGAGGCCGGCAACGCGTCCGCGTTGCGCATCGTGTCCCTGCGCCTGCGCGAGGCCGAGGGCAATCGTCCCGCAGCGCCCACCACCATCGCCTGGCTGGAGAAAGCCGCGAACGGCGGCGATCCGGTGGCCATGCGCTACCTGGCCTGGCGTGCGCTGTCGGATGGCGGCCCGCGCCGTGCGGAGGACTGGTTGATGCACGCCGCCGCGCAGGGCGATGTGGATGCGCTGTTCTTCCTCGCCAGCCTGTGGGCAGGCGGCTACAAGGACATGAGTGGCGATGCGGCGCGGGCGAAGGACCTGTACGAATCGCTGGCCCTCGTCGACGGCCAGGGACCACGCGCGCGCCGGATGCTGGCCTCGATGGCGATCGAAGGCAACGGCATGTCGAAGGATCCTGCGCGTGCCAAGGCATGGTTGTTGCAGGATGCCGAAGCGGGCGACGTGGAGTCGCAGGCCGAGCTGGGCGGGCGACTGCTGGGCTCCAGCCTGGGTGCCAGCGACGAGGCCGCCGGCCGCAAGTGGTTGGAGCGGGCGATCGCATCCGGTTCGATCGATGCGATGAACGAGTACGGGCTGTGGCTGCACAACGCAGGCAAGGATGCGGCAGACCGCGCGCGCGGCGTGCAGTTGGCCAGGCAGGCGGTGGAAAAGGACGATGCCGGTGCCCTGAACAACCTCGCATGGATGCTGTGCACCTCCACACATGACGATGTGCGCAAGCCGGCCGATGGCATGACGTATGTCGCCAGGCTGGAAAAGATGCCCGACCTCACCCCCGGCACGGTCGATACGCTGGCCGCCTGTTACGCAGCGGTGGGGCAGTATCCGCGCGCGGTGGAACTGCAGCAGCAGGTGATCGCGGACATGCGCAAGCGTCCGGCCCCGGCCCTCGCCAACATCAAGGAAATGGAAGCGCGGCTGGCGCTCTATCGTGCGGGCAAGCCGTATATCGAAGTACCCGCGAAGCGCTGAGCCGAGGACGCCATCGGCATTGTCCGGCGAGCCATCGCCGGTCGCGGTGCTGTGCTAGCGTTCGCCGCCACAGGAGCCCGCACACATGACCGCACGCAAGACCGAACAGGCCGCTGTCCCGCACCAGCGCCGCACCCGCATCGTCGCCACCCTGGGGCCGGCCACGGATCCGCCCGAGATGCTGGAAGCCGTGTTGCGCGCGGGCGTGGACGTGGTGCGGTTGAACTTCTCCCACGGCGATCCCTCGGCGCAGGTGGCGCGTGGGGAAGCCGTGCGTGCGATGGCGCTGAAGATCGGCCGCGAGATCGGCATCCTCGCCGACCTGCCGGGCCCGAAGATCCGCGTCGAGACCTTCGCCGAGGGCAAGGTCGCGCTGAAGGCGGGCAATCGCTTCGACCTGGTCGCCAGCCTCGATGCACCGCCGGGGGATGCGACCCAGGTCGGCGTGAGCTACCTCGAGTTGCCGGGCGACGTGGTCGCCGGCGACGTGCTCTTGCTCGACGACGGCGTCGTGCAACTGCAAGTCACCGCGGTGGAGGGCGAGCGCATCGTCACCACCGTGCTCAACGATTGCTTCCTGTCGAATCGCAAGGGGCTCAACAAGCAGGGCGGCGGTCTGTCGCTGGGCGCGATCACCGAGAAGGACCGCGAGCTGATCGCGATCGCCGCGGGCATGAACGTGGACTTCATCGCGGTGTCGTTCTGCCGCAATGCGGACGACATGAATGAAGCGCGCCGGGTGGCGAAGGCGCACGGCAGCAGTGCCGCACTGGTCGCCAAGATCGAGCGTGCCGAGGCGATCGAGAACCTCACCGAGATCGTCGACGCCAGCGACGTGGTCATGGTCGCGCGTGGCGACCTCGGCGTGGAGATCGGCGATGCCGAATTGCCGGGCCTGCAGAAGAAGATCATCCGCGAGGCGGTCGCGCGCGAGAAGGTCGTGATCACCGCGACGCAGATGCTGCAGTCGATGGTCGACAGCCCGATCCCGACCCGCGCCGAAGTCCTCGACGTCGCGAATGCCGTGATCGACGGCACCGACGCGGTGATGCTCTCGCAGGAAAGTGCCGCTGGCAGCTGGCCGGTGAAGGCAGTGGAGGCGATGGCGCGGATCTGCGTGGGTGCCGAGAAGCAGTTCGTTGCCGACACCGATTTCGAGGCCGCGCAGCGCGGCCTGGAGCGGGCCGACCAGGCCATCGCGATGGCGACCATGTTCCTGTCCGAACACATCGGCGTGCGCGGCGTGGTGGCGATGACCGAGTCCGGCGGCACCGCGCGCTTCCTCTCGCGCTTCCGCTCGTCGGTGCCGATCTTCGCGTTCTCCCGCCACGGGCCGGCGCGCCGCAAGATGGCACTGATGCGCGACGTGTTCCCGATGGACTACGACAGTCGCGGGCAGACTCCGCGCGAGGCCGCGCGCGGCAGCATCCGCCTGCTGGTCGACGCCGGCCTGCTGCAGCCCGGCGACCGCGTGGTGTTCACCAGCGGCGAGCACATGGAAACCCGCGGCGCCACGAATACGCTGCGCCTGCTGGAAATCGGCGAGGACGGACGCGCGGCGGGATTGGGCGAACTCTGAACGGGGCTCGCTTGACAGCCTGATCCGGTCGGGTGTTCATTGAGGTTCCGGTCGATGCCCGAGGTTGCGCGATGTCCTGGACTCGCTTCCTGCTGCCGCTTCCCTTGCTGCTCGCCGGTGCGATGGCATCGGCGACATCGGCCGATGGCGAGGAAGCGCGTGTCGCCAATGAGGGCGGCATCGGCACGTGGTGGCGATTGGCGGACGGGGTCGCGATCGCGGCGCCCGGGTATCCGGAAGCGTCGCTGGCCCAACGCGTCGATGCCTGCCTCTCGGTGGGCTATACGATCCAGCCCGATGGCAGTACGTCCGACCACGTCATCGTGAAGCGCTGGAGCAGTGCGGCGACACCCGAGGCGGTGGCGTGGAACCAGTTCGGCCAAGCCGCATCCAGCGCACTCTCGCAATGGCGCTTCACTCCTCGCGACAACGTCGCGCCAAGGCCGACCTTCACCGTGGCGACATTCACGTTTGTCAGTGGCGATGCCGCGCCGTCCGGGCTGGCTGAACATTGCAAGGTCGCCGACGTGCGCGACGCCCTGCTCGCCGCGCGCCAGGACGCGTATGAACGAGGCGATATCAATCAGAAATGGCTGGATCGCCTGTATCGTGAAACGATGCGCCAGGAGATCCTGAACAATGCCGCAAACCTGTGCAGTCGCAGTCAGAGCACGGCTACGAGTTGCGTGTTCTAGTCAACGAGGAACGAACGATATGTCGATGAAGAAGGCTGTTTTGATCGCGCTGGCACTTGCGGCTGGCTCCGGCGCGCAAGCGCAGGACAGGGTGCGGGTCGTCAACGAAGGCGGCATCCGCGGCGACTGGACGCTCGCGCCGGGCACCCAGCTGTCTGCGCCCGGCTATCCGGGTGCGTTCGCGAAGACGGGCGATGACGTGTGCGTGGCCGTGGGCTACAGGATCCAGCCGGATGGCAGCACCAGCGACTTCTCGCTGTTGAAGACCTGGTCCAGCCGCAGCGGCGAAGGCGAGGCGGTCGAGGGCTACTGGGACGCGTTTTCGCAGGCCGCCGTCGCGGCCCTCCAGCAATGGAAGTTCGCCCCGCGGCCCGAGGTCGGCAAGCCCACCTCGGTGGACACGGTGGCGACGATGACCTTTACCGGCCTGCAGTCCGTCGATGCGGCCACCCTGCGTGGCAAATGCAAGATCGAAGACCTGGCCGCCTTCCTGGAGCAGGTGAAGGTGGACATGGCCAAGCGCAGCGACCTGAATCGGCACCAGATCGAAAACAGCTACCGCCAGCAGACGCGCAGCGACATGGTCCGTACGCCGCGCAACTGACGCAAGGTCCTGCGTCCCGGTCGGGGCGCGGGGCGAGACATGATCGGAACCGGTATCGACAACCAACGGAAGGAGTCGGGCGATGAGGAAGGCAGTGGGAAATGTGAGCACCTTGGCGGTATCGATCCTGCTGTCGTGCCTTGCCTCGGCAGGCGCGTCGGAGCAGGTCAAGGTGGTGCCGGAAGGCGGCCTGGCCAGGGACTGGATCCTCCAGCCTGGCCATGCACTGGCCGCGCCTGGTTACCCGGCCACCTTCGCCGATCGTGGTGACGATGTTTGCGTCGCGATCGGGTATCGCGTGCAGCCGGACGGCACCACCTCCGACTACGTGATGCTGGGCGGCTGGAACAGCAGCAGGCGCGAAAAGGAGCCCGCCAACGGCTACTGGGATGCCTACTCGCAGGCGGGCGCCGCGGCGGTCTCGCAGTGGCGCTTCGCACCGAAGCCGGGCAGCGACATGGCCGCGGTGGACACGGTCGCGGTAATGACGTTCCGTGGCGAATCGTCCACCCGCACCACTGATGAATTGCGTGGAAAGTGCGCGGTGCCGGACCTGGTCGCGCGCATGCACGTCACTCGTCGCTACGAGAACGGGCGCCTGGAGTTCTGGAAGAGCACCAACATGAGGGGGAACTATCAGGCGCGGGCAAGCGTCCGCGAGGCCACGCAAGCTGCAGGAGCGTGGGCTGCCTCCCAGCGCTGAGTCGCGGAAACCACGGGCGTCCCCTTCGGGGGCGCCCGGTGGCGGCTATAATCGTGGGCTCACAAACGCCGCCGGACGCCGCCCATGAGCATCGAACAACTCGCCGAAACCGCCCGCGCGATGGTCGCCCCGGGCAAGGGCATCATCGCCATCGATGAATCGTCCTCGACCTGCGCCAAGCGGTTTGCCGGGGTCGGCATCGAGAACACCGAAGAGAACCGCCGCGCCTACCGCGAGCTGCTGCTGACCGCGCCGAACGCCAACCAGTACCTGTCCGGCGCGATCCTGTTCGACGAGACCATCCGCCAGTCGACCAGGTCCGGCATCCCGTTCGCCAGGTACATGCTCGACAACGGCATGATCCCGGGGATCAAAGTCGACAAGGGCACCCACAACCTCGCCGGGTTCCCGGGCGAAGTGGTGACCGAAGGCCTGGACGGCCTGCGCGATCGCTTGGCCGAGTACTACAAGCTCGGCGCGCGCTTCGCCAAGTGGCGCGCGGTGATCAACATCGGCGACGACATCCCCTCCGGCACTTGCATCGAGGCCAACTGCCACGCGCTGGCCCGCTATGCGGCGCTGTGCCAGGAGCAGGGCCTGGTGCCGATGGTCGAGCCGGAAGTGCTGATGGACGGCGACCATGACATCGAGACCTGCTACGAGGTCACCGAGGTGGTCCTGCGCTCGCTGTTCGATGCGTTGTACAACCAGAGCGTGATGCTGGAAGGCACCATCCTCAAGGCCTCGATGGTCATCCCCGGCAAGGGCTGCGACGAGCAGGCCAGCGTCGAGGAAGTGGCGGAAGCCACCCTGATGTGCCTGAAGTCGTCGGTGCCGGCGATCCTCCCGGGCATCGTGTTCCTGTCCGGCGGCCAGGACGACGAGTCCGCCACCGCGCACCTCGACGCGATGAACCGGATGGGTCCCAATCCGTGGCCGCTGACCTTCAGCTACGGCCGCGCGATGCAGCAGGCCGCGCTCAAGCTCTGGTCGCAGGACATGGCCGGCAATTACGCCAAGGCGCAGCAGACCGTGTTCGAGCGCGCCAAGGCCAATGGCCTGGCGGCGCTGGGGCAATGGGGTGAGTGACCGCGCTTAACCGCTGCCATCCGGCAGCGGTTGCGGGCACGAACGCCCGGGCGCTACGCGCGAGGGCCGGGGCGATTCCCGATAACCGCCCTTTGATCGAACGAAACGCCGGCCCAGCGCCGGCGTTTTCGCATGCGGCGTATGCTGCAATCCATCGTTCCCGGAGCGACCGCATGCAAACCCCTCCCGTCGATCATCGACCCGATGCACGGACGCTGCAGGCTGCGGCCGCGGAGGCCGGGATCCAGTTGCCGGATGCCGCGATCCAGGCATTCCGCGGCGGCCGCATGATCGAGGCGATCAAGCTGGTGCGCGCGGCGAATCCGGGCCTGGACCTGGCGCGCGCCAAGGCCGCGATGGAGCATTTGCAGCGGGCCCAACGCTCCACGGCGAACCTGGCGGGAAGTCATCCCGAAGCCGCTCCACACCACTCGCCGGCACCGCTTGCAAGCCGCACGCGGCCGCCCACGGTGGCCCAGGGCGATCCGCCCGGACAGCTTCGCTGGGTACTGATCGTGCTGGCGTTGCTTGCCGGGGCCGTGTGGTACGTGTTCGGCGGCCAGCCTGGCTGAGTGGCGCAACGCGCGCGCGCGTGTCCGGTTGACGACGGCGTTGCAACGCATCCCCCAGCCGATGGCACGGGAAGCGTCACGGGGTGGTCGCTAGAATCGAACGCCCCCCGCACGAGCCGCCCCATGCCACCACGCAACCGCCGCTTCCTGTTCGTGTCCGTCGCCCTTGCACTGGCCCTTTCCGCTTGCGGAAAGGACGATGCCGCGGCCAAGCCTGCAGGCGGTGGGCGTGGCAATGCCGGCCCGGTGCCGGTGGTGGTCGAAACGGTGCGCGAACAGGCATGGACGGACACGCTGCGCGCGCTCGGCACCGTGCATGCACGCGAGGCCGTCACGGTCACCGCCAAGGTCAGCGAGACCGTCCAGCAGGTGCATTTCGAGAGCGGCCAGGAGGTCGCCCGCGGGGCACCGCTGGTGACCCTCAGCGGCCAGCAGCAACAGGCGTCGCTGGCCTCCGCAGAGGCCACGCTGAAGGAGGCCGAGCAGCTCTTCCAGCGGCAATCGCAGCTGGCATCGCAGCAACTGGTCGCGCGCGCCTCGCTGGATGCGCAACGGGCCACGCGCGACGCCGCCCGTGCGCAGGTCGCGCAGATCCGCGCCAACCTGTCCGACCGGGTGATCCGCGCGCCGTTCGCCGGCGTGCTCGGCATCCGCCAGGTCAGTCCCGGCGCGCTGGTCACCCCGGGCACCGTGATCGCGACGCTGGATGATGTGTCCCGCGTGTTCGTCGATTTCCCGGTGCCGGAAACCGAACTGGCCGGCGTCGCGCCCGGCCAGGCCCTGAGCGGCACCGCAGGCGCGTATGCCGGGCGCACGTTCGATGGCACCGTCGCCACCGTGTCGGCGCGGCTCGACGCGGGCTCGCGCTCGGCCACGGTGCGTGGCGATTTCCCCAATCCGGAGCGCGTGCTCAGGCCCGGCATGCTGGTCGAAGTGACGGTGGCGCGGAGCACCCGGCAGGCGCTGGTGGTGCCGGAGATCGCCGTGCAGCAGATCGGCAGCGAGACCTTCGTCTGGCGGGTCAAGGCGGACGACACGGTCGAGAAGGCCGACGTCGAGGTCGGCGGGCGCATCCCCGGCAAGGTGATGCTGGCGGGCGGCGTGGAAGCCGGCCAGCGGATCGTCACCGAGGGCGTCGGCAAGCTGCAGGCCGGCGCGAAGGTGGCCGCAGGCGCGCCGCAGGCGGCGGCTGCTACTGCCGTAGCGAAGTAAGCCATGAAGCTTTCCGATCTTTCGATCAAGCGGCCGGTGCTGGCCGTGGTGATGAGCCTGCTGTTGCTGGTGCTGGGCGTGATGTCGTTCATGCGCCTGACCCTGCGCGAGCTGCCGGCGATCGACCCGCCCATCGTGTCGGTGCAGGTGGACTATCCCGGAGCCTCGGCCAGCGTGGTCGAGACCCGCATCACCCAGACCCTGGAAGACGCACTGGCCGGCATCGAGGGCATCAACACCATCGACTCCAGCAGCCAGAACGGCGCGTCGCGGGTCAGCATCGAGTTCCTCGCCACGCGCGATATCGAGGCCGCGGCGAACGACGTGCGCAACGCGGTCAGCCGGGTCGCCGACCGCATGCCGGAAGAAGCCGATCCGCCGGAGATCAGCAAGGTCGAAAGCGATTCCGATCCGATCATCTGGCTCAACCTGCGCTCGGCCAACATGGACCAGATGCAGCTGTCCGACTACGCGCAGCGCTACCTGGTCGATCG
>Ga0116176_10001076_pt1 | contig 21669 bp, 15 predicted proteins | sample AD_STIC08_MetaG_FD_89803 | JGI IMG/M metagenome (GOLD analysis project Ga0116176, IMG submission 89803) | Active sludge microbial communities of municipal wastewater-treating anaerobic digesters from USA - AD_STIC08_MetaG | ecosystem: Engineered > Bioreactor > Anaerobic > Digestate | place: USA...
GCTGAACGCGGAGTGGGCGGGGAGCGGTGTGCGCGTCTTCGCCCTCGTGGACTACTACCAGAAGGGGCGCGTGCAGCTCCGGGACTACCTGCTCAAGACGTACGGCTGGGACGCGCAGACGGTGGGGACGCACGCCGGCACGACCGACACGTCACAGCTCCTCTACGTCCACCCCGAGGGGATCCGCACCGACCGCCTTGCGCCTGGCGGTGGCGGCCCCGACTCCGGGGTGAACGGCGACCCGACCAAGGCCTCGGCGGCGATCGGGAAGGTCGCGATCGACCTCAAGGTCGAGGCGGCGGTGGCGCAGTACCGGGCGCTCTCGGGGAAGTAGGGGGGCGCACTCGGCGCCAGCGTCGCCGTGGCCAGTTCTTCGTGGCTTCGTGGCTTCGCGTGAGAAAGGCAACTGCGATGTCACGCGAAGCCGCGAAGCCGCGAAGAACGGCCGGCGCGACTTTCTGGTGTCTCAGCAGGACACGCACTTGTGGTTGTTCTTCGAGCCGAGGCTCTCCAGCAGCTTCACGGTGTCCAGATAGGGGGAGATGCGCTGCACGGGGCCGTTGGCCATGTCGGCCGTGGTCTGCCCGGTGCGCGCCACCGCGGTGACGTCGGCGCCCTTGGAGACGAGGTACTTGATCATCTCGTTGTCGCCGCGGGCCGCCGCGTGGTGCAGCGGGGTGTAGCCGCTGAAGTCGCGGGCATTGACGTCGGCGCCGAGTTCCTCGATGAGGAACTTGACCGAGGGGAGCCATCCGTCGGGCACATGGCGGTGGTCGTTGGCGGCGAAACCCTGCCCATAGCCCACGCCGGACGCCGCGTGAATGGCGAGTACGCCAGGCCCCCCATCGGGGACAGGCGGGAGTCCTGACGGATCCTCACGCGGCGCGCCGCCCCCCCCGCGACGCGCGCGGGCGACGGGCTTGATGGTCCCGATCTTGGGGTCGGCGCCGGCCGCCAGCAGCAACTTCATGGCCGCGACGTCGGTGGCGTAGGCCGCGCGGAAGAAGGGCGTGGCACCGGTGAAGTCGACGCGCAGGTTGTCGCGGTTGTACGTCGTGTACCAGAGCGAGCGCTTGAGGCGTGCGTTGGGGTCGGCCTTGGCCTTGAGCAGCGCGGCCATCACCTCGAGGTAGGTCGCCTTCTGTTGCAGCTGATAAGCCGGCTGCGGCGTGCGCGTCGAGGGGGCCCATTCCTTGTTGAGGATCCCGTACAACGGGGCGGCCCCGGCGTCGCTGGCGAGATTGGGATCGGCCCCGCGCGCGAGGAGCGCCATGGCGGCGTCGTACTGTCCGTTGATGGCGGCCATCAGGAGCGGCGAGGTGTGGTCGCCCGCGCTCACCAGGTTGACGCTGGCCCCGCCATCCAGCAGGGCCGCGATCACCTCGGCATGCCCTTCCCTCACCGCCAGCAGCAACGCCGAGTGCCCGCCCTGCGGGCCGAGGAGTTCGGTGTAGCCCGGCGAGTCGTCGTCGAGTCCCGGCCCGCCCTGCGCCGCCAGTCGCGCCTCTTCGGCGGCCGACGCCGCGGCCGCACTAGCGAGGGCCGTGGCCGTCGCCGATTCGCGCTCGGTCGCACGTGCGGCCTGCACGGCAGCCTGCACCTGACGGGCGTCGGGCTGCCAGTTGGGGTCTTTCGCCTTGCCCTGCGCCTCGCGCAGCTGCGCGAGCACGGCATTGCGCGTGTTCTTGGCCTGCCGGTCCTGGGCGGAGCTGGCCATCGGGTCGATGGTGCGGGCCCGGAGGTCGGGCGTGGCCCCGCGCGCGAGCAGGGCGCGCACGGCCGGCGCGCGCCCACGGGCGCTGGCCACCATCAGCGGCGTCTGCCCCCACAACGGCTCGGACGCGTTGACGTCGGCGCCGGCCGCGACGAGCGCATGCACCACCGCCGCGTCGCCCCCCATCGCCGCCAGATGCAACGCCGACACCCCGTCCGTGGTGACCGCCCGGGCATCGGCGCCCGACGCGAGCAGCGCCTTCACGATCGGAGCGCTACCGCCCTGGCTGGCCACGTGCAGCGGCGTGTACGCCCCGATGCGCGTCGTGGCCTTCACGTTCGCCTTGGCGCGCAGCAGGAGGGTGGCCAGCGCCACGTCGCCGCGGCTCGCCGCCCAGTGCAGCGCGGTCATCCCGTCGCCCTGCGCCCCGTTCACGTCACTCCCCTTGGCCAACAACGCCCGCACCGCCGCCGCATCGCCACGCATGGCGGCATCCGCGACCGGGGCGACGGGAGCGGCGGGCGTCGACGCAATGCGCGCCGACACCGGGAGGTGCAACGACAGGCGGGGGAAGGCGCCAGCGCTCGACGCCGGAAGCGCCAGCGCCAGCACCCCCACGATACGCAGCGACTGCGCGGTTCGATCTCGTCTCATCGTTCTCGTCAGGCTCGTGTCAGGGCGCGCGCTCCGTCAGCGGGCGACGCCGCAGCCCGTCGGGGCACCGGGCGTTCCGCGGAATGCGTCGGGTCAGAACGTGAACTCGCCGGTGCTGTCGCCAAAGCTCTGCAGGTCGTCCATCCCGAGCTTGTGCATGAGCGACAGCATCGCGTTGGCCATCGGCGTCCCATCGGGCGCCTTGAGGTGCTGGTTGCCGGCAAACTTGCCGTTGCCGCCGCCGAGCAGGATGAGCGGACAGCGACGGTGGTTGTGCGTGTTGCTGTCGGACATGGGCGAGCCATACACGATGGTCGTCTTGTCGAGCAGCGACTTCTCGCCGTCCATCGTCGACTGGAGCTTGTCCAGCAGGTACGGGAGGAGGCTCACGTGATAGCGGTTGATCTCGGCGAACTCCTTCACGCGCGCCGGGTTGTTGCCATGGTGCGAGGCGGGGTGGAAGCCGGTCATGATGCCGCTGTCGGGGTACACGCGGGCCGAGGCATCGCGTCCCATCTTGAACGAGAAGACGCGCGTCATGTCGGACTGCAGCGCTAGCACCTGCAAGTCGAACATGAGCTTCACATGCTCGCCGAACGAATCGGGGACCCCCGCCGGCGCGCCGGCGAGGTCGCGCACCTCGCCGCTGGAGTTGCGCTTCTCGACCTGCTGGATGCGGCGTTCGATCTCGCGGATGTTGTCGAGGTACTGGTCCATGCGCGCGCGGTCGCTGGCGCCGAGTTCGCGCTTGAGCTGCGCCACACGCGTCGTGATCCAGTCGAGTACGCTCCCCGTGCTGCGGGTGCGCGCCGCGCGCTCTGCCGGCGTCCCCCCCGTGCCGAAGAGCTGCTCGAAGGCGACGCGCGGGTCGCGGATCATCGGGAGCGGTTCGGTGGGCGACGCCCACGAGATGGAGTCGGTGTACATGCACGAGTAGCCGTACGCGCAGCCGCCGGCGCGGTCCAGCGGCTCGATGCACAGCTGCATGGACGGGATCGGCGTCGCCTGCCCGAAGCGCTGGGCGTACATCTGGTCGAGCGACGTCCCCACGTAGATGTCCGAGCCCTCGGTCTGCGTGGGGTGCGACTGCGTGAGGAAGACGGCGCTGGACCGGAAGTGATCGCCGCCGATCTCCTCGGACTTGTAGGCCTCGGCCATGCGCACGTCGGTGTTGCTGACGATGGTGAGGTACTTGCGCCAGGGCTCGAGCGGGGAGAGCGAGGTGGCGCCCAGGTCGAAGGCACTCCCGGTCGTGGGCGGCGCCCACAGGTGCTCGGTGAGGCCGAAGGGCGAGCAGCCGGCGGCGCCGTGCACCATCTCCAGGCAAAGGAGGCGCGCGGGATCGGCGGCGGCGGCCACGCGTCCCCCAACGCTGCGCAGCGGCGCCATGGCGTCGAGGTAGGGGAGTGCCACCATGGCCCCCATCCCCTTCAGGAAGGTGCGGCGCGGGAGGGGCTGACGGGTGATGATCGCCATCGGGTAAGTCCTCGGGTTCCTCAGCGGGACGACGACGGCGCGCCCTGCAGCGCGTCGGTCGCCTTGGTCGCGGCATCCTCGACGCGCTGCATGCGGAAGGCCGGGCTTCGCACGACGCCGAGAATGTAGGCCGACATCTTGTGGTCCTGCGCCGCCGCGTCGCGCACGATCTGGCGCACGGTCGGCATGTCGTACGCTTCCACGCGGCGTCCGACGGCGTACGCCATCAGGTTGCGCGTGAAGGTGCGCAGGAGCGTTTCCTCGCGGCGCAGGAGGGCCGCTTGCAGCTGATTGAGGTTCTGCGCCTTCGTGCCGTCCCACAGGTCGCCGCGCGAGTCGATCGGCATGCCGTTGTCGCGCAGGCGCACGCGCCCGGTGACGTCGAACTGCTCCATCGCCAGCCCGATCGGGTCCATCATCTTGTGGCAGGAGCTGCAGGCGGGGTTCTTCCGGTGCTCCTCCATGCGTTCGCGCACGGTGAGGAGGCGGGCCCCCTGGTTCCCCGGCGTCGCCTCGAGGTCGGGGACCCCCGGCGGCGGCGGCGGCGGCGGTGAGTTGAGCAGCACCTCCATCACCCACTTGCCGCGCTCGACCGCCGAGGTGCGCGTGGCGTGCGAGGTGAGGGTGAGGACGCTGGCGTGCCCCAGGAGCCCCCGGCGCAGGGTATCGCTGTATTGCACCCGACGGAACTGGTCGCCGGCGACATTGGGAATGCCGTAGTGCTGCGCCAACCGTTCGTTCACGAAGGTGTAGTCGGCGCGATAGAGGTCGAGCACATTGCGATCGCCGCGCACGAGATCGTCGAAGAAGATCTCGGTCTCGCGGCGCATGGCGCGGCGCAGCTGCTCGTCGAAGTCCGGATACTGGCGGACGTCAGGCTGCACGATGTCGAGGTCCGGCAGCCGCAACCACTGCGCGGCAAAGCGCGTCGAGAGCGCGCTGGCCCGCGGGTCGGCGAGCATGCGGCGCACTTCGCGCTCGAGCCCGGCCGGCTGCGACAGCGCCCCACGCTGGGCGGCGGCGAGGAGCGCACGGTCGGGCGGGGACGACCAGAGGAAGAACGAGAGGCGCGAGGCCAGGTCGATGTCGCGCAGGCGATACGCCTTGCCCGCCGTTGCATCTGCCGGCGCGCGTTCGAAGCGGAAGACGAAGTCGGGCGAGGCGAGGAGCCCCTCCAGCGCGCCGCGCACACCGGCCTCGAAGCCACCGTCGGCGCTGGCGGCGTCGTACAGCGACATCAGGCCGCGGCGATCTTCGTCGGTGAGCGGGCGGCGATAGGCCTCGGTCGCAAGGCGCGTGATGATTGACTGCGCGCACGGGCGCGCCTGCGCCGGCGTGGCCGGCCGACAGATGAGCAGTCGGCGACGCACGGGCGTTTCGGACACTCCCGTGGTGACAAACGGTCCCTTGACGGTGACGTCGCGCAGGTGCGGCAGGAGCGAGAAGCCGTATGCCGTCGCATTCGACGTGCTGCTCAGCGAATACTTGAGCGGGGAGATGAGGTCCTGCACCACCCCCTGGAAGCCGGGCGGGACGAAGGCGGCCGAGACACGGTGCGGACCCGCCGTCACGCGCACGGGTTCGGTCGACATCGAGACGCCATTGGGATCCGAGGCGTGCATGAAACGATCGATGTCGAGCAGCGCGGCGCGCTCGCCGTCGATGGACACCTCGAGCTTCTCGCCGCGTGCGAGGCCGCCGGCAAAGGCGCCGGTGGTCTCGTGGAAGAAGTTCATCGTGAAGCGATACTCGCCGTCGGCGGGAAAGATGTGTTCCACCGAGATCCCCCCGCGCGTGCCGAACGGTGTTCCCTCGACGTGCTCCACCTGCGACGCCGTCTTCGGGACCGTGTACGTGTGCGACGCGGCGCTGGCCCTGGGGTTCCCCATGGCGAGCCAGCTGATGTCGCTCGCTGCCCGCAGGTAGCCGTCGAGCAGCGTGGGCGAGAGCGCCTGCACGTCGGCGATGTTGTCGAAGTTGTCGCTCTTGGTATCGGGCGGGAGGTAGATGCCGGCGTCGAGCTCCAGGCCGAGCAGTTGCTTCACCGACGCGCGATACTCGGCGCGGTTGAGGCGCTGGAAGGTGCGGTGGCCGGGGTTGGGGTTGGCCGCGAAGGCCGAGTCGAGTTGCAGCTCGAGCGACTGCACGAGCGCCGCGATCGTGTCGGGGGCGGGGCGCGCCGAGCCCGGTGGGGGCATCATTCCCGAGCGCAGCTTGGCGATCACCTTCTCGGCGACCTCGGACTGCGCGGGGGCGGTCCCGACGTCAAAGGCCGACAGCGAGAGATTGCCGCGCTTGGCCGTGGGGTTGTGACACCGCCCGCAATACTGCTTGACGACGGCGTTGAGTTCGGCCGGTGCGGGACGCGGCGGCGTTCGTGAGTTGGTGTGCTCCGGGAGCACCAGCACCAGTCCGAGCGTCACAGCCAGCGCGGGCAACGTCTTCATGCACGACCTCGTTCTCTGGGAACCCATGCCTGCGGGTCAAGCCGGGCGAAGTTGCCCCCCGGTCGCGCCCCCCCGCAAGCCTCGACACGATCACACCAAAGGTCGACGGCTCCGGGCGAGCGCCGATGCGCGAGATGCCCTGCTGCCCGCGTCGTGGGATGACGACTGGTTGACGACGTGGGTGACGGCGCCGAAGTTGGTCGGCATTGGTCCCTGTGCGCCCTGCACCCTGACGTCTCCTGGCATGCGGCTGGTTCGCCTCGTTGGACTCTTCGTCTTCTCACTGGCGTTGGGGAGCCTCACCCCCGCGGGGGTTTCCGCGCAGCAGGGCGACAGCCTGGCGGCCCAGGCGACGATGGAAACGTTTGCAAGGACCCACGCCGCAATCGCCGCCCTGCGCGACCGCGTCCAAGCCGAGCTGGCGGAACCCAAGAGCAAGAAGCCGGAAGTGCAGGCCGAGCTGCGCGAGAAGCTGCGCACCGAGCGCCTCCGACTGCTCAAGGAACACGGGCTCACCGAAGACGCCTTCACGCGGCTCACGCATCGCGTGGCGGTCGACGACGAGGCTCGCAAGGCGTTCGAGGCGGCGCTGGCCAGGTTGGCCGAGAAGAAGTAGGGGCGGCGGGGCGACGACCCGGCGCCTGACACCGACCGCGTGGCGCCTAACGACCGCGCAGGAGCGCCCGTCCGCGCGGGTCGGCCTGAAGCGGGGCCAGGTCGCGGAACGCGGACCCCGGCAGCCAGGAGTATCCCTCGACGCCGTGATTGATCGCCGCGGTGAGGTGGATGACCGCCTGCTCGGTGTCGCCGGCGATGGCGGCGAGACGCGCCTGATACGCGAGGTACTCGCCAGTCTGGCGCGGCGACGCCCGGCCGAGCCAGCGCTGCGCGCCGTCGCGCTCGCCGCGACGGGCGGCCACGAGCGCCGCGAGGCCGCGATAGAGCAACCGGTCGGGGTTCTCGTTCGCCAGCGACTCGAAGTAGGGGCGCGCGGCCTGGTAGTCGCCCAGGTCGTAGAAGACGCTCCCGAGCCAGTAGCGGTGCGCGCGATCGGTGGGCATCGCGACGAGGCGGTTGGAGAGCCACGCGACGGCGCGATTGCCAAGGCGACGTCCGTCGGCTTCGCGCCCGCGGCGCAGCAGCTCCTCCGTGGCGACCACCATCGCCGCCCCCTGCGACCAATAGACGTTGGCCGGAAGGGAGTCCCACGCAGCGAGCGCCGAATCGATGCGGGCCACGTCGCCCATGGAGGCGAGGGCGCGCGCTTCGAGGACGAGTGCCACTCGGCGATCGGGGTAGCGTCGCGCCATCTCGCGCGCCGCTGCGAGTTCCTCGTCGTGTCGCCCGAGCATGTAGGCGGCGTGTGCCCGCTGCGTCCAGTATGAGCTCCACCCGCGTAGTTCGCCGCGATCCGGGTCCATCGACGTCAGCACCTGGCGCGCGGCACGCGCGTAGCCGGCGTTGAGCAGGGCCGCTGCGTAGTCGTAGCCGCCGCGGGAATTGGGCGCCGCCGCCACCGCCCGCTGGATCGCGGCACGCGCCGCCTCGCCGTCGCCGGCCAGCAGCGCCTCGAGGTAGCGCATCGACGACTCGTGGTACGTCCCGAGATCGCGCCGTTGCAGCCGGGCGCGCGCGACGAGCGATTCGGCCACAGCGTAGTCCCCGACGTTCCAGGCGGCGCGCGCCGCCATGAACAGCGACAGGGTGAACGTCGTGTCGCGTGCGAAGGCATCGCGGAACGATGCGAGCGACTCGGCGTAGCGCTGCGCGACGAAGTGATCGGAGCCGATGTCGTACGCCTGATACGCCGAGAAGGAGGGGGGCGAGTGGGAAAGGCCGGGGAGCGACGCGACGCGCTCGTCGCGCATCGAGGCCACGGCGCCCATGACCCGGTCCCGCAGTTGCGCGATCCCGGCTTCGGTGCTGTCGAAGGGGACGATGACGGCGGGGAGCGAAGCGATCTGCCGCCCCGAGCCCGCATCGATGAGCGCCCCATGGAAGTGGAGCGAATCGCGCCGCCGATAGATCGACCCGGTGACGATCGTCCCGGCGTGGACCTCATCGCGAAGCGATGCAACGAGCGGAGCGCCGGCCGCCGTCGCGCGATCGGAGGCGAGGCGCGCCTCGGACCACGGGACGACGCGCACCAGTCCGGTGCGTTGCAACCCTTCAGTGACCCAGTCGCCGGCAAAGCGCCCCATGACGTCGAGCGTGCTGTCACCCGTCTCGTTGCGCAGGACGGCCACCGCCACGGGTTCGGCGATCGTCCCGGGTGCAGTGGCGACCTGCGGTGGCGACGTATCGCCGCGACGCCAGACGGCGAACACCGCCAGCAGCAACGCCACCGCGACGGTGCCGACCATGGCGAGGGTGCGGCGGTCCGGCCGCGGTGCCTCCCGCGGCGCAGGGTGGGCGCGGGGGATCGATGCCGCGTTGAGCCACTCCACCACGTCGGTCATCGTGGCCGGGCGCCGGTCGGGAGCGGTGGCCACGCACGCCTGCAGCAGGGCGACGAGCGTCGTGGGAAACTCCGGGTGCGTCGCCAGGAGGCGCGCGGCCGCTCCTTCGGCGTCGGCGGTAGGGAGCGGCACGCCCGTGAGGAGTTCGATGCCGAGGATCCCCCACGCATAGATGTCGGCGCGCGCGTCGACGTCGGCGGCCCCCACCGCCTGCTCGGGGGCCATGTAGCGGCGCGTGCCTAACGGCAGTCCCGGCGTGGTGATCACCAGCGCCTCGGGCGACTGCTCGAGGAGCTTGGCGATCCCGAAGTCGAGCAGGTACGCGTGGCCGGCGGTGAGCAGGACGTTTTCGGGCTTGAGGTCGCGATGGACGATTCCCGCGTCGTGCGCGAACGCCAGCGCCCCGGCCACGTCACACAGGATCGACAACGCCTCTTCCCGCGACGGGCGGCCTCGGCGCAGGCGCTCGCGCAGCGTCTCGCCCTCCATCCAGGGCATCACGTAGTACAGCAGCCCGTCCGCATCGCCGGAGTCGATGAGCGGGACGATGTGCGGATGGGCGAGCGTGGCGGCGATGCGCACCTCACGCAGGAAGCGATCGGCGCCGAAGAGGTGGGCGATGGATGGATCGAGCACCTTGATGACGACGTCGCGGTCGTGCTTGTGCTCGTGCGCCTTGAAGACCGTCGCCATGCCGCCGCGCCCGATCTCGTGGGCGATGGCATACGAACCGGCCAGCGCGCTGCCTAACGCCGTGGCGAGCCCTCCCGGCTCGGGCGCCAATGCATCGGCGTCGAGGATACCGTCGGAACGGCGCGTGGCCTCGAGCAAGGCTTGCACCTCGCGCAGCAGCGTGGCGTCGCCGTCGCACTCATGCTCGAGCCACGATGCACGCTCCGCATCGGGGCGCTCCAGCGCCGCATCGAGGATCGCGAGCGCACGGCGAGCAAGCACGGTGTCTCCCATCAGGCCTCCTGCACCGCGTACAGCTGGCGATAGAGCCACGCACGTGCCTTCACCCAGTCACGTTGCACGGTGCGTGTGGTGATGCCGAGCACGTCGGCCGTCTCGTCCTCGGTGAGTCCGCCGAAGTAGCGATACTCCACCACCTGGCGGAGCCGCGCGTCCACTTCACCCAACCGCTCCAGCGCATCAAACAGCGCCAGCAGGTCCTCGGGCGACGTCTGCTGCGCCCCCACGCTGTCGCCGAGCGTCACGCGCACCGCACCGGCACCGCGCTTGTGGGCCCCGCGCCGGCGCGCGTGGTCGATCAACACCTGGCGCATGGCCCGAATGGTGATCCCAACGAAGTGCGAGCGATCGGCCGCCGGCACTGGCGACTCGTTCCCCGGCGACATCCCCAGGCGCAACCACGCCTCGTGGACCAGGTCGGTCGGGTTGAGCGTGTGATCGGCGCGCTCGCCGGAGAGAATGCGCCCCGCCACCCGGCGCAGTTCATCGTACACCATCGGGAAGATGCGCTCGCCCGCCTGCGCATCGCCGGCGCGCATGGCCGCCAGCAGTCGCGTGATCTCGGTTGTTTCGGTCTGACTCATTGCCCTGTTCCCCTGATCGCGCACGCACACCTGTCGTGATCGGACGGCGTGCTACGCAAGCGGAACGTACCGGGGTCGCGCGCCGCAAGCCACCCTGTGGCTTCGACGCAACCCCCACGCTCCGCAGAATCATGACGCCCCACTCCTGCAAACCCAGCGCCCCGCTTCAGCGCCACGCCGCACGCAGCGCCGCGGTTGTGGTCGCTTTGTCCGTGTTGTCCGTCACTGCCGTGTGTGCGCAAACGACACACGTCGCGCACGGCGAGGTCGCACGCGCCGCCGCGAATGAGCCCGGCGCCGTAGCACTCCTCCCCAGGCTCGGAAGCTGGCGACGCCGCATCGAGACGCGCGTGCCGCTCGCCCAGCGCTTCTTCGACCAGGGACTCCGGCTTTACTACGCCTTCAATCACGCGGAAGCGGTCCGTGCGTTTCGCGAAGCGCAGCGCCTCGATCCCCGCTGTGTGATGTGCGTCTGGGGCGAGGCGCTCGCCCTCGGCCCAAACGTCAACGCACCGATGGACTCGGCGGCCGAGCAGCAGGCAATCGCCGCAACGCGGCGAGCGCTCGCGCTCGTGAAGGATGTGCGCGTGGACGATGAAGACGGGCGTTGGGTGCGCGCCCTCGCCGCCCGCTACATGGGCAGTGCCGCGACGACACGGCGCGGTCGCGACTCGGCGTATGCGGGAGCCATGGCGCGGATCGCCGACGACAACCCTAACGATCCCGATGCGCTGGCGCTGGCCGCGGAGGCCACGATGGATCTCTCGCCCTGGCGCTATTGGACGCGCGAGGGGCGGGCGCGCCCTGGCACCCCCACCATGCTGCGCTGGCTCGAGCGCGGCATGATGACCTCTCCCGATCATCCGGGGATCTGTCACTTCTACATCCATGCGGTGGAAGCGGCGCAGCCCGAGCGCGCCGTACGTTGTGCCGAGCGCCTGGCGGCGCTGATGCCGGGGGCGGGACACCTCGTGCACATGCCGGCGCACATCTACGTGCGTGTGGGGCGGTGGGCCGACGCCATCGAGAGCAACCGGCACGCGATCCACGCCGACGACAGCTACTTCGATGCCCCGCATGCCCCCGACGACGCGTTCTACTCGGCCGCGTATCGCTCGCACAATCACCACTTTCTCACCTTCAGCGCGACGATGGCCGGGGCCAGTGCCATCGCCTTCGAGGCGAGCCGCGAAGTCGCGAAAACCGTCACCGCCGACGTCGTGCGCGGGGCGCCGTCGTTGCAGCCGATGCTCGCCATCCCGGTGCAGACGCTCGTGACCTTCGGTCGGTGGGACGAGGTGCTGCGCACGCCGCTCCCTCCCGCGACGCTGCGCGTGGCGCTGGCCCACTTCTGGTACGCGCGCGGTGTCGCCTTCGCCGCCACCGGACGTGTTGCCGAGGCCAGGGCGACCATCGACTCGATCCGCGCCGTGGTGGCCGCACTCGAACCCGGCGAGACACGTACGGCGCTCGACATCGCCGCCTTCTCGGTCGAAGGAGAGATCGCGCTGCGGGCGCAGGAAGCGGGGACGGCGGTACGAGCATTCACGAAGGCAGCGGCGCTGGAGGATGGACTGTCGTACATGGAACCGCCGACCTGGTACTACCCGGTGCGGCACTCGTTAGGAAAGGCACTGCTCGCCGCGGGACAGCCGCGCGATGCCGAACGGGTGTATCGCGAGGATCTGCGTCGTTTTCCGGAGAACGGGTGGGCGCTGCGCGGACTCGCGGTGTCGCTCGCGGCGCAGGGACGCGGCGGTGAGGCAGAGCAGGTGGAGCGCCGCCTCGCCAAGGCGTGGCGAATGGCCGACGTGTCGATCGCGTCGTCGCGGTTCTGAGGACCGCGGCGAGGCGCCGGGGCGCGTGGCGGTGCTGCGCAGCACCACGTCCCGGAACGACACCACCCCGGGAGTGCTCCCGCCCCATGGGTGACTTGACCCATGCCTCCGCCGGGTCAGGTCCGGCAACGTTCATCCAGGGCGTCGTGCGCTATGTCGAGCGCGCCCCGCACGTCGTAGTCGGCACAACCTTCACGTCGTCGAGAGTCGTCGCGCGCGTCACGGGGGCGTGGGCGGTCGACGCATCGGTGCAGTCATACTGAGAGAGAGCCACATGTCGACACTGGCCCGCACATCCCGGTTTGGCGCGTTCGTGGTAGCGGCGGTCTTCCTGGCCGCCTGCGGGAACGATTCGAGCGCCCCCGTGCCGCCTCCGTCCGCCACGCTCGACGTCCTCGTGCCAGCGGGCGACTGGTACGAGGGGGACGTGACGACGTTGCGCGCCGTCGTGCGCGATGCGCGCGGCGTCGGGCTGCCGGGCGCCCCGATCGCCTGGTCGGTGAGTCATCCGACGCGCGCCGAGATCGCGCCTAACGGTGTCACGACCTTCGTGTCGCCGGGACCGGTGACCATCACCGCCAAGTCGGGTACGCTGTCGGCGAGCCGCGTGATCGACGTGCGGCGCCTCTCGGTGCTGTCGGTGACGATCCTGCCCACGCCACTCGCCTTTGCGCCTGGCGATGTGGCAGTCCTGGGCATTCGCGTGCGGGGCGAAGGTGGCCGTGACGTGACGGGGCGGCCCGTGACCCTCTCGTCCGACGACCCCAGCGTGGCCGTTATCGACGCGTCGGGGCGCCTGCGTGCCGTCTCGGTGGGAACGACCACGATTCGCGCGTCTGCCGAGGGCACGGAGGGGACGGCGCGCGTCGACGTGGCCGGAGGGCAGGCCACGCTGTCGCTGTCACGCGTGGACGACGGGCGCCTGCCACTGCTGGTCGCCGGGGATACCGTCTCGTGGAACGGCGCGCGCGAGTACCATGAGGTCTTGGTCGAGGGTGGTGAACTGCGACTCAGCGGCGGCACGACGCCGCGCTACGCGATCGACATTCGCTACGCCGAGTACCATGTCACCGGACCGGCCGGTGGGCGCACCTACACGCTTCGCGCCACCTGGCGCGAGCGCGACTTCGGTATCGTGCAGTACGATGCGCGCGGCGACCTGCTCATGACGTCGGAGTTCATCTCGCCGTTGCATCACACCGCGGAGGCGGTCTCCGGCGGCGTGCGGGTGCGCTTTCGCATCCCGGGCGAGGACTCGTACCTCAACCTGCTCTATCGTCGCGACTGACGGGTCGCGAGCCCGATCCGTTTGGCGGCCGGGACGCACCTCGCCGGCTGCCGGCGATCGACGGCGGCGGGTCACGCCATCGGGCGCGACGGCACGCACGCGGAGTGCTGGCGTACGCGTGGCCACGCGAGACGGGGAGTACGAAAGCCGCTCGAGCGCGCGGGCGATGGTGACGCCGCAGACGGCGTGAGGTAGACTCTCTCATGGCCGTCCGTCGACGCTTCTCGTCCCTCCCAGCATGCTCGCTCGTCCGGTAGTGGCTCGTGAGCCCGTGGCTTGCCACGCACTCGCTCGCGCGGTCGCCGCATTCCTCGTGGGGATCGCGGCCGCGGCATCAACCGTCGCGGGGGCACAGGAGGGCGCGCCACGCGTGCCGGCGCGCACCATCCTCGCCATCGGCGCCCACGCGGGCGACATGGAGCTCACGACCGGTGCCGTGCTCGCCGGCGCCAGGCAGCGCGGCGACCGTGTGGTGCTGCTCCATCTCACGTTAGGCGAAGGCGGGAACCCCGCGCTGTCGCCGGCCGCCTACGGCGACCAGAAGCGGCGCGAGGCGCTGGCCGTCGGTGCCGCGCTCGGCGCCGAGGTGCGCTTTGCACCCTATCGGGATGGCGAGCTGCCCGACGACGCCGCCGCGCGCCGGTACGTGGCCGACGTCATCCGCGAGGTGCGCCCCACGCACGTCTTCACCCACTGGAAGGACGGAATGCACAAGGACCACATCGCGGCGAGCGCCATCGCGCGCGATGCGGTGCTGCTGGCCTCGCTCGCCGGCGTGGTCACCGACCATCCCGCGTGGCGCGGCGTGCGCGCGGTATGGTACGCCGATAACTGGGAGGATGCGCCCGGGTTCGCGCCGTTCGTCTACGTCGCGGTGGGCGACGCGTTCGAGACGTGGCGCTCGGCGGTGGTGCGGTACGAGTTCGTGGGCGGGCGGATTTCGTCGTTCCCGTATCTCGACTACTACACGGCGCTGGCGACGGTGCGCGGGGCGGTCGCCGGCAAGGGGCGCGCGGTCTCGTTCGCCATCGAACCGTTCGGGCAGCGTCGGGTGCTGGACTCGATCCCATGAGCCTCGCATCGCTGGGCGCCTTGCTGCTGGCGGCTGTCGCGCCGGACAGCGCCGTCATCCGGTTCAACCAGCTTGGCTATCCGAGCGACGCGCCCAAGGTGGCAGTGGTGTGCGCGCTGCGGGAGATGCGACTGGCGCGATTCGACGTGCGCGATGCGACGGGTCGCATCGTGTTGCGCGGCGAGGCCACGGTCAGCGCGCCATTTGCGGCGTGCGTGCGCACGTGGCGGCTCGACTTCTCGTCGCTCCGGCGCGACGGGAGCTACCAGGTGCGTGCGGGGACACTGGCGCCGGTCACGGTACGCATTGCGCGCGCGCCATATCGCGCCGCCGCCGACTCACTGCTGGTGTACATGCGGCAGCAGCGCTCGGGCTACAACCCGTTCTTCGGGGCGCTCGTTCACCAGCGTGACGGGATCGTGGTGGGGGATTCGCCGCGCGCTGGGGAGTTTGTTGGCGTGAGCGGCGGGTGGGCCGACGCCTCGGACTACCTGCAGTACGTCACGACGTCGGCCAATGCGACCTTCGTGATGCTGAAGGCCTATCGCGACCATCCGCGCGCCTTTGGCGACGCCTTCGCAGCCAACGGAGACGCAGGAGGCAATGGCGTGCGCGATGTACTCGACGAGGCGCGGCACGGGCTGACGTGGCTGGTGAAGATGTTCCCCTCCGACCGCGAACTCTACAACCAGCTCGGCGACGACCGCGACCATGTGTACGGCGACCTGCCGACGACCGACAGCTCGGACTATGGCTGGGGAAAGGGAAAGGAGCGGGCGCTGTACCCGTGCACCGGGAAGCCGCAGGGACTGTTCCGCTACACCAATCGCGCGACCGGCTATGCGTCGACCGCGGGGAAGGTGGCGGCGGCAATGGCGTTAGGCGCGCAACTCCTGCGTGAGCGCGACCCGGCCTTTGCCGACACACTGGCGCGCAAGGCACGCGCGGCCTTCGCGTTGGGCGAGGAGTTTCCGGGCGTCTGCCAGACGGCACCCGGGCGGGCGCCGTACTTCTATGAGGAGGACAACTGGGTCGACGACATGGAGTTGGGGGCGTCACAGCTCTTTGCCCTCACGCACGATGCGCGCTACCTGCGCGCAGGGGTCGCGTATGCGGCCACGGAACCTGTCACCCCGTGGATGGGGGCCGACACCGCACGCCACTACCAGTGGTATCCGTGGTTCAACAACGGGCATCACGAGCTCTGGCGCGTGGGCGGGGCTGCCGATCGACGGGCGATGATCGACTACTACCGTCGCGGGCTCGAGGCGGTCGTTGCACGCGCCGGCAACGGCTTTCGTGTCGGGATTCCCTTCATCTGGTGCTCCAACAACCTCATGGCGTCGTTCGCCACGCAGGCCCTGCTCTTCTGCCAGATGAGCGGCGACACGCGCTTCCGGTCCTACGAACAGGCCGCGATCGACTGGCTCTTCGGGACAAACCCCTGGGGGACGTCGATGGTCGTGGGGATCCCCGAGGGCGGGACGTACCCTCGCTCGCCACACTCCGATATCTGGAAGCAGCTCGGCGTGCGGCTGACGGGCGGGCTCCTCGACGGACCGGTGTACCGGTCGATATACCAGAGCCTCATCGGGATCAAGCTGCTGGAGGCCGACGAGTACGCGCCCTTCAACACGGGGTTCGTCGTGTATCACGATGACTACGGCGACTATTCGACCAACGAACCGATCATGGATGGGACGGCGAATCTCGCCTATCTGCTTGCCGCGGTCGGGGAGGAGCGTGGGCGCTGAGCGCGGCGTGCGCTCGCCGCGGCCACCTGACGCGGCCCCTAGCGGCGGAGCTCACGCCTTCGCAGCGTAACGCATGCGAACTCCCCGCTCCGTTGCGACGCGCCTGGCGATGACCGGTGTGGCGCTCGTCCTGCTCGCCATGCCGCTGTGGGCGCAGCCCGGCAACCCGCGCTTCGGCCGCTGGAAGCTCAAGTCCGACGCCCCGCCCCCGGCCAGCAACATCATGACCTACGAGGCGCACGGCACCGCTGGCATGAAGGTCACGATCGAGTCGGTGAACGCGAAGGGCGACACGACGCGCTGGTGGTACGTGACCGACTTCGATGGCAAGGCGATGCCCGTCAGCGGCAACCCTGGGCAGTCGCACGCCGCCGTGCGGCGCATCGACGAGCGCATCAACGAGATCGTGAACGCGAAGGACGGCGTGGTCACGCAGCGATTGACCAACATCCTCTCCCCCGACGGCAACACGATTGCCGTGGTCTACATGCGGGATGACGGCTCGGGGCGGACGAGCAGCGTCACCTTCGCCACGTACGAACGCGTGCGCTGACCCGACGGGCCTTGGCTCGCGGGTCGACGGACCGTCGACGGGCACCTTTGTGCAGCGCTAGCGGGTTCGGGCGATGGCAGCGCACGCCTTTGCACAGCGAAGGGGCGATTGGAGCGTAAGTTCTGGTGACTCCCACGCCCCGCTTATGACACCGCACACCCGATTCCCGCAGCGCGCCCGCGCGATCCTTGCCGGCGCCCTCGTCGCTGGTTCGTTCCTCGCCCCGCTGCCGACGCGGCTGGCCGCACCGCTGGCCGCGCAAACCCCTGGCGCCGACGACCTCGACCGCCGGGAGGTGCGCATCACCACGCGCGATGGCGCCAAACTCTTCACGGTCGTGGTCGCTCCAAAGACCCAAAGCAAGCCGCTGCCGATCATGCTGGTGCGCACGCCGTACGGCGTAAACCAGAACCTGCGCCCCGGCCCCATCCCGATCGCGTACGCCGAGTTGGCGAAGGATGGCTACACCTTCGTCTTCCAGGACGCGCGCGGGACCGGGCGATCGGAGGGGAAGTTCGTCATGAACGGCGCGCTCCACGACCCCAAGGCCGATCCCAACGGGGTCGACGAAGCGACCGACACGTACGACACGATCGACTGGCTGGTGAAGAACATCCCCAACAACAACGGGCGCGTGGGGGTCATGGGGGTGTCGTATCCCGGATGGCTCGCCGGGATCGCCGCGCTCAGCAACCACCCGGCGCTCAAGGCGGTCTCGCCGCAGGCCCCGATGACCGACACCTGGATGGGCGACGACTTCTTCCACCAGGGGGCGTTCCGCCAGTCGTTCGGGGTGGAGTACGCCACGGCGATGGAGTGGTCACGTCAGGTCCCGTCGCCGCTCAAGATCAACCGCTACGACCGCTACGACTGGTATCTCCAGTTCCTCACCCTCAAGGAACTCGGCGCCAGGAACGGCATCGACACGCTGGCGTCGTGGCGCGGCTTCAAGACGCACCCGGCGTGGGACGCGTACTGGCAGGCGAAAGCGATGCAGAAGGTCTGGACGGTGCCTAACGTTGCCGTGCTCAACGTGGGCGGCTACTGGGACCAGGAGGATGTGCTGGGACCGCAGGAGGCCTACCGGACGCTGGAGAAGGCCGACGGGAAGCAGTGGAACCACATCGTGCTCGGCCCCTGGTTCCACGGCGGGTGGGCGGGGCGCGCGACCGACACCTTCGGGCCGATGAAGTTCGGCAGCGACGTGGGGCTGTACTACCGCGCCAACATCGAGCGCCCCTGGTTCGCCAACTGGCTCCATGGCGACGGGACCGCGACGTTCAGCGAGGCCTATCTCTTCGAGGTGCAGGGAAACACGTGGCGCACCTTCGACGCCTGGCCGCCGCGCGAGGCGACGGCGTCCAAGCTGTACCTGCACGCCGACGGGGTGCTCTCGTTCGACGCGCCCACCGCGCTGGCGAAGACATCGTACACCAGCGACCCACGGCGGCCGGTGCCGTACATCGCGCGCCCGGTGGACGGGACGCGCTGGCGGCAGTGGCTGGTCGAGGATCAGCGCTTCGTGCACAACCGCCCCGACGTGGTGAGCTGGGAGAGTGCGCCGCTCGAAAAGGACGTCGTCATTGCCGGCGACGTGACGGCCCTGCTTTTTGCCAGCACCACCGGGCGCGACGCCGACTGGGTGGTGAAGCTCATCGATGTGTATCCCGACACGGTGGCCACCGATCCGAAGCTGGGCGGCTACCAGCTCATGGTCGCCGCCGACATTCTCCGCGGCCGCTACCACAAGAGCTTCAGCGTCCCGCGCCCGCTGACGCCGAACGTCGTCACCCCGTTCACCGTCGACCTGCACCAGCAGCTGTACCGCTTCCAGAAGGGGCATCGCATCATGGTGCAGGTGCAAAGCACCTGGTTCCCGCTGTACGACCGCAACCCGCAGACGTGGGTCCCCAACATCTTCGAGGCCAAGGCGAGCGACTTCAGGGCGCAGGTACACACGATCCACTCGGGGCCGCGCACGCCGAGCCATATCGCGGTGGGGGTGCTGCCGAACTAGTTGGCGCACCACGCACGAACGGCGCGTCGTTAGGCTGACGCGCCGGGGTATCGCACCCGGAGGGGTGGCAGCTCCCGTTACGGAATCGGGATCTTCCGCCCCTCCTTCCATGTCGGGTCGCTGGGCGCCGTCGCCTGCTGTGCGCGCAGGAAGAGGATGAGCGAGCGGATCTGCGTCGCGTCGAGCATCCCCGCGCTCCCCTTCCCCCAGCCGAGCATCGTCGTCCCCGGTACGCCAACCGTGATGATGGAGTCGACGCGCTCGTCGGTGGCGAACTGCAGGTACTCGCGCGAGATGAGGAGTGGCGCCAACCCCTTGGCCATTCCGGGGACCGGGACGTGGCACGAGGCGCAGTACGACCCCCACAGCGTTTGCCCCTTGGCGATGGTCGGGGCCTCCGTGCGCAGGGGCGGTGCACCTGGCGGCGGGGCTCCCGGACCGCCACCGCGACGCTCCTCGCGCGCACGCGCCCGTTCGCGCGCGCGGCGCTCGCGCCACTTGGCCACCACGGGACGCTCCGCCGCAGGAGGGGCCGCCACCCCCTTCTTCCACTCGGGGACGCTCACCGCGACCGAGTCGTACGACTTGATGAACTCCGACAGCTGCCGCACCTCTTCCATCGTGAGCGGGCCGCCGAAGTCCTGTGACCAAGCCGCCATCGCCGTTCCGGTGCGCCCGCCCGCGATCGCCCATTCCACCTGCTGCACCGTCGCCTGCTGCAGGTACTCCCTGGACCGCAGCGTCGATGCCGTGCGCCCCCCGCCCCCGTTGTCGCCGTGGCAGGAGGCGCAGTGCATGGCGAAGGTCTTCTCCCCCATCTCGATGTAGGCGAGCTGCCGCTCCTCGCGCGCCGCCGCCAGGCGCCGCGGTTCGCGCCACGCGTACACCGGGAAGGCCGCCAGCAGCAAGACGATGCACCCGATCCCCGCCAGGTACCAGCGGTCGAGCGAGCGCTCGAGCCACTCGCGCTCTTGCGGCGTGTCGCGCTCGTGCGGTATGTCGCGGTCGAGGGGAGGGCTCATCGTCTCACGTGGCCAGGTTCACGCACGACGCCCCCAGCGCGGGGCGCTCGTGCTCCTTGGCGCCGAGGGGCGGCCCTTCGACCAGCGTGCGCGTGTCGACCACCACGCGCCCCTCGTCCACGCTCAGGGCAAAACGATCGATCCCGCGCGGCGACGGTCCCGAGATCCACTCGCCCCCCAGGTTGAACTGCGACCCGTGGCACGGGCACTCGAAGCGCCCCGACCCTTCGCAGTACGGGAGGCGACAGCCCAGGTGCGGACAGTTCTGCGTGAGGGCAAAGAGCTTCCCCTCCGATCGCGTGAGCCAGAAGCGCCCGGCCGCGACGTACGTCGCGCTCCCCTCGGTGAAGCCCTCGGGGGCGCCGAGGATGACGCGCTCGCCTTCGTTCGTATTGCCTAACGGGCGGAGGGCGATGAAGGTCGTGTAGCCGGCGGCGGCAGCGAGCAGCCCCTGCCCGATGCGCCACGCCATGCGCAGCGCCTCGCGCCGCGAGTGGTCGACCGGGACGCCGACGCGCGCGCCCCGCCCGCCACCGCCACCGGTCGCGGCACCGGGTCCGCCTAACGTCACGCCCACCGTTCCGTCGCCTGCCATCGCTCGCTCCTACGGCTCGAAGTACCAGTGCTCCCACGGGAGGACCCAGACCCACCCGGGCCCGCGGAAGAGCGCCCCGATGATCGTCAGCACCAGGGCGATGATCCCCAGCAGGACGATCGTCGCCACCGCCACCCGGCGCTCGCGCAGCGGCCTACCCGCGTTGCGGTCGAGGTAGGGGAGGAAGACCAGCCACGCCCCCAGCACGATGGGAACCAGGACCCCCGCGATCACCGGGTCGAAGTGCGCCAGCAGCTCCTGCAACCCCACGAAGTACCACGGCGCCTTGGCCGGTTCGTGCGTGAGGTTGGGGTTGGCCAGCTCGCGCAGCGGCGCCTCGAAGGCGATCCCCATCGCCAGGCAGATGGCGACCACGGCAAACGCGATCACCTGGTGGCGCACGATGAGGTGCGGCCAGGTGAAGACCGTGTCATCCTCCTCCGGGGGCTCGCGCTCCACCCCCGTCCGCTCCACCACACCGAGCAACCGCACGCGCTCGTCAGGCGCCACCGGATACGGCGTGTCCGGACGCTCGCCGCGCCCCTCCGGGAGCGGCGCACCATCGGCCACCGCCCATGGCGGCGCCCCGCCGCGCGCCACCGCGAAGCCGTCCTTCCGCACCCGCCAGATGTGCACCGCGATGAGGAGGAAGAAGAAGATCGTCAGCACCGCCACGTGCAACACGTAGAAACGCAGCAGCGTCGACTGCCCGATCGTCGACCCGCCGAGGAGGAGGGCGCGCAGCTCCGTTCCCACGAAGGGGACGTAGTGCACCAGGTCGGAGGCGACGCGCACCGCCCAGTACGAGAGCTGGTCCCAGGGGAGCAGGTAGCCGGTGAACGAGTAGGCGAGCGTGACGATGAGGAGCCCCACGCCGATCACCCAGTTGAACTGGCGCGGCTTGGCATACGCTCCGGTGAGCATCACGCGCCCCACGTGCAGCGCGGTCGCCAGCACCATCAGGTGCGCCCCCCAGCGGTGCACGTTGCGCAGCAGCTGCCCGAAGCCCACCTCGGCCCGCAGCCGCTGCATGTCGCCGTACGCGTTGGCCACCGACGGTGTGTAGAAGAACATCAGGTAGGTCCCCGTGACCGCGAGGATCACGAAGAGGACCGTCGTGATGTAGCCCAGCCGGAACGAGTAGCGCCACTGCAGCACGCGCCACGGGACCTTCACCGGGTACAGGTGGAGGAAGACGTTCCCGAAGCTCTTGAGCGCGCGCCC
>Ga0116176_10001084_pt1 | contig 21588 bp, 18 predicted proteins | sample AD_STIC08_MetaG_FD_89803 | JGI IMG/M metagenome (GOLD analysis project Ga0116176, IMG submission 89803) | Active sludge microbial communities of municipal wastewater-treating anaerobic digesters from USA - AD_STIC08_MetaG | ecosystem: Engineered > Bioreactor > Anaerobic > Digestate | place: USA...
AAGTGGCCTTCGAAGCGGCCAAGGGCGAGAAGACGATTGCTCAGATCGCTGGCGAGTTTGGGGTCCATCCCAATCAGATCCGACAGTGGCGGAACCATCTGATGGAGCAGTTGCCCGATCTTTTTTCCAGTCGCCGGCCGCAGCAGTAGAGAGCCCGCGAGGAGATCGAGGCGGATCTGTACCAGCAGATCGGCCAGCTCAAGATGGAGCTGGAGTGGCTTAAAAAAAAATCACAGAAGCTCCTGTCGCGGTGAAGCGGGCGGAAGTGGGAAGAGAACTGGCGGCGATGCCGGTTGTCCGGCAATGCAGGCTGCTCGAGCTGTCGCGCTCGACGTTTTATTATCAACCCGTCGGCGAGAACGCCTATAACCTGGCGCTCATGCGATTGATCGACGAGCAGTTCACAAAGCGCCCCTTCTACGGAGTGCCGCGGATGACGGAGAGCCTTCGGAGGATGGGCTACGGAGTCAATCCTAAGCGGGTCCGGCGGTTGATGAGGTTGATGGGTCTGGAGGCCATCTATCCGAAGCCGAGGCTGTCGGCCAACGGTCCCGACCATAAGGTCTATCCCTATCTTTTGAAAGACGTTACGGTGGATCGGCCGGATCAGGTCTGGGCGGCCGATATCACCTACGTCCGTCTCACTCACGGATTCGTCTATCTCCTAGCGATCCTGGACTGGTACAGCCGGTATGTCATCGCCTGGGAGCTTTCGACGACGCTGGACGCCGGATTCTGTCTGGAGGCGCTGCGTCGGGCCCTCCGGCGCTCGAAACCGGAGATCTTCAACACGGACCAGGGGCCGCAGTTCACGAGCGTAGACTTCACGCGCTGTCTTCTCGACGAGGGGATTCAAGTGAGCATGGATGGACGAGGCCGGGTCTATGACAACATCTTTGTCGAGCGGCTCTGGCGTTCGGTCAAGTACGAGGAGGTCTATCTTCACGATTACCAGACGGTCCCGGCGGCGCGGGCCCAGCTCTCGGATTATTTTGAGTTTTACAACACCGACCGGCCGCATGAGGGGCTGGGTTACAAGACGCCGCACGAAGTCTATTTTGGAACGCAGGCAGCGTTGGCGCCAGCTCCGGAGGCCATGTTTGATATGGACCGTATTGATATCGTCGTTCCTAGGGCCAATGGTGAAGCCGATTTTCCGGTGTTCAAGATAAAGATGGCTTCAGAGCCCTGAAATGGATAAAATGGTCACACGAGGCAGGCTTTTGATCCACCTTCAGAAGGCCCCTCAACTGTCCAAAGAATGGGGAGGGGGTCAGGTTCTTCTGAAGCACACTCCACTTTTGCGCTTAAAAATAGGTCATTATATATGCAGGCATCAATAGGGCCACCCTCTCCCCTTTGGGGGTGATAGTAGGTTAGATTTTATCACCCCTGAAATAGCCTATCGGGGTGATAGCGGAGGAGGGATAGTACCGGCTATCCTGATGCGGAAAGAAAGAACCATCGGTATGTCCGGATTCGAGACGTAATCATGTCAACTCAACTGAGGAGTAATACTCAACTATGAACGTCCCCTTCGTCGACCTCAAGGCCCAGTACCAGGCCATCAAGTCTGAGATCGATCCCGCCATCCAGACCGTCCTCGACGAGACCGCCTTCGTCGGGGGGAAGCATGTCGAAGGCTTCGAAAAGGCCTTCGCCGAGAAATTCGGGGTCAAGCACTGCGTCAGCTGCGCCAACGGAACAGACGCCATCTACATCACCCTCAAGGCCTTGGGCGTCGGCCCCGGCGACGAGGTCATCACCGTCGCCAACAGCTTCATCGCCACCTCGGAGACCATCACCCAGGCCGGGGCCAAGCCGGTTTTCGTCGACATCGACGAGTACTTCCACATCGACCCGGCTCTGATCGAAGCCAAGATCACCAGGAAGACCAAGGCCGTCATCCCCGTCCATCTCTTCGGCCAGGCGGCCGATCTCGACGCCGTCAAGGCCATCTGCGACAGGCACAAGCTCCACCTCGTCGAGGACTGCGCCCAGTCCCATTTCTCGACCTACAAGGGCCGCAAGACCGGAACGTTCGGCGTCGCCGGGACGTTCAGCTTCTACCCCGGGAAGAACCTCGGCGCCTATGGGGACGGCGGGGCGATCATCTCCGACGACGACGAGTTCGCTCGCCAGGCTCGCCTCTTCGCCTGTCACGGCTCCGCCCAGAAGTACGTCCACGAGATCGAGGGCGTCAACAGCCGGCTCGACTCGCTCCAGGCGGCCGTGCTCAAGGTCAAGCTCGCCCACATCGACGACTGGAACAAGGCCCGGAACAGTCACGCCCTCAAATACAACGAGCTCCTGGACGGGCTTCCGCAGGTCAAGCCCCCCAAGCTCCGGCCCGACACGTTCCACGTCTTCCACCTCTACGTCATCCGGACGGAGCGAAGAGACGACCTAGCCGCTTTCCTCAAGTCCAAGGGCGTCGCGACAGGCATACACTATCCATACGCCCTGCCCCTGATGCCGGCCTATCGCTACCTCCGCCACCAGCCCTCGGACTTCCCTGTCGCTTACGCCTGTCAAGGGCAGATCTTGTCGCTGCCAATGTACCCCGAGCTCTCCGACGGGCAGATCGTCCACGTAGCCGACTCGATCAAGGAGTTCTACAGGAATAAAAAGCCTTGAAATTCAAGAAAATGCGTGTTAGAATGGCAATCACTTTGGGCCGTTCGCCAAGGGACGGCCGCGAGGGAACATCCATAAGAACTGGGAGCGGGCATCATGCTTAAGATCGGGGTCATCGGCTACGGATATTGGGGCCCCAACGTGGCCCGGAACTTTCACGCCGTTCCAGGGGCCGAACTCATCGCCATCAGCGACCTCTCGGAGAAGAGGCTCGGCCTGGCCAAGGCGAACTACCCCTTCATCAGGGCCGTCAAAGAACCCTTGGAGCTCATCCGTTCGACCGACATCGACGCGGTGGCCATCGTCACGCCGGTCTTCTCCCATTACGAGCTGGCCAAGGCGGCGCTCCTCGCGGGCAAGCACATCTTCGTCGAGAAGCCCTTCACCGCGACGAGCGCCCAGGCCCGCGAGCTCGTGGAGCTCGCGGCCGGGAAGAACCTCCGGATCATGGTCGACCACACCTTCCTCTTCACCGGGGCGGTCAAGAAGATCAAGGAGCTCATCGGCTCGGACGAGCTGGGCAAGCTCCTGTTCTACGATTCGGTCCGGGTCAACCTGGGCCTCTTCCAGCACGACGTCAATGTCATCTGGGACCTGGCCCCGCACGACCTGTCCATCATGGCCCACGTGATCCCCGCCAAGCCCACGGCCATCTCGGCCCACGGCACGGTCCACTTCGAGGGCGGATTCGAGGACATCGCCTACATCTGCGTCGGGTTCGACGGGGGCGGGTTCCTGGCCCATTTCCACGTCAACTGGCTCAGCCCGGTCAAGGTCCGCAAGACCCTGATCAGCGGCGACAGGAAGATGCTCGTCTGGGACGACCTCGACGCCGACGAGAAGATCAAGATCTACGACCGGGGCGTCGATGTCAAGAGCGCCGACGGCGGCAAGGACGGCGTCCACGAGCTCCTGGTGAGCTACCGCTCGGGCGATGTCCATATCCCCAAGCTCGAGGCGACCGAGGCGCTCAAGGCCGAGGCCCAGTACTTCGTCGAGTGCGTCGAGAAGGGTGTCGAGCCTTTCAACGACGGCCGGAGCGGGCTCCAGGTGGTCCGCCTCCTCGAGGCCGCGGACGAGTCCCTCAGGCAGGGCGGCACAAGGGTCGAGCTGTGAAGGAGCGGCCATGGAATTCTGCAGGATAGCGCCCGACGTCAAGCTCGGCAAGGACGTCAAGATCTTCGCCTTCGCCAACCTCTACGGCTGCACGGTCGGCGACGGCACGAAGATCGGGACGTTCGTCGAGGTCCAGAAGAACGCCCTCATCGGCCGGAACTGCAAGATCTCGTCCCACACCTTCATCTGCGAGGGCGTGACCATCGAGGACGACGTCTTCGTCGGCCACAACGTCACTTTCATCAACGACATGTACCCTCGCTCGACGGTCGAGGGGGGCGGGCTCCAGACCGAGGCCGACTGGAAGGTCGTCCCGACGTTCATCAGGAAGGGCGCCTCGGTCGGCTCCAGCGCCACGATCCTGGCCGGCGTGACCGTCGGCGAGGGCGCCATCGTCGGGGCCGGGGCCGTCGTCACCAAGGACGTGGCGCCTTGGACGATCGTGGCCGGCAATCCCGCGAAGGTCTTGCGTTCGATCGAGAGAAAGTAGATAATCGGGGAGCTTTTTCGATCAGAGGGGCTTGAACCGATGCTCAGAGAGAGGGAAGCCGTTCTCCGCAGGTTCCTGATCTTCACGGACACCTGCATCCTCGGCCTTGCCTACCTCTCCGCCTTCGTGTTCGAAAGGCTTCTGGCTCATTCGACCCAGCCCCTGTCCAAGTACTGGCTGGCCCTGGTCTTCGCCATTCCCTACTGGTGCCTGGCGCTCTATGCTAACGGGCTTTACCAATCGCTGAGGACCCGCTCGTATCTCGAGATCCTTTGGGCCGTGGTCAAGTCCGCCGTCGCGACCTTCCTGCTCCTCGGGACCTTCATCTTCCTGTTCAAGCTGGATTTCATGAGCCGGCTCTTCTTCCTGCTCTTCATGGGCTTCGGCTTCCTGTTCATCTGGCTCGAAAAGACGGTCATCTTCATGAGCTCCCATTACGTCCGGCGCCAGGGGCTCAACACGCGCCGGCTCTTGATCGTGGGAACGGGGAAAAGGGCCGGCGAATTCGTCAAGAAAGTCGACAAGCACCCGGAATGGGGCTTCGAGGTCCTCGGGGCCATCGATGACGAGCCCGGGCGAGGCGTCGTCCGGGTCGGCCGGCTGGATGTGCTCGGGACGCTCAAGGATATCCCCGAGATCTTCCACCGGGACGCCGTCGATGAAGTCGTCTTCCTGGTGCCGCGGTCGCGCCTCAACGCCCTTCAGGGCGCCATCGACGATTGCGAGACCGAGGGCGTCGTGGTCACGATCGCGGTGGACCTTTTCGACACCAAGCTGGCCAAGGCCTCGGTCACGGAGCTCGAGGGCCTGCCTCTCCTCCACTTCCGGACGACCCACGCCAAGGAGTGGGAGCTCCTCGTCAAGAGGCTGTTCGATTTCGTCGCCTCGGGGATAGGGATCCTTGTCCTGTCCCCTCTCTTCCTGGTCATGGCCATCCTGATCAAGACGACGTCCAAGGGCCCTGTGTTCTTCAAGCAGAACCGGCTGGGGCTGGCCGGCCGAAGGTTCACGCTCTACAAGTTCAGGACCATGCGGCTGGGCGCCCACGACATCCTCTCCGACGTCTCCGACCTGGAGTCGATGTCGACGCCGGAGTTCCGGGAGAAGAAGACCAAGTGGATCACGCCGGTCGGCCGGTTCATGAGGAAGTTCAGCATCGACGAGCTGCCTCAGCTGATCAACGTTTTAATCGGGCACATGAGCATCGTCGGACCCAGGCCAACGGTCCCCGATGAGGTCGACAAGTACAAGGACTGGCAGCGGCGCCGGTTCTCGATGAAGCCGGGCATCACCTGCCTCTGGCAGGTCAACGGCCGGAACAACATCGCCTTCGAAGAGTGGATGAAGCTCGACCTCGAGTACCTCGACAACTGGTCGCTCTGGCTGGACGCCAAGATCCTGCTGAAGACGGTGCCGGTCGTGATGTTCGGGATCGGGGCGTATTGAGAGCGCCCGCCGATTTCGGACGCCTGCTCGCCGGCTCGAAAAGGGCAAGACAATGAAAAATACGCTAGCTCGTTCAAGGGCGATCTTCTTCGGGCTTGCCTTCATCACGCTATGGGCATCACCGGCCTTGGCTCAAGGCAACACCTGGATCGGCGCGAACCTCGCCCGGATGGTCGACGCGGCCGGATGGAAGCTCGGCGTAATGCGCCTGAACGCGGCCCTCGAGGTCCTGAACGCGGGATATGATACGGATATCTATTACGGCTATCGCGAGCCGGTCCCGGACGGAACGATCTCCGCCCGGCTTCCCGTTCAGGTCCTCTGGCCCTTGGGCAAGAAGGCTGTGCTGGATGTTTCCGAAAGGCCCGAGTACGTGTTCTATCTCGAAGCCGAACGGGAAAGGGCCTGGAACCACGATTTCCAGGGCCGCTTCCATCTCGCCTTGAACCGGGTCTATGTCCAGGCGGGGGCCGGGATATCCAGCATCCGCCAGCGCCAAGCCTCCGAGGTGTTCATCAATCTGCGCGAGAAGAGGAACGACCTCAGCGGCCTCCTGTTCTGGCAGGCCTCCAGACAGATGTCGTTCGCCATGGCCTATGATTGGTCGAAGTTCGATTACGGGAGCGAGGAGTTCAATGGGATCCCTCTCGCTGAAATGCTGGCCCGGAGGGAACGGTATCTCGATCTCGTCGGTTATGTCCAGCCGAGCTCCCGGGTGAGGCTTCTGTTGGACGCGCAATACGGCTCCTATTCGTTCACCGATGTCGTATCCAGCGTCAGGGATTCGAGGAGTTACGGGATCTTCGGCGGCATCGAGTTCATCCCCCGGGCGTCCGAGGGCGACGGCGGCGAAGGCACCCGAGGGCTTTTCCGGCTGGGATACCAGCGTCTGGACCTTCTCGATCCCGCGCAAACGGACGGAGAAGGCTTTGTCGGAGCGGGAAATGTCACCTTCGATCTGACATCGAGGACATCCGCCCGGGTCTTCTTTTTCAGGGGCAGGGAGTTCTCTATCTACAGCGGTCCCACATTTTTCATGAGGAATACAATCGGCGCGGGGCTGTCGCGCCGATTGTCGAGAAAGCTCACTCTTTCTTATGATGGATCGCTCGGGAGGACCGCCTACCCCGAGACCGGAGGCGCCCCGGGAACCGGCGAGAGCTACATGCTTCATGCGGTCAGCCTGCATCTCAGGGTCTCCCGTCTGACGAACCTAACGTTCCTCGCGAGCTACAACCGGAGATATCGGGGGCCGACCGGCCTGTCTCACGATCGGGCCTTCTTGGGCATCAATCTGACCTGCGGATACCCGGGAGGCGCAATGGCTCTGCCTGTCGGCGGGCTTTCGCATTGACGGCTTTTTTCTGAGGTGGACTGAACGGCGAATCGGATATATAATCTCGGAGAAAGGGATATCCATGACGACCTCTCCGGTCAAAGCGAGAGTGGCGACAGCCGTCACCGTTGCGGTCGCCGTCGCCTTCCTCCTCCCTCCGGCATTCTCCCCGGCCCAGGAAACCCAAGACCCCGGCACCAAGTTCTACCGGATCGGGCCGAACGACTTGCTCGAGATCAGGGTCCATGAGCTTCCCGATCTTAACCAAACGGTCCGGGTCTCGGAGGACGGGTCTATCACCTTCACGCTCCTCGGCAGGATCGAGGTCGCCGGCTACTCGGCGCATGGACTGGAGGAAAAGCTGTCCGCCCTCGTCACCGAAAAATATGTGCCCGGGGGAGCGCACGTTTCGGTCTTCATCCGGGAACACCAGAAGATCTCGGTCATCGGCGCCGTCAACCAGCCCGGGATGTTCGAGCTGGTCGGGCCGACGACCCTCCTCGAGGCCATCGCCCAAGCGGGCGGCCCGACGGCCCAAGCGACCAACACGATCTATGTCTATCGCCAGGAAGCGGGCGGCAAGCAGGCCGTCATCGCGATCGATCGCAACTGGCTCTCGGATAGCAGCCGCAACCTCAATATCGAGCTCAGGCCGAAAGATGTCGTTTCCATTCCGATCGACCAGACGCTCAACGCCTTCGTCTACGGCGAGGTCAGGAATCCGGGAGTCGTCCCTTACTTGAAATCGAAAGGGATCACCCTTCTCCAGGCCGTCGCCCAGGCCGGGGGACCGACCGAGTGGGCCAAGAAATCCAAGCTCGTGATCAAGCGCAAGGACAAAGAAACCGGAAAAGAGATAAAAATCCGGGTGAATCTCAAAAAAATGCTCGCCGGCGAAAGAGCCGACATCGTCCTCGAAGAGGGCGATGTGGTCATCGTCCCATGAGTTCGCGGTAATCCCCGGGGAGCGATATGGTCCAAGACACACAACAAGAGGCCAAGCCCGGCCTTCTTGCTCTGGTTCAACATTATTGGCGCGTCCTGTTCAAATGGAAATGGACGGCCGGGATCTTCGCCTTCACGTGCGTCGCCGTCGCGATCGCCTATAGCTTCCTCGTCCCTCCGGTCTACACGGCCGTGGGCACGATATGGATAGAAGAAGGCCCGAGGGTCCTGCCATTCGAGGAGATCCAATCGTTCGGCGAAGGATCGAGCTTGTCGAGCCACACCCTGCTTCTGACCAGCCGGTCCCTCGCTTCGAATGTCATCGACAAGCTCAAGTTGTCCGAAAACCCGGATTTCGCCGGCAAGCCCAAACCGGGCCTGCCGCCTCCGGACCCGGCCGACCCGATCTACCGTGAAAAACTCGTTCAGCGCTTCCTCTCCAACGTGACGGTCACCGCGAAGGGGCAGTCCCGCCTTGTCGACGTCAGCTTCAGCAATCGGGACCCCAGGTTGGCGGCCGACATCCTCAACGCGCTGTTCGACGGTTATGTCGAGATGATCGTCAGCAAACGCTACTCCACCTCGGAACAGGCGACGAGATACCTGAACGACCAGATCGCCGAGCTCCGGACCGAGATCGAGGAACGGGAGCGCAAGCTCAACGAGTACGGCTCACGGAAGGACATCATGCCGTTATCCACGGCGGAAGCTTCTACCGTGGCCAGGATCGGGGATTACAGCCGAGCCTTGACGGAAGCCCAGCTCGAGCGGATCAACAAGCTCAACTATTACAACCAGCTCAAGAACGCCCCTCTCGGCGAGATCCCCAGCGCCCCGGAAGGAAGCGTGATCGAGCGGCTGAGGGAGCAATACATCAATCTCCGCCGGCAATATGAGACGAGGCTGAACACGGTCAGCCCCGACTATCCCGACATGCGACGCATGAAATCGGAGCTGGATTCGGCGACGGAAGCCCTTCAGAACGAGACGCAAAACCTCATTCGGAACGCCTTAGCGGAATATCAGGCCGCGTTGAGGAAAGAGCAGTCCCTTCAGAACCTCCTCGACGGACAGAAGAACCAAGCGTACAAGGCAAGCGGCGATTCGGTCGTCTTCAACAGCTTGAAAGTCGAGCTAGACAGCAGAAAAGCCCTTCTCGAGGCATTATCTAAACGCCAAAGCGAGACCGACGTCTCGGCACGGCTGAAGGGGCTCGATTCGCTCACCGTGTGGATCGTGGACAAAGCGGCCTATCCTTTGAAACCGAGCTTTCCGAACAAGCGGAAGAACGCGCTCCTGGGCCTTCTGCTCGGCTTCGCCGGGGGGATAGGCCTGGCCATCGGACTTGAGTATCTGAACAATACGGTCAAGACTTCGCACGACGTAGCGAGAGAGACCGGCATTCCTTTGATGGGCTCGATCCCGGCCTTTGAATCGGAGGCGAAGCCCAAAGGCCCTCGGGGGGAATTCAGAAGGATCCGCTCGACGCTGGCGGGATCAAGCGCCAAGGAGGAGAAGGCGAAGAAGAAGAGGCGGGGCCCAGAAAGCCCGAGAGATCCCTTGTGGCTCTCGAACGAGAGAACATCTGACTCGCGGCGGGAGACCTTAATCGAGCTCATCGCCGTCCGTGAGCCGCAATCGATCCAAGCCGAGAGCTTCCGTTCGCTCAGGACGGCCTTGCTGGTCTCTTCGCCGCCCGGCAGGATCAAGGTCATTCTGGTCACGAGCCCCTTGGCCCGGGAAGGGAAATCGTCGACGGTCTCCAATTTGGGCGTCACGCTGGCCGAAGCGAGCAAACGGGTGGTCATCGTGGATTCCGACCTCCGCAAGCCCCGGCAGGCCAAGATATTCGGCGTGAACATCGCCAATGCGCCCGGATTGAGCCGCTACCTGAGCTCGAATATGGATGCCGCTGAAATCGTAAAACCGACCGACGTGCCGAACCTTCATCTCGTCGCGTCCGGCCCCCTGCCGGCCAATCCGATCGAGCTCCTGACGTCGGAGAGGATGGACGGTCTCGTGGCCTTCCTGAAAAAGAGCTTCGACTTCGTATTGTTCGATACGCCCCCCTTGCTGGCGGTTTCTGACGCGTTGGCCATGGGGCCGATGATGGACGCGATCATCTTGGTCGTCAGAGGCGGCCAGACGCCGGTTCCCGCGCTGAGGCAAGCCAAGCAGAAGCTGGACGCCCACAAGCTGAAGTGCCTCGGAGTAATCCTCAATGAAGTGGACCTGGTCGAGCAGGATGGATACTACGCCAAGCAATATTATAGTTACGCTATAGACGATTGAAGTATAATCTGCTTCGCTTTGAATAGAAATTTCAGCTTGCCGGGGAGCGGCATGTCGCTTTTTACAAAGAGAATAAGAAGAGCATTCCGAAGATACGGTATTGTCGGAGTTCTTACTTTTACTGCAGAGCGCGCCGCCTCCGCTATTGCTCGGATGAGGTCGTCCGTTAGGAAGGAGATCAGAGAACGTCGCGAGAGGGCGGCTGCATTTGACTCAACCTATGGTGTTGATACCATTGGCCGTATCCATCAAGTTGAACTGGGCGTCAAAAGTCCTAATCAGCTACACGCGGTGGCATACGGTGCTAGTGACCCTAAGTACTTCAGAGACGCGATTCGTTCCTTGCCTATTGATTATGGCCGATTTGTTTTTATAGACTTTGGCTCAGGCAAAGGCCGGGCGCTTATATTAGCGTCGGAGTTCCAGTTCAAGAGAGTCGTCGGAGTCGAATTTTCGGAGATATTGCACAGGACTGCACTAAAGAACATCGAAAAATACCGCAACCATACATCCCGTGCAGATATCATCGAGTCTATTTGTATAGACGCATCCCTCTATCAATTGCCCGATGATCCCCTCGTCTGCTATTTCCTTAATCCCTTCGATCAGATTCTTATGTCTCAAGTGTTGTCTAACATCCAAGAATCATTGTTCCGAAATAAAAGGGAAATTTTCATCGTATACTACAATCCAAGGCAGGGCCATTTATTTGACCAGGACCCGGGCTTTCTGAGGATTGGGACGATTGGTCCGGTTCGAATCTGGCGGACAAACTAAGACCTATTTCTGTGCAGTCCGATTTATCGTGGGTAGGAGAGAGCGAAATAATGCATTATTCAATAAGACTCGCTTATGGCAGGCGCCACGACGGCGGATTTCTATACCCTCTTTTTCAAGAACCATCTTAGTTGTTTCATTCGCTCTCGCAGGCCTGATTTCAGGGTGTTCGCAGAGGGCAGACAAGTTCCCTAATAAGCACGCTGAATTAGAAAAGGGGGCGCGTGCCGACACGAACGGCTGGATCAACATCCATCTCGAGGGGACGCCGCGCCAGATCGGCTTCCAGCACGGCTGGCTCCTGGCGGCCGAGATCGACGACCTCATGAAATCGCTCGCCCATTTTCTCCAGGGCTCGTCGAAGCGCGACTGGGCTTTTTACCGTAGCGCCGCCGAACGGATGTTCTGGCCCAAGCTCGAGGCCGAGTACCGGGAGGAGATCGAAGGGATCGCGGCCGGCCTCGGAGCTCGCATCCCCAAGACAAATTACGACGCCATCGACATCACCGCGCTCAACGGCTGGATCGAGCTGTCCAGGCGCTATGTCCCCTACTTGGAAGAGCAGGTCAAGACGGGCGCCGGCGGCGACAAGGGCGCGGGCCACTGCGGCGCCTTCATCTCTACGGGCAACTGGACGGAGGACGGCGGGATCGTCGTCGGGCTCAACAGCTGGATTGATTACATCGTCGGCTCGCGCTGGAACATCATCGCCGATATCGCTCCCGCCAACGGTCATCGCGTCCTGATGGACTGCCTGCCCGGGACGATCCACGGCGGCGACGGCCTCGCCATGAACGGCGCCGGGGTCGTCTTCGCCGAGACGACGCCGGGTGCCTTCAAGGATCTCGAGAAGGAGGGCGCGCCGGGGTTCGTGCTGGCCCGGAAGGCGGCCCAGTACGCGGCCTCGATCGACGACTTCGTCCGCATCGTCCACGCCTACGACGGCGGCGACCACTCCGGCGATTGGCTCGTCGGCGACACCAAGACGGGCGAGATCGCCAAGCTCGATGCGGGCCTGGGGAACCGGCGACTGTCGAGGACGACGGACGGCTATTTCGTGTGGCCCGGCTTCCCGGACGACGGGAAGGCCGTCGCCGGGGAGGCATCATTCGCGGCCGCGGACAAGGGATCGTCGTCACGCGCGAGGAAGGCCCGCTGGGAACAGCTCATGGAGGAGTACAAGGGCTACATCGACGTCGAGGACGGGAAGCTGTTCGGGGCCGACCACATCGACTTGACCACCGGGAAAGAGGGTTCCAACGGCAACGTGCTGTGCGGCCACGTCGACGAGGACCCGAAAGGGATGCCCGAGTCCGGCTGGGCGCCGTTCTCGCCGGCCGGGTCCGTGCAGGGCAAGGTGACCTCGACCGCGCTTGTCAAAGAGATGAGGATGTGGGCCCGCATGGGCCACCCGTGCGGGCGGGACTTCGTCGCGGCCGAGTTCCTGGCCGAGCACCCCGAGTTCGCCTGGCAGAAGCCCTACCTGAAGGACCTCAGGGCCCAGCCCTGGACGCTGTTCGAGGCTGGAAAGTAGCCTACTTGTTGAACTCGGCCACGGCCCGGAAGAACGCGTTGAGCGTCGAGAGCGGCGTCCCCGGCGGCAGGTCGTATCCCGTCGAGATGTAGTAATTCTTGCGGCCCCGCGTCGCCTCCAACAGCGCCTTCGTCGCCTCCCCCGCCGATTGCGGCGTCCCCTTCCTGAAGACCGTCACCGGATCGAGGTTGCCGCCGAGGATCGCGTCCGGGCCGACCCTGTCGAGGGCCGCGACGACGTCCATGGAGGGCCCGACATGGTAGATCCCGGCCCCGGAGGCGGTGAGCTCGTCGAGGTGCTCGATCCCGGCGTTGCCGTTGTGGACGATGACCGCGAAATCCTCCTCGCCGACGGCCTTGACGATCCGCTTGAGGAAGGGGGCCGAGAACCGGGCCAGGCCCGCCGAGAGAAGGCGCCCGGCGGCCGCCTCGACGACCAGGACCCCCCGCGCGCCCGTCTCCCTGAACGCCAGGGCGTAGCGGCAGAGGAAACCGGTCACGATGTCGAGCAGCGACTCGATAGTCTCGGGTTCGTTGGCCGCGGCGGCGAGCGTCTCGCCACGCCGTAGAGGCGCGCGGCCAGGGCGAACGGGCCGAGCATGGCCCCCAGCACCGGCACCGACTCGCCCACCTCGGCGGTCAGGCGCCAGGCAGTCTCGATGGGGACGCGGGTCCGGGCGTCGCCGGGGAAGGGGTCGGGGAGCGAAGCGATGTCCCGGGCGTCCGTGACAAGCCGCCCGACGATGGACGGGGCCTCGCGGCTCGCGACCTTGACCTCCGCGCCGTAGGCCTCGGCCTCAACCGTCGTGTCGATCCCGGTGAGGAGGACCGGGGTCCTGTAGCGGTCGTTGAGGGCCATGACCGCCTTGAACTGGGAGCCCGGGACGCTGACGAAGTCCTCGACCGACTCGCCGGTGATCTCGAGGCCGGAATAGGCGCAGAGGGGGATGGCCAGCCGCCCGGGAAAGTCGCGCACGAACCGCGCGAACGTTGTCTCCATGGCGCCGGTATCTTATCCCAAGGTCGAGCGCGGGTCAAACGCCCGGAAGGCGCCCGGAAAGCGTCCGGAAAGCGTCGCGAGACCGGCCGGCGGGCCGCTGCCGTGTCGCCACGGGGACACGGGGCGAGGCGCCGTTCCCGGGGCTCATTCGGCTCGTCCCGCCCCCCCTTCCCCTGGCCGGGATCGGGGCTCCCAGGGCCTCCCAGGCGTGTTTTAGGCCTTTTTGAGAGGGCCAACAGATGGATGTCGTATCCGGAAACGATCGCGCCTCGGGCTTCGCCCTCGCGCCCGCCCCTCCCCCGCCCCCTGCCCCCGGCGAGCCTCCCCGGCCCCCCCGCTTGAATAATTCCGATAATAATGGTAGGATATCGCGGTCACCGTTCTCATTCCACCTGCGAGAGACGCCGATGAAAAGACTTCTCATCCTCGGCGCCGGCACGGCCGGGACCATCATGGCCAACCTCCTCCGCAGGCGCCTGCCGCGCGCCGAGTGGGCCGTCACCGTCGTCGACCGCGACAACGACCACTACTACCAGCCGGGCTTCCTGTTTGTCCCCTTCGGCTTCTACGGCCGCGAGGACATCGTCAAGCCGCGCTCCAAGTTCCTGCCCCGCGGCGTCGAGTTCATCGTCGCCGAGGTCGACCGCATCGACCCGGCCGCGAGCAAGGTCCTCTTCCAGGACGGCAGCGACCTCCCCTACGACTACCTCATCGTCGCCACGGGCGCCTCCATCGTCCCGTCCGAGACCCCCGGCATGCTCGACGGCTGGCGCGACACCGTCTTCGACTTCTACACCGCCGACGGCGCCGAGGCCTTGGGCGAGAAGCTCAAGGCCTTCCCGGGCGGGCGGATCGTCATCCACGTCAACGAGACGCCGATCAAGTGCCCGGTCGCGCCGCTCGAGTTCGCCTTCTTCTGCGACGACTGCCTGCGCCGCCACCGCCGCCGCGACCAGATCGACCTCGTCTACGTCACGCCGCTCGACGGCGCCTTCACCAAGCCGGTCGCCTCGAAGGTCTTGGGCGCGATGCTCGCGGAGAAGCGCATCGAGATGGTGACCGAGTTCAACGCCGAGCGCGTCGACGCCGCGGCCCGCAAGATCGTCGGCTACGACGGGCGCGAGGTCCCCTACGACCTCCTCGTCACCGTCCCGACGAACATGGGCTCGGAGATGATCGAGCGCTCGGGGATGGGCGACGAGTTCCGGTTCCTGCCGACCGACCCGAAGACGCTCCGCTCCAAGAAATGGGAGAACATCTTCGCCATCGGCGATGCGACCGACCTGACCTCGTCCAAGGCCGGGTCGGTGGCCCACTTCCAGGCCGAGATCCTGGCCGAGAACCTGGTCGGCGCGATCGAGGGGAAGCCGCTCGAGGCGGCCTTCGACGGCCATTCGAACTGCTTCATCGAGGCCGGCAAGAAGAAGGCCATCCTGATCGACTTCAACTACGACGTCGAGCCCCTGCCCGGGATGTTCCCGTTCGCCAAGGTGGGGCCGATGCCGCTCCTCAAACCCAGCCGGATCAATCACATCGGCAAGGCCGTCTTCCGCTGGATCTACTGGCACGTGCTCCTGCCGGGGCGCCCCATCCCGTTCGTGCCGTCGAAGATGAAGATGGCCGGGAAGAAGCGCCCCGTCGAGGATGGAGCGGGGAGCGCGGGCAAGGGCATTCCGGAAGGCGGCGACAGAAGCGTTGGCGGCGGCGATAGGAGCGGCGGCAGCGCCGGCGGAGCGGCCGGCGCCTCGAAAGCGAGATAGCGCGACGGTGGCCCCACCGGCCTCACGCCGCGCCGTGCGCATAGACCGACAACATCAGAGGAGGGAAGCGACATGGCGCAGAAACTTTACGGGGCGACGACGGTCGACGTCGACGCCGAGGGCTTCCTCACCGACTTCGCGCAGTGGACGCGCGAGGTCGCCGCGGCCATCGCCAAGGAGGAGGGCATCGCCGAGCTCACGCCGGCCCACTGGAAGGTCATCGACTACATCCAGAAGGACTTCAAGGAGAACGGCCAGGTGCCGAGCATCCGCAAGCTCAACAAGAGCGGCGTCATCAGCACCAAGGAGCTCTACGACCTGTTCCCCGGCGGCCCGGCCAAGAAGGCGGCCAAGATCTCCGGCATGAAGAAGCCGGAGGGCTGCGTTTAAGGAGGAGACCATGAGCGAAAAGATCCAGAAGGTTTCGATCATCGTCTCCAAGGGCGGGCTCGACGGCGTCTACCCCGGCCTGATCATGGCCAACGGCGCCCGCATGGAGGGCATCGAGGCGAACCTGTTCTTCATCTTCTTCGGCCTCGACGCCGTCCTGAAGAAGAGGATGGGCAAGATCAAGGTCGCCACGGTCGGCAATCCCGGCATGCACATGCCGTCGCTTCTGGGCATCCTGCCGGGAGTATCGGCCATGGCCACGGCGATGATGAAGAGGACGATGGACAAGCTCGACATCCCGCCCGTGCCCGAGTTCATCGAGATGGTCTCGGACGCCGGCTGCAAGCTCTACGCCTGCAAGGCGACCGTGGACATGTTCAAGCTGAAGAAAGAGGACTTCTGCCCCCAGGTCGACTCGATCATCAACGTCGGCAGGTTCTACGAGATCGCAGCCGGCGGCGAGATCATCTTCACTTGAGGAATGGGGTCAAACCTTTAAAAGTTTAATTTTTCGACGGCTTCGATTCTCTGCATCCGCGGAGCGTTTTGGGGCTCGAAACCTATCCATCGGACATGATTTGACCTGAATTATTCACAAAAACGCTCCCTCTCCTTTTTCTTCGTGCCTTCATAGGACATTTGTGCCCTGCGGGCGAATCGATTCGGCCCCATCTGCTTCGTTCTCGGGAAGCCGCGGGACCAAATAGAACTGTTTCACCCCTCAGGCCTCGCATCTGAGGGCCGCCTCGATTCATAAATACCCGGGCCAAAAATTTAACTTTTAAAGGTTTGACCCCAATGTGGGGTAGCGCTTGTCGGCGAAGCGCATCAGGGCCGCGTAGCTCGCCGCCGAGACGGCCGCCAGAGCCGCGAACAAGACCGCGAGCGTCGCGCCCGTCCCCATCCTGGCCTTGATCAGGGCCTTGACCCCGAAGAAGGCGGCCGTCAGGATGCCGATGTCGGCCAGCATGGCCAGGAGCACGTTGAGGTTCTGCTTGATGGCCTTCTGCGGGTTCGTCCAGTCGAGGAGCGGCCGGGCCAGGTCGATGGCCATGCCCACGACGGTCAGCAGCACCCCGGCCGCGAGCGCCAGTCCCGCCGCCGCCGCCAAGTGGACGGCCTTCTCGCGCAGGAAGATAGCCGCGACGGCGCCCGCCGTGACCACCCCCAGCGCCGCCACCAAATAAGAGTGGAGGAACTTGGCCGCCGCCTGCTCCCGCGGCGCCACCGGGATCACCCGCGAGATCCAGAATTGCGCGCCCTCCCTCGAGAACGTCGACGAGGACGTCCCGTTGAGGCTGCCGCAGACCGTCATGAACAGCGCCGTGGCCAGGGTGACGATGAGCGGGTTGGCCGAGGCCATGGCCTTCAGCAGCGCTATCGGAACGCCCGCGCCTCCGCCGCGCCCGCCGCCGCCCGAGGAGACCGTGGCCATCAGGACGAAAAAGGCCGGGAAGATGACCGCGACGAGCGTTCCGTTGAGCAGGAAGATCGGCGTCCGGTTCATGATCTTCCACTCGCGCCCGAAAATCGCCGCCTTGGCCCGCCGCGCCGACGTCACCCGCCGCGACATCTCGTCGCGTGTCAGCCGCCGCTTCTTCTCCGTCGTTTCGCCGAGCCCGATGACGCCCCGGTAGAACAGCATCTCGGCCAGCCCGACCATCCCGGCGAACAGGCCCAGCGAGACGCCCCACAGAAGGGCCAGGTTCGCCAGCCCTTTCGCCGTGAATCCCCCGGCCGCCGCCTTCGCTGCCCAGATGCTCGGCGGGAAGAAGACCCCGATGCGATTGAGCAGGCTGTCGGGCGAGGCGAAGAGCTTCGCCACAACCTCCGCGCTCGTCTCCGGCCCCCCGCCCCCGGCCGTCTTGCCGAGCACGATCTGGATCCCGAGCACCAGCACGGTGAGAAGGATGCTCCCGACGAGGATGAGCGCGTCCTTCTTCCGGCTGACATTGACGACCCGCATCATGGCCACCACGACGAGCGACACGACGGCCAGCGGGATGACCGGCAGCGCCGCGTAGACCAGCGCCGCATTGACCCAATACCCGGGCCCGGCCCGCGAGACGACGCCCAGCGTGACGACGACCGGGAGCACGACCGCCGCCACCGTCAGCCACTCGTTGACGACGACGACGGCGAACTTGCCGGCCATGACCTCCGACGGCCGGAGCGGCAGCGGGATGAGCAGCTCCAGGTCGCGCGAGAAATAGAAGGCCGAGATGATGTAATAGACGCCGAATATGAGGATCAGGAACTGCCCGGCCAGGAACCCGAGCGACAGCAGCGCCCACTCCTGGCCCATCGGCTTGAGAACGCCGTAGACCTTCTGGATCGTCACCGCGATCCCGTAGAAGAGCGGCGCGACCCCGAGAAAGGACGCCGCGATGAGCCAGACCAGCCAGCGGTCTTTCTTCTCCTTGAACAGCCTGTGCTTGACCGTGGCCAGCCCGAAGTTCGACCGCAGCCCCGCCCGGATGACCGTCACGATCGTCCGGAACCGGCTGACCCCGCTGCCCGCCCCGCCGCCGGCGCCCCCGCCCGCGCCGCCCGCCCGGATCATGTCTCCGTCACCCCGAGGAAGATCTCTTCAAGCGACTGCCCTCCCTCGGTCCGGTCCATGGCCTTGAGCTCGGCCATCGTTCCGCAGGCCACGAGCTTCCCCCGATGGATGATGCCGATGCGGTCGCACAGCTTCTCGGCAACCTCCATGATGTGGGTCGAGAAGAACAGGGTCTTCCCGGCGTCGCAGTGCCCGCGGAACATCTCCTTGAGCTGGTGGGCCGACCGCGGATCCAGGCCCACGAGCGGCTCGTCGAGGACCATGACCCGCGGCGCCGGCAGCAGCGCGGCCGTGAGCACGATCTTCTGCTTCATGCCTTGGGAGTAGCTTTGGATGGGATTGGTCACGGCCGCCGCGAGCTCGAAGATATCGAGCCACTTCTGGATGCGCTCGAGCCGCTCGGCCTTGGCCACGCCGTAGACGTCGCCGATGAAATTGAGGTACTCGAGGCCGGTCAGGCGCTCGTAGACGGCCGGATAATCAGGCACATACGTGGTCACCTGCTTGGCCGCGAGCGGCTCCTTCACCACATCGTGCCCCTCGACCGCGATCCGGCCCGCGTCCGGGCGCAGCAGCCCGACGATCAGCTTGATGGTCGTCGTTTTGCCGGCCCCGTTCGGGCCCAGGAAGCCGAAGATCTCCCCCGGCTTCACCGTCAGCGTCAGGTCGTCCACGGCCTTGACCTGGCCGCGGTTGTAGCTCTTGGAAACGCGCTCGAGCTCGATCATCCGCCGCTCCTCACTTCGTCAGGTCCGCCGTCGGCGGGAAACGCGGCGCCCGCCTCGCCTGCAGCGCCTGTTCGAGCCCGTAAGCCAGCCTGATGAGCACCGGCTCGCTCCAGGCCGTGCCGATGAACGAGACGCCGACCGGCAGGCCGTGGACCCGGCCGGCCGGGACGGTGATCGTCGGGTAACCGGCCACGGCGGCCGGCGAGGACGAGCTCCCGAAGAACGAGTCTCCGTTGACCAGGTCGGTCAGATGGGCCGGACCGTTGGTCAGGACGAGCAGGGCGTCGAGGCGGTCCTTGGCCATGGCCGCGTCGATGCCCTTCTCGCGGGTGAGCTCGCGGCACTTGGCCAGGGCGTCGAGATACGCTTTCTCGGTCAGCGGCCCCTTCTTGGCCGCCCGCTCCAAGATCTCCTGTCCGAAGAAAGGCATCTCCCGGTCGGCGTTCCTCTCGTTGAAGGCGATGAGGTCGGCCATCGTTCTGACCGCGGCGCCCGGACGCGAAGCGAAATAGGCCTCGAGGTCGGCCTTGAATTCATAGAGAAGGACCTCGAACTCCGCGTCTCCCGTGTCGTCGGCGTGCGGCAGCTCGACCGGATCGACGACCTCGGCCCCGGCCTTTCTCAGCGCCTCGACGGCGCCGTCCAGGATGGGCTCGAGCTTGGGGGCGAAGTTGAACGAGCGTTCCCGCAGCACGCCGATGCGGGCGCCCCGCAGCCCGTCGGCGACGAGGAATTCGCTGTAATCCCTGTAAACGCGGATGCCGCCGGCCACCGTGGCCGGGTCGTTCTCGTCGGGCCCGGCCATCGCCCCGAGGAGCGCAGCTCCGTCGGCGACGGTCCGGGTCATCGGCCCGGCCGTGTCCTGCGAATGGGCGATCGGCACGATGCCCGCGCGGCTGACCAGGCCGACCGTCGGCTTGAGCCCGACCAGGCCGCAACATGACGATGGCGAGACGATCGAGCCGTCGGTCTCCGTCCCGACGCCCGCCGCGGCCAAGTTGGCCGCGACCGCCGTCGCCGTTCCCGAGCTCGAACCGGACGGGTTCCGGTCGAGGGCGTAGGGGTTCTTGGTCTGGCCTCCACGGCCGCTCCAGCCGCTCGTCGACCGCGACGACCGGAAGTTGGCCCACTCGCTCAGGTTCGTCTTGGCCAGGATGACCGCGCCGGCCGCCCGGAGACGCGCGACGACGGCCGCGTCGCGGACCGGCTTCGAGCCGAGAAGGGCGAGCGATCCGGACGTCGTCTCCATCTTGTCGGCCGTGTCGATGTTGTCCTTGACGACGATGGGGATTCCATGGAGCGGACCCCGCGGCCCCTTCTCCCGGCGCTCCAGGTCGAGTTCCCGGGCGATGGCCAGGGCTTCGGGATTGACCTCGATGATGGAATTGAGGGCCGGGCCGCCTTTGTCGACCGCCTCGATGCGCTCGAGGTAGAGCGTGACGAGCTTCTCCGAGGTGGTCCGGCCCGAGGCCATCATCTCCTGCAGCCTGGCGATCGTGACCTCCTCGAGCGAAAACCCGGCCGGGGCCTCTCTTCGGTGGCCGCAACCCGAGGCCGCGACGGCAACCATGACCGCGAAAGCCAGCGCCATCGGACCAAAAATCTCCTTAGGATCGACTGTCCGTTTCATCATTCCCTCCGCTTATCGTCCCGATATTGGCCGAGTCCGGGCGCCGCCTCCCCCCGAGGCCCATCCGCCCACGCCGGGGCCAGGCTCACAATAGCTTAAAACAGGCCCGTGCCTCAACCTCGTGAGAAGGGCCGAGGCGACGGACTCGGACTTCGCCGACTCCTATCTGGCTGCGTCGAGCCGAGTTTCGGGATGCTAGGGCGTCACGAGGCTCGACCAGCGGGGGCGTTTTCACCTTCGAGCGTACCGATCCGGCACCATCTGCTGCGTTCTCGAGGATTCGCGGTGCCGAAGAGCACGGCTTCACCCCTCGGGCCTCGCATCCGAGGGCCGTCTCGATTCGTTAATAAAATAGGCTGCTTGGGGGTGGATTCGGCCCCGTTCGAGGCCCGGGCGGCCAATCCTCCGCGATGAGACCGGCGAAGGCTATTCCGGATGGCTCACTCGCCGTCCCAGCCGGCCAGCCTCGCCCACAGGTGCCAGGCCGCGTAGGCCTTCAGGTTGGCGTTGAGGGGCTGGCTGTGGGCCGATTCACAGTTGTACCATTCTCCGGGATGGGCGTTCTGCCAGTCGATGGACCAGTTCCTGTCGCGTACGCCGTCGCCGTTGCTGTCGTAGTCGCAATTGTCGTTGACCAGCTTGTCGCCGAAATAGACCCCGTCGGGATTGTAGCTCTCGATGTCGGCGAAATCGTAGAGGATCTTGTTGTTCGCCAAGCAATGGTCGCGGATCTGCTTGTTCCGCCGGGGGACGTTCCCGCTGAGCGGGGCGCCGTCGGTGTGGCCGGTCATGTAGACGAACTTGACGTTCGGAAAATCCCTCTCCAGGCCGCCCATCAGGTTGAGGTATTGCTGTATCTCGGCTTCCGTCCCATCGACCTGGCCGCACCAGGACCAGATGATGACGTTGATAGCGGGATTCTGGGCCAGATAGGTCCTCGTCGCG
>Ga0116176_10001103_pt1 | contig 21413 bp, 15 predicted proteins | sample AD_STIC08_MetaG_FD_89803 | JGI IMG/M metagenome (GOLD analysis project Ga0116176, IMG submission 89803) | Active sludge microbial communities of municipal wastewater-treating anaerobic digesters from USA - AD_STIC08_MetaG | ecosystem: Engineered > Bioreactor > Anaerobic > Digestate | place: USA...
CTGCGCGCGCTGAAGCGCCTGCTCGATGCCGGCCACCGGCCGGGCCGGGTGGTGGCGCTCCCGCTCGACGACCTGCTGCGCCTGGCCGAGGCGGCTCCCCGCAGCCCGGGCGCCGCGGCCGCGGCGCCTCCCGGAGCCGACCTGGGCGAGTTGCTCGAGATCCTGCGCCGGCACGACCTGCTGGCCTTGCGCCGCCGCCTCGGTCAATTGCGCGCGCATCTGGGCCTCGGTCGCTTCGTGGTGGCGGTCATCGCCCCGCTCAATACGCTGGTCGGCGAATCCTGGATGCGCGGGCAGCTCGAGGTGTTCGAGGAGCACCTGTACACCGAGGCGGCGCAGGCGGTGCTGCGCGAGGCCATCGCCACGGTGCCCGTGCCTGCGGCGTCGGCCCGGCCGCGGGTGCTGCTGACCACCTTCCCGGGCGAGCCGCATGGACTGGGCCTGCTGATGGCCGAGGCGCTGTTCGTGCTCGAAGGCGCGACCTGCCTGTCGCTGGGGGTGCGCACCCCGGTCTGGGACATCGTGCTGGCCGCCCGAGCGGTGCGCGCCGACATCGTCGCGCTGGGCTTCACCGGCTGCATGAACCCCAACCAGGTCGTCGAAGGCCTGACCGAGCTGCGCGCCAAGCTGGCGCCGCAGGCCGAGCTGTGGGCCGGCGGCGCGGCCCCCGTGCTGCACCGACGCCGGGTGCCCGGCGTCACGCCGGTGGCCCGGCTCGAGCAGCTTGCCGCCGAAGTGCAGCGCTGGCGGCGGACGCTGGCCTGAATCGACGCTGCAATCGCTTTGGAACGGTCCGTTCCGTCACGAAGGGCGCTCTAGAATTCGCCCACCCACCGAGCGAGGCCCACCATGCTTTATCCCGAACTCTTCAAGCAACTCGAAGCCGTGCGCTGGGACATGGACAAGGACATCCCCTGGGACCAGTTCGACGCCAGCCTGCTGACCGACGAGCAGGCGCAGACGATCAAGATGAACGCAATCACCGAATGGGCGGCGCTGCCGGCCACCGAGATGTTCCTGCGCGACAACCGCGACGACAGCGATTTCTCGGCCTTCATGAGCGTGTGGTTCTTCGAGGAACAGAAGCACTCGCTGGTGCTGATGGAGTACCTGCGTCGCTACCGCCCGGCGCTGGTGCCCACCGAGGCCGAACTGCACGAGGTGCGCTTCGAGTTCGACCCGGCGCCGGCGCTCGAGACGCTGATGCTGCACTTCTGCGGCGAGATCCGCCTGAACCACTGGTACCGGCGCGCTGCCGAGTGGCACACCGAGCCCGTGATCAAGACGATCTACGAGACGCTCGCCCGCGACGAGGCGCGCCACGGCGGCGCCTACCTGCGCTACATGAAGCGCGCGATGCAGAAGTTCGGCGACGAGGCGCGCGCCGCGTTCGCCAAGGTGGGGGTGCTGATGGCCAGCGCGCGTCGCACCGCGCAGGCGCTGCACCCGACCAACCTGCACGTCAATGCCAAGCTCTTCCCGCGCGACACCGTGCAGAGCCGGCTGCCGAACCCCGAATGGCTCGAGGCCTGGCTCGACAAGCAGATCCAGTTCGACGCGGCCTGGGAGACCAAGGTCGTCGAGCGCATCCTGCACAACATGAGCCTGCTGATGGAGCGCAGCTTCGCCAGCGTCCAGGAGCTCAACCGCTTCCGCAAGGAAGTGACGGCCTCGGTCGCCGCGACGGCCGGCGTCGCGCCGGTGGTGCGGCCGGCGACCTGAGCGCGGTCCCGCCGATGGCGGACTTCCTCGACAAGCTCTGCGCCCGCCCGGAGCTCGCGGCGCGCGTCGCGGCGCTGCCGCGGCCGGTGGTGTTCACCAACGGCGTGTTCGACATCCTGCACCGCGGCCACGTCGTCTACCTCGCGCAGGCCCGGGCGCTGGGCGCGAGCCTGGTGCTCGGCCTGAACAGCGACGCCTCCGCGCGCGGCCTCGGCAAGGGCCCGGACCGGCCCCTGAACGCCGAGGCCGACCGCGCCTGCGTGCTGGCGGCGCTCGAGAGTGTGTCGCTGGTGACGCTGTTCGACGAGCCGACCCCGGTCGAACTGCTCCGGCTCGTGCGCCCGCAGCTCTACGTCAAGGGCGGCGACTACGACATCGAGACGCTCGAAGAGACGAAGTGGGTGCGAAGCTGGGGCGGCGAGGCGCGCGCGCTGGGCTTCGTCGACGGCTATTCGACGACCGCGCTGGTGCGCCGCATCCGCGGCTGAGGACCACCGCGTTCAGCGGCGATTGACCAGCACGATCCCGGTGGCCACCGCGGCCAGCGCGACCACCAGGCGCGCGGTCACCGGCTCGTCGAGCAGCAGCGCACCGAGCAGCAGGCCGAACACCGGCGTCAGCAGCGAGAACGACGCGAGGCGGGTGGCCGGGTAGTGGCGCACGAGCCAGAACCACAGCAGGTAGCTCGCGAAGCTGACCACCACCGTCTGGAAGGCCAGCGAGGCCCAGCTCAGCGGCGCGAGCGACGGTGCCCAGGCCGCGCCGTGCAGCGTCGCGGCCGCGGCCAGCGCCAGGCCGCAGACCGTCAGCTGGTAGAGCAGCGTCTTCTCCGCCGACGCGGTGGACAGCGGCGTGGCGCGGATCACGAGCGTCGTCGTGCCCCAGAACACCGCCGCGCCGACGCCGAGCGCGTCGCCCAGCCACTGGCGTTCGCCGGCGGCCGGTTTCGTGAAGCCCTCGGCAAAGGCCCAGGCCACGCCGCCGAAGGCGATCACCAGGCCCGCCAGCTGCGACGCCGACAGGCGCTCGCTGCGCGCGATGAAGGGCATGCCCAGCGCCACGACGAAGGGCGACAGGTAGATGAACACCGCCATGCGCGACGCGCTGGTGAACTGCAGGCCGAGGAAGATGCAGGCGAACTCGGCCGCGAACAGCGCGCCGGCCAGCAGCCCGCCGCGCAGGCTGCGGTCGGCGGCAAACAGCTCGATGCCGCGCCAGCGCGACCAGCCGTACACCAGCACGGCCGCGCCGAGCGAGCGCAGCGAGGCCTGCCACAGCGGCGGCACCTCGTGCAGCGCGACCTTCGCGGCGATCTGATTCAGGCCCCATAGGAAGGTGCAGCCGACCAGGCAGCAGACGGCCAGGGCGTCGAGTCGGGTCTTGCGTTGATCGCTCATCGGTGAGGTTCAGGTCGCGGTACGACGCGCTGCGCCAACGCTTCGGCGACGAGCGCACAGACCAGGCCGGCGACGCTGCCGCTGGCGTGCGCCAGCGGGGCCAGCAGGATGTCCCAGCCCGCCACGGCGCGAAGCGGCGCGCCCCAGGGCGATTCTCCGAGCACCTTGAGCACCAGCCCGGCGAGCACGGCGCCGCCGACGATGCGGCGCCGGCCCTGACCGACATGGACGAGGTGCAGCGCGACGACCGCGACCCCCGCGTGCAGCACGCCCGACAAGCCGCCGAAGCGGGCCAGGGCCGGCTCGGCGAGCAAGCCGAGCTGCGTCAGCGGCCAGGCTGCGGCCCAGGCCGCCGTGCAGCGCGGCGGCACCTGCGCGACGACGCCGAAGGCGCCGACGAGCAGGGTGCCGACCAGGTTGGCGGCGAGGTGCAGGCCGCTGTAGTGCACCGCGGCCGCGGTGAACGCGCGCCACGGCTCGTGCGGCCAGCGCGCGGCTTGCCATTCCCACGCGACCGCCGGAACGGCCTGCGCGGCCAGCGCCAGCACGCCCAGCACGCCGGCCAGCGCGGCCCAGCGGCGCGGGCCGCTCGCAAGCAGACGCATCGGCGCGGGCGTCAGCCGAAGACCGCGCGCCACAGGGCCAGCACCGCGTCGCGGTGCGCGGCCAGGGCCTCGGGGTCGACCTGCGTCGGCTGCTCGTCCAGGCGGGCACGGTGCTGCGCGCGGCGCAGCTCGCGGTAGGCGTCGGCGGCGTGCGTGCCGACGTGGTCGGGCAGCAGCCCGGCGTCCTGGGCGCGCTGCAGCAGCGCGATGTTGCCCTTGTTGTCGAGCAGCTCCGGGTGCGTGCCCGCGTGCGCGAGCACGAGGTACTGCACCGCGAACTCGACGTCGACCATGCCGCCGGGGCTGTGCTTGACGTCGAAGCGATCTGCCTTCACCGGCCGTGCGGCGCGCAGCTTGTCGCGCATCGCGACCACCTCGGCACGCAGCGCGTCGGCGTCGCGTGGCGCGGCCAGCACGCGACGGCGCACGTCCTCGAAGCGCGGTGCGAGCGCCGGGTCGCCCGCGCACCAGCGGGCCCGGCTCAGCGCCTGGTGCTCCCAGGTCCAGGCGGTGTTGCTGCCGCGGCCGGTCTGGTAGTTCTCGAACGAGCGGATCGAGGTGACCAGCATCCCGGAGTTGCCGTTGGGCCGCAGCGCAGTGTCGATGTCGAACAGCTCGCCCGCCGCGGTGCGCAGCGTCAGCCAGCCGATCAGCTTGCGCACGAAGGCGCCGTAGATCTCGCCGGCGCGCTCGTCCTCGTCGTCGTAGACGAAGACGACGTCGAGGTCGCTGCCGTAGCCGAGCTCCTTGCCGCCGAGCTTGCCGTAGGCGATGACCGCGAAGCGCGGGTCCGGCCGGTGCGCCTGCTTCAGGTGCTTCCAGGCCCAGCGCAGCGCGCGTTCGAGCGTGGCGTCGGCGAGCGCCGAGAGCTCGTCGGCGACCTCCTCGACGCTGATGTGGTCCTCGACGTCGCGCACCAGCGTGCGGAAGACCTCCGCGTGGTGCGCGCGGCGCAGCGTGTCGAGCAGCGATTCCTCGTCGGCCTGGCCGGAGCGCTCCCAGGCCTCGTGGCGTGCCTCGAGGTCGGCACTGAAGGCCGCGGCGTCGAAGCGGCCGTGCATCAGCCGCTCGTCGGCGAGCTCGTCGATCACGCCCGGGTGACGCATCAGGTAGCGCATCGGCCAGCGCGCCAGCCCCAGCAGGCGCAGCAGCCGGCGCTGCACCTCGGGGCGCTCGACCAGCAGCGCGAGGTAGCTCTCGCGCCGCAGCAGCGGCTCGAGCCAGTCGATGAAGCGCGTGGCGGCGTTCATCGTGCACTCGCCCTCGCGCACCGCCTGCGCGGCGCGCTGGACGAGGCGCGCCAGGCGCTGGCGGCTGTCCTCGCGCAGCATCTTGATGCGCGGGTGGTCGCACATCGGCCGGATGCGCGCGGCCAGTTCCTCGGGCAGCTGGTCGAGGAAAGTCTCGGCATCGACCACCGGCGGCGGCCCGCCGCAGCCCTTGCCCTTGCAGCTGCCGCCGGCCGGCGCCGAGCGGCCGTCGTGCAGCAGCGCGTCGAACTCGATCGCGACGAACTCGCGCAGCTCGCCCAGGCGGTCGAGCAGCTCGCAGGTGTCGGCCGTGCAGCGCAGGCCCAGGCTGCAGGCGATCCAGTCGAGGTCGCCGTCGACGGTGGGCAGCAGGTGGGTCTGCTGGTCGTCCAGGTACTGGATGCGGTGTTCCACCCGCCGCAGGAAGGTGTAGGCCTCGGCGAGCTTCGTGGCGCTGTCGGCCTTCATCAGGCCGCCGGCGGCGAGCTTGAGCAGCGCCTTCAGCGTCGAGCGCGTGCGGATCTCGGGGAACTGCCCGCCGCGCACGACGAGCAGCAGCTGGACGATGAACTCGATCTCGCGGATGCCGCCGCGCGAGAGCTTGACGTCGTTCGCGCGCTCGGGCCGCCCGGCGGCGCGGCGCTGGGCCTCGTCGCGCACCTTGCGGTGCAGCTGGCGCAGCCCCTCGAAGACGCCGTAGTCGAGGTACTTGCGGTAGACGAAGGCGTTGATGATCGTGCCCAGCGCCCTGGCGCGGCCGTTGAGCACGCTCGCGCGCGGCGCGACGACGCGGCTCTTGAGCCACGCGAAGCGCTCCCATTCGCGGCCCTGCACCTGCAGGTACTCCTCGAGCATCGCCAGGCTCACCGCCGGCGGGCCCGAGTTGCCGTTCGGCCGCAGCGCCAGGTCGACGCGGAAGACGAATCCGTCGTCGGTGGTGTCGCCGATCAGCGTGTACAGGGCGCGCGCCACCTGCGAGAAGTACTCGTGGGCGCTGATCGTCAGCGGCCCGTCGGTCTGGCCGTCTTCCTCGTAGACGTAGATCAGGTCGATGTCGGACGAGACGTTCAGCTCGCGGGCGCCGAGCTTGCCCATGCCCACGACCCAGAAGTCGATGCGCTGGCCGGCCTCGTTGCGCGGCGCGCCGTGGCGCGCGTCCTGGTCGGCCAGCGCCTGGGCCAGCGCGAGGTCGAGCGTGGCCTCGGCCAGCTCGGTCATCGCCAGCGTGATCTCTTCCATCGCCGCGCCGCATTCGACGTCGAGCACCGCCAGGCGCTCGAGCACCAGCTGGCGCGCCACGCGCAGCGCGCTGCCGAGCGGCCGGCCGCCCTCGCGCAGCGTGCGCACGAGGTCGGTGACCGTGTCGCGCCGCGGCAGCCCGGGCGGCAGCAAGGCCCGCTCGGCCGGGTAGCGCCGGCGGATGCGCTGCACGAAGCGGCTGTGCGCCGCGCTCGCCGGCGCGAGCGCCGCCGTGCTACCTCCGGTTTCAGGCGTCGTGGAACCCATCCCTCACCCCGCGGTCTGTCCGCAATAGCCGGTCCAGCCCGGGAACGGGCATGTCCCTCCGCCGGCAGGCCGGGCGCCCACGCGCACAATCCTGCCCTGGCGCCACGACCCGCGGCGCGTCTTGCTGTTCATGTCTTCGAATCCGACTGTCATCGACGCCGATCTGCCCGCCGCGATCCGCGCGGCGCCGTTGCGCCGGGTGGCCCGCGCGCTGGCGTGGGTCGTCGCGTCGGCAGGCAGCTTAGTGCTGCTCGCGTGGCTGACGCTGCATTGGGGGATTCTGCCCCACATCGAACAATGGCGTCCGCAGCTGGAGGCGCAGGCCAGCCAGTCGCTGGGGGTGCCGGTGCGCATCGGCGCGATCTCGGTGAAATCGGGTGCCTGGGTGCCGGCCGTCGAGCTGCGCGACGTGGTGCTGCTCGACACCCAGCAGCGGCCCGCGCTGACCTTGCCGCGCATCGCCGCGTCGATCTCGGCGCGCTCGCTGGTCGCGTGGGAGCTGCGTTTCGCGCAGTTGCTGGTCGAAGGCGCGCAGCTCGAGGTTCGGCGCGACGCCGCCGGGCGCGTGCACGTCGCCGGCTTCGACCTCGACACCGGCTCGGCGGCCGACGACGGCGCCGTGGCCGACTGGTTCCTGAACCAGCACGAGATCGTGATCCGCGGCGGCACGCTGCGCTGGACGGACGAAGGCCGCGGCGCACCGCCGCTGGCGCTGCAGGACGTCCAGCTCGTGCTGCGCAACGGCCTGCGCCGCCACGACCTGCGCCTGGACGCCACGCCCGACGCCGCCTGGGGCGACCGCTTCACGCTGCAGGGCCGCTTCACCCAGCCGCTGCTGGCGCGGGCCAGCCAGTGGCGGCGCTGGAGCGGCAACCTGCACGCCAGCCTGCCGCGCGTCGACGTCCGCGAGCTGCGCCAGCAGGTCTCGCTGCCCTTCGAGCTGAACCGTGGCGAGGGCGCGCTGCGGGCCTGGTTCGAGCTGAAGGACGGCCGCGCGCAGGCCGCCACGGTCGACCTCGCGCTGCGCGACGTCGGGCTGCGCCTGGGCGCCGACCTCGAGCCGCTGGAGATCGCCCAGGTCGAGGGCCGCCTGACCGGGCAGCGCAGCGCCGACGGCGTGGCGCTCGAACTGCAGCGCTTCGGCTTCGTCACCGGCGAGGGCCTGCGCTGGCCGCAGGGCGACCTGAAGCTGGCGTGGCGCCAGCGCGAAGGCGAGGCGCCTCGCGGGGGCGAACTGAGCGCGCAGCAGCTCGACATCGACGTGATGGCGCAGATCGCCGAGCGCCTGCCCATCGGGGCCCCGATGCGTCGGCTGCTCGCCGAGCTGAACCCGCAGGGCCGCGTCGCCGAACTCGGCCTGCGCTGGGACGGCCCGGTCGACGCCCCCACGCATTACCAGGCCAAGGCGAGCTTCACCGGGCTGTCGATGTCGCCCGGCGTGTCGGCCGAGCCCGGCGGCCTGGCCCGGCCCGGGCTGCGCAACGCCTCGGTGCAGGTCAGTGCCACCGAGAAGGGCGGCCAGGCGCGACTCGGCGTGGCCGACGGCCTGCTCGAGTTTCCCGGCGTCTTCGAGGACGCGGCCGTGCCGATGTCTGCGCTGTCGGCGCAGCTCGACTGGAAGATCGAGCCCGCCGCGGTGGCCGGCGGGTCGCCGCACATCACGCTGCAGGTGCGCGACGCCCGCTTCGCCAACGCCGACGCCGAGGGCGAGCTCAGCGCGACCTGGGCCACCGGCGCCGGCCAGGGCGTGGGGCGCGCGGGCCGCTACCCCGGACAGCTCGAGCTCGAAGGCAAGCTCACGCGCGGCCTGGCCGCCCGCACCGCGCGCTACCTGCCGCTGGGCATCCCGGAGGAGACGCGCCGCTACGTCGAGCGCGCGGTGCGCGCCGGCACGGTCGGCAGTGCGAGCTTCCGCGTGCGCGGCGACCTGTGGGACTTCCCGTTCCACGGCCTGAAGTCGGCGAAGGACGGCGAGTTCCGCATTGCCGCCCGGGTCGAGGGCGTGACCTTCGCCTACGTGCCCGGCGAGCCGCGCGCCGCCTCGCCCTGGCCGGAGATGACGCAGGTCAGCGGCGAACTCGTCTTCGACCGCGTCTCGATGGAGATCCGCAACGCCGCCGCGCGCATCGGCGAGACCACGCTGGCCGGGGTCAAGGGCGGCATCCGCAATCTCGCCGACCGGCCGGTGCTGGCGCTCGACGGCAGTGCACGCGGGCCGCTGGCCGACATGCTGCGCTTCGTCAACGCCACGCCGGTGGGCGAGTGGACCGGCCAGGCCCTCGCCCATGCGAGCGCCGGCGGGCCGGCCGACCTCAAGCTCGCGCTCGCGATCCCGCTGGCCGAGCTCGACAAGACCACCGTCAAGGGCAGTGTCGCGCTGGCCGGCAACGACCTGCGCCTGTCGAACGACACGCCGGTGCTGGGCGCGGCGCGCGGCCGGGTCGACTTCAGCGAGCAGGGCTTCAGCGTCGTCGGCGCGAGTGCCCGCGTGCTCGGCGGCGACGCGACGTTCGAGGGCGGCTCCACGCCCGACGGCAGCCTGCGCTTCAGCGGCCAGGGCACGGCCAGCGCCGAGGGCCTGCGGCGCGCCGCCGAGCTCGGTCCGGTGCCGCGCCTGGCCGCGGTGCTCAGCGGCCAGGCCGCGTACCGGCTGACCCTGGGCTTCGTGCACGGCCACGCCGAGGTCAGCCTCACCAGCACCCTGGTCGGCATGGGGTCGGACCTGCCGGCGCCGCTGCGCAAGTCGCCCGAGGCCGCGCTGCCGCTGCACTACGAGACCCGCCTGGCCACCGACGGGCCGGCCGGCACCGCGCCCGCGCGCGACACCTTGCGGTTCGAACTCGGCAACCTGGTGCAGGCGCAGTTCCAGCGCAGCCTGGGCGGCGACACGCCCAAGGTGCAGCGCGGCGCCATCGGCGTGCTCGAGGCGGCGGCGCTGCCGGCGGCCGGCGTGGTCGCGAACCTGAACCTGGCCGAACTCGACCTCGATGCCTGGGAGGCGGCCGCCGAGAAGATGCTCGGGCCGGGCGGTGCCGCCGAGGCGAGCCCGCCGGGCGGTTACCTGCCCGACCGCGTCGGCCTGCGCGTGCAGCAGCTCGCCACCGGCTCGCGGCGCATCACGAAGCTGGTTGCCGGGCTGACGCGCGACGAGAGCACCTGGAAGGCCAATGTCGATGCCGAGCAGCTCAACGGCTACGTCGAGTACCGGCCGGCGCGCGCCGGCTCGTCGGGGCGCGTGCTGGCACGGCTGACGCGCCTGTCGCTGCCGAAGAACGAGGTCGAGCAGGTCGAGACCCTGCTCGACCAGGCGCCGGCGACGATGCCCGCGCTGGACATCGTCGTCGACGACCTCGAGCTGCGCGGCCGGCGCCTCGGCCGCGTCGAGGTCGAGGCGCTGAACCGGTTCGCCGGCGACGGCCGCGGCGACCTGAAGGACGGCACGCGCGAGTGGCGCGTCAGCAAGTTCACCATCGCCAACCCCGACGCGCAGCTCTCGGGCACCGGGCGCTGGACGGACGCCGGCGCACCGCCCGGCCGGCGCCGCGCGGTGCTCGACTTCAAGCTGGCGCTCGCCGACGGCGGCGCGCTGCTCGAGCGCCTGGGCAAGGGCAAGACCCTGCGCGGCAGCAAGGGCCTGATGTCCGGCCAGGTGGCCTGGCTCGGGTCCCCGCTGACGATCGACTTCCCGAGCCTCACCGGCAACGTCAACGTCGCCATCGAGTCGGGCCAGTTCCTCAAGGCCGAGCCCGGCGCCGCGCGGCTGCTGGGCGTGCTCAGCCTGCAGGCCCTGCCGCGGCGGCTGGCGCTGGACTTCCGCGACGTGTTCCAGGAAGGCTTCGCGTTCGACAACGTCACCGGCGACGTCCGGATCGCCGACGGCGTCGCGCGCACCAACAACCTGCGCATGCGCGGCTTGCAGGCCGCGGTGCTGATGGAGGGCAGCGCCGACGTCGGCCGCGAGACGCAGGACCTGCGCGTCGTCGTCGTGCCCGAGATCAACGCCGGCACGGCCTCGCTGGTCTACGCCGCCATCAACCCGGCCATCGGCCTGGGGACCTTCCTCGCGCAGGCCTTCCTGCGCCGCCCGTTGATGCAGGCCGGCACGCGCGAGTTCCACGTCAGCGGCTCGTGGGACGACCCGACGGTCGAGCGTGTCGAACGCGCCGCCGACGCGCCGCTGCCCGACCTCGATGCGCCGACGCCGGCCGCCGGCGCGGCCTCCGCACCGGTGCGCCCCTGACCCCCTGCCCCCGACCGCCATGAAGATCGCCGCCGTCCAGATGGTCTCGACCCCCGAGGTCGGGCGCAACCTCGAGGCCGCGCGCCGGCTGGTCGCGCAGGCCGCGTCGATGGGCGCCGGGCTGGTGGCGCTGCCCGAGTACTTCTGCCACATGGGACGCGCCGACCGCGACAAGCTCGACGTGGCCGAGGCACACGGCGACGGCCCGATCCAGCAGGCGCTCGCGCAGGCTGCCCGCGAGCATGGCGTGTGGCTGGTCGGCGGGACGCTGCCGTTGCGGTCCGCCGACCCCGAGCGCGTGCTCAACACCTGCCTGGTGTTCGCCCCCGACGGCACCGCGGTGGCGCGTTACGACAAGGTCCACCTGTTCCGCTACGACAACGGCCGCGAGCGCTACGACGAAGGCCGCAGCATCCGCGCCGGCGACCTGCCGGTGGCGCTGCAGGCCGGGCCGCTGCGCCTGGGCCTGAGCGTGTGCTACGACCTGCGCTTCCCGGAGCTGTACCGTGCGCTGATGGTGCCGCCCTGCGACCTGATCAGCGTGCCCGCGGCCTTCACCTACCCGACCGGCCAGGCGCACTGGGAGCTGCTGCTGCGCGCCCGGGCGGTCGAGAACCAGTGCTACGTCGTCGCCGCGGCGCAGGGCGGCCAGCACGAGAACGGCCGCCGCACCTGGGGCCACAGCCTGATCGTCGACCCCTGGGGCGAGGTGCTCGCGGTGCGCGACGAAGGCGAGGGCGTGGTGCTTGCCGAGATCGACCCGGCCCGGCTGGCGGCGGTGCGCCGCCAGCTGCCGGCGCTCGAGCACCGGCGGCTGTGACGGCACGCGCCGGCGCGCGTGCTCAGGTCGCGATGTAGCGCTCGAGCTCGGCGATGGTCGTCTCGTGGTCCGAGATGATGTCGTCCATGATGTCCTGGATGGAGATCATGCCCATCACGACGTCGCCGTCGACCACGGGCAGGTGGCGGAACTTCTTTTCGCTCATCAGCGCCATGCAGGCGCGCGTGCCGGTGCGCGGCGAGACCACGTAGGGGTTGCGCGTCATGATCTCGGAAACCCGGGTCTCCTTCGAGTTGCGCCCCTGCAGCGCGACCTTGCGGGTGTAATCGCGTTCGGAGATCACGCCGACCAGTTTGCCCTGGTCGGTGACCATCAGGGCGCCGGCCGAGTAGTCGGCCAGCAGCTTCAGCGCATTGAACACGGATTCGTCCGGGCTGACGTGCCACAGCGTCGAGTTGCGCTTCTTCAGCAGTTCGCTGACGGGTTTCATGTCGCCTCCGTCGAATCGGGTCGGGGCCCCAGCATACCGAAAACCCGACCCGGTGACGCCCCGGTCCGGCCCGGGGAATGCCCGGGGATCAGGCGGCGCCGATCTGCACGTACTGCCGGGCCAGTTCGGGCGGCAGCGGGCAGTCGAGCAGCAGGCACGACAGGCGCAGCGCGTCGGCGGCGGTGGGCGGCAGCGGGCCGGGCCGCTCCGGCGGCATGGCTTCGCTGATCCAGGCACGCACGAGCAAGGGGCGCTGCATCCAGCTCAGCGCCTGCAGCGCATTCAGGGCGTGCACGACCTCGTCGACGTCGGGGCGCTGCCAGCGCGGCATCGTGCCCGGCTCGAACCACCGCGCCAGCACCTCGGCGTACCACTGGCGGCCGGACGGGCCGGCGTCGTCGTCGGCCGGCACCATGCGGGCCAGGTGCGCCGTGAAGTGCGCGATGTGCAGGCGTTCGGGCAGCGGCAACTGGTCGATCTCGACGTCGGACGGCGCGTGGGCGACCGACCAGGGCGCCTCGCCGAAGCCGCGGCGCAGCGCCATCCACAGCAGCCGGTCGAGCGGGCGGCTCTTGCGTGCCGCGATCAGCATGCGGCGCGCCACCTGCAGCGCTTCCTGGCGTTCGCCGAGCGTGCCCTTGGCCAGGCGCGCCAGCAGCATCTCGAAGCAGGGCAGCCGCACCGAGGGGCCGAGCCGGCCGATGTCGGCCTTCAGCGACTCGGCCTCGGGCAGCAGCGCCGACTCCTCGGCCCAGACGCGCTCGCGGCCGGCCTGGCCGGGGCCGATCAGCATGGCCAGCAGCGCGGCACGCGCGCCGCCGAAGCCGTGCACGCGCTCGAGGCGGGCGACGGCCTCGGCCTCGTCGTCGGTGAGCGAAGTGCGTGCGCGGAACGGGCCGTTGCTCTTCATCGTGGGCCCATTGTTTCAGAGGCGGCCGGCTGGGCGGAAGCGGAACAGGCCGGCGATCAGCACGGTCGGGAACTGGCGCACGGCGGCGTTGTACTCGTCGACGGTGTCGTTGAACTTGCGCCGCGCGAACCCGAGCATGCCGTCGGCGGCCGCGATCTCGGCGTTCAGCGCCGCCGGCACCGGGCCGGCCTGCGCCAGCGGGGCGACGCGGGCCCGGGCCTCGGTGAGGATCTCCTCGGCCAGCCGCAGGCTGGTGATCGCGCCCGCCGCGCCCGGGCGGCCGCGGGCGTGCTCGCAGGCGTGCGAGGCCTGCGTGCAGGCCGCGCGCAGCGGCGCGAGCAGGGCCTCGGTGGCGGTGGCCGGCTCCGCCTCGGCCGCCGCTGCGTCGGGCGCGGCCAGCGCGTCGAGCTGCTGCAGCAGCAGCGCGTTGCGCTGCCGGAACTGTTCTTCGACCGGCGCGAACGCCGCGACGATGGCCTGGCGCAGGCGGACGAGCCGGTTGTGCGCGCCGACGCCCCAGAACACCAGGACCGCGGCGACCAGCCCCGGGACCAGTTCGCCGGCGTTCATCGCCCCGGGCCCGTGCGCTCAGGCATGGAGCCAGCTCTGGTAGCCCTTGCGACGCAGGTCGCACGACGGACACAGGCCGCAGCCGTAGCCCCACTCGTGGCGCAGCGACCGGTCGCCCAGGTAGCAGCTGTGCGTGTGCTCCGAGACGAGGTCGACGAGGCGTTCGCCGCCGAGCCGCTCGGTGAGCGACCAGGTCTGCGCCTTGTCCAGCCACATCAGCGGCGTCTCGATCGTCATCGGCTTGTCCAGCCCCAGGCTCACCGCGACCTGCAGCGCCTTGAGCGTGTTGTCGCGGCAGTCGGGGTAGCCGGAGAAGTCGGTCTCGCACATGCCGCCCACCAGCACGCTCGCGCCGCGCCGGTAGGCGATGGTCGCGGCGAAGGTCAGGAACAGCAGGTTGCGCCCCGGCACGAAGGTGTTGGGCAGGCCGTCGTGCGCCATCTCGATGGCGCGCTGGTCGGTCAGCGCGGTGTCGGAGATCTGCCCGAGCAGCGACAGGTCGAGGCTGTGGTCGTCGCCGAGGCCGCCGGCCCATTGCGGGAAGCGCCGCCGGATCTCGTCGCGCACCTTCACGCGGCACTCCAGCTCGACGGCATGGCGCTGGCCGTAGTCGAAGCCGATGGTCTCGACCAGGCTGTAGCGCTGCAGTGCCCAGGCCAGGCAGACGGTCGAGTCCTGGCCGCCCGAGAACAGCACCAGCGCCCGGCGCGGGTCGCGCCGGCCCGCGACCTGCGCCTCGGGTGCCGTCACGAGCGGACCTCGCCCTGGCCCAGCACCACCCACTTCATCGAGGTCAGGCCCTCCAGGCCCACCGGGCCGCGGGCGTGGAACTTGTCGGTGCTGATGCCGATCTCGGCGCCCAGCCCGTACTCGAAGCCGTCGGCGAAGCGCGTGCTGGCGTTGACCATCACGCTGGCCGAATCGACCTCGCGCAGGAAGCGCATCGCGTTCGGGTGGTTCTCGGTCAGGATCGCATCGGTGTGGTGCGAGCCGTGGCGGTTGATGTGCGCGATGGCCTCGTCGAGGCCGGCGACGACCTTCACGCTGATGATCGGCGCGAGGTACTCCTCGGCCCAGTCGGCCTCGGTCGCATCGGCCAGCACCGCGCCGGGCACGGCCTGCAGGATCGCGCGCGCCTTCGGGTCGCAGCGCATCTCGACGCCCTTGGCCGCGAAGATCGCGCCGATGCGCGGCAGGAAGGCCGGCGCGATCGCCGCGTGCACGAGCAGCGACTCGGTCGCGTTGCACGGGCTGTACTTCTGCGTCTTCGCGTTGTCGGTGACGCGCAGCGCCAGATCCAGCTCGGCGCTGGCGTCGACGTAGGTGTGGCAGTTGCCGTCCAGGTGCTTGATGACCGGCACCTTCGCCTCGCGGCTGATGCGCTCGATCAGGCCCTTGCCGCCGCGCGGGATGATCACGTCCACCGCCTCGGGCGAGGCGATCAGGTGGCCCACCGCGGCGCGGTCGGTGGTCTGCACGAGCTGCACCGCGTCCGGCGGCAGGCCCACACCGGTCAGCGCCGCCTGGACGCGCTTCCACAGTGCGAGGTTGGAGTGGATCGCCTCCGAGCCGCCGCGCAGGATGCAGGCGTTGCCGCTCTTGATCGCCAGCGATGCGGCCTCGATCGTCACGTTCGGCCGGCTCTCGTAGATCATGCCGAACACGCCCAGCGGCACGCGCATCTGGCCGACGGCGATGCCGCTGGGGCGGCGCCGCAGGGTCGTGATCTCGCCGATCGGGTCGGGCATCGCGGCCAGCTGCTCGCAGCCCTCGGCCACGGTCTCGATCACCTTGTCGGTCAGGCGCAGGCGGTCGACCAGAGGCTCGGCCAGGCCGGCGGCCTGCGCGGCCTCGATGTCGCGGGCGTTGGCCTCGTGCAGCGCCGCGGCGTCGCTGCGCAGCAGCCGGGCCAGCGCCTGCAGCGCGGCGTTCTTCGAGGCGGTGGAAGCGGCCGCCATGGCGGTGCTGGCGGCGCGGGCGGCCACGCCCATGTGGGCGATCGTGGCCTGGAGGTCGGCGGGGTTCATGGCCCCGATTGTCCCAAATCCGGTGCCGCGCTGCTGCCCCCCGGGGCAGGCGGCGCAATTCGTGCTAGCCATGAGTGGGCCCGGCGGGCCGCACGCCTAGACTTCGCGCTTGCCCGGTGCCGCCCACGACGCGGCCGAAGGTCACCCCCCCAGGAGGTCCGACATGAACACCCTTGCGCTCCCCGTCGCCCGCGCGGCGCTGGCCGCCGCCCTCGTCGCCACCGGCGTCGCCCAGGCAGCGACCACGCTGATCTACTGTTCCGAGGGCAGCCCCGAGGGGTTCGATCCGGCGCGCTACACCGCCGGCACGACCTTCAACGCGAGTTCTCAGCCGGTGTTCAATCGCCTGGTGGAGTTCGAGATCGGCGGCACCGCGGTCGTGCCCGGCCTGGCCGAGAGCTGGACGATCAGCCCCGACGGCCTGACCTACACCTTCAAGCTGCGCAAGGGCGTCAAGTTCCACACCACCGAAGGGTTCAAGCCGTCGCGCGACTTCAATGCCGACGACGTCGCCTTCACCTTCGATCGCATGATCAACAAGGAGAACGCGTTCAACAAGGCGGCGCCGGCGAGCTTCGAGTACGCCCAGGACATGGGCCTGCCCGCGAACATCGTCAAGATCGACAAGCCCGATCCGCTGACGGTGCGCTTCACGCTGAAGAGCGTCGACGCGGCCTTCCTGGCCAACCTGGCGATGGACTTCGCCTCGATCCACTCCGCCGAATACGCCGACCAGCTGCTCAAGGCCGGGCAGGCGGTCGAGCTGAACAACAAGCCGGTGGGCACCGGGCCCTTCGTCTTCCGGCGCTACGAGAAGGACGCGCAGATCCGCTACGCCGCCAACGAGGCCTACTGGCGCGGCAAGGCGGCGATCGACAACCTGATCTTCGCGATCACCAAGGACTCGGCGGTGCGGCTGCAGAAGCTCAAGGCCGGCGAGTGCCAGGTGTCGATCTACCCGAAGCCGGCCGAGGTCGAGGTGCTGCGCAAGGAGCCGAACATCAAGCTCCTGGAGGAGAAGGGCCTGAACATCGGCTACCTCTCGCTGAACGTCACGCACAAGCCCTTCGACAACCTCGACGTGCGCCGCGCCATCAACATGGCGATCGACAAGAAGGCGCTGGTCGCGGCCGTCTACCAGGGCGCGGGCGAGGTGGCGGTGAACCCGATCCCGCCGACGATGTGGTCGTACAACAAGGCCGTCAAGGACTACGCCTACGACCCGGCCGCGGCGAAGGCGCTGCTGGCCAAGGCCGGTTTCCCGAACGGCTTCGAGACCAAGCTGTGGGCGCTGCCGGTGCAGCGGCCCTACAACCCGAACGGCCAGCAGGCGGCCGAGCTGATCCAGTCCGACCTGGCCAAGATCGGCATCAAGACGCAGATCGTCAAGTACGAGTGGGCCGAGTACCTGAAGCGCGCCAAGGCCGGCGAGAGCGACATCGGCATGTTCGGCTGGACCGGCGACAACGGCGACCCGGACAACTTCCTCGCGACGCTGCTGGGCTGTTCGGCGGTGGGCGGCTCGAACTATGCGCAATGGTGCGACAAGGAGTACGACGCGCTCGTCACGCAGGCCAAGCAGACGGCCGACGTCGCGCAGCGCACGAAGCTCTACGAGAAGGCGCAGGAAGTCGCCAAGCGCGAGGCCGTGTGGGTGACGATGGCGCACTCGGTCGTCGTGCAGCCGATGGCGAAGAACGTCGAAGGCTTCAAGATGAGCCCGTTCGGCTCGGTGCAGTTCTACGGTGTCAGCCTCAAGTAGGCGCTCGCGCCGGGCCGCGGCGGCCTGCGCGCTGGCCGCGGCGCTGGCGGCCGGCGCAGCGCAGGCGGGCGGCGCGCTGACGGTGTGCACCGAGTCGGCGCCCGACGGCTTCGACATCGCGCAGTCCGAGTCGGCGGTGACGCACGATGCGGTCGGCATGATGCTGTACGACCAGCTCGTGATGTACCGGCGCGGCACCACCGAACTGGTGCCGGGGCTGGCCGAGCGCTGGGAGATCTCGGCCGACGGCCGGGTCTACACGCTGCACCTGCGCGCCGGCGTGCGCTTCCACGGCACGCCGTGGTTCACGCCGACGCGCACGATGAACGCCGACGACGTGCTGTTCTCGGTGCGCCGCATGGCCGAGCCCAAGGGGCCGTGGCAGGCGATCGCCAAGAACGGCTACGGCATGTGGGTCGGCAGCGGCCTGGCCGAGCAGGTGAAGGCCGTCGACAAGGTCGATGCGATGACCGTGCGCTTCACGCTGACGAAGCCGAGCGCGCCCTTCCTGCTGAACCTGGCGCAGACCTTCACCGGCTCGGTGTTCTCGGCCGAGTACGCCGCGCAGCTGCTCGCCGCCGGCAAGCCGGAGCTGATCAACGTGCGGCCGGTGGGCACCGGGCCGTTCGTCTTCCGCAGCTACCAGAAGGACGCGGTGATCCGCTACGACCGCCACACCGCGTACTGGGGCGACGCGCCGCAGTTCGACAAGCTCGTGTTCGCGATCACGCCCGACGCCAACGTGCGCGTTCAGCGCCTGAAGGCCGGCGAGTGCCTGGTGGGCGCCAACATGCGCGGCGAGTCGGCCAATGCCTTCGACGGCACGCCGATGCGCATGCTCGGCAACACGCCGCTGCTGACGAGCTACATCGCGCTGAACACGAAGCGTCGCTTCCTGTCGGACCCGAGGTTCCGCCAGGCGCTGGCGCTGGCCTTCGACCGCGCAAGCTACATCCGGTCGGTCTACGGCGGCCGCGCGGTCGCGGCCTCGAGCTTCCTGCCGCCGGTGCAGTGGAGCCACGACCCCGGCCTGCAGATGGCCCACGACCCGGAGCGCGCGAAGCAGCTCGTCAAGGACAGCGGCTACGACGGCAGCGAGCTCGCGATCTTCACGCGCATCGGTGGCAGCATCGACGGCAAGCGCGCCGCCGAGCTGATGCAGGCCGACTGGGCGCGCATCGGCGTCAAGGCCCGCGTGCAGATGATGGAGTGGGGCGAGATGCTCAAGCGCACCGGCAAGGGCGAGCACGACATCACCTTCCTGAGCTGGGCCGGCGGCGGCGATCCCGACGACTACTTCAGCGCGAACCTCAGCTGCGCCGGCGTGGCCTCCGGCGGCAACAAGAGCCAGTGGTGCCAGCCCGAATTCGACGCGGTGCTCGAGCAGGCCCGCGCGACCACCGACCGCGACCAGCGCAGCGCGCTCTACCGCCGCGCGCAGCGCATGGTCTTCGATGCCGTGCCGGTCATCCCGACCGTCTACCCTCAGCACTTCACCGCCGTGCACGAGAGCGTGCGCGGCTTCGTCCACGGCCCCTTGTCGGACCTGGATTTCCGCAAGGTCTCGGCGCCGTGACGCCGTCCGATCCCGTTGCTTGCAGGCCCCGACCATGAACCTCCGCACCGCCTCGATCGCCGCGCTCGTCTCGACGGCCGCCGCCGCGCACGCCGCCGGCACCCTGACCGTGTGCACCGAGTCCTCGCCCGACGGCTTCGACATCGCGCAGTACGAATCGGCCGTCACCAACGACGCCGCCGGCCTGACGGTGTACGACCAGCTGCTGCGCTTCAAGCCGGGCACCACCGAGGTCGTTCCGGGCCTGGCCGAGACCTGGGAGATCAGTGCCGACGGCCTGAACTACACGCTGAAGCTGCGCAAGGGCGTCAAGTTCCACAGCACGGCCTGGTTCAAGCCCACGCGCGACTTCAACGCCGACGACGTGCTCTGGTCGGTGAACCGCGTCAACGACAAGAAGCACCCGGCCCACGGCGTGGCCAAGAATGGCTACATCTACTGGGAGGGCATGGGCATGTCCGACCTGATCAAGTCGGTGGCCAAGGTCGACGATTCGACGGTGCGCTTCACGCTCGTGCGCGCCGAGGCGCCGTTTCTCGCCAACCTGGCGATGTCGGCGATCGGCTCGGTGTTCTCGGCCGAGTACGGCGAGCAGCTGGTCAAGGCCGGCAAGCTCGAGCAGATCAACACCCAGCCGATCGGCACCGGGCCCTTCGTGTTCCGCAGCTACCAGAAGGACGCGATCATCCGCTACGCCGCGAACACCGCGTACTGGGACGGTGCGCCCAAGGTCGACAACCTGATCTTCGCGATCACCGTCGACCCGAACGTGCGCGTGCAGCGATTGAAGGCCGGCGAATGCCTGGTCGGCACGAACATGAAGGCCGAGACCGCGGCCGCGTTCGACAAGGACCCGAACGTGAAGATGCTGCGCAGCAACCCGCTGCTGATCGCCTACGTGGCGCCGAACGCGAAGCGCAGGTTCCTGTCCGACAAGCGCTTCCGCGAGGCGCTGTGGCTGGCCCTCGACAAGAAGACCTACATCCAGTCGGTCTACGGCGGCAACGCCACGCCGGCGGGCAGCTTCCTGCCGCCGGGCATGTGGGGCTACGACAAGTCGCTGGCCGACCGCCACGACCCGGAGCGCGCGAGGCAGCTCGTCAAGGACAGCGGCTACGACGGCACCGAGCTCGCGATCTTCACGCGCATCGGCGGCAGCATCGACGGCAAGCGCGCTGCCGAGCTGATGCAGGCCGACTGGGCCAGGGCCGGCGTCAAGACCCGCGTGCAGATGATCGAGTGGGGCGAGATGCTCAAGCGCACCGGCAAGGGCGAGCACGACATCACCTTCCTGAACTGGGCCGGCGACAACGGCGACCCCGACAACTTCTTCAGTCCCAACCTGAGCTGCGACTCGGTCACCAGCGGCGGCAACAAGGGCCAGTGGTGCGACGCGGCCTTCGACGCGCTGATCGACGAGGCCCGCAAGACCACCGACACGCGCAAGCGCACCGAGCTCTACCTGAAGGCGCAGCGCCGCCTGTACGACGAGATCGGCGTGATCCCGATGGTCTACCCGGTCTACATGACGGCGATGAACAAGCGCGTCAGCGGCTTCGTGCCGAGCCCGTTCACGAACAACGACTTCCGCTCGGTCGCGGTCGCGCCCTAGGATGAAAGCCCTGAACCCGCACTCGCTCGCCGCCCCCCGGGAGGGGGCGCCTTGGCTTGCGCCGGCCGGGCGCCACTGACATGCTCGGCTTCGTCCTGCGGCGCCTGGCGCTCGTCGTCCCCACCTTCCTCGGCATCACGCTGCTGGCGTTCTCGCTGATCCACCTGATCCCGGGCGACCCGGTCCAGGTGATGGCCGGCGAGCGCCGCCTCGACCCCGAGTTCTACAAGGAAGTGATGCACAAGCTCGGCCTCGACCGGCCGCTGTGGGAGCAGTACCTCGCCTACCTGTGGAAGGCGCTGCACCTCGACCTCGGCGAGTCCTTCGTGACCCACGAGGCCGTGTGGAGCGAGTTCGGCAAGCTCTTCCCGGCGACGCTGGAGCTGTCGCTGTGCGCGCTGCTGTTCGCCACGGTGCTCGGGCTGCTGGCCGGCGTGCTGGCGGCGATCAAGCGCGGGTCGATCCTCGACCACGGCGTGATGGGCCTGTCGCTCACCGGCTTCTCGATGCCGATCTTCTGGTGGGGGCTGTTGCTGATCATGTTCTTCTCGGTGCAGATGCGCGACATCGCGCCGCAGCTGGCGCTGCCGGTGTCGGGCCGGCTGGCGCTGGAGTTCGACATCCCGCCGCGCACCGGGCTGATGCTGGTCGACGCGTGGCTGTCGGGCGAACCCGGGGCCTTCCGCTCGGCCTTGTCGCACCTGGTGCTGCCGGCGATCGTGCTCGGGACGATCCCGCTGGCGGTGATCGCGCGCATGACGCGCTCGTCGATGCTCGAGGTGCTGCGCGAGGACTACGTGCGCACCGCACGCGCCAAGGGCCTGTCGCCGGCGCGCGTGGTCTTCGTGCACGCGCTGCGCAACGCGCTGGTGCCGGTGATCACCGTCATCGGCCTGCAGGTCGGCACGCTGCTGGCCGGCGCGGTGCTGACCGAGACGATCTTCTCCTGGCCCGGCGTCGGCAAG
>Ga0116176_10001104_pt1 | contig 21408 bp, 19 predicted proteins | sample AD_STIC08_MetaG_FD_89803 | JGI IMG/M metagenome (GOLD analysis project Ga0116176, IMG submission 89803) | Active sludge microbial communities of municipal wastewater-treating anaerobic digesters from USA - AD_STIC08_MetaG | ecosystem: Engineered > Bioreactor > Anaerobic > Digestate | place: USA...
AGCTAGTTTGGGCTGTCGGTACTTTTGTCGGTGATTACGGAGCTCTCGCTAAGGATATTATCAGCAAGGGTGGGCGTATTGGATTCTCGTCTTCTGGCTTCGGTGAGCTAATGGCTGACCGCGAAACAGTAGACCCAGAATCTTACGTTCTTGAACGATGCGCCGACATCGTACTTAATCCTTCTCAGGATGTCTTCGGTGAAGCTGGAGATGCACTAAATGTAGAGTATAGTCCACAGGAAATCACTAAAGGCGGTACTGGTGAACGCAAACCAAATCTTACGCAGGTACAACACGAAAGTGTTAGAATAAAGGAGAATCGCATGGATCAGAATGACACTGTCCTCACTGAAGGCACTGTAAAGGCATCGCCGATCAGTTCCCAGGAGGAAAAGAAGTTCCGACGCGATGTCAGCAGGTACATTGAGGATGCCGGAAAGATGGAGAGCCCTCAGGCCCGCCTTGCCGAGCTTACTGATATCCTCGGCTTCTTCAACGAAGGTGCCGCCCCTGATCTTCGCGCGATGGTGGAGGAGAGAATCCTCCAGGAAAAGGCTGAGCTTGAGAAGCTACTCACTGAAGCTCAGAAAGTTCAAGAGACTTTCGGTATCGATAATACCGAGAAGCTCAAGGTAGGCGTTGCTCTTCTCGCAGAGGAAGTCAAGGTCGCCGCAGCTGAGGCTAAGGATTGGGAGAAGATTGCTCTCGCTATGAAGGAGAACAATCAGAAGCTTCGTGAAGGTCTCACAGCTGCTCAGGCCGAGCTCGCAGCACGCCCGACGCCGAAGGTTGTCGAGGGTCTAGCTAGCCGCGTGGCTTTCCTAGAAGCTCAGCGACGTCGACAGCTGTTTGCTTACAACGAGGAAACGAAGGCTATCGAGAATCAGCTTAAAGAAGCTCAGGCTTCTGGCGCTATTCTTGAGAAGAAGCTTACTGAAGCTGCTTCCACTGCTGCTCGCCTTGTTCAGGAGAAGAAGTCTCTCGAAGAGCGCGTCCGCGTAGCCGAAAAGGTTGCAACAGATCGTAAGAGTCTTGTTGAATCTATCGGAAAAGAAAAGCTTGGGTACGAGACTCTTATGACTGAGGCTAAGGCTTTAATTGAGTCCCTCACCGCTCAGGTTGCTCGTCTTCAGAAGTCCCTTCAGGAGACTGACGCTTCTAAAGCTGCTCTTGCTGAGGAATTTGAGAATTACAAGAAGGAAATCCTGGAAGCCAGCACTCCTAAACTTCAGCCGAAGTTTGCAGAGCGCGAGGATGTTCGCGGTCGTCTAAACTTCAAGGAAGGCGGCGGTCTCGCAGTTGAGAATTACTGGACAGACCTGCTTTCACGCTATGGTGAGTCTATTTTGCCATACGAGCACCAGATCCGTACTCAGAAGACCTACCGTGAAGCTTATTCTTCCTTCCTTAAGATTCAGCCGATGATTGATGAGAGCGCACGAGCGGTTGCTGCTTCTAGACTTCCAGAGTCTACAGCTATTCCTCGCAGCGAGCGTCTAAAGGCTCTCGAGGAAGCCGGTATGCATTTCGGTGAAGAAAAGGGTGTTCTCGAACGCAATAAGAGCTGGGCGCAGTAATTATTTTAAGCGTTCACATATTATAGAAAACTTGAACTAGATGAGGAGTAACCGCAATGTCGCAACCTGTAGAAACTCTGCTTGAGCAGCTACACTCTACTTTTCCAGAACTTGAGGAAAGCCTAGAATTAGATGAAGGACTTGCTAGTTCTATAGGTCGCGGCATCGGTAACATAGGCCGAGGAGCAAAGGCGATCGGCCGTGGAATCGGTAGCGCCGCTACGAATTTTGCGGCAGGCGTTACTGGTATTTCCGATGAAATGATTACTTCGCTGATTCAAGCCTTCGAGAATCCCGGTGCTACGGTAGCTAAATCCCCGACCTCTTCAACAGTCGAGGAACCTCAAGAAGGTGGACCGTTAGACATTCAGAACCTCGAAGATACCAAAAATTATTTCGATGATCTTGTTCGTAAGCTCATTGCTCAGGTTAATGATGGAACAGCTCCTGCTGCAGTTAAAGGAACGATCGGCCAGCTCTGGAAAGCAGAAGGTGGCCTTGATTACTCTAAGTGGAAGTGGGTAAATCTCGATAAACTCAATAAACTCGGAGCACAGGTATTCCCGGACTGGAAAGCTCGAGATCTCCCCCCTGAAGCTAAGCAAGATCCTCAGGATACCCCAGCTGAAGATGCCGCAGGAGTAGCATAATGACAGAACTTCGAATGTTTCTAGAAGGGAACGGGGTATCTCATAAGCAAGCCCTTCTTCGTACCGCATACCTTTTGAATGAAAGCTCCGATAAAACTATCAGAGCTCTATACCGTATTCCCGAAATGCGCACTCAAATAGATGAAGTTCATCTTCTTCTAGAAAATGACGCAGAATTTATTCGTGCAGCATCTAAGCTTATGGAAGCCGCACCGCAATGGCTCGCTAAGGGTGCACAGGCTGTCGCTAAGGCACTACCAATGGTAGGTAGCGTAGCCGGTGGAATTGGTGGCGCTGCTCTCGGATCCGCTCTTGGCGGAGTAGGGGCCGTAGCCGGTGGGGTTGGCGGTCGTATGGGCGGAGCTAAGATCGGTCAAGTAACTGGCAATAAGCTAAACAACTGGGCAAATAAGCAGCTTTCACCTCAGACTCAGCAGACTCCGACAGGCTCCAAGCAGATGTCCTGGGGAGATCTTTTAGCTGCTGCAAAAAATAACAACGCAGCTGCATTAGATTTCTTACGTAAACTTGCTGGGAGTGAGCAGTACGGTGCAAATATCCGACAATGGGCTAAGCAAAACGGGTTAGCATTAGCAGAATCAGCAGTAGCTGCTAGCGCCATTATTCATGTTCCGAGGCTCTTTGAAGATGAGAGTACAGCTTCTCTTCAGGCAGCGCTAGATGCTAAATTCAATCAAATCTATCAAGCTGCGATGGCAAAAGGGTACACTCCGGCACAAGCTCAGTCCTTTGCACAGCAGAATCTATTCGGTAGAGATGCGCAAAGTGTAGTTGCTAGCCTGCCAGCGCCTCCGGTTGCTTCTCCAACTCCAGCAGCCCCAACTCCGGCTCCTGTAGCCCAGGCTACCGCTGGTACTCCTCTACCTACCGCAGAGTGGGATAGACTTCAGGCTCAAGGAGCTCAATCAGCCCCTACTCCAGCAGCTACCCCGACCCTCCCGGATGGATCACCAGACTTTAGCACAATGTTAGATCAGCAAATTGGGAAGCTTAATCAAACCATGCCAGGAGGAGAACTTCCGACAGCTCCTATAGGAGAGCTTCCAGAACCTACTCCAATCGGAATGGAAGGAATCGAACCCTTAGACGTAGCTACTACCGTTGGGGTAGATCCTGCAACGCTTGTTACAGCTATTCCATCTATCCCTCCTGCTCAGCTAACTCCTACGGCCTCGTCGTCACTCCCAGCTGGAGGACACGATCCCGATGATCCTCAGTTTCAACCTCAGCTAGCAGCAGCTACCGGTACAGGTGAAATTATGCAGGTTGCGGAGAGTGATCCTGCTCTCGGCATTGCTATTGCAGCTGTAGCGGGATTCGCAGCGCTACTGGGGCTATCTGGCGTCGGAGCTATTTCCAAGGCTATTAGAAACAAGCAACTTAAGAATACTGTAGGATTTGAAGGTGAAGATGCTAAGAAAATGGTTAGCACCACCTGCGTTAACGTTCTAAAGACTCTTCAGGCTGTAGAAAGCGAGAATAGACCAGACGCTATCGAAAAAGGCCTTGCTTCAGCGGGTAAGCTTTTCTACATGGCAAATGGTCAGTGGCGCCAGCTTAAGGACTTTGCTTCCTTAAAGGCAGCTGCTAAGGATCTCCCAAAGATTACATCATTTAAGCTAGGAACGGCATCATAATGGATAACGCAGTTAAGATAGTAGAGAGCCTACATTCCCAATTCCCCGAGCTCGATTCGATCGAGGAAGCTGGAACTGTCGGTACTTTTATGAGAGGAGCTGCCCAGAATATTGGGCAGCAACTTAAAACTGCAGCTGTAAATACTGCAAAAAAGGTTGTTCCTCAAGGAATTCAGCAAGCAGTTAAAGCTGGACAGCAAGCAGTTCAACAAAAAGCTGCAACAGCTCCGATTCCGACTCAACCGCAGAACCTCGAGCAGCAATTTCAGAAAGCTGGCCAAGCCGCAGATTTAGAAGCGCAATTCGCGCAAGTAGGTCAGGCTAATAGTGCCAGTCCTTCAGATCTTATGAATGATCTAACTGAGCCTATTGAAGTCTTCACAGCTGCTTTACAGGCTCTGCAGACCTTCGCTAACCAACCGGAGCCTACTCAGCCCACTCAGCAGGCGACTCCTACAACACCTGCGCAGCCAGACGTAAATATGCAGCAGCGTACAGCTGAAGGAATTTTTAAGCATCCTGAATATAAGAGGCTTCAATCTCTATATGAAGCTGACGCTTCGGATCAGACTGTAGAGTTCAAACAAGCCGTAACAAAGTTCTTAGGCAAATATAGTGATCCAGCTGCTCTTGCAAAAGACCAGAAAGGCCAGCAGATCTTGCAAAAGCTCGTACAGGTAGCAGGAAACCTAGGAATCAATATTCCAGATATGCCATCTGTAGACCAGTTAAAGAATGTGACAGGAGCTACTCAGCAAAATAGCTCCCCTCAAGCTGTTGCAGGCGCACCTACGGCTGTGAATAGCCCGGATGATCTAAAGAAGGCTTTAGATGCTAACCCCCAAGCCGCGCAAGCCTTTGTTCAAGCACTAGCTCGTGCGCCTAAGAACGGACCGATTGGACAAGCTTTTAACAATCTTTTACAAAAGCCAGTCCAATAACTCTATTATTACACCTCTACAAGAGGTGCCACTAATTAAAATGTGAGAGAATTAGGGTACACACATATATGCCCAAGGGGATAAACCTGCCCCGAATGACCGATCTGATATGACGGACCTGATTAGCTTTAGATGCTACAAAGCGGTGTGACGCGCGAGAGCGTGGTACTTAAAACCTAGATTCCTCTATAGACACATTTACGCAACCCAACAAGGAGAACAATCATGGGTGTAACTTCCCGAATGGCTGGTACTCCGACTGTCAGGGACAATGTGACCGACAAGCTCTATAGAGAGGAGCGCAATTTCCGCGCTGACAAGCTCGTAGAGAAGTGGGCACGCATTCCCGAGGTCGGAAAGAACATCAAGAATCCTCAGGAGTCTGATGCTCGTAACCTCGCAATCCATCTAGAGAACCAGGCTCGTTTCATGAGCCGTCTTACTGAGACCCAGATGAGCCAGGGCTTCCAGGGCCTGTCCCCGGAGAACATGCTCCGCCTCGTCCGCCTCGCATACCCGAACACGATCCGTAACAAGATCTTTACTGAGTTCGCCATGGAGTCCGCTAAGGATTCTATCAAGTACATCCGCCCTGTGTATACCAATACGCAGTGGGGCAAGGACATGAACAACCGAACCTTCGGTGTTAAGGGCCTTGACTCCGATGCAGATGCTAACGATCCGTGGAACATCAACGGACAGGCTGAGCTCCAGAACCCAGACTACCGCCGCGCTATGTATGAGACGACCGAAGATCGTTACGTACACGAGCTTGCAAACGGTGTAGTCGGTTCCCTCGCTGACGGCGACACTGTTATGATCGCCAAGACCAACGTTACAGTTTCTAGCGCTGGTACTTACGTTTTCTTCGGCCAGAAGAACGTCACCGCCCCTGAGGCTGGTGCACAGGCTGAGTTCGCTAACCTCGGTTACCTCGACGGCTACGCCGCTCTCTTTGGTGACGCTGGTGAGCGCGACCCAATCGCCGTTCAGGCCAAGATCGGTGCTAACCTCTCCAATTCTGGTGAGTGGCTCGTCAAGGCCGGCCTCGACCTCACGATCGCTGCAGTCGCCCCTGGCGTCTACAAGCTGTCCGGTGCCGATGCTTCCAAGGTTAAGAAGTGCTACGCTCGCTTTAACTCTGAAGGCGACTTCATGGGTGATTACCTCGGCGAAGTCGAGCTAATCATGACGGATTACTGGTTCAGGCCTCGCCCGACTTCTATCGGCGTTACCTGGTCCCAGCTCACCGAGCTTGTTCTTGATACCTCCTTCGGCGTTTCCGCTGAGGAGCTCCTAGTCGACTATGCCGGCCAGGAAATCAAGAAGGCCCTGGACTTCCGCGCCGTCAAGATCGCTTACCAGGCTGCGGCTCTTAACCCGGCTAAGTACACGATTCACTTCAACGCTGCATCTGGTGACACCACCGATGATAGCTACCTCCACACTGCTCAGACCTTCTCGCAGGCAATTGAGCGCGTTGGCGACACGATGTTCAACGACATCCTCCGTGGTGGCGTTTCCAGGATCGTTGGTGGTCCTGCAGCCGTGTCCTACCTCCGCCTCAACAGTGGCTTCACAACCAAGGGCGCACAGCCTCGCGTTGGTGGCCACCAGGTCGGTGAGATCTATGGCATCCCGGTATTCAAGGTTCCGTCCTCGGTTGTACCGGACAACCAGCTCCTCTGCATCTGGAAGAACGATGAGAACGAGGCAGATGTTTCTATCGCCTTCGGTACCCTCGTGCCGTTCTTCTCGACCGGAATCATCCAGCGAAAGAACTTCTACAAGGAAGCTGCTCTCGCTACTTACGGCGACTGGGCAATCCTCAACAAGAGGTATATCGGTCGCATCCAGATCGACAACATCCGCACTGTCTCCGGTGCGAATGCCTACGACAACATCGTAGTCTAAGTCGATATCGCACAGTAACCAAAGGGCCTCAGCAATGAGGCCCTTTTTTATTGTAACTAACTAAACGAGGAGCTAATTATGATAGATGACGAAATCATCGACAGCAAGTACGACCCGGTTATAAATGAGGAAGATCGATGTACAGCTGGTGGGGGTCATAGCTACGTAGAGGTTTATGTAGACGAAAAGATTCAGGTACTTAAGTGTTCCGGCTGTGGTAAAGAATCTGTAGGCTACTTCACTGCAAATACTCATCGCAGCTAAGTACTAGAGGTTATATTATAGGTAGTATCTATATAGGTTGGGGATAAATCCCTAGGCGTGAGAGCCTTATCAGGAAGGACATATATGTCTAGATCACACCAAATTAGTAAGGGCTATCCAGGAGCAGCAAGAGATGATTGAGAATCTTGCTTCGCGACTCGCGCCGTAAATGTAAGGAGACTTCTACATGGGCTATTTCGATCTCAAAGTAGGCTTTACGTGCAATAATAACTGTGTGCACTGCGTTATTACAGATAAGAAAGATACAAAGGATCTTACTACAGAGGAAATCAAGGCTATCATTCGCAGCGTGCCCCGAGGAGATACGGTAGGCTTCACTGGCGGTGAAGCGACTATCCGAGCAGACTTTCTGCAGCTTATTCAGTATGCAAAAGAGACCGGGCACCAAGTCTCTCTGCAGACGAACGGGGCTCGTTTTGCTGATTGGGACTTTGCTCAGCAAGCTGCTAAGTACCTAGATGGGGTACTCATTGCTATTCATTCTCATTTACCAGATGTGCATACTTCTATTGTCCGCGTACCGTCAATGTACGAACAGACTATTCAGGGTTTCAAGAATCTCCTAAAGCTACGGGTTGACGTAGCTACGCAAACCGTTATTTCTAAATTGAATATTCCTTACCTCTTAGAAACTTACGATTTCATTCAGAGTCTAGCCCCAGGCATTGCGATGAATCTAACGTACCCTCACCCCAATGGAAATGCGTATCACAATGCGGATGTAGTAGTTCCTCGGTACACAGAGATTAAGTCGGTTATTCATTCGATTCTTGCCAAGTATGCCTCTCTTATTCGTACGGAGGCTATTCCGATGTGCTATCTGTTTCCTTATCAGAATGAGGTAGCATACAACTTCGATGAGCATATTGTTGAAGAGCATCGTGCAGGGATAGATCCCGCCAATACCAACAACCAGTATTTCGATCAAAATGGAATCACTCAAGACTACTCGCTATCTATGATAAGCGAAAAGAGGAAGGGACCCAGATGTGCTCAGTGCGTATTCAACAACCGCTGTGCAGGGGTATGGAAAGAGTACGTCGAGATTCATGGTAAGCGATTCGACCTCTTTCCTATACTCGAGGAAAAAGCTTGTATCGAACCAGAAGCTTGCGAATGCTCGGAACCTGAAGAAGAGATGGTCAACCAGGACTGGGGATCTATCATTCTAGATGGCCCCGGTACTCAGTGTATGAATAGCTGCACATTTTGCAATGGTCAACATCCCGACATTTCGGATCAAGATAGATTTACAACCGCAATAGAAGAAGCTAATCACTTTATTAAGCAAGGAATCCGTAGAATAGAGATTTCTGGCGGAGACCCTGGAGAAGCTTCTTACATTACTCGATTAGTTACTCATTTGAGAAACAGCGGAGTTCAGATTATTCAGCTGTCCACGCACGGCCGAACTCTTAAGAACGCTCAGCTAGTACAGAACTTAAAAGCTGCAGGAGTAACTGCTATACGAATCCCATTGTATGGTATCTCGGCCGATGTACATAATAAAGCAGTGCAGTATTCGCCTACTCCAGGTAACGCTTTTGAAGACACGATTGCGGGGATTCGAAACTGCGTTAGCTACGGAATACCGATTGTAGGGTACACATTACTTAATCAGTTTAATAAGACAGAGATCAATAAGATCCTTCAACTGTATATAGACCTTGCAGGTCCCTTGCTCCAGGAAATGTACATAGGACTCACGTTTATCTCTAAACTCGATTATAGCTATACTAAAGACTGGTTCCTCCCAATTAAGGATATGGGACCGTACATACAGGATGTGCTAAACAACCATCCTCAATTTCCAGAGACTCTGCAACGTTTTGTTATTCTGGATATTCCGTACTGCGTTGCAGGCGGGTACTCAGATTATATCGAAAACAAATTCACAGGCTTCCCAAATCTAGGAATGCATAAGATTGAGGAGTCTAATCGATCTGAGATTTCAGATAAGATTCCGCATTATCGAATTAAGTCATACTTTGAAGCTTGTCGTACATGTGCACTGCAGGATCGATGTGGTGCGATTCCCTTAAACGAAATTAAGATGTTTGGTACGTATGGAATGAACGGATTCGAGAGGTAATGGATGTTTCGATTTACAGACCTGATTATTTTTCGAATGACTCGCGATTGTAACCTCAATTGTAAATACTGCTTCATGCAGAACAAGGGAGAGCATAAAGGCGAGCTAATTGATTTTGAGCTGTATAAAAAGATTATCAACCAGATTGCTGAGCAACGGTACATTAACGGTCGCGATAAGATTCCTCTTCAACTAGTTTTTCATGGTGGAGAGGTTCTGCTACTTGGTAAGAAACGTTTTTATGAGATGCTCACATACACTGTAGCACTCTTTCAAACGAGAGGGATTCAGTATGCTCTCGGCTGCCAGACAAACGCCACTCTACTAGATGATGATTTCGCAGCGATGCTAACGAAGTTTGAAGTTAGTGTTGGGTTATCTTTCGACGGGATAGACGGTGGCAATAACGCTCGAACTACGACAATTAAGCAGGATATCTTTGAAAAGAAGTTTGATATCCTTAAGCGTAACAAAACGCAGTTCGGTTTTCTTATTGTAGCAAGTAAGACGAATGTAGAGAATATGCAAGCTACTCAGCAGTACCTTGAGAACCTCGGTCTACATGAAACTAATACCGGGGTTGTTCGAGGCTATAAGATTAACTACGCCGAGGATATGATCAACCCCGGAGAGAATAGTGAGATTGAGCTTACAGGTAAAGAGATGTTCGAGAAGGTCTGGAAACCCGAGCTTGAGCGCTTCATTCAGCGTAAGAAGACTCAGGAGTACCATACCCATGAACTTCTTGTAAAGTCTCTAATCGACATCATAACGTACCATGGAAATGAATCTAAGTCCGGGTGTGGTACAAAATGGTGCGGCGCCGGCACTCATATGATCGCAGTCGAGCCTGATGGTGAGATGGATTATTGTGATAGGTACTCAAAGAAGTTCCCCGAAGCTTATGTTCAGCATGCTCTTGATTACGACTTTGCTGGCCTTCATCAAATTAAGAAAGCCGTAGAGTACAATATTATGAAGAGCAGGGTCTACAAAGAGGTTGGTTGCGATACTTGTTACGCAGATTATATTTGTGATCACGGCTGTGAAGCTTTCTACAAATCAAAGTACGGCACATATGGAATCGATACCCGGATTGTTTGTGATCAGCATAGGGATTTCTATCGCTTCGTAGTTGAGCATCTTGAAGAAATTCTTCAGGTTTTCATTGAGAAAGGAACGCCTATCTCTGTATATGATCAAATCTTCTTTATCAAGGAAAATATCCGATCTAAGTTGCTGACGTCGGGAATCACACTTACATTAGAAGATAATAAGATTAAGGTGGCGCGAGATGAATGAAGTATCATACTGTACCCGTTGCGGTAAAGAATTTAAGGATTTTCGAGTCGATATCCGAATCCAAACTCGAGTAGACCGCTTACGAGAAGATGGAGTTTGGGAATTTATACCTAACCTCGACGTTGGTTCTCGTGAGGTGCTATGTTACGAGTGCTTTAATATGTTCACGTCCGCTATTAGCGGTGAGATGAACGTACCATACCGAGCTCCAGAGAATACCTGTCACGCGCCTGCCCCAAACGTAGACCCTTGCGACGGTATTGTGTATGATGACCCGTCAAGATAAGATTGCGCTAATCAAGCAGCGCTTTCCAAGTCTTAAAGTAGAGCAAAAGATAGCTCTCTTTGAAGCTAGGAACCCGGGTCATCTCTTTAACGTCGATGCTCTCATTAACGAGAACCCATCCTTCTACACAGTTCGAATGGGCTACGCGTGTAACGAAAAGTGTGTGCACTGCTTCACTGAAGATAAGAAGCAGACATCTAATGATCGGACTCTTGAAGAACTTAAACAGACTATCGATGAAGCTCCAGCGGATACAACTATAATAGTAGTGACTGGTGGAGAACCAACAGTTCGACCGGAGCTCGCTGAACTTCTCGACTACGTTAGACTTCGGGGATGTATTAACAACGTGCAGACCAATGGGGTATTACTAGGCGATCCAGAGTATTTCAAAGAGATTGCGCCATATCTTGACTCCGCGTTCATACCTGTCCATTCTGCAAATTCATTTATTCATGATGCAATTACACAACTACCAGGGTCATGGAAAAAGACTCTAGCAGGGATTCGAAATCTTGTAGATGCGGGAATCTATGTTAATACAAATACAGTAATCAATCAATTCAATTATCGAAACCTTCTTGATGTTGCGGAGATGCTTCAAGCAATCCAACCCGGAATGTCTATGACATTTACATTTCCTCATCCGGTAGGAGCTGCAGCTTCTACGTATATTGTTCCCAGGTATACCGATGTAGCGGAGTCGTTATTTGTACTGTTAGAAAAGTATGGGGATAAGATTAGTACGCATTACATTCCTCGTTGTTACCTTTATCCATTTCAAGATAAGGTCATCAACGTAGATGATGGGGATAATGGAAGTGTGCATAAACTCGGAGTCGACTTCATCAATAACAATTGGGAAAGAACAGACTACGGAGAGTACAAACCGTATTCGAAGATCAAATCACCTGCTTGTAGAGCATGCCAATTCGATTCTAAGTGTATCGGTGTTTGGCGTGAGTACGGAGAGCTGTACGAAAGTTTAGACATAATTCCTAGATAAGAAAAGCCCCGCGTTAGCGGGGCTTTTTATTAGCGCTTCTCTGTTAACCATCCGAGGCCAACCGGGCCATCTTCCAATCGATACATAATTGAGTTATACGCACCTCGGCCAGGATCGTGATCTAAGAAAGAGAACTTCCACCAGTGCGCTGCGGGCCCAAAGTGAAGCTCCTTTCCGATATGATAAAATCCAAACCACGGCGGAGGAAGCTTTGTTACGATATCATTTCCCCACTTAAGTCTAATTGTATTAGGTACTCGACGATTGTAAGATACTTTTCCTGCCTTATTGAAAACGCGCGGTCCATCTCCAATAATACATTTGATAGCATCCTCAGCAAGCTGGAACGTGAACTGTAGGTCGAGAGCGCAGATTGGAGCCATTCCTCCACCCATAGAATATCCACAGACAAGAACTTGCTTGCAACGAGATCGAGTAAATGCTCGATGAATCTCGTCACGAAGTCTCATCCAACCCTCAGCGTACGCTCCATGCATCCGTACCTTGGATGTTGCAGACTCGGCATACGGCATAATCTTTTGCTGATACTTAAAATTAGACCTCCAATCCCGAGCATTATCAGACGAATCAAACGCCACTACAAATATCTCAGCATTGTAGACAGCCGTAAATCCGTTTGCACCGGAAGAATAGTCATTAAAGTACCTACGGTCTGTTAATTCAAATGGCATCGTGTAGAATGGGATTGCTAAATGATGCTTGCTATAGGAGTACTCTTCTGCCTTCTTCTTTTTGTTATCTGGGCGGTTTTTGAAAAACCAGTTAGCACAATCATAGGCTAACAAGATGTCATTCTTGGTAATTGTCATACCCTAACTCCTTGGCACTAAATGCCATACGTATATTAGTTACTAATATACGTATGGTCCATACGTATATTAGTATTGATAAGGATCTGTATGGAACAAGAGCCGCCTCTTCGCAATTCGCGAGTGTTAATTATAGGAAAAGGAGAAGGTTGGGAGCGATCGAGGCCCCTGATAGACTCAAATGAATGGAACGTGTGGGCAATCCCACAGTCGTATACATTATTAAGCGATGCTCGAATTGATTTAGTTTTCGAGATTCACTCTCCGGATGCCTGGCGCCGAAAGAAAGCAACAATCTATAGGCTTAATACTACATACACAAAGCCCAATCTTATCGTACCTCACCGAGTTCCGGGTTGGACAAACAACTCCTATCTACTACCAATAAACAAGATACAGGATGTAGGTATCCCACTTGTAAATACCTTTGCTTGGATGGTAGCGTATGCTCTTCATAGAGGAGTTAACGAATTTGCGTTTAGAGGAGTCAACCTTGAATTCGAACACGAAGGGCTAGACGAGCGAAATGGAATGCTATACACTCTAGGATATCTCAAAGCGCTAGGCTATCGACTTGATATAGACCGTTACAGCGGGCTAGCTCGAGGGGATGTATGGAACCTAAACTCCTAGGGACCAGGTTCGTCATTGTAGGCGGCTCAGCTGGTAGAGACCTCGCTAATCACTACCGTCATACAGATTGGAATGTTTGGTGCGTAGCACGAATCTATAATGCAATTAGCTTTGCTACTCTTGTGTTCGATATGCATCAAGAGTCGGCGCGGTGGACATCTAATACGCATTCAGCTTACCGCGATCGTAAGCTCATTATGCAGTACGTTCAAGAGCCCTTTGTTGAGGCATACCAGCTGCCTACAAAGGAGCTTGTTGATGAATTTGGAACATTGACAAGTTCGTTTGCTTGGATGATAGCATATGCTCTGTACCTTGGTGCTACTGAGATCGTATTATGTGGTGTGAATATGATTCATGAATCTGAATTACTTATTCAGCGCCCAGGACTCTTTTATCTACTCGGATATGCCCGCGCGAAGGGAGTAAAAATTACTGTACCCTATACCAGCCAGCTTCGCACGGATATACTATTTTCAACTAACTAATCAAGAAGGGGTTCACATGTCTAAGAAGGTCGTCATAATTGGCGCTGGTAGCGGATACGAGATGATCCGCGATTACGAGAAAAATAAAGAATACGAGATTTGGTGCGTGCCTACAATTTATCCAGTTTTAGCTAGCCATCGCGTTGACAAGGTTTTCGAAATTCATCCTGTCGAGAAGTGGAAGGCGGGAGTAGACTATGCTGGACTCGGATCAAAACTGGTCCTTCCTAGACCGCTTGGAGCGGCTCCTAACGCTGAGACCTTCTCTATCGATGCTCTACAATCAAAGTATGGGATGGTCTTTTCGAGCTCTATTGCATGGATGACCGGTATTGCTCTTGCAAGCGAGGCTAAGGAAATTGTCTTCCTTGGTGTCGATATGGAGAATGGATACGCAGGTCAGCGCGACGGTCTCTTCTTCCTTCTCGGCTTTGCTAAGGCAGCGAAGGTGACCGTTACAATTCCGAAGACCAGCAAAATCAATATCTTTGGGAAGTCGTATGGCTGGATCTAAGAAAGTAGCGATCATAACTCGCACTAAAGATCGGCCTTTGCTTTTGCGAAGGGCAATAGCCTCTGTAGCTAATCAGACATACAAAAATTACGTACACATCATTGTCAACGACGGCGGACCGTTGGAGCACCAGACGCTTACAGGCGGAACAATTGTTATTTCTATTCATAGTAATGGGCATATGGAGACAGCTTCCAATACCGGTCTAGATGCAGCTAAGAAAGCTGACGCAGACTTTGTGGTCATTCATGATGACGATGATTCCTGGTCTCCAGAATTCCTTTCAATTATGGTACGCGAGTTTGAAACATATAAGAAGCTCGTACCAACAGTTAAGGGGATTATCTGTCGAGCGAATATGGTATTTGAGCGGATAGATGGCAACGTAGTTATTACGGATCACTTGCAGCCACACGTTCCGCTTCTTCCTGAAATCGGGTTACTCCGCTTCTCGGATCTTCTCGATGACCATCGAAACTTTGCTCCTATCCAATTCATGTACGAGTTGGAAGCAACGTATACGATCGGGCAATACGATCCGATGTTCCGTGTCTATGGTGACTGGGACTTTAACCTCCGCTTCTTGCAGCATTTTGATATCGCTTTGATTCCAAATTACCTTGCATTCTATCACCAGCGAATAACCTCTACTGGTCCTGATGCTAACTCTATCAATGAGATTGATAGAAAACTCCAGAGAGAGGTTTATCGCCAAGCGATCCAAAACAAATATATGCGTGAGGGAATTGGTACGTTAATGAACTTCCCGATCGATCAAGTCTTTCAGCAACTTCATCACTTACAGCATCAGGTTCATGAACTTAAGACCATAATTGAAAAGGATCATAAACGTGCGAAAAGAACTTCAAGATCTCATCGATAAGAACGCAGTAGTTTCCTTCGATATGTTCGATACCCTCGTTCATCGTATCTGCGGAAATCATCTCACCATCTTTCAGCTTGTAGAATTGCAGCTTCGCACACACGACTTAACCAAGACATACCCTCACCTTGGAACTGCTTTTGCAGCAACTCGTCGCCAAGCCGAGCGTACCGCTCGTAATGAGCGGGAAAAAGAAGCAGGGGATACCGAGGTTACTTTCCAGGAGATCTACGACGTCCTGCAAGAAATGCTTGTCATCCCTACCTCTGTTGCTAGAGATCTTATGCGAATGGAGCTGGAAATGGAGGTTCGAAACCTCTATGCAGACCCAGAGATCAAGCAGGCATTTGAATATGCTCAGAGAACTAACCGACCGATTGTTGTAACTTCGGATATGTACCTCTCTGCCGATACTCTAAAGTACTTCCTAGATAACTGTGGGTATGATACAGGTGCAATTCATAAGATTTTTGTATCTTGTGAATACCGTAAGAGCAAGTACATGAACGGTGAGCTCTTCTTTGCGGTTCTTGATCAGTTCCCAATGAGCGAGATCTGTCACATAGGCGACAATGAGAGATCGGATAAGCTTATGGCGTCAGCAGCAGCGAATAGCCGCACTGATTGTTGTAGATTGACTGGGTGGCACTACGAGTTTTCTGCTCCTCTATCTTTTTCCTTCACCCCATCTGTAGCACAGAGTATCATTGACGGTATTACAATGAAGATGTGGCTAGATAAGCCAGATCGAACCCCTCTCGAGCTAATCGGCATGCAGGCGTATGGCCCTCTTGTCGTTGGCTTTCTTATTTGGCTTTTCTCAAAAATAGAGAAAAAGAATTACGACCGTCTTCTGTTTTTTGCTCGGGACGGGGCGCTCTTTCATTCAGCTATTGAACGACATTTGCGAACACCTGAATTAGCTTCCGAAAGAATCTTTACAAAGCTTCCTCCTATTGAGTATGTCTACATCTCAAGAGCATCTATCACTCTCCCTGCCTTATTCGATATCGATGTGCATAAACTGTCTCGAATGATTTCCGGTCATGAACCTCGCCCTGTACGAGAGTGGCTAAAGCTATATGGTATATCGAACGCTGCAGCTGTTATAGGAGAAATCAAAGCTAGCGGATTTACTAATGAAGATGATCTTGTAGAGGGCGGAGATCTACGGATCGATACCCTTTTGCAGCAGCTCTATTCTATGATTACTAAGAATTCCGAAGAGGCTAAACACGAAGCATTAAAGTATCTCTCTCAATTCAAAGGCGAGAACCTCGCTATTGTAGATCTTGGTTGGTTTGGTTCTCTTCAGCAGAACTTTACGAAGGTAATGTCCTGTCTCGGCGATGTTTCAGTCGATGGGTACTACTTCAACCTATGGCAGCAGCACAGCTACTCAAGAACATCTCTCCACGATAACTTCTTTGCGTATGTTCGCGATCACGGAGATGAGCTATTTGCTGACATTCCAACGCTACTACAGACTGGCGGAGTAGAACTTCTTGAGGATGTTCTTTCAGCTTCACACGGTACTACTCTCGGATATCTCAACGGGGAACCTATTTTAGAGGATTTAGACGAGATTGTAAAATTAGAGGAACTTCGATCCGCTGCGATAGAATTCTTCGATAACATTATCCCTATTCTCCGCGGGCTTCCTCTTTCAGCGCTTGAGTCCATCAATTGGCTTCGTCCATTCTTCCGTCTAATAGAGTTCCCTACCGAAGTAGAAGCAAATGTTCTCGGTGAAGTTCGACATAGCGGAGGCGCAGGGACTACTGAGCATACACAGATTCCGATAGCACCTAAGCTAGATTCTACAATCCTAGCAGATAAGCAGATGTACAAACTCTAAGCAAGCAGCGTACTGGAAGCAAGGCTTTAAGCTACGTAATAAGGCAACGTATGGTAAGGATTAAAGGAAACAGCATAATAAAGATAGCGAAGGCTGATGAGCTTCCATCTACCCCGGTAGATAGTTCTGTTACGGTTGTGATACCTTGCTATAAGCAGTCTAAGTTTCTCAAGGAAACGGTTCACAGCGTACTTAAGCAGACTCGCTTACCTAAACAAATTATCATTCTCCTTATGGATAAGGATTCCTGGGCTCTACAAAATGAGCTCGGGAATCTGGATCCACGTATTAAGACTATATGCTCTGGACGGAAGCTTCTTCCGTCCGCGAGAAACTTCTGTATAGGTATTGCAACTACAGACTATGTTATTCCGCTCGACGCCGATGATCTTCTTCAATCAAACTTCATCGAGGAGACAAGGAAGATAGATGCTGACGTAGTCTACGTTGGCGCTAAACTTTTCGGAGCTCACGAAGGTTGGTGGCCGCCGGAGATGACGGAAGAGATTGATTGGGATAAGCAGACAACGCTTCGTCGTAATCCTATCGTGTGTACCGCCTTGATTAAGCGTTCGGCATGGGTAGCCGTAGGAGGATACTCAGATACTCTTACGGCATTCGAAGATATGGAGTTCTGGATTCGATTACATGAGCACGGATTCGTATTCAAAAAGTGCTTTACAACTTGGCTGAACTATCGTAAGCATGCGGATACCTCGATGCTTAAAGAAGCCACGTCAAATAGAGAACGGCATGATAGGTTATATCGAGAGATTTTAGATTTACATCCAACCTATTATGGCCGTATTCCTAAAATTATACACTACGTATGGCTTGGAGATGCTCCTAAGACAACCCCTCTCATTGATACGTGGAAGCAATACCTCGATGATGGCTGGGAGATCAAGGAATGGAACGAGTCGAACATAGACTTGAAGTCTAAGAATGCACCACGTCTTCTTAGAGAAGCTTATGCTGCTCGTAAGTTCGGCATAGCTGTAGATCCTATCAGAGCCGATGTGCTTAATCGTTTTGGAGGTTTTTGGTTAGATACGGACTGCCTCTTAAAGAGGGATATTACACCATTCTGTCAGTACGATTTCGTCATAGGTTACGAGAGCGCCTATTGGTTAAACGTCGGTCTCGTTGGGGCTCGCAAGGGATCGCTTGTTATGCGTAAGGTCCTGGAGTACTATCAGAACTTATCCTTTACGAATGTGATCTTCTACGACCACGACCACTTCATCAACGACGTAGGAACTGGACCGCATGTAGTGACGAGAGTACTCCAGGAACTCACAGGATTCAAGCCGGATGGGATGCCTCAAACGATTGAACTAACTGGTAAAAGGATTCGTTTAGAGCCTGCATGTACTTTTGTACTAGATGATGAGCCAAGCGGTGCGTACAACTACGCATTGCATCTCTATAGTGCTACGTGGACTGATAGAGCTGGAGCATGGGCGGACGTGGTTCGACGCGAATACGATAAGTGGAAAAGTCAACGTAGCATTACGTATTGGAGGGGATAATGAAGATTGATAATGTGATTATGTCCGTAAATGATAATAAAAATTATCAATGGTTTTGGCCAATAGTTAGCGAGATATGGTATTTACTTAATAAAATTCACCCAGTCTTATACTGGGTGACAGAAACTTCAGAGCAGACGGAATTTCCTTATCCTTCTAAATACGGGGAGATTCGTAGAGTACGGCCGCTAAGAAATGACCCTCATTTAAGCTGCTTACTAGTTCGTCTAACCGGAGCGATTGAAATCCCAGGCATAAACATTATTTCGGATATAGATTTATTCCCGGTATCCCGATCTTTTTTCGTAGATCAAATCAAGGATATTTCAAACAATACTCTTGTGCATCTTAGTAGCGAGCTAGACTATGTTGCTAAGTATGGAAAACTACCTATGGCTTTTTATGTAGCTCGTAATACAATCTTTCGTAAGCTCCTAACGCTAAATAGTGATCGAGAGACTATGCTATGGAACGAAGATTTTATCGATGACTTTATCGCTGTTACGGGGAACCTCGATACATACTCGAAAATGAATGACGAAGCATATATGTTTAAGAAGTTTATAGTGTATGGTCATCATCAGCTACCTGTTCATGTAGTCCCTAGGTGGGGCCGGAGAGCTTGGGATCTAGGATACCTAGAACGTGGGGATTTTACAAAGTGGAGCTCTTTTATTGATATGCATTTCTCACCATGGCGAATGGCTGAAAAGCTCCAGAGTGACGGCACTGACCTATTTAAGCAGACACAACAGCTATACGAAATTATTAAGAAAGGTCTCAATGAAGATAGATAGAGTTATTGTTTCGGTTGATGATAATCGAAGCTATCAACAATATTGGCCTTATTTTGCTGAAGCGTGTTACTCGAAGCTAAATATTAAACCTACGCTGCTCTGGGTCGCTTCGAACCCTCAAAAAGCATTTCCTTACCCTTCAGATATAGGGGAAATCATAGTTGTTCCACAGCTCCCTAGAGTAAATGTAATGTTTCAATCTAAAATTGTTAGATGGATAGCAGCGGCGACTATGGAAGGTACTAGCCTGGTTAATGATATTGATATGATCTTTACCTCCTCCCGTATACTTACCCCGTATCGAACACTAGATAGTGCAGCTGAAGTAGTCGTTTGGTCAAATACAGATCCTTCCTTTCTTCGTGAGAATCGACTTTTAGAAGATACTACTCAGTTTATACCGATGATTTTTTCGGGATTCCTTGCAGGAAATGGGGAGTGGTTGCGTAAGGTATTCAGATCAAACGATATCCCCCTATCCCCTGGACCGCTATCGCAGAATTGGACAAAAGATCTTGCCGATCGCCTTCTCAATATTCCATCAACTTATATAGGCTACCCATCTGCCTTTATCTGGCTAGGTTCAAACCCCAGTTATTTCTCTGATCAACGATATATGAACCAGCTCTATCATCATTATTATATGAGCGACTCTTCTGCCAAGTATCCTTGTTGGTACCCTCTTACAGGAATGCATGCCAACTGTACTTTTGGAGAAGCTAAAATCTGGTGGCCGTCGGAAGCTGAAATAGCTCAAGCTCGAGAAATGCTGCGAAAATCTAGCACGTTAAATGTCGATATATCTCAATATGCCGCAGTTCACTGGTATAGAGAGCCTCTTCAGGACCCTACGCTATCTTTGTTAGCAAGCTACATTAAAGGAGTATATAATAATGACAATACCTAAACCTTCAATACTTATTATCGGATATGGTATGGTTGGAACAAACTTACATAAAGAGTTTGATTGGGCAGATATCTATGATCCACTCAAGGGGTACTCGCAGGAACCTATGAAAGTATGGGACTACGCTTTTGTATGTGTACCTACAGATATGCTTGAAAACGGCTCTGCTGATGTATCTATCGTGCACTCGGTTTTGCAAGAGTTCAAGGATAGAGTTGGTCTCTTTATTATCAAATCAACGATACCACCAGGCACTACGGACCAATTTATAGAGAATCCGAAACTCTCTGATCATATCGTATTTAGCCCGGAGTACTATGGAGTAGGTCCTCACTCACAGGAAATTCCTCCTATGAATTTTGTTATATTTGGAGGTAAACCTGAAGATACTTCTAAAGCTGCTCAATTATATATGGTGCGCCACAGCGCTTACTATAGGATTACTCAAACAAGTGCTAAGGCAGCAGAGCTAGTCAAGTATATGGAGAATTGTTGGTTAGCTAATCAAGTCACATTTTCGAACGAATTCTATAGAATTGCTAAGCAGTTTACTGTAGATTACATAGAACTTAGAGAACTCTTTCTTCATGATAGTCGGGTATCCCCCGCAAATACATATGTATATCCTCAAGCACCGTACTGGGATTCTCATTGTTATAATAAAGATATTCCGGCTATTATATATGCAAGCGAACTCGCAGGGTATTCCCCAGAATACTTAAAAGCTATGATAAAAGTTAATACCCTGTTCAAAAACGACCAGCTAGTATCTAAGTGACTAATTAGACATGAAAGTAGCAGTTGTTTTCGGACGCTTCAACCCGCCTACGAAGGGGCATAGCCTTCTTCTTGAGGCGCTAGACAGATATTCACAGAAAGGGTACGAAGCTATTCTCGGGCTATCTCATTCCGAGAATGCTCCTGTAGATTATAGACGTGCTTATCGCAGAACCGTCGATATTACAGATCCTGAAGAGAGGGCCCAGATTCTCGCTTCAGAGCTTCGTAACCCGCTTTCCTATGAAGAGAAAAGAAACTTCATAGAGCAGATCATCGATCAGAAGGGGTTCAACATTAGCTTAGCTGATGGTGAAGTTCGAACTGTACCTGATCTTTTCATCAGCCTCGCTACTGCGGGTAAGAAGGATATTCTTCTTATCGCTGGGTCTGACCGCGTATCAGACTTCAGAGAGCTTATCGAGAGGTATAACAACACTCAGCCACCGAACTATCAGGTGACGGTTAAGGTGGTCTC
>Ga0116176_10001115_pt1 | contig 21331 bp, 15 predicted proteins | sample AD_STIC08_MetaG_FD_89803 | JGI IMG/M metagenome (GOLD analysis project Ga0116176, IMG submission 89803) | Active sludge microbial communities of municipal wastewater-treating anaerobic digesters from USA - AD_STIC08_MetaG | ecosystem: Engineered > Bioreactor > Anaerobic > Digestate | place: USA...
GCGGCGCTGGCCCGGCCGTGCAGGAAGGCGTCGATGCCCAGCGACCAGCGCATGCCGAGCACCCACAGCTGCGCCTCGGTGAGGTCGAAGCGCAGCAGGTCGAGCGCCGGCGCCAGCACGAACAGCGCGAAGAACCCGGCCTGGAAGGCACGCCGCCGGCGCTGCCGCGCCGGCGCGGCGGCGGCAGCGTCGGCCTGCGCGAACGCGACGCCGCCGGGTGCCGGTGCCTCAGGCATCGCCGATCACCGCGCGCACCACCTCGTGCAAGGCCGCGGCCGTGTCGGCATCGTCGGTCAGCGCGTCGACGATCGCCGCGCGGCAGGCCGCGGCCACGCCGAGGCCGCTGCCGACCAGCCGGCCGGCGGCGACGAGCAGCCGCGTGCTCGCGGTTTCCTCGAGGTCGTGGTCGGTCAGCCGGCGCAGCGCCTGCGCGAGGCGCACCAGCCGCTCGGCCAGCGCGGGGCTCGCGCCGGACTCGGTCTCGACGATGCCGCGCTCGATGGCCGGCCCGGGGTAGCCCAGCGTCAACGCCACGAAGCGCTGGCGCGTGCTCGGCTTCAGGCTCTTCAGCAGGTTCTGGTAGCCGGGGTTGTACGAGATGACGAGCATGAAGCCGGGCGGCGCGGCGAGTTGCTCGCCGGTGCGCTCGATCGGCAGCACGCGCCGGTCGTCGGCCAGCGGGTGCAGCACGACGGTGGTGTCCTTGCGCGCCTCGACGACCTCGTCGAGGTAGCAGATGGCGCCGCTGCGCACCGCGCGCGCCAGCGGCCCGTCGCTCCACACGGTGCCGCGGCCGTCGATCAGGTGGCGGCCGACGAGGTCCGCCGCGCTCAGGTCGTCGTGGCAGCTCACGGTGATCAGCGGCCGCCCCAGGCGGGCAGCCATGTGCTCGACCAGGCGCGTCTTGCCGCAGCCGGTGGGGCCCTTGATCAGCAGCGGCAGGCAGCGCCGGTGCGCGTGCTCGAAGAGCGCGCACTCGTCGCCCTGGGCTGCATAGAACGGCGCCGGGTCGGGCGCGCGGACGCTGACGAGTTCCATCGCCCGGCCCCGCTCAGGCGGCCTGCGGCACGCTGCCGAGCGTCTCGTCGGCGGTCTCGCCGATGAAGAAGCTCGACAGGTACACGACCAGGCCGATCAGGAAGCCCACGCCGCCGGACAGGCGCAGCCAGTAGAAGAAGCGCAGCTGGTCCTGCGTGGCCATGAAGGGCATCGCGCCGCTCTCGGGCAGGCGCTGCAGCCAGACCTGCAGGATGCCCGCGCCGGTCAGCGCCAGCACCATCACGCCCATGCCGATGGTCATGATCCAGAAGCTCCACATCTCGGCCGCCTGCGCGCGGCGCGGCGCGGCCTCGCGGCCCCGCAGCGTCGGCATCGCGTAGCTGATCATCGTGATGACGACGAGCACGTAGGCGCCGTAGAAGGCCAGGTGCCCGTGCGCGGCGGTGATCTGCGTGCCGTGGGTGTAGTAGTTGACGGGGCTGAGCGTGTGCAGGAAGCCCCACAGGCCCGCGCCCAGGAACCCCATCACCGCGGTGCCCACGGCCCACAGCAGCGCGGCCTGGTTCGGGTGCTCGCGGCGGCGACGCTGCACCATGTTGAAGGCGAACACCGTCATCATGAAGAACGGGATCGGCTCGAGCGCCGAGAACACGCTGCCGACCCACAGCCAGTATCCCGGCAGGCCGATGAAGTAGAAGTGGTGGCCGGTGCCGAGGATGCCGGTCATCAGCGCGAAGGCGACGATCACGTACAGCCACTTGTCGATCACCTCGCGGTCGACGCCGGTGGTCTTGACGAGCACGTAGGCGAGCAGCGCGCCGAGGATCAGCTCCCACACGCCCTCGACCCACAGGTGCACGACGAACCACCAGTACATCTTGTCGCGCACCAGGTTGTGCGGGTTGACGAAGCTGAACAGGAACATCAGCGCCAGCCCCCACAGGCCGAGCAGCAGCACCAGCGAGATGCTCGTCTTGCGGCCCTTGAGCACCGTCATGCTGATGTTGAACAGGAAGCCCAGCGCGACGATCACGATGCCGACCTTGGTGGGCAGCGGCTGCTCGAGGAACTCGCGGCCCATGGTCTGCAGCAGGTCGTTGCCGGTCATCTCGGCCAGCGTCGCATACGGCACGAGCAGGTAGCCGGCGATCGTGGCCGCACCGGCCACGAGGAAGATCCAGAACAGCGCGAGCGCCAGCTTCGGGCTGTGCAGCTCGGTCTCGCTCTCCTCGGGCACCAGGTAGTAGGCCGAGCCCATGAAGCCGAACAGCAGCCACACGATCAGCAGGTTGGTGTGCACCATGCGCGCCACGTTGAACGGGATCGCCGGGAACAGGAAGTCGCCGATCAGGTACTGCAGCCCGAGCCCGAGCCCGAACACGATCTGGCCGGTGAACAGCAGCAGCGCCGCGACGAAATAGGGCTTCGCGACGGCCTGGCTCCGGTACTTGAGTTGGAAGGTTTTCATCGTGTTGCTCCGGTCAGCCTTCGATGTTCGGCGGCCACTTCTCGGTGTTCACCTGGCTCGTCCACTTGAGGAACTCGACGAGGTCGTGAAGCTGCTGCTCGTCCAGGTGGAACTGCGGCATCTGCCGGCGGCCCGGCGCGCCCGTGGGCTGCGCCTGCATCCAGGCCTTGATGAAGTCGCCGCCGCGGCGCGTGTAGACGTTGCCGAGTTCGGGCGCGAAGTACGCGCCTTCGCCGAGCAGCGTGTGGCAACCGATGCAGTTGCGCGTCTCCCAGATCTTCTTGCCGCGCACGACCTCGGGCGTGATCGCGGCGGCGTTCGATCGCGCCGGGATCTGCCGCTCGGTGTGGAAGACGATCGCGGCGAACAGCAGGATGAAGAACACCGTGCCGCCGTAGAAGATGTTGCGGGCCATCTGCTTCGTGAACCCGCCCGTGTTGCCAGCGCCCATGCCCGGCCTCCTCGTCGTTGTGGAACGGTCTGAAGCCTACGGATTCACTCGGAATTGATCCTTGAAGCAATTCAAGAAATCGTCGATGCGCCGGGTTGCTGGCCGATGGCGGACCCGCAGGGCGCGAGGATCGACATTGCCCCACACGCGTGGAGAGCACTCTGGACAGAGGCCCCGAGACATCACCCACCCACGTGGCGGCCGCGGGTGGCAGGTGAAACAATCGTGCCGTTTGCCACGCAGACATCGGCACGCTCGTGCGACCCGGTGACTACGCTGTCTCGGCGGCATCTGCACCGCCACGCCTTGCTTCCGCCCACCCCACGCTCCATGCCGCTGGTCCCCTTGCCGACCGTCGACGCTCCCGCCACCCGCGGCCCTGCGGCGCGTGCGCCTGCGGAACCCGGCGCCTGCGCCTGAGCCGCTCGCGATGCCGCCCGTGCGCCTGAACGAACCCGTCGCCACGGAACCGCCCACGCCCCGGCGGATGCGCTGGCCGCTGCTGGCCTTGTGCGCCGGCATCGTCGCCGCCACGGCCGCGGCGCTGGTCGTCAACGACCGGATGGCACTCGAACGGCAGTCCGAGCAGCTCGAGACCATCGCCGCACTGCGTCTGCGGCAGGTGTCGGACTGGCTCGACAACCGCACCGCGCAGGCGCGCTTCACCCACGACAGCCTGGTCTGGGCCGAGCAGTGCCGCAGCTGGCTGGGCAGCGGCGACGTCGTCGCCGGCGAGCGCCTGCGCTCGCGCATGGACGACCTGCGCCGCGCCTTCCGGCTGAAGGCCGTCGAGGTCGTCGACGCGCAGGGCTCGCTGGTCTCGGCCGAGGGGTCCCGGCTGGCGACCCCGGCACCGCTGCGCGCTGCGGCGCAACGCGCACTCGCCAGCGGCGAGGTCGTGCACGGCGAGATCTACACCCTCGAGGGCGACGGTGCCGGCGCCGGAACCTGGCTCGACATGGTGGCGCCGCTGACCGCCGCCGGCCCGCCGACGGACTGCGCGATCGCCCTGCGCATCGACGCGAACGACGAGCTCATCCCGCTGCTGCAGTCCGGCCCGAGCGCCGGACGCACGGCCGCAACGCTGCTGGTGCGACGCGAAGGCGATGCGCTGATCGGCTCGTTCGGCCGCAACCCGCGGCCGTTGTCGACGCCGGGGCTTCTGGCCGGCCGCGTGATCCTCGGCGAGCTGCCTTTCGCGAAGGCCGCGACGGGGGTCGACTTCCGAGGCACGCCGGTCGTCGGCGTCGTCCATCGCCTGCCGGACACGAACTGGTACCTCGTCGCCAAGGTCGACCTCGCCGAGGTCCGCCAGGCCGCACTGCCGGACGCACGCTGGATCGTCGCGCTCGGCGTGCTGGCGCTGATCGGCACGCTGATCGGCGCGACCGCGCTGCGCGACCGCCAGGCGCTGGCGCTGGCCCGCGGCCGGCAGGCCGATCAGGCCGAGCGGCTGAAGTCGCAGGCGCTGATGCAGTCGATCGCCGACAGCTCCAGCGACGCGATCTTCGCGAAGGACCGCCAGGGCCGCTACCTGGTCTGCAACCGCGAGGCCGCGCGCCTGATCGGCCGGCCGGTCGAGCAGATCCTCGGGCAGGACGACCGCGGCGTGTTCCCCCCCGATCAGGCGGCCGGCGTGATGCGCAACGACGCCGCGGTGATGGCCGACGGCCGCATCCGCACCTACGACGAAGTCCTCAGCACCAGCGACGGCCTGCGGACCTTCCTGGCGACCAAGGGCCCGCTGCTCGACGGCGACGGCACCGTGGTGGGCATGTTCGGCATCTCGCGCGACATCACGCAGCGCAAGCACTCCGAGCTTGCGCTGCAGGAGAGCGAAGGCACCAACCGGACGCTGCTCGAGTCGATGTCCGACGGCATGTTCGTGGCGCAGGACCATCGCTTCGTGTTCGCCAACCCGGCCCTGCCGGCGATGCTGGGCTACCGCGTCGAGGAGTTCCTCGACCTGCCCTTCGCCGAGGTGGTGGCGCCCGAGTTCCTCGCGGTCTGGACGCAGCGTTTCGAGCGGCGCATCGGCGAAGGCCCCGAGCCGCCGGGGCAGTACGACGTGCAGTTCCTGTGCAAGGGCGGGCAGGCGCGGCGCTGGGTCTCGCTGAAGGCGAACCGCTTCGCGCACCGCGGCCGGGCGGCCGTGCTCGGCCTGGTGCGCGACATCACCGAGCAGCGCCACACCGCCGAGGAGCTCGAGGAGCACCGCCACCACCTGGAGCGCCTGGTCGACGAGCGCACCCGGCAGTCGCGCGAGCTGAACGACGCGCTGCTGGAGAGCGAACGCTTCTTCCACGCGGTGGCCGACAAGGTGCCCGGGCTTCTCGCGTACTGGGACAGCGAGCTGCGCTGCCGCTTCGCCAACCGCGCCTGGTGCGACTGGTTCGGCAGCGGCGCGGACGCGATGGACGTGCACATGATGCAGGCCCTGCTCGGCCCGCGGCAGCATCCCGGCCGCGAGGCCCTGCTCGCCGGCCTGCTGCGCGGCGAACCGCTGCAGCTCCAGCGCACGCTCACGCGCGACGACGGGCGCACGCTCCACGGCCTGGTGCACTACCTGCCCGACCGCGTGGGCGAGCAGGTGCGCGGCTTCCTCGTGCTGGTCTCCGACATCTCGGACATCAAGCAGGCCGAGTTGAAGCTGCAGCGGGCCAACGTCGAGCTGATGGAGTCGCGCGACCGGGCCGAGGCCGCCAACCGCGCCAAGAGCACCTTCCTGGCCAACATGAGCCACGAGATCCGCACGCCGATGAACGCGATCATCGGCCTGACGCACCTGCTGAACCGCGAGGTCGTCGATGCCGGGCAGCGCGGGCGGCTGCGCAAGATCGGCGACGCGGCCACGCACCTGCTCGAGGTCATCAACGACATCCTCGACCTGTCGAAGATCGAGGCCGGCAAGCTGTCGCTCGAGCACATCGACTTCTCGCTCGGCGCGCTGCTCGAGCGCTGCCGGGCGCTGGTGGCCGAGCGCGTGGCGGCCAAGGGCCTGGCGCTGACGATCGAGGCGGCCGACGACGTGCCGGACGCGCTGCGCGGCGACCCGACGCGGCTGCTGCAGGCGCTGCTCAACCTGATGAGCAACGCCGTCAAGTTCACCGAACACGGCGGCGTGGTGGTCCACGTCGAACGCCTGGGCGGCGACGTGCCGCTGCGCCTGCGCTTCACCGTGCGCGACACCGGCATCGGCGTGCCGCGCGAGCAGGTGCCCCGGCTGTTCGACGCCTTCGTGCAGGCCGACCCGACGATGACGCGCCGCTTCGGCGGCACCGGCCTGGGCCTGGCGATCACGCAGCGCCTGGCGCTGATGATGGGTGGCGAGGTCGGCGCGCGCAGCGATCCCGGCCAGGGCAGCGAGTTCTGGTTCTCCGCCAGCCTCGAGGCCGGCAGCGCGCCGCAGCGGTCCGAGCCGTGCGTCGGCGGCGATGCGCAGGTCGAACTGCAGCGCCGCGCCGCCGGCACGCGCGTGCTGCTCGTCGAGGACAACCCAGTGAACCAGGAGGTCGCGCTCGAACTGCTGCGCCTCGTGGGGCTGCGGGTGACCGTGGCCGACAACGGCCTGGAGGCCCTGGCGCGGCTGGCGAGGGAACCGGCGGACCTGATCGTGATGGATGTGCAGATGCCGGTGATGGACGGCCTGGAGGCCACGCGCCGCATCCGCGCCCTGCCGGCGCACGCCCACACGCCGATCCTGGCGATGACCGCCAACGCCTACGGCGAGGACCGCGAGGCCTGCCTGGCCGCCGGCATGAACGGCCACGTCGGCAAGCCGGTGGACCCGGCCCAGCTCTACCTTGCCCTGCTGGACCTGCTGCCGCAGGGCGAGGACCGCGCCGCCGGGCTCGAGCCACCGCCGCCCGCGGCCGCGCCGCAGCCGGCCGCCGAAGCGCCGCGCATCGCCGGGATCGACACGCCGCGCGCGCTGATCCATGTCGGCGGGCAGGGCGAGTCGTTCCGGCGCGTGCTCGACCAGTTCGCGCAGCACTACGACGCCGTGCCGCTCGACCTCGAGGCCTTGATCGCTCGCGGCGAGATCGATGCGGTCCGGCAGCGGGCGCACTCGGTCAAGGGCGCGGCCGCCGCGATCGGTGCGATCGATCTGCCGCGCCTGGCCGAGTCACTGGAAGACGCGGCCGGCGCCGGTCGCCCGCCGGAAGCCCTGGCCACGGCCGCGCGCGCGATGGAACGTGAACTCGGCTTCCTGGTGCGCAACATCCGCGACTGGCAGGACCTCGCCGACAGGCAGGCGGCCACGACCCTGGCCGACCCGCCCTCGCCCGACGTGCTCGACGAACTCGACGCGCTGCTCGAGGCCACCGACTACGAGGCCGTGGTGGTGTTCCAGCAGCACGAAGCGGCGCTGCGCCAGCACTACGGCGAGGCCGTGAACGCGCTCGCGCAGCACCTGCAGCGCTTCGACTACGAGGCCGCGCGACAGGTGCTCAACGGGCTGCGCGCCGACCAGCCGGCCTGAGCGGCGCGGCTCGGACAACGGCCCTGGTCGCCTCAGCCGCGCAGGCGGCGCTCGCGCCGGCGCACCGCGCCGACGATGCCCATCAGCCCGGTCAGCGCCAGCGCGCCGGACGCCGGCTCGGGCACGGCCGTGGCGTAGTGCACGCCGACGTTGCCCAGCAAGCTGCCGCCGCCGGACAGGCCGTAGATCCGGCCGTGGAAGCCGAGCGTGTAGTCACCGGCCTCGAGCAGGTCGGGCAACAGGAAGTTGGCGACCTCGTGCTGGTGGGTGTCGCCGCCCAGGTAGTAGGTCTGGCCGTCGTGTTCGAGCGAAATGAAATCGACCGTCAGGCCCCAGAGGATGTCGCCACGCGTCGGGCTGTCGGGCGCCACGTCGCGCACCTTGGCGAGGGTGGCCGAGCCCCAGAGCCAGTCCACCGTCTCGCTCAGCGAGAACTCGAACGAGAGCTCGTAGCTGCGGTCCGGGTCGCCCAGCGGGGCCGCGCTGAAGCAGGCGCCGCCGAAGGACGCGGTGGACGCGCCGTCCAGCACGCCGAGGTCGGGGGTCGGCGTCCAGCAGGTGGCGGCGTAGGCCGAAGCCTGGGCGCACAGGGCGGCCCCGGCGAGCAGGTGGCGGAGGGTGGAGGTCATGGGAGGCCGTCGTGGAGAAATCGATCGTTCGAGCCTCGGGCCGGGGGGCACCGGCGTCAATCCCGCGCCCCCGGGAAAGCGTGTGACTTTCAACCGGGTCGCCCGTCTGCGCGCGGGCGTCCGAACCAGCGGCCATAGCGCAGCGCCCAGCCCAGCGCGGCGGCGGCCCAGGCGAGCGCGGCGGCGGCGAGCAGCAGGCCCTGAGCCGGCGGCCAGAGCGCCGCGCCGACGCGCAGCACCACCGCCGTCTGCAGGGCCCAGAACAGCGCCCAGGCGCGGTCGTCCGCCGCGAGCGCGCGACCGCCATGGCCGCAGGCGACGCGCGTGGCCATCGCCAGCAGCAGCGAGCCGAAGAAGCCCATCGTCAGGGCATGCTGCGGCGCCAGGCCCAGCGACACCGTGCCGTCGCTGGCGGCGATCAGCGCATGCGACAGCGCCGACAGCGCGAAGGCGATGCCGAGCCAGACGAAGCCGATGTGCAGCATCGCCAGCAGCCGGATGCGCAGGCTCTGCACCAGCCCCCAGCGCAGCGCCAGCCCCAGCAGCAGCACGGCACCGAAGGCATCGAGCCCGACCTGCGCCGCGCGCAGCGCGGCGGGCCAGGGCCACAGCCACAGGCCGGCCCAGGCGAGCGGCACCTGCGCGGCGAGCAATGCGACGAAGGTCCGCAGCAGCCAGGTCGGCCGCCACGCGTCGAGCAGCGGCAAGGCACTGGCCGTGAAGAACGGAATCATGCGGTGCGCCACGGTGACGTAGACGATGCCGACGAAGCCCCACAGGCCGAGCTGCAGCGCGGCGCGTGCCAGATCTTCGCGGCCACCGACCACGCCGATGGCCGCGCCGAGCATCGCGAGCCCGCCCACGCCGCAGGCGAAGGCGATCACGCGCGCATGGGTGCGGTCGGCCGCCGGGCTGGCGCGCAGCAGGCGCCAGAAGCGCAGCGTGAAGCTGCCCCAGCCGGACGCCACCGCCGCCAGGCCGAGCGCGGCGAGCGCGGCCGCGGCATGCGCGCCCAGCACGAACACGCCCCAGCCCGCCAGCGACGCGGCGATCGCCGGCAGCATTGCGCGCGCCTCGACGGGCGGCAGGCCGAGCCACTTGGGCCCGGCCGTGAACAGGAAGCCGGTGAAGAACAGCGGCAGGAAGCCGAAGCCGAACAGCAGCCCATGCGCCAGCCCCGGCGACACCGCCCAGGGCAGCGACGCACCGGCGGCCTCGCGCAGCACGATCACCACGGCCCACCACAGCGCCGTGGCGCCGAACATCAGCGCGCCGGCAAAGAATCCGAGCCGGTGCGGCGCCGCGAGCAGCCACGACAGGCGCCAGCGGGGCGCCTCGGCGGGCGCGGCCGCAGGGTTGCCGGCAGCCGCCGGCTGGGGACGGATGGGAATGGACTTCATCGTCGGATGCGAAAGACAGGCACGGGCCGGGGGCAGGCCGCCGCGCCCGTGGGCGCTCAGGCCGCGACCGGATCGGCGCGCGTGAGGAGCCGCTCCATCAGTTCGCGCACGCCGCGGATCTGCTCGCCGAACGGCAGGGCGCCGGCGCCGCGGAAGAACAGCCCCTTCTTCACGTCGCCGCGCATCGCCGCGGCGAGCTGGTTGTCGATGCAGAACTGCCCCCAGCCCGCAAGACCGTCGCGCAGGCCGCATTGCGCGAGGCAGTCGAAAGCCTTCGTGCAGCGCGACTTGGCATGCACCACGGCCTGCAGCCGGGGCTCGATCTTCAGGTAGGCCTTCAACCAGGGCGTGGCCACGGCGCGCGCGGGCAGGCCGGCGACGCTGGTGAACTCGACCATGTCCTCGTCGCGCGCCTGGGCGAGCACGCGCTTGAACTCGGGGTGCGCATCGCCCTCCTCGGTGACGGCGAAGGGCGTGCCGAGCTGCACCGCGGCGGCGCCGAGCGACTGCACGCGCGCGATGTCGTCGAAGCTGCGGATGCCGCCGGCGGCGATCAGCGGGATCTCGCGCTCGATGCCCGCGCTCTTCAGGAAGGCGAGCGACTGCGGGATCACGTTCTCGAAGTCGAAGCGCGTGTCGTTCAGGTCGGCGATCTTCGCGGCGCCGAGATGGCCGCCGGCCAGGCGCGGGTGCTCGATGACGATGGCGTCGGGCAGGCGCTTCTTGCGCTCCCATTTCTTGACGATCAGCTGGACCCCGCGCGCATCGGACAGGATGGGCACGAGCAGCGCGTCGGGGTGGTCGGCGGCGAGCTCGGGCAGGTCCAGCGGCAGGCCGGCACCGACGACCACGGCGTCGATGCCGCACTCGAGCGCCCGCCGGACCGACGCGGCGTACTCGCCGACCGCCCGCATGACGTTGATCGCCAGCAGGCCGCGGCCCTGGGCGCGCTCGCGTGCCAGCGCGATCTCGCGCGACAGCGCCTCGAGGTTGGCGGCGTCGATCTGCGCCTTGGTGTCGGCGTCGTCGCCCTGGCGCGACGCCAGGCCCTGGGTGCGCGCCATCAGGTCGGGGTGGTGGCGGCGCAGGTCGACCGAGCTGATCGTGCCGACGCCGCCGCAGGCCGCGACGCTGCCCGCGAGACGGTGCGCCGACACGCCCACGCCCATGCCGCCCTGCACGATGGGCAGCAGGCGCCGGCCGCGCAGCGTCAGCGCGCGCAGGCCGCTGCGGTCGAGCAGCGTGTCGAGGTCGGAGGGGATGGCGGTCGAACTCACGAGGGACTTTCAGGCAGCGCCGGGATGACGCGCCTCGCAAGGTAGCGGCCCGGCGCCGACGTGGAATTGATCCGCGTCATGACGCCGGCAGAAACCGACGCCGCGCCCGCCCCCGCCGGTCAGTGCAGCACCAGCAGCGGCACCTTCGCGCGCGACACCAGGTTCTTCGTGTGCGAACCCCAGAGCAGCTCGCCGAACCCGCTGCGCCCGTGCGTGGCCATCACGATCAGGTCGCAGCCGCGCTCGGCGGCCACCGCGAGGATCGCGTCCTCGATGTTGTTCGACTGCATGTAGTGGCTCGCATACGGCACGCCGGCCGCGGCGGCCTGCGCCTCGAAGCGCGCCAGCACCTGGCGCGCATGGGCCTCGACGTCGCTGTCGTGGCGATCGACGGCACGGGTGTAGCCCAGGCCGAGGCCCGGGGCGGCCGTGACGAAGGGCTCGGCGATGAAGCCGGTGACGCGCGCGCCGAGCTTGCGCGCCAGTTCGAGACTGGCCGTGATCGCACGGTCGGAGAGTTCGTCGCCGCTGACCGGGACGAGCAGGTGGTCGTACATGGCAGATCCCCCGGAAGGCGGGCGTTCAGTGCAGCACCAGGACCGGCAGCCGGGTGCGCGAGAGCACGCCCTTCGTGCGCGAGCCGAAGACCAGCTCGCCGAGCGCGCCGCGGCCGTGCGTGACCATGACGATCATGTCGACCTCGTTCTCGGTGGCCGCCTGGGCGATCGCCTCCTCGACGTTGGGCGCGCGCGTGAACACGCCACGGAAGGGCACGCCCGCCTCGTTCGCGGCGGCTTCGAGCCGGCCGAGCAGGGCCTGGGCATGCGCCTCGGTGCGCGTGTCGTGCGTGTCGGCCTCGCGCGCATAGGTGCCCGGATGCACGGCCAGGTTCGGCAGGCTCATCGTCGGCTCGGCGACGAAGCCCACCAGGCGCGCGCCCAGCTGCTTGGCCAGCGCCACGCTCTGCGCGACCGCGGTGTCGGAGATGTCGGAGCCGTCCAGCGGCACCAGGAGTCGTTCGAACATGGTCGTGTCCCCGTCATGTGGTGCATTCACTCTAGGCGCCTCGCGACGGCGCGCTTTGACGCGGGTCAACCCGCGGGGGCGTCCGCACGCACATCGCGCGGCGGGCTCCGGTCGGCATACAGCGAGGCGTCGATCTCGTTGAACACCGCGTCGTCGCCGGCGGGCGCGAAGGGGCCGGTGCCGCTGTGCTCGGCGCTCGAGGCGGGCACGAACTGGCCGCTCTTCACGTCGAAGACATGGACCTCGCCGTCCTCGATCACGTAGTGCCAGCCGTGCAGCGTCAGGCGACCGGCCTCGACGCGCTCGCGCACCATCGGGTAGTCCATCAGCCGCTCGAGCTGCAGCACGACGGCGCGCTGTTCGGTGCGGCGCAGCGCCTCGGGCCCGAGCTGGACGGGCAGCACCGCCTCGCGGCCGAGTTCGAGCCATGCGGCCAGGTTGGTCGCGCGCGGCGACACACCCTCGTACAGCGCGCGGATGCCGCCGCAGTGGCTGTGGCCGCAGACGACGATGCGCGCCACGTCCAGGTTCAGCACCGCGAACTCGATTGCCGCGGCGGTGCCGTGGAAGCCCACGGACATGTCGTGCGGCGGCACGAAGGCGCCGACGTTGCGCACGATGAACAGCTCGCCCGGCCCGGTGCCGGTGAGCAGGTAGGGCACGAGGCGCGAGTCGCTGCAGCCGATGAACAGGATCGTCGGGTGCTGGCCGTCGCGCACCAGGCCGCGGAACTGGTCCTCGACCCCGGGAAAGGTGTGGTCGTGGAAGCGCCGCAGGCGCTCGAGCAGTTCGTCGGGCATGGCCGGGCCTACTGGACCAGGGGCGTGTCCGCCGCCTCCAGCTCGACGCCGTCGATCTCGGCCGCGCCGGCGAGCACCGCGAGGTACTGGCGCAGCGCCGTGACGAAGGCCTGCTGGCGCAGCGCCAGGGCCACCGCGCCGCGCACCGCCTCGAAGGGCTGGGCGACGCCGGGCTCCCGGCCGAGCACCTCGACGACGTGCAGACCGAAGCGGCTGTGCACCAGGCGCGGCAGCACGCCCACGTCGGCCTGGCCGAACAGCTCGCGCGCGAACTCGGGGGCGCAGTCGGCCGCCTCGAGCCAGCCGAGCTCGCCGCCCTCGGCGCCGCTGGGGCAGTTCGAGCACTCGCGCGCCACGGCGCCGAAGCGCTTGCCCTCGCTTCCGTCGTGGCAGCGCAGGTCGAGCAGGCAGGCCTCGGCGCGCTGGCGCAGCGCGACCACGTCGACGCCGGGCGTCACCGCGAACAGCACGTGGCGCACCTGCACGCGCTCGCCGGTGGTGTAGGTGGCAGCGTGGGCGGCGTGGTGGCGGCGGCAGGCGTCGTCCGCGGGCTCGGGCACCTGCAGCTCGCGGTCGAGCAGCGCCTCGATGGCGGCGCTGGCGGCCTCGCTGATGGCGCCGTCGCGCGACGGCGGGTCGTCGGCCGCCAGCAGCCCGGCGCGCATCGCGGCCTGGCGCAACAGTTCGGTGCAGGCACGCTGGCGCAGTGCCGGCAGGTCGAGGCTCTCGCCCTCGGCGTGCAGCGGGATGCCGGCGACGCTCGCCGGGCGGTGCAGGGTCGTGCTCATGGTCGGCTCCAGGCGGTGGGTGCGGGACTCGCGACGCGGCTCAGACACCGGCGCCGGGCGAGCGCGGCAGGTTCTGGCCGGCGGGCACGTTCAGGCGCCGCGCGCGCACCACCTGGTAGGGCCGCAGCACGTAGGCCAGGGTGCCGAAGCCGCTCCAGACGTGCACCAGCCGCGTGAACGGGAAGATCAGGAAGATCGTCATGCCGAGCACCATGTGGGCCCGGAACACCGGCCCCACCGAGCCCATCAGCTCGGCCGCGCCGCCACGGAAGGTGACGATGCGCTGCGCCCACTCGGCCAGCACCAGCATCATGCTGCCGTCCAGGTGCTGCCCCGACAGCGGCACGGTGGCCAGGCCGAGCGCGAACTGCAGCCACAGCAGCACGAGCAGCGCAATGTCGCTGGTGCGGCTGGTCGCGCGGATGCGCACGTCGGTCAGGCGGCGGTGCAGCAGCAGCGTCACGCCGACGAAGCCGAGCAGCCCGAAGAGCCCGCCCGAGACCATGGCCAGCAGCTGCTTCGACCCGGCCGAGATGAAGGGCTCGTAGACGACGTGCGGCGTGAGCATGCCCACCGTGTGGCCGAAGAACAGGAACAGGATGCCGACGTGGAACAGGTTGCTGCCCCAGCGCAGCTGGCCGGCGCGCAGCAGCTGCGACGAGTCGCTCTTCCAGGTGTACTGGTCGCGGTCGAAGCGGATCAGGCTGCCGAGCAGGAAGACGACGAGGCAGACGTAGGGATAGACGCCGAACAGCAGCGTGTCGAGCCAGGCGTTCATGCGCGTGCTCCTTGGGTGGCGGGGGACGGTCGGACGATCTGGATGGGCTGGGCCTGGCCGGGACTCGCCTGGCCCTTGACCGAGCAGCCGTCGAAGGCGACGGGCTCCTCCCAGGCGGCGTCCAGCGGCTCGTCGGGCACGACCTTGACGGCCTGCGCGCGCTCGCCGGCGAGCTCGATCAGCGCGCCCAGCACGCTGGCGTAGGCGCTGCGGCGCTGCTGGAGCGCGCTGAAGATCGCGTTCAGGATGTGCACCATCTCGGCGAGGAAGGCGCGCGCCTCCTTCGGCGGTTGCGTGGACGCGTACTCCAGCGCCACCGCGAGGTGGTCGGGCAGTTCGTGCGGGCCGAGGTGCAGGCCGGCCTTCTCGTAGGTCTGCGCCAGGTCGATCATGGCCGGCCCGCGGTCGCGCGAGTCGCCGTGCACGTGCTCGAACAGGTGCAGCGAGGTGGCGCGTCCGCGGTCGAACAGCTCGACGTAGGCGGCCTCGGACTCGAGCGCGCCGGCGCGCGCGAGGCCGTCCATCAGCGCATCGAGTTCGGCGCGGCGCGAATGGCCCAGCGCGCGCTCGGACTGCAGCGCGGCGCGCAGCTCGGGCAGGTGCCGCCTCAGCTGCGCATCGGGGTAGGCCAGCAGGCGGGCGAGCACGCGCAGCGTGAGCGCGGCCGGCGGCGGGGTGTCGAAGAGGCTCATGGTCAGACCTCCGCCTTGATCGGGATGGTGCGGCGCTTGCCGCCGCCGAACAGGCTCTTCTCGCCGGCGCCGTCGGAGCAGCCGTTGCCGAACGAGAAGCCGCAGCCGCCGCGCACGTCGAAGGCGTTCTCGGCGTACTCGCGGTGCGTGCTCGGGATCACGAAGCGGTCTTCGTAGTTCGCGATGGCCATCACCTGGTACATGTCCTCGACCTCGGCCTCGCTCATCTGCACCTGCTGCAGCGCGGCGGTGTTGGCCACGCCGTCGACGTGCTTGGCGCGCTGGAAGGCGCGCATCGCCAGCAAGCGCTCGAGCGCACGCACCACCGGCACGGTGTCGCCCGCGGTCAGCAGGTTGGCCAGGTACTTGACCGGGATGCGCAGCTGCTGCACGTCGGGGATCTCGCCGTTGATGCTCACGTGGCCGGCGTTCGCGGCGGCGGTGATCGGCGACAGCGGCGGCACGTACCAGACCATCGGCAGCGTGCGGTACTCCGGGTGCAGCGGCAGCGCGACCTTCCAGTCGACCGCCATCTTGTAGACCGGGCTGCGGCGCGCCGCGTCCATCCAGGCGTCGGGGATGCCGTCGGCGCGCGCCTGCTCGATCACCTTCGGGTTGTCCGGGTCGAGGAAGATGTCGAGCTGCGCCTGGTACAGGTCACGGTCGTGCTCGACGCTGGCCGCCTGCGCGATGCGGTCGGCGTCGTACAGCAGCACGCCCAGGTAGCGGATGCGGCCCACGCAGGTCTCGGAGCACACCGTCGGTTGGCCCGCCTCGATGCGCGGGTAGCAGAAGATGCACTTCTCGGCCTTGCCGGTGTTCCAGTTGTAGTAGATCTTCTTGTACGGGCAGCCCGAGACGCACATGCGCCAGCCGCGGCACTTGTCCTGGTCGATCAGGACGATGCCGTCCTCCTCGCGCTTGTAGATCGAGCCCGAGGGGCACGAGGCCACGCACGCCGGGTTCAGGCAGTGCTCGCACAGCCTGGGCAGGTACATCATGAAGGTGTTCTCGAACTGGCCGTAGATGTCCTTCTGGATGGCCTCGAAGTTCGCGTCCTTCGAGCGCTTGGCGAACTCGCCGCCGAGGATCTCCTCCCAGTTCGGGCCCCACTCGATCTTCTCCATGCGCTGGCCGGTGATCAGGCTGCGCGGCCGCGCGGTGGGCGCGGCCTTCATCTCGGGCGCCGACTGCAGGTGGTCGTAGTCGAAAGTGAAAGGCTCGTAGTAGTCGTCGATCTGCGGCAGGTTCGGGTTCGCGAAGATGCGCATCAGCAGCTTCCAGCGGTTGCCCTGGCGCGGCTGGATCGACCCGTCCGCGTTGCGCACCCAGCCGCCGTTCCACTTGTCCTGGTTCTCCCACTCCTTCGGGTAGCCGATGCCGGGCTTGGTCTCGACGTTGTTGAACCAGGCGTACTCCATGCCCTTGCGGCTGGTCCAGACGTTCTTGCAGGTCACCGAGCAGGTGTGGCAACCGATGCACTTGTCCAGGTTCAGCACCATGCCGATCTGTGCGCGGACCTTCATGCCGTTGCTCCTTGCGTGGCGCCGACCGGCGTGTCCAGCCAGTCGACCTTGTTCATCTTGCGCACGACCACGAACTCGTCGCGGTTGGTGCCGATGGTCCCGTAGTAGTTGAAGCCGTAGCTCAGCTGCGCGTAGCCGCCGATCATGTGCGTCGGCTTGAGCACGATGCGCGTCACCGAGTTGTGGATGCCGCCGCGCGCGCCGGTGATCTCGGAGCCCGGCGTGTTGATGATCTTCTCCTGCGCGTGGTACATCATCACCATGCCCGGGTTGACGCGCTGGCTGACGACCGCGCGCGCCGCGATCGCGCCGTTGAGGTTGAACAGCTCGACCCAGTCGTTGTCGACGATGCCGGCGCGCTTCGCGTCGTCCTCGCTGAGCCAGACCACCGGGCCGCCGCGGTTCAGCGTCAGCATCAGCAGGTTGTCGCTGTAGGTGCTGTGGATGCCCCACTTCTGGTGCGGCGTGATGAAGTTCAGCAGGATCTCGGTGTGGCCGTTGCCCTTGACGCCGTGGATGCCCGCGGTCGTCTTCAGGTCCACCGGCGGGCGGTAGCTGACGAAGCCTTCGCCGAAGGCACGCATCCAGGGGTGGTCCTGGTAGAACTGCTGGCGCCCGGTGAGGGTGCGCCAGGGGATCAGCTCGTGCACGTTGGTGTAGCCGGCGTTGTAGCTGACCTTCTCGCTCTCGAGCCCGCTCCAGGTGGGCGAGCTGATGATCTTGCGCGGCTGCGCCTGGATGTCGCGGAAGCGGATCTTCTCGTCCTCGCGGTGCAGCGCGAGGTGCGTGTGGTCGATGCCGGTCTGCTTGCCGAGCGCCTGCCAGGCCTTGACCGCGACGTGCCCGTTGGTCTCGGGCGCCAGCATCATCACGACCTCGCAGGCGTCGATGTCGGTCTCGATCTTCGGCATGCCCTTGGTCGCGCCCTCGTCGCGCACGATGCCGTTGAGCTCGCCGAGCTGGCGGACCTCGTCCTGCGTGTTCCAGCCGATGCCCTTGCCGCCGTTGCCCACCTTGTTCATCAGCGGGCCGAGCGCGGTGAAGCGCTTGTAGACGTTCGGGTAGTCGCGCTCGACCACCGCGATCTGCGGCGCGGTCTTGCCGGGGATCAGCTCGCACTCGCCCTTCTTCCACTCCTTCACGTCGAAGGGCTGCGCCAGTTCGCCCGGGCTGTCGTGCATCAGCGGGGTCAGCACCAGTTCCTTCTCGACGCCGAGGTGGCCGACGCAGACCTCGCTGAAGGCCTTCGCGAAGCCCTTGTAGATGTCCCAGTCGCTGCGGCTCTGCCACGCCGGGTCCACCGCGGTGGACAGCGGGTGGATGAACGGGTGCATGTCGCTGGTGTTGAGGTCGTTCTTCTCGTACCAGGTGGCGGTGGGCAGCACGATGTCCGAGTAGAGGCAGGTGGTGCTCATGCGGAAGTCCAGCGTGACCAGCAGGTCGAGCTTGCCTTCCGGCGCCTTGTCGTGCCAGACCACCTCCTGCGGCTTGGCGTCGTCGCGGCCGAGGTCCTTGCCCTGCACGCCGTTGCTGGTGCCCAGCAGGTGCTTCAGGAAGTACTCGTGGCCCTTGCCGCTGGAGCCCAGCAGGTTCGAGCGCCAGACGAACATGTTGCGCGGCCAGTTGGCGGGGGCGTCCGGGTCCTCGCAGCTCAGGCGCAGCGCGCCGCTCTTGAGCGCGCCGACGGCGTAGTCCTTCGGGTCGAGGCCGGCGGCGGCGGCGTCCTTCACGACCTGGAACGGGTGCGTCTGCAGTTGCGGCGCGCTCGGCAGCCAGCCCATGCGCTCGGCGCGCACGTTGTAGTCGATCATGCTGCCGCCGAAGAGCTTGCGGTCGGCCAGCGGCGAGAGCACCTCGTCGACGCCGAGCTTCTCGTAGCGCCACTGGTCGGTGTGGGCGTAGAAGAAGCTGGTGCTGTTCTGCTGGCGCGGCGGGCGGATCCAGTCGAGCGCGAAGGCCAGCGCGGTCCAGCCGGTCTGCGGGCGCAGCTTCTCCTGCCCCACGTAGTGCGCCCAGCCGCCGCCGCTCTGGCCGATGCAGCCGCACATCATCAGCATGTTGATGATGCCGCGGTAGTTCATGTCGCTGTGGTACCAGTGGTTCATCGCCGCGCCGATGATCACCATGGACTTGCCGCGCGTCTTGTCGGCATTGGCGGCGAACTCGCGCGCCACGCTGATCACCTGGTCGCGCGGCACGCCGGTGATCTGCTCCTGCCAGGCCGGCGTGTAGGGCACGTTGTCGTCGTAGCCCAGCGCCGCAGTCTCGCCGGGCAGGCCGCGCGCGACGCCGTAGTTCGCGACCTGCAGGTCGAACACGGTCGCCACCAGCGCCTGGCGCTTGTCGCCCTCCTTGCCGAGCGAGATGCGCTGCACGGGCACGGTGCGCACCAGCACGTCGCGGCCCGGGTTGTTCGGGAAGTGCTCGTTCTCGATGCCGCCGAAGTACGGGAAGCCGACCGTCGCGGTCTCGGTGCTCGCGTCCTGGCCTTCGAGCACCGACAGCTTCAGGCGGACGTCGTGGCCGTGGCGCGCCTCCCTGGCCTGCAGGTTCCACTGGCCCGCGTCGGCGCGGCCGTCGGCGCCCCAGCGGAAGCCGATCGCGCCGTGGGGCAGCACGACCTTGCCCTGGTCGTCGAGGGCGACGGTCTTCCACTCCGGGTTGTTGGCCTGGCCGAGGCGGCCGTTGAAGTCCGACGCGCGCACGTAGCGGTCGGGCACCATCACGGTCTCGCCGCCGGGCAGTGTGTGCTCCTTGAGCAGCACCAGCATCGGCAGGTCGGTGTAGCGGCGCGCGTAGTCGTCGAAGTAGGCCGAGCGCCGGTCGAAGTAGAACTCCTTCAGGATGACATGGCCCATGGCCATCGCGAGCGCGGCGTCGGTGCCCTGCTTGGGGTGCAGCCAGAGGTCGCACAGCTTGCTGATCTCGGCGTAGTCGGGCGTCACCGCGACCGTCTTCGCGCCCTTGTAGCGCACCTCGGTGAAGAAGTGCGCGTCCGGCGTGCGCGTCTGCGGCACGTTGCTGCCCCACGCGATCAGGTAGGTGCTGTTGTACCAGTCGGCCGATTCGGGCACGTCGGTCTGCTCGCCCCAGACCTGCGGGCTCGACGGCGGCAGGTCACAGTACCAGTCGTAGAAGCTCATGCACACGCCGCCGATCAGCGACAGGTAGCGCGAGCCGGCGGCGTACGACACCATCGACATCGCCGGGATCGGCGAGAAGCCGATCACGCGGTCGGGGCCGTACTGCTTGATCGTGTAGACGTTCGCCGCGGCGATCATCTCGTTGACCTCGTCCCAGGTCGAGCGCACGAAGCCGCCGAGGCCGCGCACGCTCTGGTAGTCGCGGCGCTTCGCGTCGTCCTGCACGATGCTCGCCCAGGCCTGCACCGGGTCGTTCGCCAGGCGCGCCTCGCGCCAGGACTTGAGCAGGCGGCCGCGCACCATCGGGTACTTCACGCGGTTCGCGCTGTAGAGGTACCAGCTGTAGCTCGCGCCGCGCGCGCAGCCGCGCGGCTCGTGGTTGGGCATGTCGAAGCGGGTGCGCGGGTAGTCGGTCTGCTGCGTCTCCCAGGTGACGATGCCGCCCTTGACGTAGATCTTCCACGAGCACGAGCCCGTGCAGTTCACGCCGTGGGTCGAGCGCACGATCTTGTCGTGCGCCCAGCGGTCGCGGTAGGCGTCCTCCCAGGTGCGGTCCTCGCCGGTGGCCACGCCGTGGTCGCCGGAGAAGCCTTCCCGGGGCTGCGAGAAATGCGTCAGTCGATCGAGGAAATGGCTCATGTCTCTTCCTTCAGGGGTTCTTCACGTAGGCGTTCGCGCGCAGGTAGAACCACCAGTTCAGCACCAGGCACAGGGCGTAGAAGACGGCGAAGCCGTACATCGCGTGCTGCGGCGTGCCGGCCTTGATCTGGTCGCCGATGACGATCGGGGCGACGAAGGCGCCGTAGGCCGCGACCGCCGAGGTCCAGCCGAGCACGGGGCCGGCCTGGGTGCGGTCGAAGATCACGCCGATCGTGCGGAAGGTCGAGCCGTTGCCCACGCCGCTGGCGAAGAACAGCACGACGAACAGCGCCAGGAAGGCCGGGAAGTACTGCTCCGGCGTGGCCGAACCGTAGGCCTGCATCATCACGTAGCCGACCGCGACCGAGGCCACCACCATCACCGCCGAGATGACCTGGGTGACGATCGAGCCGCCGACCTTGTCGGAGATCCAGCCGCCCACCGGCCGCACCGCGGCGCCGACGAAGGGGCCGATCCACGCGTAGGCCAGCACCGTCGGTGCGTTCGGGTTGTTCAGCGTGTGCTGCATCACCCCGTTCGCGTCGGGCACGTGGCTGATGCCGAAGATCACCTTCATCGACAGCGGCAGCGCCATCGAGAAGCCGATGAACGAACCGAAGGTGACGATGTAGAGCATCGTCAGCGACCAGGTGTGCTTGTCCTTGAAGATCGCGAACTGCTTCGCGACGTTCTCCTTCATCGGGCCGAAGGCGGCGAGCTTCATGATCAGCAGCGCGCTGACGATGTCCAGCGGGATAGCGACCCACATGCTGATCAGCCCCAGGCCCGTGGGCTTGGGCAGGTACAGGTACAGGCCGAGGATCGACGGGATGAAGGCGAGCGTGTAGAGCCAGGTGATCTTCGCGAACGCGACGACCGGCGTACCGCTGTCGGGCGTGACCGTCTTCAGGTTGTTCATGCCGAACCAGCACAGCACCGACAGCGGCACGAGCGACAGCACCCAGGCGAAGCCGGCGTTCTGGATCCAGGTCGGCGTTCCCGCGGCGATCTTGCCGAAGATCCAGCCGCTGTCCTTCATCAGCGTCATCGGTTCGCCGCCGAAGGCGCCGAGCAGCGGCACCGTCATCACCAGCGGGATCACGATCTGCATCGTCGTCACGCCGAAGTTGCCCAGGCCGGCGTTGAGCCCGAGCCCTGTACCTTGCAGGCGCTTCGGGAAGAAGGTGCTGATGTTGGACATCGAGCTGGCGAAGTTGCCGCCGCCCACGCCC